>Ga0180430_10000533_pt1 | contig 41115 bp, 45 predicted proteins | sample SS_ome_9_FD_132999 | JGI IMG/M metagenome (GOLD analysis project Ga0180430, IMG submission 132999) | Hypersaline lake sediment archaeal communities from the Salton Sea, California, USA - SS_1_S_2 metaG | ecosystem: Environmental > Aquatic > Non-marine Saline and Alkaline > Hypersaline >...
GATTCAGGATATCGGTCTGAAAGATGGGGAGAGGTGAATGATCAGGCGATTGGCAGTGGGGTTTTGCTGATGGCCACCAGGACCATGTAGGCAAAGCACAGCAGTGCCCCGATGAAGGCGGCCACGCGGATGCTCTTGGTTCTGCCCAGGCGTAATGCAATGAAACCCAGGCCGATGTAGGCCAGCAAGGCTGCCAGCTTTGCAGTCAACCAGCCGCTGGAGCCTGGGTGCTGGTTGATCAGTACTGCCATCCACAAGCCACTGAGCAGCAACAGCGTATCGACGATATGAGGCAGGGTGCGCACCCACCGGTTCCAGATCAGTGGCGAATCCAAGAGCATCAGCATGCCACGTGCCGTGAAGCCGCTGATCGAAAGTATCACGCTTCCGAGGTGCAAGACCTTCAAGGTGGTGTAATCCATAGATCGACCTCAGCTGGGAAGACTCAGGACAGTTTTTGGCAACCGTTTCATACAAGTGCTTTTCCATACGCATTACGCCCCTATAATGCGCCCGTTTTCTTGATTCTGCGGAAACCATCATGATAAAGGCTAACGAACTGCAGCAACGTTTTCTGGCCCTGCGCTCGAACAAGGCGTTCGAGTTTTTCGTTATCTCGGTGATCATCCTCTCGGCACTGCTGATCGGCGCCAAGACCTACAGCATCCCGCAAGTGGCTTTGGATGTTTTTATCGTGCTGGATTTGGCGATTACACTGTTCTTCCTCGCCGAGATCATTGTGCGCATGATCGCCGACGGCAGCCTGCGGCGTTTCTTTTCCCAGGGTTGGAATGTGTTCGATTTCGTCATCGTGGTCGCCAGTCTGGTACCGGTTGACGACAGTGAAATGGCATTGCTTGGTCGCCTTTTGCGGGTATTCCGGGTATTGCGTCTGATCTCGATCATCCCCGAGTTGCGGGTGCTCTTGAGCGCTTTCTTTACCGCGATACCGCGCATGGGCTACGTGGCCTTGCTGATGTTCATCGTCTTTTACATCTATGCGGCCATGGGCAGCATGTTTTTCTCCAGGATCAATCCGGGGCTTTGGGAGAATATCTCCATCGCTATGCTGACGCTGTTTCGCGTGGCGACTTTCGAGGACTGGACCGACGTGATGTATGAAACCATGGATGTCTACCCGCTCAGCTGGATTTACTACATCACCTTTATTTTCATCGTCGCCTTCGTGTTCCTCAACATGATGATCGGTATCGTGCTGGAAACCCTGCAACGTGAGCATGAGGCCTACTCTCTGGAGAGTGGCGAGGGCGAGGCAGCAGAGGTTCGCAGCATCGAGGAGAGGACGGCGGAAATGGCTGACCGCATGGCGCGCATGGAAGCCATGCTGGAAAAACTGTCGGCCAGTTCGAACCCGCAGGGGAAATAGGCGACAATCGGTAAAACCGAAGCTGGAGCAGTCAGATGTCCAACCCGTTTCCCATTGAGCGCGAGTTCGTGCCGCCGAAAACCTTTCGCGAGGTCAAGCCGAATTCCTTCATCTACGAGCGCCCCAATACCATTCCACGCGACTGGTGCGACGAAATGATTCGGCGTTTTGAGGCGCATCCGGAGCAGCAGAATAAGGGCGTGATAGGACAGACCCAGGGTATGGATGCCGAGATCAAGCGCACCATGGACCTTGTGGTCAGTGACAAGGAGGATTGGAAGGACGTGGACAACCTTTTCTTCCGCTGCATGGGTGCGGCCATGGGCGAAATGAAGCAGAGTTTTCCGTTCTTCGCTGGCCCATTCAAGGACATGGGCTACCAGATACAGCGCTACAACCCGGGTGAGTTCTATCACTGGCACATTGATGGCGGCAGTCATGACTTCGCCAACCGTCAACTGGTCGCCTTGTGGTATCTGAACGACGTACCGGAGGGTCATGGTGGCCGTACGCAGTTTCTTTATCAGGATGTGAGCGTGCAACCGGAGGCCGGCAAGATGATTCTGTTCCCGCCTTTCTGGACGCATGAGCATCGCTCCGAAACGTTGCACCAGGGTGTCAAGTACATCGCTACCACCTGGGTATTGTTCCGCTGATGCCGCGCTTGCTGGCAATCATCGAGCTGGGTGGTTATCCAAACCTGACGCCGCTCTACCAATCCCTCGGTTATACCGTTGACGTGGTTAACTCTCAGCGTAAGGCGCGCAGTTACCTGAAGAAGGCTGTGCCAGATGTCATCGTGGCCGAGTACAACGCACAATCGGATTTTCGCGATCGCAGTTCAAACCTGGAAACGCTGATGGCGATTCTGCAGAAGCAACCGCAGATCAAGCTGCTGGTGTTTTACCTGCCGGAACACGCGGAGCGGTTTGAAAGGTTCCGTGCGCTGCATCCCGTAAACGAGGCTATAGCCTTCCCCGTAACCGACGACAAAGTACGCCAGGCGCTTGCCGGTTTGTCCGTGCCGGGTTGATTTTTTGGCCAAAACTCATTTTTTTGCGTCTTTTTTCTGTCGTAAACCGCCGCTCCAAAGTTTGTTGGGCGAGTGTTTTTCTTGCTGTTTGACAATCAAAAAAAACACTAAATAACAAATGCTTGTAGTAATGTGCCGCGGGTTTTTACTAATCTTGCCGGTTTTCGTCTTTGTCTCTGCGGCGACAACTTGTTGTCGGGTTTTCCCTAGGCGGATTATTGATCCGTGTTATTTACCCTCCGCATAAAGGCATTTTAATTTCCTTGCCCATGACAAGCACATGCCGCGTAAGCGCGGCAGATAAGAGGGGGGAGAGATGGTTAAGACAAGAATGCGGGAATGCTGGCTGTCCGTAGCATTATCGCTGGCAATAATGTTTTTGCCGGTGGTCGTATCGGCGTCAGAAAAGAGTGCGGACGTTGAGATCAAAACGCGTCCGTTTGAACCGTCTTACATCATCACCGAAGGTGATCACCGTAAGCTCAAGCCGAGTGACTGGGCCGACCCGAAGGTTTGCGGACAGTGCCATACCCGGCAGTACGAGGGCTGGAATGGTTCCATGCACTCCAATGCCTTCAAGGACCCGGTTTTCCAGGCGCTGTGGGCCTTGGCTGAGAAGGCCAACCCGGAAAACCGCAACCACTGCGGCGCCTGCCATTCACCTATCGGCACGGTCACTGAGACCATCACCTTCCACCCTGACAGGGGATTGCATGGCGAATTCACCGCGCCGGATGTGGCTGCTCAAGGGGTTTCCTGCGATGTGTGTCATACGATCACCGGTTCCACCATCCACGATACCGCGGTGCTGGAACACGGCAACGCATCTTTCGTGATGTCACCGGGTGAAGTGAAGTACGCCACCCTGGATGATCCGCAGTCGCCTTACCACAAGGCCGAAAAGTCGGAGATCCATGGCAAGTCCGACTTCTGCGGAAACTGCCACAATATCTTCCACCCGGGTAATAACTTCCCGATCGAACGTACCTACGATGAGTGGAAATACTCCATCTATGCGCAGAATGACATCCAATGCCAGGACTGCCACATGGTGCCGGTGGATGTTGCGATTCGTGTGGCGGACGAGTTGAAGCGCCCGGAAGAACTGAATGACCCATCGCTGGAGGGCTTCGCGGGCCTTGGCGGAAAGATGCGCAAGGTCATCCACAAGCACGGCTTTGTCGGTGGCAACGCCGTGGTGACCGATGTCGTCAATTCTGCGCTAAACCCGGACGAGAAGGCCGAACATTTCGGTCGCAACACCAACAAGGAAGAGGCGATCAAAAGGCTGCAAAGCGCGGCTGAACTCAAGCACTACCTGAAGCAGCAGTCCGGCCCCTTGCACAAGCTCAAGGTGAAGGTCATCAACAAGCGTGCCGGTCATCACCTGCCGACCAGTCTGACCGAGGTGCGCCAGGTCTGGGTTGAAGTGGTTGTTACCGACGACCAGGGGAACGAACTCTACCGTAACGGCACCTTGAGCGAGGCCAACGAGGTGCCCGGCAATGCGGTTATTTTCAATGCTCACGCCGTGGACAAGGATGGTAACGACACCATGCTGCCATGGGAGATCACTCGCTTCGTCGATGTGAATACCATCCCGCCGAAGGGTTACAAGTATGCGAAGTACGCATTCAATATTCCTGAAGGAACCAAGCAGGTCATGGTGACCAGCAAGCTTCACTATCGTTCTTTCTCTCAGGGCATGGCCGATCTGCTGTTGGGTAAAGACAAGGTCAAGGTGCCGTCTGTCGAGATGGTCTCGCTGACCGAAACCTTTGATGTTGGCGCCCTCAAAGTCGCCAAGGCCGACAAGCACTGATCCACAGGAGAAAGAGCAATGAAAAAGTTAACGATTGCATTGTTGGCAGCTTCCATCTCCTGCGCAGCCTCTGCCGGTGAGAAGGACCCGTTTGTCTGGAACTTTGCGACTATCGATCAGATCCGCGCCGGTGACGCCGCCAAGGGCGAGGTAGTAGCAAAGAAGCAAAAATGTGCCAAGTGCCATGGTGATACAGGCATTGCTGAAGACGATGAGACGCCAAGCCTGGCTGGCCAGGTCGCCAGTTATACCTACAAGCAGCTGGTCGACTACAAGGTAAAAGAGCGTGACGAGCGCACCATGTACAAGCGGGCGAAAAAGCTCTCTCGGCAGGACATGGCCGACCTCGCGGCTTTCTACGCCATGCAGGAGCCGGAGCCGCGCGCCTCACTCAAGCAGAGCCGCCTGGCTGTCCCACAATTGGTGACGCAAGGGGACCTGAGCCGTTATCTGCTGCCTTGCGGTGTATGCCATGGTGAGAACGGAGAGGGCTACGGTTGGGAAGGTCCGGCAATCTCCGGCCAGAAGCACACTCACTTCATCGATACCATGACCGAGTACCGTGAAGGCGAGCGTGCCAACGATCACTATGCACGCATGCGTTTCGTTGCCGGTCAGCTAACCGAAGAGGAGATTGTCGAGTTGGCAGATTACTACGCTGCCAAAAAGGCCCCGGAAGAAGAATAAGTCCCACCCGCAGCTTTTGAGTTGGGCCCGTACCGGGAACCGGTACGGGCCTTTCTGCTATTGAGGGTTATGCCAGCCGGTCGTCCGCGATGTGATACTTGGGGTCTTCCATGACATTGACTTCAACCAGGTCGCCGGCGTTCTCCAGCAATACTTTGCACTCGGGGCTGAGGTGCTTCAGGTGCAGGGTCTTGCCGACACGCTGGTAGCGCTCTGCCAGGGTATCGATCGCCTCGATTGCAGAGTGGTCTGCGACACGCGAGTCATAGAAATCCACCACGACATCGTCCGGATCATTTTTTGGATCGAAGAGGTCCTGGAACGCCTTGGTTGAACCGAAGAACAGCGGGCCACTGAGTTCGTAGATCTTGGTGCCTTCCTCGTTGACATAGGCCTTGGCCTGCATCTGCTTGGCGTGCTCCCAGGCAAACACCAGGGCGGAAACAATCACGCCGACGATAACGGCAATCGCCAGGTCGCTGATCACGGTCACAGCGGCCACCAGTATGCTGATCAGGATATCGGCAACGGGTACCTTGCCGACCATTTTCAGGGTTGCCCATTCAAAGGTGCCGAGCACCACGATGAACATGACGCCAACCAGAGCGGCTACCGGGATCATCTCGATCAGGCCGGAAGCAAACAGGATGAATGCCAGCAAGAACAGGGCGGCGCTGATGCCGGACAGGCGACCGCGACCACCCGAGTTTATGTTGATCAGCGACTGGCCGATCATGGCGCAGCCTCCCATGCCGCCGAAGAAGCCATTGACGGTGTTGGCAACTCCCTGGCCGACGCATTCTTTGTTGCCACGGCCGCGGGTTTCGGTGATCTCGTCGATCAGGCTCAGGGTCAGGAGTGACTCGATCAGGCCGACACCCGCCAGCACCAGCGAGTAGGGCAGGATGATCTCCAGTGTCTCCCAGGTCATTGGCACCGAGGGGATACTGAAGGTGGGGAAGCCACCGGCGATGGTGGCGTTGACATCGCCAGTCATGTCGCGCAGTACGTCGACCACCGACCGGGTGTCGAGGTTCAGACCGAGTGCCAGCAGGGTCACCACCACGATCGCCGCTAGTGAGGCCGGTACGGCCACGGTCAGGCGCGGCAGAAAGTGGATGATTGCCATGGTCAGCCCTACCAGGCCGAGCATGATCCACATCTGGCTGCCGCTCAGCCAGATCATCTCGCCCTCGGGACCGGTCATCTGGAACTGCTTGAGCTGGGCCAGGAAGATGACGATCGCCAGCCCGTTCACGAAACCCAGCATGACCGGGTAGGGGACCAGGCGGATGAACTTACCCAGGTGGAAGACACCGGCCAGTACCTGCAACACGCCGGTCAGCACCACGGCGGCAAACAGGTACTGAACGCCGTGACTGGCGACCAGCGCCACCATGACCACCGCCATGGCGCCGGTGGCACCGGAGATCATGCCCGGGCGGCCACCGATCAGGGCAGTGATCAGTCCCATCAGGAAGGCACCGTAGAGACCGACCAGGGGCTCCACGCCCGCCACAAAGGCAAAGGCCACGGCTTCCGGGACCAGCGCGAGCGCGACGGTCAGTCCTGACAGCACGTCGTTTTTGACGCACTTTCTGCCTGGGCAGGTGAGTTGGAACATGGTTCTCTCTGTACGGCGCTATGGGTAAAGGGCGCGTATTATACAGGGCGTATTAGTAAAATCTAATATAATTCGGGTTGCAGCCGATTCAAACCAACGCTCGCTTTCCGATGCGCCCTGGGTTTGCTCTTGGTCTGGATGCGGGGCTGAGGGACAAGAACAACGACGCCGGTGATCTGCCTGGGGTCGGCCAGCTAAAGGAATTTCAGACTTGCGGGGTGGCGCCCATTTTTTCGACGATTTCCAGTATCTGCAACCTTGGTGGATATTCGTCCGCATGATTGGCCAGGTACTCGTTCCAGCGGGCGAACTGATCTGCAAGGTGCGGGTCGGTATTGTGGCAGCCCAGGACTCTGAGTCGATAGTCACCTATGCGCCAAGGGCCTTCACCGCTGAGTTCGCCCCTGATCAGGTGTGCCGCCTTGCCGGGTGTGGACTGGTGCCAAAACAGGTCGAGGTAGAGGAGACCCAGTGGATGGGTGAAGGCCGCGGCGATGACTCTCTCGTTGCCGTCAGGATCGCGCACCACCAGTGGTGCTGTCATCTGGTCGACTGCAGGCATCAGCTGAAAAAGCCGCCGAGTGCCTCGAATCGTTGCTTGTAGACCATCTCTCGGGTGGCCTCGGCTTCTTCTTTGTCGCCGAATGCGGGCGATTGGTCCCACTGGCCGGTGGCATGGTTATAGACTGAAAATCGGTATTGTCTGCCCATCTTGAAAACCGCACTCACGTCCTTGCTGGCCTGTTCCATGGCCTCGCCCATGCCCATACCCTGCGGCAGGCCCTCGTGGCTGATCCCGAGGTTGGGGAAGGACGCCTGCCTCGGGGGCTCGGCGCCCGAACGCATTTTCAGCTCGTGGTCGCGCGTTTCTCCCTGTTCGGAAAGTTCCACCCGGTCGATGTCGGGGAATCTCGCCACAATGTAACCGGCCATCAGGCGGCCGAGCTTGTGGTCTTCGTTCTCCAGTGCCGTCAGCAGCTTGTCCGCGGCGACCTGGCCGCGCAGGTATTGGTCGGGTTGATCGATCCATTCACGGTTGACCTGCCAACCCTGGTCCATGTCCGCGTCCATCTTGTCGAAGAAATCCTGTGCCTTTTGCACAAAGTCTTCCGGCACATTCAGTTCGAGCAGTTGATCGGCGAGGGTAACCTTGAGAATCATGCTTCCGTCCTGCTGGTATGTTTGGCGCGTATTTTAACGGTTGGTTGGTTGCGAATACCCTGTTTTCCCGCCCGGGTTTGGGTATGCCTTGATCAGCGTCAGATGCAGGGGCGAACCTGCACCCGCTATTTCAGTATGATCAGGCGCACTGATTGGATGGTCCCCGAGGTTGCTGTGCTCGTAAAAATCCCCGAATTGCTGAATGAGGCCCAGGTCGCCAAGATAAAGGAAATCCTTGATGGAGCCAGGTTTGTCGATGGCAAGCTGAGCGCCGGTATGGCGGCGAAGCGGGTCAAGGAAAACGAGGAGATGGAGCAGGAGCCCGAGCTGCTACAACGCCTGTATCGCATCATCATGTCGGCAGTTGGGCACAATGCGCGTTTTCGTAGCGCGGCACTGCCAAACCGCATGGCGGATTTCATCTTCGCGCGCTATCAGCCGGGCATGCACTACGGCGATCACGTCGACGACCCGATCATGGGAGGCGGCAAATTTCGCACCGACGTTTCCATGACCGTGTTTCTCAATGAGCCGGACCAGTACGAAGGTGGTGAGCTGGTGATTCGCACGCCGTTTGGTGATCAGAAGGTCAAGCTGGAAGCAGGCAGCGCCGTGGTTTACCCGTCAAGCAGTGTTCACCATGTCGCCGAAGTCACGAGAGGCGAGCGACTGGTGGCGTTGACCTGGATTCAGAGCTTCGTGCGGGATGCCGGCCAGCGTGAATTGTTGTTCGAACTGGATGGCGCGCGAGAGCACCTGTTGCGCAGCGAGCCTGATGCCGATCACACCAAGTCAATTGATCGCAGCTACGTGAATTTGCTGCGAATGTGGGCGGATGTCTAGCCCGGATTCGCCTTGCTTTTCGATTGGATGATCCAATGGGCCCCCGGGAAAAGAACGGTTCACGCCCTTCTCCGGTTACTGAGGAGCCTCAGTCGATGCCTTTCACGCAGTCGAAATCGGATTCGCCGGTCACTTTGTCGATAGTTGCGGCGAAGGGGGATGTCTGGTGCTGCTTCTTGGTCTGCGTTACCTGAGACGGACACTCCCCCGTCATGCCATCGCAAGCAACGCCGGCTACGATGTTGTGATCGCAAACGTTACAAATCGCTTTATCTTGGAACATCAGGGTCTCCAACAATAAAAACCCCACACCCGGGGGTGTGGGGCCTTTCCGGTAATTCAGATCGGCTCTGGATTACTTGGCGGCAGGAGCAACCGGGGCTTGAGGGGCAGCCATCGGTGCACCGTAGTACGGGGAAGACTCGTAGCCGTAGCCAGAGAAGTTGCCAGCGGTATCGCCGTTGCCACGGAAATCGCCAGCGGTGCGGCCCTTGCCGGTGAAGTCCATGGAGAAGGTGGCTTCACCTTCGCCGGTGCCGTTGCCAACCATGTCGCCGGCACCGTTGTAGTTACCGGTAGCGGAACCGTTGCTGGAATCCCAGAAAGCGGAAGCCTGGGCAGAAGCGATGATGGCAGCGATAGCGATGATCTTTTTCATGATGATCTCCAAAAAATCTTAGGTTTAAAAATTTCTGACGTTGGCTGTGAGGCCGTCTTTGCGTCGATGGAGATAAGTATATAAGCAAAAGCTTATATGTCAACCTTTTTTCGTGCGAAGGTGCCTGGGGATTCCATGCAGGCAAGGCAAGGGTTGTCATTTGAGTTACCCGGTGCGGCCCGTGTTTTGACCCGGAACCCGTTGCCCGAAAAAAGAAAAGCCCCGAACCGGGTGGTGCGGGGCTCTTGTGGTTCTCCAGGCGCGAAGTTTTTCGCCCTGGATACGAACCGATCAGTAACCGCCTTTACGGGCCACGTAAGGCAGGCCGGCGATGCGGTTACCCTGCTTTGAGGGTGCACCCGGGAACAGCCTGTACAGATCCTTGCTGCTCAGCTTCCTGCCCCAGACCTTGCTCATGCCTTTGTTGATAACGCGCTCCATCGGCTGCTCGTTCTCTTCAAAGTACTGTTCGCGCAGCCAGTTGATGACGTCCCAGTGTTCCTGGGTCAGCTCGTCCATGGTGTCGTCCGCTGCGGCCAGTGCCTTGGCGACATCTTCGTTCCAATCCGCGGTATTCACCAGGTTGCCGTGCTCATCAGTTTCGATGGTCTGGCCGTTGACTTCAATTGCCATGCTTTTGCTCCTCTTTACAGGATTTTCCTAGCAGGATCCGGGATTAATTGTGTGGGCAGGCCACCCATTCCCTTGAGATCCCTACAAAAAATTGGGTATGCGCCGGGCGCAGCGGCGCCGATTATATTCGTTTATTACGATTTATTCATCTTCCTGCTTTTTCACCGCGTCGATGCCCTTGTGCGGAAGGAATATTCCGCAGCCCAGGTGGCGGTGGCGGCCCAGTCCTTCCTGTTGCAGCTGTACAGATTGTTCCGGCGGCAGATCGGCCAGCATGACCGAGCGGGTCAGCAGTGGACCGTCCGGTGTTTCGATCTGCTGGGTGATGCCGCAGAGCGCTTTTTTCACCCGGATACCGCGTGATTTCAGGTCCTTGACGATACGCGTAAGGAAGGCGTTCTCGTCGCTTTCCTCGCCCGGCTCCAGCGCAATATGGCGCGCGAATATGGTGCCCTGCCTGGAGAGTGTCTTGGGCTTGGCCTTGCCGATGGTGAGTGGGTGCCCGTCAACGTCCAGGGTGATGCCATTGAGTGCCTGTTCGATTCGGGATTTGTGTTCCTGCGGGACGCGCAGGGTCAGCTTGGTGCGCCGGGATAGGATCAGTTTTTGCCCCAGCGAGGGGTCAGGCCGTTCCCAACCATTCTGCGAGCCCGCCAGGTGGATGCTGTGGATTGCGCAGCGATCGTCCTCGCCGAGCAGGGGCAGTGCCTCGCACAACGCGGCGCCAAGCGAGTGCGCGTGGTCGACGGGAAGCTCGCGGCAGTCGATGTTGAAAACGAGGTCTACGATCTCTTCGGAGACCTGGAATTCCTGGGAGTCGTCTTCTTGCCAGAACATGGGTTGTCTCAGCGTTGGTTGAATTGAACAGCGAAAGTGTCGCTGCGGTCACTCCGGAATAGCGGCCTGGATGGCCTCGCGGTCTATCCACCACTGATCCTGGACGAGTACATCGACGACATTGCGCAGTCGCACGAGGAATTTGTCGGGGTCGTTCAGCTCCAGCTTCTCGATCCAGAAATCGAATTGCTCCTGGGTTTCTACGTCGCTGTGGCGACGAGCCACCTTGCCCATCAACTGATGGGCGAAGAAGCTCAGGCGTTCCTTCTCGGGGCCATCTTCAGCGCGGACATCGGCGATGAAGGCGGCTGTCGCAGCAGCTACTGCAGCACCATCGGAGTCATCCGGAGTATCGTCGACGACATGGCTGAGCAGGTATACCGAGATTTCCGGGTCGATCGGGAAAGTCACGCTGATCCAGATGCCATGACCAAGTGCGATCAGGGAGTCCGCATGGTCGGACTGGTACGCGACGTCACAGGCGTCAGCAGCCCTTTCCCAGTCCTGCATTTCACTGAAGATGCCGAAGGCAGTCATCGCCAGTGGCCAGGCCTCGTCTCCGCGCTCTAGGACTTGCAGGGCGCGCGCCATTTCCAGCTGTAAACCGGCTCGTTCGGAAGGGGCCGCACCTTCCGGCAGTTTGGCGAGGGCCTCTTTCAGCTCAACGACTCGGCCTTCCAGCTCAGCCTGCTGGCCGAGATCCTTGCGCAGGGACTCGGCGGCGGTATCTTGCAGTTCGTTCGGGGTGAAATAGTCAACCATGCTTCAATACCTGCTGCTGAAGGTCGCTTCGAGCTGGTCTTCCCAGTCGTTTGGCGTGTCTGGGAACGGCGGCTTTACATCGAAACGCAGGTGCATCTCACCGCGCTTGGCAAATTCCTTGATGACGACTTTGAGATCGTCAAAGCTTTCCATGTCCTGGTTGGCAATCATGACCTGGCTGAGATACAGCATGGCGGTTTCCTACTTGTTGAGCTTCACTGTCAGTCCACGATGGCTACGCGATCGTGGTAACGGGCCCTGTACATAACGCGCTTCAGGGCGGGGTCGGGTGCGTCCGAGAAGCCGCTGCGCATGTGCAGAATGTTATTGCAGAGTACGCCCTGGCCGCTCTGCATCTTCAGGCGCAAAATGTGGTCTTCATCGCTGGAAAACAAGTCCAGCAGAAAAGCGGCTGCTTCTCGCGTGGCGGGGGTATCCCCCCAGATCACGTTGCGCTGACGCATCGAATAACGCATGTGCAGGTTGCGCCCGTGGTTCGAAACGCTGAAAACTGGCCCGCTGGTTGCGGCGCGGATTTCTTTACCGCCTTCGACGTTGGCAGGGATGGTAAAGGCATCAGGGGCCATCAATGCCCTGATCCACTCGGGGTTTTGGTCCCGCAGCCGTATATAGGCGATTTCGTGATCCAGCAATGCGTTTTCGCCGCCCTCAGCTGCCGGTTGGGCGCAGTACAACAGCATGCCGTGGATTTCCTGCCCTGGAGGGTTGTAATAACCATCGCAGTGCCAACCGATCGGCCGGTTCGTGTAAGGAATGTAGATGTTGTCGGTTTCGGTCTCTTTGACCGTAATTTCGGTGAGGCCGCTGTCTTCGGAGCAGAGGTTGGCATCGATTGCGTCAAGTCCGAAGGCATGACCCAAGGTACGCAGCGCGTTTTCAGGATCAGCGGGTGGATTGGCAAAGCGGAACAGCGCGAAGTTGGACCGTTCGCATTGTTCTGCCATCAATTTTTGCTCTTCGATGGACGGTGAGTGCGCATCTGCGATCACAATTTCCCGTGGCCGGCAGCTCTGATCGAGCTTTTGCGCGCGCCAGGTTGCGTAGGCTTCGTGGGCGTCCAGGTCGAAGGGGCTTTCGTTTTTTGGTTGCATTGCGGTTCGTTTTCCAGAGGCGCCAATAAATCCTATTGACTCTGTAGGGGCTTATCACTAACATCCAACGCCGAATTTTGCATTATCTGCATAAGCTAACATACTGATCTTCGGGTAAAAACCTTTTATGTTCAGTAAGTTAACTGAGTATGGTCTGGTTTGCGAGGCCGATATATCCCAAAAGGGATAGTCGAGATGCCTGTTGGCTCTCCCGATAGTGGAGTTCAGGAGCCTGTCAGTCTCGACTAATATTCGCGGCCAATGATAGAAGCGCCGCTTATTCGTGGTGCTGGAGCAAAACGGCTCCCAACTATCACGGATCACTAAAGAAGGTTTTTGTGTGGGTGGCGCCTAGCCCGCCGGCCACACAGAGTGGACTCAAGTTAAAACCGATTAGTCTGGAGAGATAGCGACATGGCAATCGATAAGTATCCCACACCTATGCTGGACCAACTGGAAGAAGGCCCCTGGCCGAGCTTCATTACTGGTATCAAGCGTCTGCGTGACGAGCACCCGGATGAGGGCATCAACAAAGTTACCAACTCCCTGCTGGGACAGTTGGAGCACTCCTACGAGACTCGTAAGGGTTACTGGAAAGGCGGCACCGTATCTGTTTACGGTTACGGCGGCGGTATCATCCCGCGTTTCTCTGAAGTGGGTCACGCCTTCCCGGAGTCCAAGGAATTCCACACCCTGCGCGTTCAGCCGCCTGCAGGTAACCACTACTCGACCGATATGCTGCGCCAGCTGGCTGATTCCTGGGAGAAGTTTGGTTCCGGCCTGGTAACCTTCCACGGCCAGACCGGTAACATCATGTTCATCGGTACCGACACCGAGCGTACTCAGCACTTCTTCGACGAGATCAACGACTACGGTTGGGACCTCGGTGGCGCTGGCCCTTGCGTACGTACCGCAATGTCCTGCGTGGGTGCTGCGCGTTGTGAGATGTCCTGTACCAACGAGCAGAAGGCACACCGTCTGCTGGTGAACAACTTCACCGACGACGTTCACCGTCCGGCTCTGCCTTACAAGTTTAAGTTCAAGGTTTCCGGTTGCCCGAACGATTGCCAGAACGCCATCGAGCGTGCTGACTTTGCTGTGATCGGCACCTGGCGTGACGACATGAAGGTGAACCAGGAAGAGTTCAAAAACTACCTGGACAAAAAAGGTCGTCAGTACATCATCGACAACGTGGTCACCCGTTGCCCGACCAACGCACTGTCCCTGAACGACGATGACACTATCGCTGTCAACAACAAGGACTGCGTACGCTGCATGCACTGCCTGAACGTTATGCCGAAGGCCCTGCAGGTCGGCGACGACAAGGGTGTAACCATTCTGATCGGTGGTAAGCGTACCCTGAAGATCGGTGACCTGATGGGTACCGTGGTTGTGCCGTTCAAGAAGCTCGAGAGCGACGACGACTGGGAATCCCTGGTTGAGCTGGCCGAGGAGATTATCGACTTCTGGGCGGAGAATGCACTGGAGCACGAGCGTTGCGGCGAGATGATCGAGCGTATAGGCCTGGTCAACTTCCTGGAAGGCATCGACGTTGAAGTCGATCCGAACATGGTTAACCACCCGCGCGAATGCTCTTACGTCCGCATGGACGGTTGGGATGACGAAGCGGTCAAGTGGTTCGATCGTCAGGCTGAAGCTTCCTAACAGGCATCTGGCAAGTTAATAACCTTTCCCTGGGCCGGCCCCGATCGGGTGCTGGTCACAGGGAGCTTTTACCCGATTTTTGGAGGTAAGAATGGCAAAAGAAATGCGCGAACCGATCGAGACAGGTTGTCCGGATCCGTTCCAGTACATGCACCCGACCATGCGTCGCAACTTCGGTATGTGGGCTTACCATGAGCATCCTCGTCCGGGTGTGCTGCTGCACGTGGCCAAAAACGGCGACAAGCTGTGGACCATCAAGGCCGGTACCCAGCGTATCCTCGACGTATTCACCCTGCGCAAGTTGTGCCAGATCGCCGACGATTATTCCGACGGCTACATCCGTTTCACCATCCGCTCCAACCCGGAATTCTTCGTGACCGAGGAATCCCGTGTTCAGCCGCTCATCGAGAAGCTGGAAGGTGAGGGCTTCTGGGTCGGTGGTACGCAGAACTCTGTCACCACCCTGTCTCATACCCAGGGCTGGCTGCACTGCGACATCCCGGGTACCGACGCCTCTGGCGTGGTCAAGTCCATGATGGACGAGCTGGTGGACGAGTTCCGTCAGGCCAACATGCCGAACCGCGTACACATCACCACCTCCTGCTGCCAGATCAACTGCGGCGGTCAGGGCGATATCGCGATCAATGTTCAGCACACCAAGCCGCCAAAGATCAACCATGACCTGGTAGCCAACGTCTGCGAGCGTCCGTCGGTTGTAGCCCGTTGCCCGGTTGCTGCTATCCGTCCCGCCATGGTCAACGGCAAGCCTTCCCTGGAAGTCGACGAGAAGAAATGCATCTGCTGTGGAGCCTGCTTCCCGCCGTGCCCGCCGATGCAAATCAACGATGCCGAGCATACCAAGCTGGCTATCTGGGTTGGCGGTAACCACTCCAACGCACGTGGCAAGCCGACCTTCCAGAAGCTGGTTGCTTCCGGTATTCCGAACAACCCGCCGCGTTGGCCGGAGGCTACCGCCATCGTCAAGCGCATCCTGAAGGCCTACAAAGAAGGTGCGAAGGATTGGGAGCGTATCAACGAGTGGATCGAGCGTATCGGTTGGCCACGTTTCTTCGAAGAAGTGGAGCTGCCGTTCACCAAGTACCACATCGATAACTGGCGCGGTTCCCGTAAGAGCCTGAACTCTTCCGCCTACATCCGCTTCTAAGCGGGCTGTACAGACGAGGTTATTGCAGTATGAAACTGGCAGTACAGGTAAATGAGGGTCCGTACCAGCATCAGGCTACTGACTCCGCGTACCACTTCACCAAGGCAGCCTTGGAAAAGGGGCACGAGGTTTTCCGCGTGTTTTTCTATCACGACGGCGTGCTGAACGGCACTCGTTTGACCACTCCGCCGCAGGATGATCGCAATATCGTCAACCGTTGGGTGGAACTGGCAGAGAAGTACGACCTCGACCTGGTCCTCTGCGTTGCTGCGGCCCAGCGCCGCGGCCTCGTGGATGACGGTGAGGCGGAGCGTAACGGTAAGGATGCGACCAATATCGCGCCCAAGTTCCGTATCTCCGGCCTGGGTCAGCTGATCGAAGCCGCTATTCAGTCCGACCGTTTGGTCGTGTTTGGCGACTAAGGGAGAGCAACGATGTCTGATGTAAAGAAGTTCATGTATCTGAATCGTCGTGCTCCATACGGCACCATTTATGCGTGGGAGTCGTTGGAAGTTGTCCTGATCGGCGCAGCCTTCGACCAGGAAGTCAGCCTGTTGTTTGTGGATGATGGTGTTTACCAGCTGGTAAAGGGGAGTAATACCTCCGAGTCTGACATGAAAAATTTCATGCCGACTTACCGCACTTTGGGAGACTACGGTGTGCGTCACATGTATGTTGACCAGGCTTCCCTGGAAGCTCGTGGCCTGACTGCCGATGACCTCATCGAGGTTGAGTGGGAAGACTGGGAGACCGAAGAAGAAGTCGACAACATTGTCGAAGCCGTAGATGCGGACAAGGTCAAGGAATTGATGGCCGAATCCGACGTTGTATTCAGCTTCTGAGGTAACGACATGGCTGATCTGTATACCGTTAACAAGTCACCGTTTGAGAAGAACTCCCTGGAAGCTGTAATCAAGTTTTCCGGTGAGGGCGCTTCCATTCTCCTGATTGAGGATGGCGTTTACGGTGCATCCAAGGGCACTTCCGCGGAATCCATGATTACCGGCGCTAGTGACAAAAAATTCTACGCCCTCAAGTCTGACCTGATGGCGCGTGGTATTGCTGAAGATCGCGTGATCGACGGCGTTGAACTGGTCGATTACGCCGGTTTTGTAGACCTGGTGGAAAACACCGACAAGGTTCAGGCCTGGCTCTGATTCAGACCTGGCCTTCGTTAACACACTGAGTATTTAGAGGAGATAGCACTATGTCGTCTATCGAAGTAGATGGTAAGCAGCTGGAAGTTGATGAAGAAGGCTACCTGGCCAACATCAACGACTGGGTTCCGGGTGTTGCTGGCGTTATGGCCGCTCAAGATGAGCTGGATCTGACCGACGAGCACTGGGACATCATTAACTTTCTGCGTGAGTACTACGAAGAGTACCAGATCGCACCGGCAGTACGTGTACTGACCAAGGCGGTTGGCAAGAAGCTGGGCAAGGACAAGGGTAACTCCAAGTACCTGTATGGCCTGTTCCCGTACGGCCCGGGCAAGCAAGCCTGCCGTTACGCTGGTCTGCCGAAGCCGACCGGCTGCGTTTAATCGACGCTCAAGGCCCCGGGGCTTTGTGTCCCGGGTTCTTGTAACGGGTTCCCTTTCACGAAAACAAGAGGTTTTCGGAAACATGTCGTTTCTGACAATCGCATTTGCTGCACTCTTCTATGTCGCAACCATTCTTCTGGTGGTTGGCTTGGCTCGGCGTATTTACATTTTCTGGAAAACGCCGGCGCCACTGAAGATTCCGACGACACCCGCTCCGACCACTCAAAGCGGGGTTGCGTTGCGCATGTTCAGAGAGGTTGTGTTTTTCGAAAGCCTTTTCAAGGGCACTAAATGGACTTGGCTGTTTGGCTGGCTGTTTCACATGGCCCTGTTCGCCGTGTTGTTCCGTCATCTGCGCTACTTTACCGAGGCAGAGTCGGTGATGGCCCTAGTAACTTTTGTCAGCCCACTGTTCAAGTACTTGGCGTTCGCCATGATCGTTGGCCTGCTTGGTTTGCTGGCCCGGCGGCTGTTTGTCGATCGCGTGCGGTACATTTCAGCACCTTCTGACTACCTGATGCTGTTGCTGTTGCTGGGTATCGGCGTGAGCGGTGCAATGACCACTTTCGTGGCCCATACCGACGTGGTGGCGGTGAAGTCCTTTTTCCGTCATCTGATGATGTTCAATTTCGATACGATGCCGAATCTGCCGGCGGATCCGTTCATGGTCATCCACTTGCTGCTGGTGGGTATCCTGATGATCATCTTCCCGATCAGTAAGCTGCTGCATGCGCCGGGCGTGTTTTTCAGTCCGTCCCGCAACCAGATCGATAACCCCCGCGAACAGCGCCATATTTCCGAATGGGCGCGTAAGCTGGAACAGTAATCCGCAAGGGGTGAACTAGCATGGCAAAAGCAGAATTTGAAACACCGAAACTGAGCGAGTACCCGGAAGTTCCGCCGATCGAAATCGGCGCGATGAAGCACCTTTCGCCGTTCGTTGCCAAAGACATCCACCAGGAGCCGTTGGGTTTTCCGGCCGAGTTGAAAGACAACTGGCAGGAAGAGGCTATCGAACACATGGGTGAGCTGCTGGGTAAATATCGCTCCCTGCAGGTTTTCCTGGATTCGTGTGTGAAGTGTGGCGCCTGCACCGACAAGTGTCATTACTATCTCGGTACGCAGGACCCGAAAAACATGCCGGTGGCGCGTCAGGATCTGCTGCGCAAGGTCTACCGTCGTTATTTCACTTTTTCCGGCAAATACTTTCCAAAACTAGTCGGTGCAACCGACCTGACCAAGGAAGTGCTGGACGACTGGTACAGCTACTTCCACCAGTGTTCGCAGTGTCGTCGTTGTTCTGTGTTTTGCCCGTATGGTATCGACACCGCGGAGATCTCCATGGCCGCGCGCGAAATCATGGATCGCATCGGCTTGGGACAGAAATACTGCAACGAGATCATTGGCAAGGTCTTTAAGATTGGTAACAACCTGGGGCTGCCTGGCCCGGCGCTCGAAGATACCCTGGAAGGCCTGGAAGAAGACGTCTTTGACGAGACCGGTGTTGAGGTCAAGTACCCGATCGATCAGAAGGGCGCCGATGTCCTGCTGGTCACCCCTTCCGCTGACTTTTTTGCGGAGCCACACGTCGATGGCTTGATCGGTTATGGCAAGGTCTTCCACGAAGCCGGCGTGAACTGGACACTCAGTTCCAAGGCCTCCGAGGCCGCGAACTTTGGCATGTTCATCGGTTCTTACGAGAATATGCGCAAGATTTCCATGCGGATACGCGAGGCTGCATTGGAGCTGGGCGTGAAGCGTATCGTGTTTGGTGAGTGCGGCCATGCCTGGCGTGTGGCCTACAGCTTCCTGAACACCTTGGCCGGTCCGTGGGATTTTCTCGACCAGAAATATCCGATACCGCAACACATCTGTGAGTTTACTTACGACCTGATCCAGGAAGACAAGGACAAGCCGGATAGTCAGAAGACGCTGAAGTTCGACAAGTCCGAAAACGACCACATGGTGTTGACATTCCACGATTCGTGCAACGTGGCACGTGCAACCCGCATGGGAGACATGCCGGGCGGGCAGTTTGTGATCCCGCGCGAGGTCATCAAAGCCGTGTGCAACAACTACGTGGACATGGAAAACGGCACGACGCACGAGAAGACTTTCTGTTGCGGTGGCGGTGGTGGTCTGCTGACTGACGACTTGATGGAGTTGAGGGTCAAGGGCGCCAAGCCTCGTATGGAGGCCCTGAGCAACGTAATTGAAGAATACGGCGTTACCAACATGGCCGCGATCTGTGCCATTTGTAAGGCGCAGTTCACCAAGATTTTGCCGTACTACGGACTTGGCATGGACATGATAGTCAGCGTGCATCAGCTGGTGTCCAACGCCATCATTCTCACCGGGCAGAATGCCGGTGAGGATGACGAAGAATCGGCCGAAGACGACGCCGCATAAGGCGCCTTTTAGGCCACTAAAGACATAACCCGATCCGCCAGGATCATTGAGGCATAAGGTAAGGAGCGTTTCGAGATGGCTACTCCGAGCGATGAAATGACTGAACAACTCACTTGGCGTCGTTTTGAAGACGGCAACGACGATTGGGGCAGTTGGACCAACAAAATCTTTGTTGCCGACGAATCCTACAAGTGCCCGACGTACATCCACAAAACGCCTCCTTGCCAGGGTTCCTGCCCTTCAGGCGAAGATATTCGCGGCTGGTTGGCCATCGTCCGTGGCCAGGAGAAGCCGGCTGAAGGGATGGAGATGGGCGAATACGCTTTTCGCCGTTCAACCGACGCCAACCCCTTCCCCTCCATGATGGGTCGTGTGTGTCCCGCGCCTTGCCAGGACGGTTGTAACCGCAACGAGGTGGAAGACTTCGTTGGTATCAACGCCGTCGAGCAGTGGATTGGCGACAATGCTCTGGAGCACGGCTACAAGTTCGAAGCTGGCGCTGACACCGGCAAGAAAGTAGCCGTTATCGGTGGTGGCCCTGCGGGCATGGCCGGTGCATACCAACTGCGTCGCAAGGGTCACGCTGTCACGGTATTCGAGTCCCAGCCTGAGCTGGGTGGAATGATGCGTTACGGCATCCCGAACTACCGGATTCCCCGCGACAAGCTGGCCGGCGAGATCCAGCGGATCGTTGATATGGGCGTCGAAGTGAAAACCGGCGTTCGTGTAGGCGAAGACGTCAAGATGGAAGAGCTGGAAAAAGACTTCGACGCTGTCCTCTGGGCCGTTGGTTGTTGGACGGGTCGTGGCCTCTTCCTGGACGAGTGGGAAGGTACCCCGAACTGCGTTTCCGGCGTGGCGTTCCTGAAAGCCTTTAACGAAGGCCGCATGAAGGTTACCGCCGACAAGGTCGTGTGTGTGGGGGGCGGTGATACCTCCATTGACGTTGTATCCGTTGCACGTCGCCTTGGTCACATCGAGCACACCAACCCGACCGACCGTCCGGAGCTGGTGGTTAACGATGGCTTCGTGGCACACGACGCCGCGGTCACCGCTGCCAGCCAGGGCTCTCACGTAACCCTGACGTCACTGTTCCCGAAGGACAACATGACTGCTGCTGAGCACGAGGTTCACGATGCTCTGCACGAAGGCGTGACTATTCTTGACGAGGTCATGCCCGTCGGTATCGAGAAGGATGATGATGGCCGTGCAACCGCGCTGATCGTAGCCAAGTGCACGATGGAAGAGGGACGTCCCACTCCTGTCGAAGGTACCGAGCAGCGCATCGAAGCTGACCTGATTGTCTCTGCTATCGGCCAGGGCGGTGACCTGGGCGGCCTGGAAGCATTGGATAACGGTCGTGGTCTGATCGACTCCGACAGTTTCTACCAGGTGCCGGGTAAGGAAGGTCATTTCGTTGCTGGCGACATCATTCGCCCGCACCTGCTTACCACCGCGATTGGCCAGGCCTCGGTTGCCGCCGACACCATTGACGAGTACCTCAACCAGAAGGAGCACAAGAAGCGCCCGAAGGTTGACGTACACCACTTCAATCTCGGCGAGAAGATGGAAGAGGCCGGCCTGGCTCCGGAACATTACGATCCCAAAGGCGATCAGCGTGGTACTTCCGACGCAAACTACGCGGTTCATAACTACGAAGACCGCTCCTTCGCAGAGATCATCCCGCACGATGAGCTGTTCCTCGGACACTTCGAGTTCACCCCGCGCGTCAAGCGCAGGGAGGAAGTACCGAGTGCCGACGACGTACTGGGCCATTTCCACGAGCGCCTGATCGGTTTGAGTGAGGAGCAGGCAGCTGAAGAGGCTGAACGCTGCATGAGCTGTGGCATGTGCTTCGAGTGTGATAACTGTGTCATTTTCTGCCCACAGGATGCCGTCTTCCGTGTCAAGAAGACCGAATCGACCACGGGTCGTTACGTCGACACCGATTACGACCGTTGCATCGGTTGCCACATCTGCGCGGATGTCTGCCCGACCGGCTACATCAAGATGGGCCTGGGTGAGTAAGTAAGTCAGTGTGGCCGGGCTGCTTGCCCGGCTCCTGGCAAAGGTTTACGCAGCAAACGAAGACGCAAGATGTTTAGATTTGGCACCAGCCTGATGATGATGGCAGCCATGCTGCTGAGTGTTGGCGTTCATGCCGGCCAGGCCCAATACGGCGAAGCCGTCGAAGGTTCCGCAAAGGCAGACAGTCTGGATGCCTGTGTGGCACCGACGCCGTTTATGCGGCGCAGCCACTTCGAACTGATCAAGCACCAGCGCGATATTACGGTTCACCAGGGTGTGCGCGACACCGATAACAGCCTTGCTGGTTGCGTGGATTGCCACGTTGCGAGGGACGCCCACGGTCACTTTGTGCCGGTGACTGAGGAGAAGCAGTTCTGTGCCGGTTGCCACGAGTACACCGGTGTCACGATGGACTGCTTTACCTGTCACGCCACCACACCGACTGAAACGGGGAAATGATCGTGTCACAGAAAGAAGATTCTGCGATTGACGAGAACCGCCGCGAATTCTTGTCAGTAGCTGGCAAGGCCGCCGCAGCCACTGTGGTAGCTCCCGGTGTTTTTCTTCACACCGTCGGCAATGCCGCGCCACGTTCGGAACCTGTCACAGAAGCTGTCCGATACGGCATGCTTATCGATACCAGCAAATGCGCCGATGGCTGTTCTGACTGCGTCAGTGCATGTGACAAAGAGAACGGTTTGGATATGCTGATAAAGCCTGTCGGCGCCAGTGACGAGGCTTGGGCCCGCCAAAAGCCTCGTTGGATCCGTTCAGTGAAGCTAAAGGACAACCTGACGGGTAAGGTCACCAGCCTGCCTATGATGTGCCAACATTGCGAACACCCACCTTGCGTGGATGTCTGCCCGACCGGCGCTTCCTTCCGTCGTGACGACGGTATCGTCATGGTGGATCGTCACACGTGTATCGGTTGTCGTTACTGCATGATGGCCTGCCCTTACAAGGCCCGCTCGTTCATTCACGAGAACGTTCAGTTGAAGCCGACTGCAGCGCCTCGTGGCAAGGGGTGTGTGGAGAGCTGCACCCTGTGTGTTCATCGCCTGGATAATGGCGGCACAACCACTGCCTGCCAGGATGCCTGTAGCAGCGGCGCGATTGTTTTTGGCGATTTGCGAGACCCCAACAGCGAAGTGTCCAAAGCTATGGCAAAGCACAGCACCACGCAGCTGCGTGCCGACCTCAAGTTGAATACGGGTGTCCGCTACCGCGGCGTCTGACCTTAACCGGATTATCGAGTCGTTATGAAAAAGATTCACTACCGCGAATGGGGTATCGAGAGTCCTCGCTATTGGGGTCTACTGGCACTCTTGGGTGCTGTCATCGCCGTTGCCGGTTTCGCCGTACTGTACAAAGAGAGTCAAGGCCTCTGGGTAACAGGGATGAATAACCAGGTCGTCTGGGGCTTGCCGCACGTGTTTGCGATATTCCTGATCGTGGCCGCCTCGGGCGCGCTAAACGTCGCCTCTATCAGCTCTGTTTTTGATCAGAAGATGTACAAGCCACTGGCGAGACTTTCGGGTCTGCTGGCAATGACACTCCTGGTAGGTGGCCTGCTGATTTTGGTACTTGACCTTGGGCAACCGGACAGACTCATCGTTGCGATGACGACTTACAACTTTAAGTCAATCTTTGCCTGGAATGTGTTGCTTTACGTCGGATTCCTGGCCATCGTGGCTATCTATCTGTTTACGATGATGGAAAGAAAGGCCAACAAGTATACCAAGATGGCCGGCACCTTTGCCTTTGTTTGGCGCCTCATACTGACCACAGGTACGGGTTCCATCTTTGGGTTCATCGTAGCGCGTCAGGGGTACGATGCGGCGATCATGGCGCCGATGTTCATCATCATGTCTTTTGCCTACGGCCTGGCATTTTTCATGTTGATGCTGATGTTTACCTTCAACGCAGACGGACGTGAAATCGGCGATAAGGTAATGAGCCGCCTGCGTAGATTGCTGGGCGTTTTCACTGCGGCCATCTTCTATTTTGTGGTTGTGTATCACCTGACCAACCTCTACGGCACTGAGAACCACGCTTACGAGGCGTTCATTTTGCTGAACGGGGGGGTCTATACTCAACTCTTCTGGGGCGGGTGGGTTTTGGCAGGTCTGCTAGTGCCGATGGCCATTCTGTTCCATCCCGCGCTGAGCCAGTCACGGGGCGCGATTATTGCGGCCTGTCTCTTGGTGATTCTCGGTGGCTTGTCTGCCATGTACGTGGTCGTGATCGGTGGGCAGGCCTTCCCAATGTCGATGTTCCCAGGGCACACCATCATCGAATCCGGTTTCTTCGACGGGGTCAACGGCGAGATTGCGGCTTATTCCCCAAGCCTGGTTGAGTTGTTACTCGGCTTAGGTGGGGTGGCCGTTGCCGTAATCGCCGCTCTGATCGCGGTACGCGTACTGCAGTTCTTGCCAGCCTCGTTGTCTGATGAGGTTGTCGATCCGCACCACGGCTGATTCTCTGCGCAGCACCACGTAAAATAGGGCGGCTTGGAGCCGCCCTTTTTGTTGAACCCGATGTCGCACTTTTACATCTCTGCTGCTCACAAATCTTCAGGCAAGACTTCCCTGAGTATCGGGCTGTGCGCTGCCTTGGCGGATCGCGGACTGGCGGTTCAGCCATTCAAAAAGGGTCCGGACTATATCGATCCCCTCTGGTTGAGTCAGGCGGCAGGCCGGGTATGTCATAACCTCGACTTCTACACCATGCCTCGTGATGAGATTGATGCTCGCTTTGCGCGCTCCATGCAGGGCGCGGATATCGGGATCATCGAAGGCAATAAGGGGCTGTTTGATGGCCTGGATATCGACGGTTCGAACAGCAATGCGGCACTGGCTGCGCAGCTGGGTAGCCCGGTCGTACTGGTGCTGGATACCCAAGGTATGACGCGCGGGGTGGCGCCTCTGATTCTGGGTTACCAAGCGTTCGATAAATATATCCGCATTGGCGGTGTAATCCTTAACAAGGTCGGTGGTACTCGGCATGAAGGCAAGTTGCGCCGGGTCATCGAACATTACACCGACGTGCCGGTGGTGGGAGCGGTTTATCGCAGTGAGGATATGCACATCACCGAACGTCACCTGGGATTGGTACCGAGTAATGAAGCGATGCAGAGCATGGCCCAGATCCGCCTGATGGGAAAACGCGTCGCTGAGCAGGTGGACCTGGACCGGTTGCTTGAGATCGCAGCAACGGCATCTGCACCCCCGGTGGTTCCTCAGTCAGCCAGGCCGGCGGCGGTGAATCAAGGTGTGCGGATTGCCTATGCGAAGGACTCTGCTTTTGGCTTCTATTATGCGTCCGACCTCGAGGCGTTGACCGCTGCGGGCGCCAAGCTGATCCCCTTCAGCCCTCTAAAAGACGCGGAATTACCCGACGTCGACGGGTTGTTTCTGGGAGGGGGCTTTCCGGAAACGCACCTGGAAGAACTGGGTAAAAACACCGAAATAGGGCGAAAAATCACCCAATTCATCGAAAATGGCGGCCCGGCCTATGCGGAATGCGGTGGCTTGATGTACTTGTGCCGGCAACTGACCTGGAACGGAAAGCAAGGTAGAATGCTTGGCGTTGTACCGGCGGACGTCGTGATGCACGAGCGTCCGCAAGGACGCGGTTACGTGCGTTTGCGCGAAACGGAACAGCATCCCTGGCCCAGTGGTCATGAGATTGCGGCGCACGAGTTTCATTACTCGGCGCTGGAGAATGTGGGTGAGGGAGTTGATTTCGCCTATCGGGTCGAACGTGGATTTGGCATCGATGGGCGGAATGACGGTGTTCGCTACCGTAATCTGTTGGCGAGTTACGCACACTTGCGTGATACCCACAACAATCACTGGACCGAGAGATTCGTGAATTTTGTCAGGCAGTGCAAACTCAGCTGAGGGGGTGCTGCAGCAAGGGTGAAGATATGTTCAAGGTGACCGAGGCAGCTGCAAAGCAGGTAATGAGTGCTGCTCAACAGGGTGGCACAGAAGGGATGGCATTGCGCTTGGCGGCGCAAAAGCACGCTGATGGCTCATTCGACTATCGTATGGGTTTCGATGAAATCACCGAGGACGATATCAAATTTGCCTCTGAAGGCGTCGATATTGTGATGGCTCCAGAGTATGTGCCTTTGTTGGACAACACCACTTTGGATTTTGTCGAACTTGATGAGGGTGAAGCCCAGTTCATCTTCATCAATCCTGACGACGCCAACTACTCCCCCCCGCAGTAAAACGGATCCTTTTGGCCGGAGTCACCCGGCCTGTTGTGTATGGACCTATCTCCTGAAGACTCGTTGCGGCTGAATGTCCTTCTGGCCAATCAGCCCCTTGCCATTCGAATCAACGAATCGAGTATGACCGTGTTTGGCTTGTCCGAGCAGGGCGAGGCACGTGTTGACCTTAACCCGACTTGCCGTGATGAGCAGTACATCAAGCGTGTCAAAGAGTTGATTTCAGGGCACGTGCTGGGCTCTCCTGGTGGGTACCCTGTGTACCTGCAACGCTGGACCCGAATGGGGCAGATGAAGGATGAAAGCCTCGAGCAACTGCTGATGCTGGGCGAGCCTGAAGCAGTGGTAGCCGCCGTTTGCTCCCAAGGGTTGACGGACGAATTGGCGCGCCGTGCCTGGTGGGCGATGGAGGACGCCGAGAACGCACGCCAGATGCTGCGTAAGCCAGCAGTCTGCGAAGGTGAAATGGGGCCCGTGCTGGCAGCTTATTTGATCGAGCATCTGCCGTTCGAGGCAGAACCGGAAAAACAAATCGAGACCGTCCGGCTGGTGCTGCAACCCGGCTTGCTGGATGAGAAGCAGGTCGATGACCTTTGGCGCAAGGCAGTGCGCAAGCCACCGTATTTTGTCGGTTTTGTCGGCTCACGTGCCGACAGCATTCCGGAGGCGCGCGAGCAGCATCCACTTTTGACAAGGCAGGCGGCTCTACTCCAGCAGCTGGCACAGGCGCATAATCGGGCTGCGGAGCTGTTGTTGCGCGTGCTGTCGGAAAAGGGGCAGGCATGGCTGTGGACGATCAACAAGATTTTCCAGAAGCCATCCAACCAGGATGTCGTCAACATCACCCTCGACGAGATCGCGAACTATTTTGCTCCTCTGCGCGAAGAGCCCGTGGATGCCACCTTGGGTGAACTCGCTGCGGAAGCAGAAGTCTGGCTGCATGAGGGGCCCGCCGCCGAGGTGCTGGCGGACGCGCCGGAACTGCGCGAAGCGTTGCTGGCGATCCGCGTGCTCTCGGGAATGAGCTACGGGGTGGTGCGGCCAGCGTTCCGCGGAACAACGGCCATAGGCAGCCTGATGCGCAAAAAACTCAAACCGGTAATGGATGAACTCAATCCCTACCTTGAGATGCTCAGTGCTCGCTGACTCCCGGGAATCCAATCGCCTGCCCGGGGGACTGCCCGTTCATCGGTGGAATGCTGACTTCAGCATGTCTGGATATTCCAGGGAGGAAAGTCCGGGTTTGAGTTGCCCCATTTGCGGATAATTGACCGAATTACCATCGCGCGGAATAGTTAACATGCTGGAAGATACTGTCAATGAATGGCTCAGTTCATTTGCGGCTACTGCGATCGCTGCGGATCTGGAGGCGCACATGAGCCATATCTCGAAGTCGGTAAAGGTCTACGGTATCCAGGGCTTCGATACGGTCGGTTACGATGACTGGCACCGACAATGCTCCGAGGAGTTTCCGCAGAAACTCATCAGGGAGTTGAGTTACGACGACATCACTTTCAGTGGCGGTGAGGACGACACGATATTGATCAAAGCCCGTGAGCGTCTCGAAACGAGCGAAGGGAAGACCCAGAACCATTCCCTGGAGATGCTGCTCGACAAGAGTGAAGGCCCCTGGCTCCTGAAAGAACTGAGAGTTCTGCCTGAGCATCAAGCTTGACCGGGAGCGTTGCCTGGTTCGGGCAACCCTTTCAGCTTTTTCATGGCCAATCAGAGTACCTGTGAAGCAGCGCCTCGTTTTCCACCAAAGATCTGGTCAACAGAAAACAGCATCCAGAACGGCGGGTCAGGGAGCGCTATTGCCGCCAGAAAAAAAGGGATCTTAAAGCGAATCGTTAGGTTTCCCATTTCAAGTCGTTTTTCCAGAGTTTTTCCTGCAGGCCCAACTTCGCGGCCGAGCGACCAGTTCGTGTGAACTGGGTGCATTCCCTAACTAGCCATACTGCAACGCCTGTCTAAACTACTAAGTCATATTCCAAAAGGGATATAAGACCGGTATGAATGGAGGGCATATGGACCGTTTGCTGAGTGTTTCCCAGGCTGCGCGCATGGCCGGGGTCACCCGGAAGATTCTGCAGCAGCACATCCAGGAGGGACGGGTCAGTACCTTCGAGGGTTACATCCGGATGTCCGAGCTGCACAAGGCCTATCCTGAGGTCAGTGGTGAAAAGTCCGGGATGATCGAAAAGGTTCGTCTGATTCGGGAAGCGGCCATCCTCAAGGATGCAGGTGAACACAAGCATGATGTCGACCGCCTGGCAGCTGATCTTCATCGGGCGCAAATAGAGATTGCCAGCCTGCAGAGCCAGCTGGACAGCTACCGCGAACTGGCCGCGCAGACCGAAGAGCAGTTGATCGGCCTACAGGAGCGATGTGAACGGCGCGAGGCATCCATGCTTGGCACAATGATTGGCTGGTACATGAACCAGGTAAAATTGCGCGAACAGGACTGATTTTTCCGATGCATTGATTGCCGGTCAGCGGCAGGACAACATTTCGACCGCGATTCACCGTAAACCGCGTTCTGCATGAGCTTCAAAATACGCGTACTACCCTCAGGCCACGAGTTCTTTGCTGAGCCCAAGAGCAGCGTGCTCGATGCAGGGCTGATCGAAGGCATCAACCTTGACCACAGTTGCGCCAATGGCACATGTGGCGAGTGCCGCGCTCGTCTGGTGGAAGGCGAGATCGAACAACTAAGAGCCCACGATTATCGGCTGAATGACGCCGAGAAGGCCGATGGCTGGTTCCTGATGTGCTGCCAACGCGCGACCTCGGACCTGGTGATTGAAACCCACGAGTCTGACAATCCCTCTGACATACCCGAGCAACACGTAATCGCAAAGGTAGGCAAGATAGAGCGGTTGCAGGATGAGGTCATCCAGTTAAACGTCCGCACCCCGCGCAGCAGGGGCCTGCGCTTTCTGGCCGGACAGGGCGTGACGCTGCATTTCGACGGCATGCGTCCAAAGCATTTGCCTATCGCCAGTTGTCCATGCGATAGCCTTCAGCTGCGTTTTCATGTGCGCCGGCGGGCGGGCGATCCGTTCAGTGAATTGGTTTTTGAGCGCCTGAAAAAAGGCCGTGAGGTGGTACTTTCGGGACCGAGCGGCGGCTTCACTATGGACGAGGATTCGCACCGTGCGCTTGTTTTTGTCGCGTGGGAGAGTGGTTTTGCGCCGGTGGCCAGTTTGATCGACCATGTTATCCAGAAAGACCCCGAACGCGAAATTCACCTGTACTGGTTATCGGAAATCCCACGAGGCCATTACCTCTCGAACTACTGCCACGCCTGGCGTGATGCACTCGATCGTTTCCATTACCATTCCATCGACCTGCAGCCGTCGGGATCGGATACTTACGCAGCCGTCTTCAACCGCATTGTCCAACAGCATAATCCGATATCGGAATGGGACATGTACATGGCGTTACCGTCAGCGGAGCAATACCGCGCCTGTAACCTGCTATGTGAAGCCGGGATGCCAGCCGAGCAGATGAAAGTGGCGCTCCTGCAGCACCCTTGAGGCTCAGGGCTGTGTGCGGCCCCGTTGTCTTTGTCCTTTAGCGTTCGAGACGTTCGACCAGGTCCTCCAGTTGTTGTGCCACGGCGTCCCAGATGCCCATTGGACCGGCTTTTTCAATTTCCTCTTCCCGCCAGTCATCCAAAGACTTAAGGCGCATCTCTTCGAGATGAGACTCCATTTGGTCGCGTTTCGGGCGTATCGCCTTGGCAGAGGCTGATACTTCCTCATGCCCGCTGCTTTCCGCACGCTCGAGCAACTCGTCAACATGTTTCAGGCGGGATTCGTAATGACGAATCTGTTGTTCCACCAAGTGTTCGAGGTTGTTCATGTGGTCTCCTCGCTACCATGCGGCAGCCGTAGAATTCCTAGAGCACAATGCCCTCAGTCCCAGTGTAGCCTTAGTCTTAAAAAAGCGGTTTGATCTGCGACGCTTGGGAATTCAGTCACGCTTGTGGCGACGCCGCGCTCTTGTCTTGCCTTTGTAGGCCGCGATACTGGGCATAACATCGGAAAAAGGCACAGCGGCGAGTTCTCCGTAGCGGGCTTGTGCCTGGGCCAGGATGCCGTCCACGTCAGGGACGGCCATCGGATCTTTGGCATTGGGCTCCAGCAGGGCGCGGATGCCACGCAGGCCCCCGACCTGAATGCGCATGGCCTTGCCATGCGGCAGGATTGCCTTGTCCTCGCTGGTGCGCAGGGCAAAGCGCGCATGTTCCCGCAGCAGCAACAGGGCCTCGGCACAGCGGGCCTGGCCCTGGTCTGAACGACAATGCACGCCTTCACGCTCTGCGATGCAGAAGCGTTCGGCCTGCGAACAAACGCATTGGTTGATCAGCACGCTCTTTTCGAACAGGCAGGCGCGTTCGTTAACATCGCGGTAGGTCTGGCGGAAGGCGTCCTGGTCCATCGACTACTGCACCTGCTTAAAGCGGTGAATCTGGCGTCGCTCGCGCTTGTTGGGGCGGTGGTCAGAAACCGGGTGGGCAGCACGTTCGGCACGGATCTGCTCATTCAGCAGTTGGCGACGCTCATGGCTCTGCTCCGATTCGAGGTAGAAATCCTTGGCCTCGCTCGCGGGTCGACGCTGCTTCGGCAGAGCCTGTACCTCGATTTCCCATTCGTAAGGCCCCTTGCTGATGGTCAGCCTGCTGCCAACCTTCACGTCTTTACCGGGTTTGCAGCGTTGCCCATTCATGTGCACCTTGCCACCCTGCGCGGCCTCGGCGGCCAGCTGGCGTGTTTTGAAAAAGCGCGCGCACCATAACCATTTGTCCAGGCGCATTTTTTCCTGAGGCTCAGTCACAATGATGGCAGTCAGGTCGGAGCGTCTTCGGAATGTTCAGCGGAGTGGACCGGCGCCTCGTGTGGCGCGATGTGCAACAGCGTGTCCAACTCGCCGCGTGCATCCATGGCAGCCATGTCATCAAAGCCGCCAACATGGAAATTGTCGATGAAGATCTGCGGCACGGTGCGGCGTTGGCTTCGTTCCATCATCTCGCCCATCCGCGAATGGTCGATATCGATGCGGATCTCCTCCCAGGTGACCCCTTTGCTCTGCAGCAGCATTTTGGCGCGCACGCAGTACGGACACATGGCAGTTGAGTACATTTCGATTTTTGGCATGTTTCAGTTTTCCTTTGGTGATACTTGCATCGTATCAACCGAAACGCCTCGTGGCACTGCGGAATACTACTGATTTTCCCTCGTAAAACCGGGTTGTAGCGATTGGAAGTGAGCGTGCCTCGCTCTATATTAACAGCTGTCGCAATTTTTCGAGTATCCCGATTCCGATGAAAGAAGCCAGCCCTCGCACCGTTTTCCTGAAGGACTACCAGGTTCCACCTTATCTAATCGATCAGGTCGAAATGACCTTCGAATTGCGCGAGCAGGGCACGCGGGTCCATTCTCGGCTTGGCGTGCGACGTAACCCGGCAGCGGACACCACGGAAGACACACTGCGCCTGGATGGCGAAGGGCTTCGGCATCAGTGGCTTGAAATCAACGGACGTCGTCTGAACGATGACGAGTTCCTGCTGGAAGGCGACGGCCTGCGTCTTTTCTCGGTACCCGAACAATTCGAGCTGGCCAGCGAGGTCATCATCGAACCTGAGAACAACACAGCGCTTGAAGGCCTTTACCGCTCCAACACCATGTTCTGTACCCAGTGCGAGGCGGAGGGGTTTCGCAAAATCACCTGGTTCCTCGACCGACCGGACGTGATGGCACGCTTCCGGGTGCGTATCGAGGCGGACAGGGACAAGTTTCCGGTGCTGCTTTCCAATGGCAACCCGGGCACAGCCGGTGAGCTTGGGGAAGGGCGGCACTTCGCGGAGTGGGAGGATCCCATTCCAAAGCCTGCTTACCTGTTCGCGCTGGTTGCCGGAGACCTGAGGCATATAGAGGATTCGCATACGACCCCATCCGGCCGTGAGGTTTCACTGCGTATCTACGTGGAGCCCGAGAACATCGACAAGTGCGAGCACGCCATGCATTCGCTGAAGAACGCCATGCGCTGGGACGAGGAGAAGTACGGTCGTGAATACGATCTGGACGTTTACAACGTGGTCGCGGTGAACGATTTCAACATGGGGGCGATGGAGAACAAGGGGCTGAACATTTTCAACAGCAAGTTTGTGCTGGCGCGGCCCGACACGGCCACCGACGCCGATTTCCAGGGCATTGAGGGAGTGATTGCGCATGAGTACTTCCACAACTGGACCGGCAACCGCATTACCTGCAGGGATTGGTTCCAGCTGTCGCTCAAGGAAGGCCTGACGGTTTTTCGTGATCAGGAATTCTCTGCCGACATGGGCTCGCGCGGCGTCAAACGTATCGGGGACGTGCGTGTGCTGCGCGCGCATCAGTTCGCCGAGGATGCCAGTCCGATGGCACACCCGGTTCGGCCTGACTCCTATATCGAGATCAACAATTTCTACACGGTAACCGTGTACGAGAAAGGGGCCGAGGTGGTGCGCATGCAAGCCAATATGCTTGGCCCCGAGCTGTATCGCAAAGCCACCGACCTGTACTTCGAGCGACATGATGGCCAGGCCGTGACTACAGAGGACTTCGTCGCCTGCATGGAGGCTGTCTCAGGGCGTGATTTCACGCAATTCAAGCGCTGGTATGACTTTGCCGGGACGCCGCAACTTGAAATCGATGGCAGCTATGATGCAGCAAAGCAGAGCTATACGCTGAACGTCAAACAACAGGTGCCGGACACGCCCGGTCAGTCCGGCAAACCGTCATTTCACATCCCGTTGGCGCTGGGGTTGGTTGGCCCAAATGGTCAGGATCTGTTGCCCGAAGGAACGCGCCTGCTCGACCTCGTTCAGGCGGAACAAAAGTTCGTGTTCGAAGGGATTGCGGAAGAGCCTGTGCCTTCTTTGGCACGCGGCTTCAGTGCGCCGGTCAAAATCGCTTTCGACTACAGTGACGAGCAGTTGATGTTATTGATGGCGCACGACAGCGACGGCTTCAACCGCTGGGATGCCGGCCAGACTCTTCTGCAACGCACCCTGTTGAAAATGGTGGCGAAGCATCAGGCCGGGCAGGAGATGCTGGTGCCGGAGCGGCTGACGGAAGTGTTGCGCACGGCCCTGCTGGACGATCAGGCCGAACATGCCTTGATTGCCGAAGTGCTCGCCCTTCCGGGTATCGGCTACCTGGGTGAATTCATGGATACCGTGGATGTTGACAGTCTGTATCTGGCGCGCGATTCATTGCGCCGGCACGTGGCCACAACGCTGCGTGAAGACCTGCTGAGGCGGTATGAGCAACTCTCTGGCGATGCGGCGTACAGTCTCGAGCCGAAGGAAATTGGTCGGCGTAGCCTCCGCAATTGTGCACTTGGCTACCTGATGGCTATAAGCGCCGACGAGGAAATCGCTGAACTGGCGCTCAGCCAATACCGTGCTCGCGACAACATGACCGACGTGATGGCGGCGTTGGCAAAGATAGCCGACAGTGATCTGCCAGCTCGCGAAGAGGTTTTGGCAGACTTTGCCGGGCGTTGGCAGGAAGACCCACTTGTCATGGACAAATGGTTTGCCGTGCAGGCCATGGCAACTCGCGAGACTGCACTGGACGAAGTTCGTGGACTGATGGAGCATCCGGCATTCTCGATCAGGAATCCCAACAAGGTGCGCTCACTGATCGGCGCCTTCGCCAATGGCAACCCACTGCGCTTTCATGCGGCGGATGGAAGTGGCTACCGTTTCCTGAGTGAGCAGGTGCTGGCACTGGATTCGCTCAACCCGCAGATAGCAGCGCGCTTGTTGCGTACGATGGCACGTTGGCAACGATATGACGAAGTACGCCAGGCGCATATGCGTGAGGCGCTCGCGCGAATCGCTGCTGAAAACGTCTCCAAGGATGTGTACGAGATCGCATCCAAAAGTTTGGAGGCATGATTTGGCTGGGGATTCCTGAACAGCCATCATGAAAGCAGGGTTGATCTTGCCGCGCGCAATCGCCAATGTGCGGCCTTTGATTTCTACATCGGAACCAAGTTGATGAAAAGCCTGTTATTGGTCGCCCACGGTAGTCGTCGCGCTGCCTCCAATGATGAAGTTCGAGAACTGACCCAACGCCTGGCAGAGCAGGCGGGTGATGAGTACGGTTTTATTGACTGCGGGTTTTTGGAGCTGGCTGAGCCCTCGATCCCCGACGGCATCCAACGCTGTATCGATGCTGGGGCCAGGCAGGTCGTGGTGCTTCCGTACTTCCTGTCTGCCGGGCGACACGTGTCCGAGGATATTCCTGCCGAGGTGAAGATCAAGCAGGATGAATATCCAGACATTCAGATCTGTATCTCGGGCTACCTGGGGGCTGCTGATGGCATCACTGGTATGTTGCTCAACGCTGCGCGGACTCGCTCGGGGCTATGTAAATCGTCATCAGGTTGCTTTCTACAACCTTGACCAACGACAGGCAGGATTCCTCGGTTGCGCTGTACTTGGTCAATTCGCCGACATGGCAGTTGTGGGCGGCTCGAACCTGAACTTTGTCGATATCGTCACAGCTAAGATCCCTGAAACGGATTTCCTGGTATTGGTTTTTGGTCGGTTTGATGAAACTGTAACCACGGCTGACCGTCTCGAAAGGGATGCCGCCAGGCTTATAGGCAGTAAACCTCAAAACCAGTGTGCGGATTTGCGCATTGAGCTGGTTGTCGACACGCAAACCCAGACGACAGCCATTGGGTATATCTTCGCGTTTTTCCAGTTTCAACAACGCCTTGGGCTGTTGCTCCTGTTTGCGGTCAACGACAAACTCCCACAAACCATTGTCTCTCAAAAGAACCTCGCGACCGTCCTTGGTTGTGGCCTGCAAGTCGGCGTGGGCAGAGACGCTGAACAGCAGCCCGGCGAGCAATAAGTTCGAGATTTTCATCGGCATTCCGAAGATGATTTTGACAAGCCCTAATGCTGCCGCATCCTTGAGCGATTGAGAAGTGACCAAAGGATAAAACCGTATTTTTCTGTAAATTGGCAATCGCATTTGGGGAAAATTGCCATTCGCCTTTGCTCCGCTGCCAGATGTTGCCCTGGTGGTGGAATAGGCGGGCCATCAGGCTTTTGTTGGCTTTGCCTTTGCGCCAGGGGATTATTGGGCGCTGCTGGTTCTAGTCATGGGAAGTGGATGCAGTTATACGCCTCCCCAAGAGACAGCGGGGGCTAGGGTTGATCCGACGGCGGAAAAACCTGTTCATGGCCCATATCTGCTTCACCGCAATGTTGCAGAATCTGTTGGCGGGCCAGGTCTTTGAGCCTCACAGCGAGGCTCCAGTTGGTTTCACCTGGTTCGCGCAGCACTTCCGGAAAGAGTGGTTCACCAACAGTCACCCCGATCGCGCCGTGTCGCACAAACCAGGTCGTGCCCGGGAGGATCGCACGCGCACCCCGAAGCGCCACCGGTATCACAGGCAGGCCGCTTTCGGCTGCTGTGAGGAAAGCGCCCATGCGAAACGCGCGTAGCCCGGGCGCATGGGTGAAGGTGCCTTCCGGGTAGTAAAAAAGGGAGTCACCACGACGGGCGGCCTCCAGGCTGCTCTGCAGGCCGACGACCCCTTCGGCACGATCCTGTCGCCTGACGAACAGGGTGTCCAGGCGTTGCAGGAAAGTGCGCGATAGCCAATGGTCAGCCAGCTCGGCCTTGGCCAGAAAGCGGAACCGGCGGGGGATTGCAGCGGCTACCACGTAGCTGTCGATAAAACTGGTGTGATTGGTGACGAAGATGCAGGCCTGCGAGGCGGATGGCAGGTTTTCCAAGCCAGACACTTTGAGGCGGGTACCGGTCAGCATTGCCAGAAGATGGGCGGAAAAGCGCAGGAACCCCCAGCGCCAGTTCAAGCGTGGGATGGTCATAACGCCAATGGTTGCGAAGACGGCAAGCGCGTGGAACACGAGTTGTGCATACAGCGCATACAGCAGTCGTTTCAGACGCAGCATGACGCTTCGGCTTGCCATGGGCACCGCGTGTAATGTCATGCGAACAATCTGTAGCCAGGCCCCGTGCTGGGTCCTGCCGATGTGGCCCTGTTCGTACAATTCACGGCAGGCGGCGCGGCGAATCTTGCCGCTGGAGGTTTTCAGCACGGTGCCGGGCGGGGCGAGCAAGATATCGTCGGCCGGTGCCTGTGTCAGTTCGGTGGCGATCTCGTTGATGCGCTGCTGTAGCGCATGACGTTTCTCCGGGGCTTGCTCGCGGGATTCGGCCAGTATTACCAGCTGTTCCGTCTGATGGGTCTGGTCCTGGCTGGCAAATACCGCCACCCGTCCTTTTCGAATGCCCTCTATGGCGCCTACCATTTCCTCCAGTTCATGCGGGTAGATGTTGCGCCCCCCACGAATGATCACATCCTTGATTCGCCCGGTGATGAACAATTCGCCGTCGGCGATGTAGGCCAGGTCACCTGTCTTGAGCCAGTCACCATCGAACAGGCCTTCGGTCGCTTCCGGATTGCGAAAGTAGCCGCTCGTAGCGGATGGACCCCGAAACTGGATCTCGCCCTGGTGCCTTTCCGGCAACTCGTGACCACCGGAATCGACGATGCGGATGTCGTGCCCGCTCAGCGCATGACCACAACCGACAAAGCGCAGGGCGGCAGACTCATCCATCCCGGCCGGAACTGCACGCCCCTCCTGGCTGAATGGCTCGCGCCGAATACGTTCGATACGGGGCGCTTGATACATGTCGGGAAAGGCCAGGCCAACGGAGTTTTCGGCCAAGCCGTACACGGGGAACATCGCCTCAGGTGCGAATCCGAATTCCTGGAAGCGTTTGCTGAACGCCTCGATGGTATCGGGGCTGACCGCTTCCGCGCCATTCATGGCGATACGCCAGCGTGACAGATCCAGGCCTTGCAGTTCATCGTCTTCGATGCGTGCCAGGCATAATTGGTAAGCAAAGTTAGGCGCGGCGGAGAGTGTGCCACCATAACGATGTATTGCCTGCAGCCATCTCACCGGGCGTGCCAGGAAGGTCAGCGGCGACATGATCACCAGCTGTGCACCGAAATACAGGCTTCCCAACCAGGCCCCTATCAGGCCCATGTCGTGATAAAGCGGCAGCCAGCTGACGAATACATCCTGGCTGCTGGCCTCGATGGCTTCGCCATCTACACGAATATTTGCCAACAGATTGGAATGACTGAGAATCACGCCCTTGGGATTGCCGGTGCTTCCGGAGGTGTATTGCAGGAAGGCAGTATCGCTGCCGCTGATCGGCGGTTTTACATACGCGGGGCCTGCATGCAGTTCATCAGCGACCAGGACGCTGCGCAGGTGCTCGAGTTGCGCGCCGAGTACCCGGGCCAAGTGCCTGGCCTCGGGCACGGTGATGAGGAAGCGACACTGGGCATTGTCCAGGATGCCGGCCTGGCGGCGCATGTGATCGTCCAGCTGGCTGAGGCGCGCCGGAGGGTAGATGGGTACCGGTACACCGCCTGCGTACAAGACGCCGAAGAAACTGCGGAAGTAGTCCATACCCGTGGGTAGCATGAGCGCGACGCTTTGCCCGGCCTGCAGGCCGCGCTTTTGCAGGGCAGCAGCGACTTCGACGGCTGCCTGACGAAGTTCGCCGTAGGAAACGATCTGATCTTCACCGTTTTCAGCGTAAAGGCGGATATGTGCCTGGTGGGGATGGCGTTGTGCATGCCAGTCGAGCACCTCGCTAAGGGTCTGTGCGTGTTCGGGTGTCTCACCAGTTTCTTCCCGAGCCTCCAGCGTGACCTGTTCGATGTTAACCGGAGTGGCGGCCTCGGCGCCGACGACGGCACGCAGCAGGTCGCGCGGGGATTCGGCTTGGCTGAACACGCGCTCCGGCAGGTGAATGGAAAAGTGTTTTTCCAGCCGAGCGATCAGTTCCAGGCGACTGAGGCTGTCCAGGCCGAGGTCGCGATCGAGATGGCTGTCCAGGGTAACGTGTCTTAATGAGGCGAGCCGAGGTTGTAGTTCAGCAGCAAGACCATGTGCCAGCTCCAGCACCTGGCTGGCCGTGGCCTGGGCATTCGATCTGTCCGCCTCTGCTGACACCTTGCTCCTCCCTCAAATGGGTATCGCCTGTCTCGTTCAGTAAAACGAGTTTGGCCATGACATACATCATGGTACCTGCAGGCCCCGCAGGGTAGCGCCGATGGTCAAGTGTAGTGGTAATGCTTGGCTTCGCGCCGACCGCTTGGGCTCTGCTTGCGTTGCAGAATGCGTTGCATGATGACGCCTTCCACTTTCCATTCGAGGCCGTCGAGCGGAATTTCCGGGTAGATGTCATTGAGTGCTACCAGGCGTTCGCCCTCGCCGTCCCTGATGTATTGACGGAACCAGCGGGTGTCCTCGACCAGGCACATGATGTACATGCCGGATATGCACTGTTCGGAGGGTTCGATGCTGACAATGCAGCCATCGGGAAACTCCGGTTCCATGCTGTCGCCCAGTACCTGCAGGGCAAACGGTTCAGATTCGCTACAGGCGCTGCCGGCGCCGAATTCACTACTTGCCATCAGAGGGTTTCTCCCGAGGTACTTCTGTTATGCTCCGCACTAACTCAAGCGAAGCAAACTCACTGAAAAATAAGCAGTAATTCTACCATGGTGCACGCAGCCGGGGAGTCGCCCCAAGTCCATAAAGATCGTCGGGATTGGTACAACCTGCGCAGCATGCTGCCTTTTCTCTTGGAGTTCCGTGGGCGCGCGCTGTTTGCCCTGAGCTGCCTGGTGTTGTCGAAGGCGGCCAATGTGGGTGTTCCCGTGGTGCTCAAAGAGATCATCGATCATTTCGAGTCGGCCAGTCCGGAACAGCTGGCGCTGGCCATGCCGGTGGCATTGCTGGTGGCCTATGGTCTGCTAAAGCTGGGCGCTAGCATGTTCAATGAACTGCGCGACGTGGTGTTCGCCAAGGTGCGCTACCGTGCCATGCGAAGGCTCTCAACCCGGGTACTCAGCCACCTGCACCAGCTCTCGCTGCGCTTCCACCTCGAGCGTCGCAGCGGTGCAGTCAGCCGCGATCTGGAGCGGGGTACACGCTCGGTCAGCCAGATCCTCAACTACATGGCGTTCAGCATTCTGCCGATCATGGTCGAGTTCACCCTGGTGGCGGTGATCATGTTGCGCGAGTATGACTGGATATTCACCGCTGCAATGTTCGGTTCGATCGTGGTGTACATGGCATTTACCTTTGCCATCACGGAGTGGCGCATGGATTTCCGCCACCGCATGAACAAACTCGACTCCCAGGCAAACTCCTTGGCCTTCGACAGCCTCATCAACTACGAGACGGTCAAGTATTTCGGCAACGAGAGACTTGAGCTGGATCGCTACGACGACAACCTGCGCGACTGGGAATACTGGGCGGTGAAGAGCCAGTCTTCCATGTCGATGCTCAACTTCGGCCAGGGGGCAATCATCGCGTTGGGGGTGACTGGTGTGATGGTGCTGGCAGCACACTCGGTAAGCACTGGTGAGATGGGTATCGGTGACCTGGTGCTGGTCAACGCGTTCCTGTTGCAGCTGTTCATCCCGCTCGGTTTCCTCGGTATCGTGTATCGCCAGATCAAGTATTCGCTCGCGGACATGGACCTGATTTTCAAGCTCCTGGATACCAAGCCGGAGGTAAAGGACGCAGCGGATGCCAAGGTCCTGCAGGTGAGCGGCGGCACCATCCGCTTCGAAAACGTTGATTTTGGTTACCAGCCGGAACGGCAGATCCTGCATGACCTTAGCCTGGAGGTGCCTGCCGGCAAGAAGATCGCGGTGGTCGGGCATTCCGGTGCCGGTAAATCTACGCTTTCCCGCCTGATCTACCGCTTCTACGACGTGCAGTCCGGCGGGGTCAGCATCGATGGCCAGGATGTGCGTGAGGTGACTCAGGAGAGTTTGCGTGCGGCAGTCGGGATCGTGCCGCAGGACACGGTGCTGTTTAACGACAGCATTCACTACAACATCGCCTACGGGCGCCCGGAGGCCACACGCGAGGATGTCGAACGGGCAGCGCGCATGGCACACATCCACGATTTCGTGCAGCAGTTGCCAGATGGCTGGGATACCGTGGTCGGTGAACGCGGTCTGAAGCTGTCGGGTGGCGAGAAACAGCGCGTTGCGATTGCGCGCGCGATTCTCAAGAAGCCGCGCATCCTGATCTTCGACGAGGCGACTTCTTCGCTCGACAGCAGGACCGAACAGGCGATCCAGGAAACACTTTCCGAGGTGGCGGCAGATCACACCACCTTGGTGATTGCTCACCGCCTGTCGACCGTGGTCGATGCAGACCGCATTCTTGTGATGGACCAGGGAAGAATCGTCGAGCAGGGGAGCCACGGCGACTTGTATGCTGCGCGTGGTGCTTATTACGACATGTGGGAGCTGCAGCGCGAGGAGGGTGAGTCTGCCGAATCCGGGACTCCAGCAAATGGACCCGGAGCCTGACGCCAAGCGGAATATCGATAGAGACATGCAAGGCAAGATCTACCTCGTGGGAGGTGCAGTGCGCGACGAATTGCTGGAACTTCCAGTCAATGAGCGCGATTGGGTGGTGGTCGGCAGCTCGGTCGAGGAGATGCTTGCTGCAGGTTTTCGCCAGATAGATGCCGACTTTCCGGTATTCCTGCATCCGCAAACCGGCGAGGAGTATGCACTGGCGCGTCGCGAGACCAAGACCGGGGTCGGTTATCGTGGCTTTGTCATCGATGCCTCGCCCGAGGTGACCTTGCTCGAAGACCTGCAGCGTCGCGACCTGACCATCAACGCGATGGCCCGTGACGAAGGCGGGAAGCTGGTCGATCCTTTTGGTGGTCAGGCCGACCTTGCCGAGGGGCGCCTACGCCATATTACGCCTGCCTTTGCCGAAGATCCTCTGCGCATCCTGCGGGTGGCGCGCTTCGCAGCCAAGCTGGGCGGCCATGGGTTTCGGCTTGCGCATGCAACTCATCGGTTGATGAAACAAATGGTGGCAGAGGGCGCGGTGGCAGAGTGGTTACCCCAGCGTACCGGCCGGGAAATGACCAAGGCCCTGGTCTGTGAGCAGCCCTGGCGTTTCTTCGAAGTGCTGCAGGCCTGTGATGCGCTTGCCAGGGTGGCACCATCGCTGGCATTGGCCATGGAGGCGGCAGGGCACACCAACGGCAAGCGCGTATCGTCATTAGAGGCCCTGCAGCGCGCCAGCGTTGCCAGCGAAAAGGCGGTGATTCGTTTCGCCGCCTTGTTCCTGCAGACAGAGGATGCGCCGGAAATGCTCGAGACCGGCCTGGCGCCCGGCACCGAAGCCATCGCCTTGCTTGGTGCGGCGCGCAACGCCTGGCGGGTACTGCAGGCAACGCCGGACGCAAAAGCCTGGTTGGAACTTTTTCAGATGTTGCGAGCCTGGCACAGGGGGGGGCTTTTCGAGCAGGTGCTCCAGGTCCTTCGGGCACAACCGGGGATGTTGCAGCGTGCGGAGCTTTTCAGAACCGCCCGTGAGGCGGCATTGAGTATCGATA
>Ga0180430_10000535_pt1 | contig 41060 bp, 31 predicted proteins | sample SS_ome_9_FD_132999 | JGI IMG/M metagenome (GOLD analysis project Ga0180430, IMG submission 132999) | Hypersaline lake sediment archaeal communities from the Salton Sea, California, USA - SS_1_S_2 metaG | ecosystem: Environmental > Aquatic > Non-marine Saline and Alkaline > Hypersaline >...
GGCGGAAAAGGCGCATACACCTATGCCTGGACGCCTACTACGGGGCTTTCGAACGCAGCAATCGCCAATCCCTGGGCCGAGCCAAGCCAAACAACTCAATACACGGTCGAAGTTACGGATGAAGGCCAGCAAACAGACAGCGACACGGTCACAGTCACCGTGACCGGCGGCAGCGGTCCCCAGGCCTGTTTCACCTGGACGTCGGCTGACGGTCCGCCGGTTGAACTCTACGAGACTGTAACTCTGGACCCGGCCTGCAGCCAGGGCAATATCGTTGCCTGGGAGTGGTGGCTGGGACTATCCCCCGGTGAGCCGCCGTTGGGCGAGCCCAACGACAGTGTGTCGGTATATGGTACACAACCTGTGCTATACTGGGAGCTCGGACCGCACATAGTCAAGTTGCGAGTGATCGACGACCAGGGTCGCACGGATGAGATGCTCGATACCATAGATGTCGTTAGCAAGTAGAGTCAGGAGAGCATGAGTATGAACAATCGATTGAAGAACATAATGATTCTGCTGCTGACCATCTCTCTGATGATGGTGCTGGCCACCTGCAGCGATGACAACGCCAGTGGTGATGATGACGATGACAACGGCGAAATCACTATCTCCGGCGCCTTGACCGTTCCCGCCGCGTGGGAAGGAGTCTGGAATCTCACTTTCGCCTTCTCCGACTGCGAGGGTGGCCACACCTATGCCGAGCAGATCATACTGGATACGATGCAGACGGGCGACTCGCTCAGCCTGTACTTGCCGGTGTTTGAGGAATGCTCGGGGATAGTCAAAGGAGACTCGCTCATCATCTCAGGTACCACCGGCTGGTGGGAAGGCGTTTGCAGCGTCACCGTGACCTGTGATGTCTCGGCTGAGAACAACAACGGCGTTATCAGCGGTTCGGGTGAGTGGACCCTTGAGTTGCACGGCGTCTGTGCGACCGACAACTATGTGGCGGGCTGTGAGGCGATCGAAGTCACCGGATTGGTGAGCGATTTGTAGCAGAACCACAGTTTCAATGATGGCGGATTCCAAGACGGACCCGCCCTACGGATCTCAAAAGTGACATCTTGGTGGCCCACCCTTCCCAGGGTGGGTTCACTTTATCGAGTAGTCGGGTTAGAGTTTAGTGATCTGCGCGGAGTTGGTGTACAGATGTCAGGTCCCACTGAGCGCCGCCCACGGCAAACCGCCGGGAAACCTTGCAAAATCGGCACTTTTGGCGATATTAGGAGTAAATCTATCATCATCTCCTAAGAACAGGCGGTTAGATATGAAGCACATGCTAACTATCGTCCTGCTACTCCTTATTGGATCTACATCTTCGATTGCAGGGATCCAGACAATAAGTTACCAGGGCAGACTCACAGATAACTCCGGTGCAGACGTTGCTGACGGCACCTACGACCTCACGTTCACGATTTACGATACTGAATCAGGGGGCGTACCTCTCTGGACCAGCGGTGCCCAGGCAATCGAAGTCGAGGACGGCCTCTTCACCTATGTCCTGGGATCCGGCGTACCACTGGACTCGAGTGTGTTCTCCGGAAGTGGCCGCCATTACCTGGGTATTCAGGTTGGTACCGGACCCGAGGGCGCTCCCCGAACCGAGCTGCACTCTGTCCCCTATGCCATGCGAGTATCCACTGTCGATGGTGCCAAGGGCGGGACGGTTCAGGGACATCTTACGATCGAGAATGATATCCATTCGCTCGATCACACTTTCGGTTTCTATTACCCCAGTAATGTCTATTTCCAGTCCGACCAGATTGGCGGCGGCAAGTTCGATATAGGTGGCTTCTTCCGTTTCGATGCGACAACCGGGAAACTCCGGCTGGGCTCGATCAATCATGGTTATCATTTTCCGCAGGTCGATGGTGAGCTTGGACAAGTGATGGCCACCGATGGGGCCGGTCAACTGTCGTGGACCGATTTCAGTGCCGCCGACAGTACCTGGAGACTCGACGGCACGATCCTTGAAACGGTGGCGCACTATGGCATGACCCGGGGACACGCCGACAACGTGCTGTTTGGTGACAGTGCCTTCACGCACATCAATCTGGGAACCAACTGCACGACCGGAACGGCCGGTGCCAATGCATACTTCGCGATTGTCGCCGGTGGTTATGGAAACACAGCCGACAGCAGCGATGCCACCGTCAGTGGAGGTGTGTACAATCGTGCCATGGGTGCAGCGAGTACGATTTCTGGCGGCATTGCCAACTTAGCTTTCGGGAGGTACAGTTCGATACCGGGGGGACATCGAAACACAACTTCGGGAACCTACTCCTTGGCCGCCGGGCGAAAGGCCAATGCGGCCCACGACGGAAGTTTCGTGTGGGCCGACAGTGACGATGCCGATTTTGTGTCTACCGACGATGACCAGTTTCTTGTTCACGCTTCCGGGGGTGTAGGTATAAATCTCAATGATCCCACCGTTGCCCTGGAAGTTGATGGGACGATCAAGTCCCGATCGGGCGGTTTTGAGTTCCCGGACGGGACTACTCAGTCCACCGCGGCGGCGGCCGGTCATTGGACGCTGAGTGATTCCGTGCTGTATACTCGCAATTATCTGGGGGTTGGCAAAGGGGGAGCCGGCAATCTAATGTTTGGCAATGCCCGACATACACACGTTAACCTCGGGGGCGTATGCTCAACGGGGACCACAGGGCAGAATAATCTCTTCTGCACCATGTCGGGAGGGAAACAGAACTCGGCCCGGGCATCTTACAGTACCGTATCCGGCGGTTTTAGCAACTCGGCGCGAGGGCAGTTTGCTGTGATAAGCGGGGGTCAGAGTAACACCGCCTCCGGCGAAAACTCGACAATTGCCGGCGGAGAAGCCAACGAAGCTTCCGGCAATAGAAGCGGTGTCATGGCCGGCGACAACAACTATGCCGGTGGAAACCGTGCTTTTGTGGGAGGCGGGGCCAACAACAACGTCCCCGGTCACTACAGTACAGTTCTGGGAGGATCCAGCAACAGTGCGGAAGACGCATACAGCACGGTAGGAGGCGGACTTGGCAACCAGGCCACCAACGACTACGCTACTGTTGCGGGTGGCAGGTACAATGTGGCCAGCGGCCGCTATTCGGCGGTCATGGGAGGTGAAGGATCGAGAGCTCTGGCCGACTTTGCCCTTGCCGGTGGCAATAATGCTCGAGCCAACTACTTCGGTTCGGTCGTTATTGTCGCCAACCATAATATCTACTCCAGTGATTCCACCAGCTCTGGTGGCTCTGAGCAAATGGTTCTCAGGGCTGATGGCGGACTGTATGTAACAAATGCAGGTGGTGTAGCCTCCTATGATGACTCAAAACTGATTACCACCGTAGGCGGGGCATATCTCAGCGGGGACGGTGCAACCTGGACGAACTCTTCCGATCGGGAGAAGAAGGAAAACTTCAAGTCAGTCGATGGAGGAGAAATCCTTGAGCTGTTAGAGCAACTTGAGATCACTGAGTGGAACTACAAATCGGATGACGATGATATCCGTCACGTTGGTCCGGTGGCCCAGGACTTCCATGCTCTGTTTGGAGTTGGCGGCGATGACAAGTCGATCTCGACCGTCGATCCTTCAGGTATCGCATTGGCCGCGATTAAGGAGCTGCACAAGAAGACTAAGCGGGTTGACGAGCTCGAGTCTGAGGTCGCCGAGCTACGGGAGCTCGTGAACCGCCTGGCCGAGAAGTTGGAGAGGTAGGTAGGTGGCTCGCTGAAAATGACTTAGCCGTTGTAGGGCGGCTCCGTCTTCGGTGCCGCCATGCTACGTCACTCGACCGGAAAACGGCGAGACTGAAGACAGTCACGCCCTACAAGAGCTGTCATGGTTGAGGTGGCCCACCCTTCTTAGGGTGGGTTTACTTTAACACCAGCTCGTTCCGAGATTGGTAATCTGTGCGGAGTCGGCATTCAGATGTCAGGTCTCACAGAGACCTGACCTACGAATCTTGTAGGGTGGATTGGTTCTCCAATCCGCCATTATCTCTAGAAACCCGAGGCAAGCCTCGGGCCGCCCCAACAGTTCTACATGTACAGATACAAGAATGCCAGGGGCAAGGCGACGCCGATTGCCGTCAACCAGGCGCCGCGGCCGGTGATGCCCTTTTTCCCCTTGATCATGAACAGTCCGCCTATAGCGAAGAACAGGAGCGCTACGCAGAAGATGTCCGAAAACCAGGTCCAGAGCCGTTTGGGGTTGTAATGGAGGAGATTGACCTCGTAGAATACCGGCCGTTTGCGGAGGTGCTCGATATAGCCGTGGCCGGAATGTACGTTTAGCATCACACTACCGCCCTTCAAGAAGACTTTGAGGTGGTCCGAATCGGGGCGGTAGTGCTTCTTGTAATTCTTTTCCTCGCCGTAGCGCTCGAGGAACTCGAGGACTTCAGCCTTGGCGACCGGCGTGCTGAAATCGCGCTCCCAGACCACTTCCTCGTGGGAGATACTGTAACTGGGGTTCCAGTCGACGATATGGTTGAGGGCTATACCGGACAGGGCATAGATTATCGTCATACCGCAGAAGAGGTACCCCAGGTCGCGGTGCAGGATGCGGTTCCATTTTCGCCAGGAGAATGCTACGGCTCGGCCCTCTTAGTGTGATTCCGGTTCTTCGGCCGGTTTCAGTTCTTCAAACTTAGCGCAATCAAGGTGATAGAAAGCCAGGTAGCCAACTTCTGACGCGGCCAGATCAGCACGCAAGGCCTCGACCTGCGAGAACGGATTGTTCTCGACACCGGGGGCCATATCCTGAGCCTCGGCGGCACAGTGAGCCTTGGCCGAATCGTTGCCTTCGGCAGCAGCGGTCTCGGCGGCGGCCAGCTCGGCCTTGATCTCTTCTTCCCATTCGTCAAGATAAGCGGCATCCATCTTCATAACTTGGACCGTGCCCTCGACCTCGACCTCGGAACCTTCCAGCTCAACCGCGAACGAACCAACGTCCACATTCGCCTCGATACGGAAAGTGTTCTGGGGATCCTCGCCGAAGATAAACATCTTCTTGCCGCCGTGACGGCAGACATGCGAGACGGTGCCGGTCATTTTCACCAGCTTGCCTTCGTAGTTGGCGGAGTTGGCTTCGAATTCAGCCAGGGTAACCATCTGAGCGGCCGGATTGACTTCTTCCTGCTTGGCTTCGCCTTCTGTGTCGCAAGCGACCAGGCCGCACAGGGCGAGTGCCAGGACTGCGACCAGCAGCAGATTCAGTTTACGGAACATGATTTCTCCTTAATGCTCGGTAGATTCAAACGCTTCTCGGGGGGAAAGATAGCAAAGTCTGGAGAAAAGGCAACGCGAATGTGTCGGGGGTTTTGGGGGGAAGACAGCGAGACTGAAGACAGTCACGCCCAACGAGTTCTAACGGCAAGGGGCAGACGTGGACGTCTGCCGCCCACAGAACGATGACCACAGGCTGCCAAGAGCAAGTCGTATTGATGTATCGGATCAATCTTGGTGGCCCACCCGTTCCAGGGTGGGTTTACTTTATCGAGTAGCCGGTTTCCAGTTCAGCGTTCAGCTCGGAGTTGATACGCCGATGTCAGGTCTCACAGATACCTGACCTACAAAGAGTACACACGGTTGGGGAGTGTCGGGATCGCAAGAATCCCGACGTACGAGGTCTAATGGCGAGGGGCAGACGGGGACGTCTGCCGCCCACGTCAATCAGAACCGGGGGTGTTGGGATCGCTGTGATCCCGCCCTACGTGTCTCGTGAAGATGGCGAGACTGAAGACAGTCACGCCCTACAAGAGAGCTCGCCGAGACAGTACTAGGCCTCTTCCGACAGTTTCTTGACCAGCGACAACGCTTCGTCCCACTTGGAGGCGAACCATTCGGCCTCCTTGGGAGCGGCGTCCATCAGAATCGAGAGTCGGGTGTTATCTCCTTCGGCATCAACACGATAAGACTCGCTGAAACCAGCCCAGCTCTTGACATCCTCGGACTCGAAATCCTCTTTGCCATCCAAAATCATCCCCCGGTGCTCGAGTCTGACAACCTCGTTGGGCTTGTGCTCGACCACGGTGCTGACCAGGCCGTTTCCGTCGGGGCCTTTGAAACGAATCGTGCTGCCTTCGCTCCAGTCACCTTCCGCCCAGGAGCCTTCCATGAACACTCCCACCCATTTGCGGTAGGTTTCGTCCTCCAGAAGGATTTTCCAGACGGTTTCCCTCGGTGCCTGAATATCTATGGAGTGGGCTAGTGTCTTCTTGTCCATTTCGTCCTCCTGTCGGTGAGATTACTGTTTTGCCCCTGTAACAGCCTGTGAGTATCCCCGGTTCGCCGAACCTTTTCACAAATCTGCCGACTAAAGAGACATGAACTTCTTATTGGGGACATTGTTGATCCAATATTACAACATAAGTCCATAACTGAACGTAGGGTTATATATGGCACAGGCAGATAGCATCCTCACGGCCGTAGCCCGCCCTGGAAACTCGGCCCGGACACGGTCGAGATCGGGCCAACGAGTACGCGTGGCCGTGGTCAGGCCCAAGGTCCGGCAGTTGCGCTTGATCGGTATGTTTTTCGACCACGACAAATCATTCGTGCTGCCGTCGGGCATGAACGGTATCCGGAGAGTCCGGGAAGTATATGACAAACGAGCCTTCAGCCATTTACTGGCGGTCGGGCACACCGATTCGGTCGGCAAAGCAGCCTATAATCGCTCCCTCTCGCTAGAGCGGGCGCAGAGCGTGATTGCTTACCTGTCCGACAACGTCGAGGCCTGGTTCAGGAACTACCAGCACGCCACTCACGGCTGTCGCTGGGGTCGGCGAGAGGACGAACTGATGCTGTCAGCTTTGCCGGCCAACTCCGACAAGCCGTATCTGTCGGAGGACGGGTTCTTCAAGGATGCGGTCAAGGAGTTCCAGACTGACGCCGGTTTGGTAGTCGACGGCATCTGCGGCCCCAATACTCGGCGGGCGTTGATCCGGGACTACATGCGGATCGACGGTACCAGTTTGCCGCAAGATGTCGAAGTGGTTGCTCACGGTTGCGGCGAGCATTTCCCGGCCGAGGATCTGGGCGACAATGCCGCCAGCGAGGAGAATCGGCGGGTCGAGTTGTTCGCGTTCGATACCGAAATCACGCCGTATCCAACTAAGATCGTCTCGCTACCGATGGACGCATTCTATCCGGCCTGGTTGGATCGGGTCGAGGAAACTGTGGACCTTACCGAGGAGCTTCCCGATGGTCTTCAGATCCGCCTCTGCGATGACCAGGGAGATCCGATGCCCGGGACATTTTTCCTGGCACGTATCGGCAACGAGCCGGCTCAGGACGGTCGGGCGGATTCGCATGGCTTTATCAGTTTGACACCACCCAAGATCTGCCCCGAAATGCTCAAGCTAGCCTGGGGCGCCGACAGCGAGGACGGTCAGTATCGCTATGTGCGGGAGCTGTTTGTCGAATGTGACGGTGGTGTGTCGGAGCAACAGGTGCTGACCAAGTTGCACAATCTAGGCTATCCGTCCACGGATGACTTCGATATTGCCGTTCAGGCCTTTCAGTTCGACCACAACGTCGACTGCGATCCCAAGCCGGCAGGGCTGGTCAACGGCGATCTTCCGGCAGCAACTCGGGAACGACTAAATCAGGAGTTTGAAGCTCGTCAGTTCAATTGATGAGCCTGGGATATCATGGGTAAAAACGTATCAAGTGTCGCTCATCCGGGGCGGTCGGAGTTCCTTTTCGTGCCTTCGTTGATTCCTCCGCGCGTGGAAGATGCTGTAAACGCTCTCTCGCAGATGTCGGAATCACGGGCTCGCAATCTCTTTGGTCATGTCACCGACTATCGAGCTTTGCTCGACATGAAGACCGGACTGGCCGCCTGGCCAACCAAATCCGAAGCGGAAAAAGAGAAGATTAAGTTCCTTTTCGAGCTGGTACAGAAGCAGTTGGCCCTTATTCGATTCCGCAAGAAGCATTTGTTCGAGAGCGGCGGCATGGCTACGCGCCGAAAGGGCGAGGACCGCCAGCGGGTGATCGAGTATGGGTTTCTCGAGAGCCATCCCTCGGGCATGGAAGACCAGCGACTCCTGAGTTCTTACCGGTTGTGGGATGATTCGGCGGTCTATGTCGATGTCGACACCGTCCCGGCCGACCCTCATCCCCAGGATGAAGCCGAGAAATTCCTGACGATGTCGATGGCCGCCAAGCGCACCTCCGAAGGCTTTTCTCATAAAGTATTCAAGCTGGAATCGCTACTGCAGTTTTCGGAGGAGCTCTTGAGTTTGGCGGAAGAAGTCGCCAAAACCGGCCATTTCGCCCGTTCCTCGCCGGACTCGGAGGAGGCGGTGAGTTTCATACGTGAGCTTCGCATTTTCGGCCATGGATCGGCCGGTAGCGACGATGTTCAAGCGACGTTCCATCTTTGCGGCGTCCGTAGTGCCGACAAGGTTGACGACAGCTGGTTGCTCGGGCTGGAGCCGGACAATCCGGACGATGCCTACAGCGCTACGGCCGAGGAGGTGCTGCATCCGCTGCGCGACTACCTTTGTCCGGGGGCGTCGATTCTGTTCGAGGGCTGCGAGCTGGCCAAGGGAGACAAGGGCAAAAAGCTAATGGCCCTGGTGGGACACCATTGTTTTGGAGATTTCAAATGGGGCTACATCAAGGGCAATCAGAAGGAAACCTTTAAGCCGGTTGGTTTGCCGGAGGAAGGTCTGCCGCCGGTTGAGCCGGTGACCTACAAATGGCCTGACGATCTCCAGGCGCTTGCGAATTTCCTGCTTAAGGGGTAGGGCCGACTAGCGCACGTCTCAAAGAGGCGGCGGCTCGGACTTGGCAATAGCCTCCGGAAACACCAAGCCGGCCAAATCCTCGAGTTCAGAAATAGACTGTACGCTTGACTCAATAGGCAGACTTCTGGGCGCCCTCTCCCGTATTAGCTCTTCCTGGTCAACTAGTATCGCAGTAACCGCCAAACCTGTGGACGACTCCTTGTCGGGAACGACTACTACTTTCCAGTAAGCCCGGGGGAGCTGCAAGGTTCCTGTGGCGACGAGGCCTTTCGTTCCTTCCCACCGATCGCGAAACGGTTCATCATCATCGCGGAACACCGGGCCCGCGAATCCCGAGATTCGCCCATGTTTGTCGCACAGATCCCTTTCCCATTTCTCTACACTCAACCACCAGCCGCGGTTCATCATCTGGTGTTGTGGCGCGACGTTGGTCATGTAGTTGCAATTGAACACAGCCGCTTCAGCTTCGTGCGGTTCTCCCCAGCTGATCATACGCCGACCTACAATGTGCCCTCGATCGTAATCGCTACGGGTATACTGTGATACCTCGGTCTGGAGGGTGCGAGGCCAACGAGGATCTGGACGCCACCGTTCCTTGGGATTTTTTCCACGGGGTATCCGCACCAAGTCGGCTGACATATTGTAAGCGCCGTACCAGGCGAGACGACGTGCAGGGTTCATGACGATAGAGAAATGGACGTAGTCGAACTGATCCGCAGTGCCTTGTACTCCCGGTAGAGTGATTGGCGTACCAGTCCCCAGGTGTTCGGGGTCGAAGCCTGACCTCGAGGGTACAATCGACTCGATTTCCTCCATCAGGGCCAGCATGGAGTCATCTGAAGTGGCACTTTCGAACCAGTTAGCGAGCGATCGAACCTGAAGTTTGTCCAGCCCGTCGGGCAAATCATCATACTTCACCGGACCGATCGATACCGGCAGAAGCTTCCCCTGATCTCGCCCTCTAATGGCCTCGTCCCGGACCCAATCGCTGGCTACGGAGGATTTCGACCAAAGGACCATTACGATACTGGCGGCATCAATCTCTCGAAAGATTCTCTCGGCGTAATCCTCTCCGGTGTGGATTCCGTCGTCTGTCCATACATCCCAGCCGTGGGCCCTGAGCCAGCCGGCCAATCGTTCGGCCTTGTCGTTGTCGTTATGCGAATAGCTCACGAAGAGATCTGCCATATGGGACTCCTACACCCAACTCACCAGTCTGATAATCGCCGTCGCCAGACCGGGGATGACCAAGATGTAGCCGGTAAAATGTAGACGCCGGCCGCGTGCGTTGTAATCGCGATAGGACAGTGGATGGAAGGTCCAGTTCAGCCCCGGTTGCACGGTCGACTCTTCTTTGCGGTGATAGCCCGCGCGGGTGGCCAGGACCAAGCCGAGCAAAAAGAGAGCAGATCCGATCACATAAGATACGCTCCAGACTAGTCCGGTCGATTCCATACGAACCTCCTTGGCGGCAAAGAAATCCCTCGTCCAAGATACCGACCTTGATGTGCGCGTATTCAATCCGGCGATCCGTGTACGGCCGGATTGAATGCGTCGGCTGTAAGAAACATGGATGTGATTGACGTGTCAACATGATAACAAGGGGGGGCCACCCGAACATTCTGCTCGTTCTCGTAGGTGTCGGGTTTCTGCGTTCTTCCGCTGGTGCGGCCTCACTCCCGAACCCGACCTACAGTAGACCGTTGGCGCACGTGGACGTACGCCAACCACGCACTAGGTAGGTCGACACCCCTGCCCTGCGGTAGCAGGGCCGCGAAGCGAGGTTTCGACAACTGCCCAAAATCACTCCAACGCTAAGCTGCCCATCTCGTGGTCCAGCAGCCAGCGCTTGCGCCACAAGCCGCCACCATAACCGGCCAGCTTGCCATCTTTTCCGATCACTCGATGACAGGGAATGATGATCGCGATACGGTTGTCGCCGTTAGCCTTTGCCACCGCCCGGACCGCTTTTGGATTGCCTAGCTTCTCGGCTTCCTGCTGGTATGACCAGGTCGTTCCGTAGGGTATGGTGCGAAGAATTTCCCAGACCGATTTCTGGAAGTCGGTGCCGGGGTAGGTCAGGGGGAGATCGAAGTCCTCGCGTTTCTTCTCGAAGTACTCGGTTAACTGCGTGCTCAGCGTATCGAGATGAGGATGCTCGCCTGGGACACATTGAGCGTTGAGATACCCGTTGATCCGTTTCAGCTGGGTTTCCATCATGCGCCGATCGATAAACTCCAGCAGACAGATACCCTCGTCGGTGGCGCCGGCCAACATCGGCCCCAGGGGGGTGAGTATCCGGGTCACCTTGACCAGGCTCTTGGATGAGCTCTCAACCGGAGCAAAGTTGGTGATCTTCTTAAACGACTCCCCAAACCCGCTGAGCGATTCGTAGCCGGAATCGAACGCTGCACCAGTGACCGACTCGCCATGACGGATTTGTCCAAAGGCCTGGCCGATTCGGAGGGTGCGAAGGAAAGCCTGGAAGGTCATCCCGTGATGCTTCTGGAACCAGCGACGGACGCGGTTGGGGTCGAGTCCGCGCTCGCGGATATCCTGGTCCTTGAGGCGAATGCCCGGTTCAGCGTTGATCTCTTCGAGGAGCGGCTTGAGCCAGTCGGGGACTTCGCCACGGATGTTCATCGGTTTGCAGACCTTGCAGGGGCGATAGCCGTGCTCCAGTGCTTCCCGTGGTTGGCCGAAAAACTCGACGTTCTCCCGCTTAGGGGTGCGAGCTGAACAGCCAGGGCGGCAGAAGATACCTGTCGTCTTGACCGCCACCACGAAGATTCCTTCGAAGCTGGTGTCCTTGTCGGCGATCGCCTGGTACATGGTCTTTTCGCTGGGCAGGTCGGGCATATTCATCTCTGGCTGATTGGGCAATTTGACTGTCTCCAACATAACAAATCTCCTTTCGTGCCCCAATCTCATATTTGAGCCGGACATCTGCATCCGGGAAATTATCAACCATGTCGGAATCTTGCGTAGGGCACTCTTGCGCTTCGCGGTATTCAATCGAAAATGATTTCCTGTAGGGCGTGACTGTCTTCAGTCTCGCCATCTTAATTGTCTCTGAAGATGTTCTAGAAACCCGAGGCTAGTTTCGGGCCACCAACCACGGCCATTGCGGTGATGGAGTAGTCTGTGTATAATCATGGCATGAATTCCCAAACCAATACGAGGAGGACCCCTTGCGCCTAGTTTGCACGCTGATTTCTGGAGTACTGGTGATGTCTACCTGTTTCGCACCACTGGCACAGGCATGGGATCCGATAGACTCTCTTGTGTATGAAGATCCACTGTATCAAGCCTACGTCGTCGGAGAGTATCTGGGTATTGAGCTGAAGGATCGTGTCGTACGTCTTTATGGTCCTGACCTCGAGTTGGTAAAGACGTTCGACTTTCAGATGGGCGACGGTCAGCACTGCGAGTTGCTTCCGCACGTAGATATGATTGCAGTCTATCGCAATCAATGGTTGAGTGGTGTAACAGGTGCGGTCCAGTCGCTCTGGACCGACAACTCCAGGGCCGAACTGTGGGATATCGGAACCGGAAACATGGTCTTCTCGCATGAGGAAGAAGCCACTACAGTGATATCGGATGTTGATTACAGCTCCCAATTGGGATTGATGGCAATGGAGTTAGGACCCACTGCGCGAACCTCTAGTATCATCAAGGTAGTGCGAACTTCTGACAGCGAATTAGTGCTCGAAAGGGAAGTGAGTTTAGAACACAAAGCAACCATATTCGAGGATAGTTCATTGTACTTCGTATCGGCCGACAGAATCGAGGAGTTCAGGCTACATTCGGATGGAGAAATGAAGCGAGTGACGACGCATCTAGTAAATGTGGATATATGGTCGGGAACGCAGGTCCAACTCCATCACCGAACCGGCCAGAAGAGTGCGACGGTATATGCTGGGGTCCGCGACACATCAGTGGGGCCGGTGAAGTACTCTGCCCTTGGATCGTTTGAGGAAGTACTGAGAGATTCTCTCGTCTTTCATTGGATCGGCTCGCAACGTCGCTCGTATTCTCATGATACCAGAACGCTGTTCCTGTGTGAAGAGGGGCGAACCTTGCGTTTGATAGACCTTGACGGTAGTACCATACGGACGCTGGTTGCCGAGGAGCTGGTTGGAGAAGGTAACTGGGGCATATTCATGCCTTTTGGTGCCAGGCGATTTCTGGCGATACCGGGCAAGGACGGTGTAGGGGCACTCAATAGAATTCTCGTATTTGAGTATTAGGTAATTGTCGAAACCTCGCTTCGCGACCCGGCTATCGCCGGGCGGGGGTTTCGACCTACATGAGGAATGCTCGTCCCTTAAAGTGAGATTGCCGCGGTCCTTCGGACTTCGCAATGACTAGTTCTGGGTAGCCACCTATCCGAAACATCTCGCCAAGATCTGCGTATTATCGGCTTTGCGAGGAATGCTCTTATTGAAATATAGAACCAAATACGTATATTGATACCAGTGATAGAGACGCAAACCAAAGAGGTCGAAAAGGCCGTCCTGGTAGGGCTGGCAAGGGGCTCCAATAAACGGGAAGAGGTGGCGCAGTCGCTCGATGAACTCGGTCGTCTGGCTTTTTCCGCCGGTGCCAAAGTAATCGATCGACGAATCCAGGTACGGGGCAAGATCGACCCGGCCTATTTCATAGGTCGCGGGCTGGTCAGCCAGCTCAAGGAGCAACTCCAGACTAACGGCGCCAATTGCGTCATTTTCGATGACACCCTCTCCCCTGCTCAACAACGGAATCTGGAGAACCGCCTCGAGGCCAAGGTAATCGATCGCCCGATTCTAATTCTCGACATCTTCGCCTCACGAGCCCGTACTCGCGCCGCCAAACTACAGGTGGAGCTTGCCCAGCTCGACTACACTCTCCCCCGTCTGACCGGCGCCTGGGTGCATTTCTCGCGCCAGTACGGTGGAATCGGCTCCAAGGGGCCGGGCGAAACCCAGCTTGAGATCGACCGCCGCCAGGTACGCACTAAGATCTCTCATCTCAAGAAGCGCCTGGCCAAGCTGGATCTGCAGCGTAACTCCCAGCGCAAGCAACGTCAGTCGTTGTTCAAGGTTGCCCTGGTAGGGTACACCAACGCCGGTAAGTCTACACTTTTCAACCTGTTAACAAAGTCCCAGGTGAGTACGGCGGACATGCTGTTCACTACTCTGGATTCGACCACCCGCACTATGTCGACCCAATACCCGGTGCAGGTGTTAATCTCTGACACGGTTGGATTTATCAAGAAACTCCCCCATCAGTTGGTGGAGTCTTTCAAGTCGACGCTTGAAGAGGTTTCGAATGCCGATCTGCTTCTTCAGGTGGTCGACGCCTCGGCTCCCGATCTGGTCGAACGAATCAGGCATACCCGCGACGTCATCAAAGAGATCGGCGCCGACCAGGTGCCGTACATTCTGATCTACAACAAGACCGACCTCTGCACCGATTTCGTCCCCCTGGAATCATCTAAAGCCGACTGGCTGTCGATTTCCGCCGGCGAGAAGACCGGAATTGCTGCTCTACAAGGAGAGCTGGTCCTTCGCTGCGAAAAGTTTCTGGGTCAAAATCACTGATTCTCGATAAGTTTCTCCCTCCAACGGCCGATAATAACAGTGGTTACATTGGGAGAACAGTATGTCGAAATCTATCTTGATCGTCGATGACAACCCCAATATGTCATCATTGTTGTCGGAAATGCTGGAAGTGTTTGACTTCGAGTCGGAACGAGCCGAAGACGGAACTGTGGCTCTGGAGAAACTCGAAGCGAGCAAGTTTTCCATGGTCATTACCGACATGCGCATGCCTAACATGACCGGCCTGGAACTGCTTGAGCAGGTCAAGGCCAAATACCCGAAGCTTCCGGTGGTTCTGATCTCGGGCTACTCGGTTTCCGAGTTTGAGGACGAGGATGGCTCGCTCAAGCCTGACGGCTTTCTGGCCAAACCGTTCCTTATGTCCGATGTCGAGAAACTGCTGAACTCGCTTCTCTAGGCGTCGTACCGCTTTACGGTCCCCGCCGCCTTGTTGAACCGCTCACTTCGTGGGCAAAATCGATCCAATTAAGCAACTCATCGCTTTGAACTTGTGGCCTCCGGCCACAAGTTTTATTATGTGTCGCAGACACGCTTACTGCTTCGCACAGCGGTGTCACGGACACATCGTCCGCTTCGCGCTGCGGCGGCATTCGGGTGCCAACCTTGGACACTGACTGCAACGGCGCTTGATATTAGACCGTCGGGCGGGTCCGTCTTCGAACCCGCCACAATTGGCTTTGGAAAAGGACTCGATGCAAAACATCCTCCGAATGTCACAACTGTTCTCGGCAATCGACGACCAGTCGGCCAAGGAGATCATCGCTGCCTCATCGCTGATCAAAGCCAGCCCCAACCAGATGATCTTTACCGAGGGAGATCACGCCACCGGTTGCTTCATCGTCGCTCGCGGCAAGATCAAACTCTTCAAGCTTTCGTCCGAGGGTAAAGAGCAGATCCTGATGATCGCCAAGCCGGGGGACACTTTTGCCGAGGCAGCCCTTTTTGCCGGCGGCAAGTACCCGGCATCAGCCCAGACGCTGGAGGCAACCGAGTTGCTGGTGATCAATCGTGAGAAGTTCGTGGGTTTGATCAGGCGTGATCCCAACCTGGCGTTGAATCTGATAGCCCGCATGGCACAATTGCTTCACAAGCTCACTCAGTTGGTGGAAGGGTTGTCTTTGAGCGATGTCACGGCTCGCCTGGCCCGACGGCTAATGCAACTGCTCCAGGCCAACGGCGAAAACGCGGATACGATATCGCTGTCTGAGAAGAAAGTGGTTTTGGCCGCGGAGATCGGCACTATCCCGGAGACTTTGTCCCGATCGTTGGCTCGCCTTACTAAGGACAAGATTATCGCGGTCGATGGATCTGAGATCAAAGTGCTGGATCTGGCGCGTTTGCGCCAGATCGCACAGTCGTAGCTAATTGGTCTTCTTGGACTTCCCTGTTGCCAGTATCGAATAGAACTCGTTAAAAACCATCTCGTCTGGTTTGGAGTCAAACGGCCCCAGGCTAATCTTGCTGCCGTTGCCCATACGTTCACGGAAGTACTTCGACTCTCCGTTCTCCAGGGCGACACGGACAACAACCACCGGCATGAAGTCAGCTTTGATGCCTTTGCCTTTTATCTCCAGGCTTCCCTCGACAAACCACTGACCGTCTCTTTCCACCGGCTGATATCGGGCGGTGTAGTGGGGATAGCCAAAACCGTAGATCCATTGACGAGCGAACCAGTCGAGTGGCTGCTGGCAGTGTTTCTCGGCCAGTTTCAGGAACTCATGGTTCGAAATCGGTTTCAGGCCCGAGTAGACCGAGAGTTCGTTCATGAACCGCCGGAATCGTTGATCAGAACCGGTCTCGAGGTCTTTCATCAACATCCGCAGCATATGGAATATCCACATGCCCTTGTTGGTTCGCTCTATCCGGTGCACACGATTGCCGATTGCCAGGGGGGCTTCATCGCCCTGTTCCTGCTTCATCTTGAGACTGTCCACACGATGCAGCAGGTTGGAGTAGGCAACGTTGGCGAGGGTGTCCTCAAGATACATGATATTCATGTAGTCCGCAGCTGACTCGGTGATCCATCGTTCGCGATCACTTGCCCGCTGCATGAACTCGCCGAACCACTGACCACCGGCCGCTTTGCCCGCCACCTGATTGAATCCGCCGAAGGCCTCTCCCTCGCCCTCGGTCACACAGGCTATCTGAGGGGCGCCGAGAAGTCCCGGCATGTTGCAGTAACGCCACGGGCTAACCGTCATCTCCTGGGTCCAGAGGCGGGGGCCAAGACTTTTGGTCATGTAGGCGACGGCCGCACTGATAGCTCCCTGATAATCGCCGTGAGGGATTACGCAGTTGGAGTATTTCTTGTCCATCAACTCCCATTCGAGGAAGTTGAGTTTGGGGCCGGCTTCGTTCATGATCGTGACCGTGTCGACACCCGATGCATAACACTCGAACTTGAACCGGTCATAGGCCTGCTGCGGACGGCAGGTGAATACCCAGTGTTTGCCCTGTGGCTCAGCTTCGGACATGCCCGGCATGAAATAGTTGAATCCCTTCGGTGTGTAGAATGTCAGGTCGTGGAAAGTGGCTGCCGGGTTTTCCACGAAGGGCATGATGAACTCAAAGTTGTTGCCGTGATAGTGGAAGGTGAAGTCGATCGTGTCGAGAGTGGCATACTCGTTGGGTATGTAGGCGCCGATGAAGCGGAAATCCCGTCTCCGTTTGAAATCGACCTTGTAGCCTTCAACCGTGAGAGAGTCCAGGGTAAGGTTGCTGTCTAGGAAAAGCGATACGAAGTTAGAGTGGGCGCGGTTCATCGCCAGTTTCATGGTAACGTCGGCTTTCGCCACGTTTTTTCCCTCAAGGCCGCTCATCTCGATCGTACCGGTGCGCATCAGCGGCGTCGTGGGGTAATCGATCTGGGACATGAGACTGTCCTCGTAGATGCCCCGTTCCTGACGTTGCATATGAACCACTTCGTAAGCGCTCAGGTCGATTCCCTGCTTTTCGTATCCCACCGTGACTTCTTCGGCCATGTTGGGATCAAATCCGAAGGTGTAGCGACCGAAGTCGATCCAGAAGAAACCATCGGGCCCGCGGTCATAATGTGAACGGAGCAGTTCGAAATAGTTGTCGTAGGTATGGGCGATTCGGGGCTGGAAGAAAAACTCACCTTTGGGTTTCTTAGCGCCGATGTTGTAGTTTTCCCAACTCAACTCGTCGGGACTGAATGTAAACTGCTCGGAGAGGGCCAGATCGAAATCGTCGGCGAACCGAATAAAGCAGGTTTCGAACTCGGTCATGACCGTGCTGTCGCCGGCGGTCGACCAGAGGGACATACGCTCGATGTGCGAAGGGATCTCGACGCGTGCCTCGCCTCTACCAATGAAGATGGCCGTGGTCGGGCGATCATCGACATAGCGCAGGAGATGAATGATACCCTCGTGGAAAGTGAACGTGGCCACATCTTTGGTGTAGGTAAAATCTTTGATTTCGGCAACCTGGCCGGTGTGATTGAGCAAGTCCTGATTGAGGGTGTTGTAATCCCTCATGAAGTCCTTGAAGAACTGTGACTCGGCGTGAGCGGCCGGAATCAGCAAGACAAAGGCGATTATGGCGGTGACGATAACTCTTTTCGACATCTGTTTCTCCTGAAATGCGAGCGGATTCTATTAGTATTACAGACGTGTATTTGGCCCAATTTGTCAATCTTGATGTGGTGTCACGGACACTTCTGCCGCTTCGCGCCGCGGCGGCACACGGGTGCAAACCTTGTCGCGGGCTGCTACTGCATATCTGTGTTCCGGGTTGTTGTACGTGAGATAGTGAGCCGGGGTTCCGGTGTCACGGACACTTAGACCGCTTCGCGCCGCGGCTACATTCGGGTGCAAAGCACGCAACCTTGCCTACACAGCGGGCCAATCTCGGATTGGTGGCCCGACGCTTGCGTCGGGTTTACTTAGCTCGCGTCACTACAGTTGAAACCCATCGATTTCAAGCTCAATGCCATCCAGGTCATGGTACCACCTATAGCTCGACCATGGCCAGTCAGCCGCGTGCGCTGCAAGCCCGCGTTTGACGGGATTGTTGTGACAGTAGTTCGTCTTCTCAATCGTGCTTCTCGGCGATCGGCAGTTGTGGTCATAACACCGGTATTGCCAGAAACGGAACTGCTCCCTCCCCTGGCGAACACACGCCAGATCACTGGGCACAACCTTCTCACGCGACATCCAGGCCGACAGGATTGCCCGAGCCGATCGAGACTTGACCTCGCCAACCAACTTACCTACAGGCAATTCGTCGGGTGGCAGTAGTACCAAGTGGACATGTTCTGGCATCACCACGTATGCCAGGATATTCACAGAGTCGCGTCGGCAGACTCTACCCAGGAGCGAAAGAAAGAGGTGAATGTCGCGGCTATCGACGAGAAGTTGTCTCCTATGGTAGCAGCTGAATGTCACGAAGCGGGCCATGCCGAGGTTCTCGTAGTGGCGAAGAAGGGGCATTCGATCCCTCATGTGTTTTTGTTCGTTAGGAGCTGGATAAACCCGACGCAAGCGTCGGGCCACCGCGGAGTGGAGACGTAAGCGTCGGCCCTCCAAGAACGTCCGGTGGCATCAGGATACTAATGCACACTGACAGAGGGTGTCAGTCTAATCTTAGTGCCGATTCGAATGCGTCGACGTGGCTGACTGTTGAGTACATGTTAGGCGCTGAATAGACTCGACGCAAGCGTCGGGCCACCGCAGGACTGAGTTGTGAACGTAGGTGTACCGGCTTCCTTCCTACCCCAACCGCCCCCTCAAAATCTCCACCACCCTCCGATACTTCACCTCGACATCTTCCTCGGCGGGGACAAAACGATAGTCCGGATGCTCATGCCACACGCGCGTCGTGACAGCTTCAATCGCGAGCACATCCTCGATCGACTCGATACGAACATCATCTTGCACGTAGAATTCCGCCCCCAGGTTGGCGGCGCTCTCGAGTTGGATCACCAGGTTGTAACGCGCATACTCGCGCGCGATAGTGGTGCCGACATCGGCAGCCGTCTCCGGATGAAAAGCAAACGCATCGCAGGTCCCACGGTCGGTGATGAACGACTGATCGACCAGCGCATCTTCCTGGGCGGTCTGTCGCCTGTAAACCTCGCGATGAAAAACTCCCCAATTGTGGCGATAGTCAGGATTGGATTCAAGGAGTGATCTTGCTATCTCCGGAAGGAAGACCAAGTCGCGGCAGAAGGACTCGCCTCGAAGTCTCGCCAGAAAATCGGACTTTCCCGAGGCGGGGGCGCCGGTGATAACGATGCGGTGGGTCTTAGAAATCGGCTCGGGAGACATGTTCCGAAGCTAGTCCAAACTTTCACAAGAGTCAAGTTGGGCGAAAGGTTCTTGTGCTAAATGGTACATGCTCAATCGTTTGCAGGGCAGTCGCATATTACTTTGTGTCCGGTAGCGACTTGGAGGAGGCTTCCGAGAGGGTTTCCTTAAGGACTTTTTGAGTCCTTTCTTACTGCTAGTAACCGTTTGTAATACAGTCAATTAAGTTCCGATTGTGGCCTATGTTGGCTCTTTTTTCTTGACAGTTTTCGGGGTCGGGCGTATTATCGACTTGTGAAGCATTTCACAATTTAGGCGTGAAGACTCGTTTTCTGAGGAGAATAGATGGAAGGCCGACCGGCACCGGTACCTAAAAAGCGGATATCAGAATCAACTATCCATAGATTGTCACTGTACTATCGTGCTCTGTCTCTTTTGGAGAAGGAAGATTTCGAAACAGTATCCTCGAAGGAGCTGGCAAAAAGAGAGAAGCTGACTCCGGCGCAGGTACGCAAGGACCTCTCGTTCTTTGGCTCGTTCGGTACCCGTGGGTTGGGCTATCCGGTCAAAGACCTGAAAGCCCGAATCGCGCAGATTCTCGGTATCGACCGCATCTGGCGCGTGGCCCTGATCGGCGTGGGAAATATCGGCTCGGCCCTGGTGAGCTACAAGGAGTTCATCCGACAGGGATTCCATATCGTCAAACTTTTTGACAACGATCAAAGAAAAATCGGATCCAATCACAAGGGTATAATCGTATCAGATGTAAAGGATCTGGTTGAAGAACTGACAGCGGATAGTATCGAGATCGTGGTGATCGCAGTTCCGGCTACGGTAGCCCAGTACCTGGTCGACGATGTGGTCAAGGCGGGGGTCAAAGCGATCTTGAATTTCGCCCCCATAAATTTAAAAGTGCCTCCGGACGTCTATGTTCGCAACGAGAACATGGCCATGGAGTTGGAGTACTTGTCGTTTGGTATGGTCAACGACCATCCGCCGAAACGACCCAAGTAAAATAACCTTCGGTCAGGGATGATCGGAGGGGACCTCATTTTCGCGCCCTCCTAGAGGGCATTCGGCTCGCCCGGGGGGGCGGGCCGTTTTTATTGGACGTAAAGCCGTAACCGAGTCTGCCGAGGTATAAGAAATATGCGGATTTTTATTATCACTGCTGTGACGGTTCTAATAGCCGTGAGTGCCCATGCCAACCAGGCCGATTCGTTGGAATCGATACTTCTCGAAGCCAACACCGCGTTCGGTAAACGGCACTACCAAAAAGCCTACGACTTGTATCAGATCATTCTGGCCAACGACTCCAGCTCAGCCAAGGTACTGCTGAACACGGGCGTGTCGGCTGCATCTCTCGGTAGGCCGGATGAAGCCCGGGCGCTTATCGAAATGGCCTACCGGCTCGAACCCAAAAACCCGGATATCGTCAACAACCTGGGTGTGATGTTGAGCAACGAGGGAGACACCCGCGGAGCTATCAAGCTGTTCAACGAGGCTCTGCAGCTCGACACCACCAGCGCGGTACTCAAAGTCAACCTCGCGCAAGAGTATCTCAAGCGAGGCCTGGGGCTGAAAGCGATTCCGCTACTCCAGAGTGCGATTGCTATCGAACCGGAGGAAGTGCTCCCGAAGTTTCTCCTCGCGAATGCTTTCGCCGGATCGCGCAAACCGGACTCGGCCGAGTACTGGTATCTCGAGGCAGCCAAGGAGCAGGACAACGATCCCGAACTGTACTACCGTCTCGGTTCGGTCCAGCGCAACCAGGGGAAGATCGATGCCGCCCAGGCCAGCTACGAAAAGTCACTGGCCCTGGATCCCTCGCAACGGGACTGCCATCAGGCCTTGGCCATGCTACATCTGGACAAACTCAGTTACGGCGGAGCCGAGAAGCATTTCTATCTGGCGGTAAAGGCAGACTCGTCTTATCTGCCGGCCTGGATTGGATTGGGCGTGGTGTTCCAGTTGACCGAGCAGAAGGATCAGTTCAACATGATTGCCAACCGTCTCAATGAGCTCGATAGTTCCTACACCCGCCAGATTCTCCAGATGACCGAGCACTACCGCAAGCAGTAGCGTCACACACTATAGACTCCGGCTGGCCCACCGTTTATGGTGGGTTGCTCTTGTTTCCGGTGGCCCGACGCTTGCCTCGGGTTTTACTTGGCCCGTCCGACTCACGAAGATGGCGGATTACAGGCAATCCACCCTACGAAGACCATTGTACCGACCTCTTGTAGGGTAGAGTCTCTGACTCCGCCGTTGTCTACTCTGATGAGGCATCCCCTCGAAAGAGGGGATCCATCTTCTCTGCCCAATCCAACACATATTGGCCCCTCCCGTCCAATTGGCCTTTTCGGTACGCCCTCAGAAAATGTTAAGTACTTATGTGGCAGCAATATGCCGTCCGGCAGGCGGTTTGATGTAGTGTAGTTAGATCAAGTTTGAAACGACTGTCCGAAAGGAGAAACGATGTTTACCCGGACCGCAATCATAGTCGTACTGGCCGCCTGCCTGTTGCTTACCGGCTCGGTTGTCGCCGGCTCCAAGGCCGAACGAATCCAGGATCGCCAGGAAATCCGCCAGGATCTAGCGAATATCAATCATACCCAGACGACTCTCGAAGCCCTCGAACATGCTGTCGATTTGTGGCACGATGCCAATCTCAAGCATGACAAGGAACTGGCCAAGAAGTACATGGTTCAGATCGAGGTCATTATCCAGAACGATATCGATCATGCTCGCAAGGCGGTCAAAGCCGCCCAGAAGGAAAAGAACCAGTCCTACCGCGAGCGCACCCGTCGTCACGCTACCCGCGGTGCCAAGGCGGATGATGTCCGTGATCATCGCGATGATGTCCGCGACGCCGGCGCCTGGCAGGATGTGTACAAGCTCAAAAAGCGTTTGATGGTTTCGATCAAGCGGGGCGAGGCGTTCAGCAACCGGTATCGTTTGCTGGGTGATTATGCCGATGTCTTGCGCAAGGAAGTCAACATGAACCGGGTCGAGTTGGCCGAGGATCACCAGGAGTTGCGCGAAGACCGCAAGCGCTAGCCACCGAGAGAAAAGTGATGATACAGGCGGGCCCATATTAGGGCCCGGCGTCACGGACGCTTCTTCGCTTCGCGGTATCCAATCGAAATGATGTATACACGGCGGGCCCATGTTAGGGCCCGCCTTTCTATTGCCGAGCAATTCGTCCGGTGGCCCGACGCTTGCGTCGGTTTACCCGGCCCATCGGTAGTGAAAACAGCGGGACCATATTAGGACCCGCCTTTTTCTGTGCGTTTAGGTTTTACAGGTGAGATCTTGTAGGGAAGAACCTTCTTAGGTTCTGCCATCCTCGACGAGCCGTCCGGTGGCCCGACGCTTGCGTCGGGTTTACTTGGCCAATCCGTAGTGAAAACGGCGGGACCGAAGACGGACCCGCCCTACGAAGACTGACTCTTCTGGTAGGGAAGAACCACCTTAGGTTCTGCCATCCCCGGCGAGCCCCCCGGCGAGTCATTCCCTTGAAAAAGGGAATCCATCTTTGCCCTTTGAGAATACTCACCTAACACGTATAATTCAGGCGACATTCGAATCAATCCAGGGGGCGCTGGTATCTATGATCTCCTCGCGGAGGGACTTAGCATATGTCCGACCAATTCGAATACGATGTCTTTCTCAGTCACAGCAGTGCCGACAAGCCAATTGTCAAGAAACTGGCAGAGCGACTAACGGCTGATGACTTCAAGGTCTGGTTTGACGGGGAGTCCATTAGGGAGGGAAATGACTGGATTGAAAAGATAGAAGAGGGGCTGGCGAAGTCACGCAAGATGGTTGTTTGTGCGAGCAAAGCTGCGCTGGAATCGGACTGGGTGAAGGCCGAGTTCCGCACTGTCCTACGCAATGACCCTGTGAACCGGAGCATGCGCCTGCTACCACTCAGGCTGGAAGAATGCGATGTCGAAGGACTGCTGGGCAACCTGCAGCGAGTTGACTGGTTCGCCAATAACGATGAAGCCTACAAGAAGCTAACAAGGTTCCTGAGGCCTTCTCCTTTCGATGCCGTTCTTGGAGACGGCTCGACCACTCGCGTCCAAAACCTGCCCTCCCCGCGCAACCCATACTTCACCGGCCGAGAGGAGATTCTCGATCGCTTGCACGCATCGTTCCTTGATCCACAGAGCAAGGCCGTGTCGTTGTCCCAGGCGATAAAGGGATTGGGAGGGATCGGCAAGACACAGATCGCTCTGGAGTATGCCCACCGCTGTTACGAGTATGACAACCAGACAATCCTGTGGATCAACGCGGAGACCGACGCCTCAATCACGACCAGTTATACCGAGATCGCTCAAATGCTGCGGTTGCCTGAGAAGTCGGCCAAAGAAACCGATGTCATAGTAAAAGCCGTCATGGAATGGATGCAAGCCAGCGGCAACTGGTTGGCCGTATACGACAACGTTGAAGATCCGGTTGTTGTAGGAGAGTTTGTTCCGAGTGTTCCCCGCGGCCGTTTTCTGTTTACCACGCGAAAGTCGACCCTTGGCTCATTGGCCGCATCGTTGGAGATAACGACGATGGATAAGTCCGAAGCTCTCAAATTCCTACTCAAGCGCGCTTGCATTCAAAAACCGAACGACGAGCAGGAGGCGAAGTCGAAGGATATTTGCGAAAAACTGGGCTACCTGCCACTCGCTATCAACCAGGCGGGTGCTTATCTCGAGAAAACCGGGTGTACTCTGGCTGAGTACCTGGAAGCACTGGATGGCAAGGGCCTTGAGCTGCTTCGCAACGAGAAATACAAGGATGACAAGTACCAGCATACGGTTGCTACGGTGTGGGAAACCTCCATGGAAAAGGTGAGGGCGGATTCACCTGAGGCTGAGGACCTTCTCAAGCTCTTTTCGTTCTTTGCACCGGATGACATTCCTTTGGATATGGTCAAGGCAGGAAAAGAGTCGTTCCACGAAACGCTTAAGGCGACAGTCGAAGATGTTGATGCCTACAATCAAGCTGTGGGAGCTCTCAAGCAGTATTCGCTTGTTTCTCGCTCACGAGAAGACAACAGCATCAGCCTTCACCGTCTGGTCCAGGCGGTGGTGCGGGACGGAATGGATCAAGCTGAGAAATTGAAGTGGTTGGCGTGCGGCACGAGTTGCTTGAACAGATCGCTGCACTCGGTCAAGGACATCAAGAACTGGCCCGTCTACGAGCGAATGGTTCCGCACGTGGCTGCACTCAAACGACTTGCCGATGAGACAGGATTTGAATCCGAAGGCTACGGCCGCCTGCTTCACCAGGCCGGGTACTATCTAAAACAGCGCGCCAGATACAGCGAAGCCGAGTCGATGTACAAGCGGGCGTTGGAGATAGGAAAGAAGACATTGGGGCCCAACCATTCTGATGTCGCCACACACCTCAACAATCTCGCCGGGCTGTACAGAGCGCAAGGGAAGTATGGCGAAGCCGAGCCGATGCGCAAGCGGGCGCTGAAGATTGACGAGAAGGTCTACGGACCTGACCACCCGGAGGTGGCGACCGATCTCAACAATCTCGCATTGCTGTACCAAAACCAGGGTAGATATGACGAAGCCGAGTTGATGTACAAGCGGGCTTTGGAGATCGGTGAGAAGACGCTAGGACCAGACCACCCCAAGGTCGCGATACGTCTCAACAATCTCGCCGAGCTGTACAGAGCGCAAGGGAAGTATGGCGAAGCCGAGCCGATGTTCAAGCGGGCCTTGGAGATTCGTGAAGAAGTTCTCGGATCCGACCATCCTGATACTGCCGTGTCCCTCAGCAATCTCGCCGGGCTGTACTACTCTCAGGGCAGATATGACGAAGCCGAACCGATGTACAAGCGGGCATTGGGGATTGACGAGAAGACTCACGGTCCGGATCACCCTTCTGTGGCAAGGGATATCCATAACCTCGGCACGCTGCTGTACGCTAAGGGCGATAAGAATGAGGGCATCGCTATGGTGCAGCGAGCGTATGGCATATTCTCCAAAGTCTTGGGGCCGGACCACCCCAATACACAGACTGTCCGTGAGTTCCTGGTCCAGTGGAACGCGCTGCCGGAGGGGGAGGAGTAGGGCGACTACAGCTGGAACGGCTGGTAGGCTGCAGCTTGCCTGGGTTCCTGCCTACGCAGGAATGACTCGAACTGGGGAATGGCAGCAAGGGGGGAATGGCAGCAAACGGGGAAATGGCACTCGGGGGCACTCCCCGGTCGCCTGTGAGACCATCTCTCAAAGGTAAACTCACTCTAGGAAGGGTGGGCCACCCGTCCTGCCCCGCAAGAATTCAGCCAAAGCAACATTCCAAGTAAACCCGACGCAAGCGTCGGGCCACCCAACCCACTCCGCCACCCGCAAACCTGGATCGAGGGAACCATGGCGATAGGTGCGGTGTAAATACCTGATGAGAGATCGGCCGCGAGCGGGCCTAAGGAAGGTATCCGCGGTTGATCGGCACAAATAAACCGCCAAAGGGGTACAAGAATGACCAACCCAGCAAAGCAAAAGCTCCGCAACCGACTCCTGACAATCCTGCTTCCGACTGTCCTCGTGGCTGCCGTGACAATGGCAGTCATCCCGGGTGAAGCCGAAGGCCAGGCCTCGACCGCCGACTATGGCAACCCGCTGCAGGCGCTCAACCAGGCCTTTATCGATGTCTCGGCTAATGTCCAACCGGCCGTCGTGACCGTCTCGACCGCCCGCGTTTACACGCAAAGATTTAACAACCCGTTCGGGTCGCCTTTCTCCAACGATGATTTCTTCAATTTCTTCTTTGGGCCCAATCAGCGCCCCCGCCAGCAGCAGCCTCAGGAGCGGGAGTATGTCCAGCAAGGTCTGGGTTCGGGAGTGTTGGTCAGCGAGGACGGCTATATCGTCACCAACAACCATGTGATCGATGAAGCCGACTCAATCTTTGTCCGCACTCAGGACGGCGAACGGTTCGCTGCCGAAGTGATCGGGGCCGATCCCAAGACCGATATTGCGGTGCTCAAAATCGAAGCCGACAACCTGGAGTTTCTCCAGTTCGGCAGTTCCGATGACCTCCGTGTGGGGGAAATCGTGTTTGCGGTCGGAAGTCCCATGAGCGAGAACCTGGCCTACACCGTCACGCAGGGGATTGTCAGCGCCAAAGGCCGCTCTAATGTCGGTCTGGCCGAGTACGAAGATTTCATCCAGACCGATGCCGCGATCAACCCGGGTAACTCCGGCGGACCGCTGGTCAATCTCAACGGCGAGATTGTCGGCATCAACACCGCCATCGCCAGTCGTACCGGTGGATTCCAGGGAATCGGCTTTGCGGTTCCTGCCCGCATGGCGCAGGATATCATGCGCTCGCTGATCGATGACGGCCGCGTGGTCCGTGGCTGGCTGGGGGTCTATATTCAGGATCTCAGCCCCGAAATGGCTCAGGCGTTCGGCTCCAAGGATGCCCGCGGCGCCCTGGTGAGCGAAGTGATGCCGGACTCCCCCGCCGACAAAGGTGGTTTGGAATCGGGCGACATCATTCTACAGCTGGATGGCCGCGAAATTCGCAATACCAACGAGCTTCGTAGTCGGGTAGCGGCGGTTGATCCGGGCACCAATGTGAAGGTTTTGGTGCTGCGTGAGGGTGATGAGAAGAACCTCTCGGTTAAGCTGGGCGAACTTCCGGACGAAACGATCGCGGCCGTACCCAACGAGGATATCCGCGCGCGTCTCGGCTGTGACCTGGTCACTTTCGACAATCGCACTGCGCAGCAGTATGGGATCGATCGAAAGCTCGCCGGGGTGGTGGTCACACAAGTGGAACCGGGCAGTCGAGCGATTGTGTCGGGTCTTGCCGAGGGTGACCTTATCACTTCGGTCAGCCGTAAGCCGATCAAGAACCTCGAAGAGTTTCTCGAGATCGTAGGTGAGGCCGAGGAAGGCAGCACGGTTCTTCTGAACGTCGTCCGCGACGGCCGCCGTCTGTACGTGGCGTTGGCGCTATAGTCGAAAATTCCGAGGAGTCATTGCGAGGCCCGAAGGGCCGCGGCAATCTCAAACATCGAAATGGAGATTGCCTCGCTTCGCTCGCAATGACTCTTCCGCACTAATCCAGGGTGGCCCACCATTTATGGTGGGTTTCTCTCTGATGGACGCGTTGGCGCACGGGGACGTACGCCAACCACGGTTGAGAAGATGGCAGAACCTAAGAAGGTTCTTCCCTACAGCTCCAGCGGCAGGAAACGAAACACCGACCTATTAGAATGATGCCCATCTCTGCGCGAAGCGGAAATACCGGCTGTGCCGGCGACGCAAGCGTCGGGCCACCAGACTCCGGGTGGCCCACCATTTATGGTGGGTTTCTCTCTGATGGACGCGTTGGCGCACGGGGACGTACGCCAACCACGCTTGAGAAGATGGCAGAACCTAAGAAGGTTCTTCCCTGCAGTTCCAGCGGCAGGAAACGAAACGCCGACCTATTAGAATGATGCCCATCTCTGCGCGAAGCGGAAAAACCGGCTGTGCCGGCGACGCAAGCGGCGGGCCACCGTAGGTTGCTGTTTTTGTTGAAGGAAAACGTCCCGCCCACTTGTATAACCTTCGTGATGAAGTCCTTTTTTGTGACATTGATGCTGGTTATGATTTCGTGCGGCCTTGTGGTCGCCGAGGAGGTCGGGTTTCTGTTTGTCTTCTCCGATCCGCAGGACGCCACGCTCATAGTCGACAATGACCGGAGCAACCCGCATCGGACGCCCGTTCTTTGCACGCTTTCGACGGGACAGCACGAGCTGATTCTGGAGATGGAGCACTTCAGACCGGAGACCACCTCGGTCACGATCACCGCCAACAAAGTCACCCGACGCAAGATCACGTTCGTTGCCATCGACAAAATCAAGTCCCGACCGGCCGAAGAGATAAAAATCCTCAAGCAGTACGGCACTCTCACGGTTATCACCGATATCCCCAACGCCGCGGTGTTTATAGACGGTGCCAACATGAACGAGAAGACCCCCGTCACGCTGACCAGTGTCACGGCCGGGGAGCATCTGGTGACGCTGGACCTGAACGGATTGGTGTTCGATACCACGGTGCTCATTCTACCCGACAGGACCGAAATCCTGGCGGTTGATTTGTCCGAACTCGCCGAGCGGAGTCGCTACGGCGCCGGGGGAAAACTGGTCGATGTCGTACTCAATGTGACGATTCCCGGTTGCGAGTACAAACGAGACTACGACAAACGGGCTGAGAAATCGAATATCGCAATCCGAGGCGCCGATGCCATGATCCAGGTGGCATGCTCCCTGGATGCGCGGGAGTACTCGCATCGCACCCTGGCGCAGGACGAGACCTTCGACCATCGGGGATTTGCGACCAGCAAGAACGTGCCCGACACACTGATCATTGACACGCTCAGCGTGTTTTATGCAGATTCGGTCCGGATAGGGACCAGAGTCTTTGCCAACACGGGGATGCGATTCAAGGACCGTGATCACATGAAACCGACCGTCCACAGCTATGTCTTTCCAGCCGATTTCAATTCCGGCGGATTGATTACGGTCAGACTTCGAGTTCTGCCGGACGGAACCGTGAGTTTCAGATACTACTGATAGTGCTTTTTGAGGTAGTTTAGGGGAGTTTGAGGTGTCGGGTTTCTCGAAAAAAGGAGACCCCGAGGACTCCTGTCCTCGGGGCGCCGTTCGGGGTTAGGTCAGAATCTTTACGATGACAATAAGGATAACGACCAGATAGGTCGGTATTCTCACCGGCACCTCTCGAACGGTCTCCACAGATGTGGTTGTCATCTGGGCCTCCTTCCGAATGTTAGAGGTTGTAGCCTGGCTCCCGTTCCATGGAGCGAGCGCGTAGGCCGGACTTCGTTAGTTTCTAAGCCTCATATTCCTTATCGTCCACATTGTCCACGACTTTAGCGTTCGCATAGTACGCTAAGATACGCATGCGTCCTGTATAGTATGTGTGGAGTGAAATCGTGGTTGGCCCGCCGCTCGAATACTCGTGCGCCAACAGGTGCTTTCAGAGAGAAACCCACTGTCAATTGTGGACCACCGGGAAAAGATAGATTCCCTCTTTCGAGCCCGCACAGCGGGTCTTACGCTTTGCGGTATCCAATCGAGCCATGCTATATATGGCCGCGAAGCGGTAGATGTGGGCGTGACACCGCGAAGCGGTGAGAGCGTCTGTGCCGCGGTGATGCTCGATTGAGTCATTGCGAGCAAAGCGAAGCAATCTCGAGTTCGAGACTTTAGATTGCCTCGGCCCCAAGGGCCTCGCAATGACTAGTTCGGCGTTTCATTGACAAAACAGCCCAATTTGCTATCTTAAAGCCAGATACTGCCATGCAAGTCTGGAGGGAACTATGAGAATACTCGCGCTTTTGGCGATTCTCGCCCTTTCGTTCACGGTTCATGCCTCGACCATAATTGTCCCAGATGATTATCCCACTATTCAAGAGGGGTTGGATGCTACCGTTGACGGCGATACCGTGCTCGTTCGAGCCGGTACATACAACGAAGATGTGACGATACTCAACCGCGTCACCCTGACCGGTGAGTTTCCGGCGGTCACGATCATACACGGTTCGGGAACCGGGAGCGCCGTCAATGTCCGCAGGCGGGGGGTAGTGGTGTCGAATCTAACCGTCACCGGGGCTGGTGATCAGTCGCTCGGTTCCGGCTGGCCAGCGGGAATCCACATCGGTGATGCCGACAGTTGCCTGATCGAGTTCTGTCGTGTCCACACCAGCGGTTGGTATGGGATATTCCTGGGTCTGTCGGAGGGAACAATCGTTCGCAATTGTGAGGTTCACGATTGCAAATTCGGGATTGTCCTCGGCGAATGGGACTGGGACAGCTGCAAGACACTCTACAGTCGGGACAATTTTATCGCCCACAATCGGGTGCGAAGCATTGAGGCCAATGGCATCGAACTTGAGCACGCCATGGGCCACACTAACAATATCGTCCGAGCCAATGATGTCAGCACCTGCGGCGGATCGGCCATAATTCTCACCACTGCCTTCGAAAATGAAATCAGCTACAACTATCTCCACGATACTCCCAAGTGGGGCGCAGTGATGGGATACTGCATGTGTGGGGCCTATGGGAACGTCTTCCATAGCAACGTATTCGTCAACTGCGGTGCACAGTCCGATGGACAGTACGCCATGGATCAATCACCCCGAGATACCACTATCTGGTATGATACTGTCCAGAATGTCGGCAACTACTGGGCGGATTACGATGGGGTTGATGGCAACTCCGACGGAATCGGAGATACGCCGTATGAAATCTTCGGCTGGTACGAGACGGTCTATGATTCGTTCCCGCTGATGTCATATCCGGACTTGGAATGGGACGGTATCCCCGACAGTGTCGATCTTTGCCCGCTCGGCAGTTCCGGCGGTACCAACTACGACAATGACATGGATGGTCTGGGCAACGGATGTGATCCCTGCACCGATTCCGACGGCGACGGCCTCTACGACGGCATGTCTCCGGCCGGTCGCTGTCCCGGTCCCGACAACTGCTGGCTGGTCCACAATCCGGACCAGGAAGATCGCGACCATGATGGCATCGGCGACTCCTGCGATCTCCGCGAAGCTTCGCTGTATTCACTCGATGTCGGCAATTGCCTGGAAATGTGGGTGCGAAACGATGGCAGTATTACTCGCGAGTATGGCGACCATTGCCTCAATTTCCTGGGTCGTGGCGAGTGCAACTCCCAGGCGTGGGAATATCTCGACAACGGAACGGTCGCGGTGGGTTATCCTTCGGAGGAAGACACGCTCATGGGCTGGTCCGGCTATTCGCTGACTCATGGCAGCAGTTTCCATTTGATCGATTGGGCCACATCCTACGATCCGGCCGAATACCACACTTCCGACAACTACAAACTCTACAACTCGGGGACCCTGGCTACACCGGACTACTCGATCGGCGTCGATGTGCAATGGTACACTCCGTATTGGTACGGGGGGCCGGATTCGATTTGCGATGTTATGATCCGCGCGATCAAGGTCTTCTCACTGGATGCTCAGTACCACGACGGCGTCGTGGTGGCCGATGTCATGGATTGGGATATCCCCACCGACAGCAGCTGGAGCGACAATGTAGGAGGATATGACTCGGCGTACGCCATGGTCTACCAGCAGGGGGTAGAACTGGACGGCGAGGGCTGTCAGCCGAGCGATGTCCGTATGGGTGGACAAGCGCTGTTGGCGGTCTATATCAATGATAGTTGTGCCTTCAATCTGAGTGATCAACCCTATGGAGCCTCGGTGGCCGTCAACGACTCGGTCGTATGGGAGGGTATCGGCCCGATGTTGTACGACCGGATGATGACGCCGGGATTCACGGGCACCTCTGATACCGCCGACCTGCACTCGGTTCTAACGTTCCTCGGAGACTTCACCTTAGTGCCTTATGATACGGTTACAATCTACACCACTCTCGTCTATATTATGAACGGTGATCTGAGCGATCTGCGGGCCCGGGTTGATGTCTCACGGGAGTGGATGGAGGAGAGAGTTGTCAGTGGTTGCACTTGCTGCAGCGGTATGACCGGCGATATCAATGGCGATGGTGAGGCGATTCCCGACATTGCCGATTTGGTCTACGCGGTGGCTTACATGTTCGAGGGTGGCCCAGAACCGCCATGTATGCTTGAAGCGAACATTGACGGTATGGGCGGCGACCTGGATATCGCTGACCTGGTGCGTTTGGTTGATTACATGTTCTCGGGAGGGATTCTACCGGCCGATTGCCCGTAGGGGAGAAGAGCCACGCTATGGCGGGTTCGAAGACGTCGGGTGCCCCAGGGCTTGCCCTGGGATCTTGTCTTGGTGGCCCACCATTTATGGTGGGATCTTCCGTGGAGTTCAGAAGTTTTGTAGGGCGGGTCCGTCTTCGGTCCCGCCTTTGCTCTTGAAGGAAACCCGCTCATTAAACCCGACGCGAGCGTCGGGCCACCGGCGAGTCTCATGTAGAGCGTGACTGTCTTCAGTCTCGCTATCTTGGCAGGTCTCGGGGAGACCTGCCCTACCAAGAGTCCCCCGGGGCTAGCCCCGGGCGACCGGGCTAGTAGGGGAGAATGACCGCGTGACGGCGGAATCGAAGACGGATCCGCGCTACGGAGATTTTGCTACCTCGATCAGCACTTCGTTGCGGCGCATGAACGGTACCGTCCAGGGGGGATCATACTGGGCAGATTGGACGACTCCCGTGGCTTGATAGCCGTTCTTCTCGATCCACTCGCGAAGCTCTGTCTCCTTGGTCGCATTCTTTTCCTCGCTGGTGTACCATGAAAAGGTGTTTACGGCTACAGTGCGACGGGGGATCTCTTCCAGAATCACTCGCTTGTCTACCGGTTGCGGTACATTCTCGAGATTGTACTCGGCCGGGATGACAAACTCCATCCGCCAGTCGGCGCCTTCCTGTTCCTGTAAGACAGGCGCGGTCATGGCCATTTTCTGTGACTTCTCCTGGATGACCGGGCTGGTCATATCCATTTCGGTCTGACTAACGTTGTTGCCGAAGATGTAGTCGGCCAGGATTCGGAAGCCGTCGGAGGAGGCATCGCGATACTCGCCCGATGTGACCGTGTAAGCCACGAGATAGGGTTGATACTCGCGAATCTCGAAGTTGTCTTCGCGCTCGACGACGGTGTAATCAGGTTGTTCGTAGCTTCCGGCGCCGACTACCGAGCAGGCGCCGTTGAGGAGGGTCACGAGGAGGGACATAGCGACCAATCCTGCCATACGTGTGTTTTTGCGTTTCATATCGATTCTCCATCGATCTACCTGGCAGGGTTTGGCGATAAAGATCTCGTTATTGGGATAACAAGGGAGGGGGGTAACGGGTTTCCAGACTTGATCTCCAAACGGGCCGTCAAAATCAGCCAGGGTGCGGTCACCACCTAGCGGCGTACGAAGCAAGATCCACGTGCAGGGCAAATGGTAGGACGACAATCAAGCGTTGCACCAAACATTCATAAAACTCGGACGCTCCCGAAACTTGCTCAGGAGGCAGCGGTTGGCGCAAGGTTCAGCGCTTAGGACTCTCGATTGAGAAGCTTCTCAAAGAGATCCAGATACATGTGCATGGGTCCTTCTTTCCTGTCCCATGAGAAATCTCTGGAGAATGAATTCCTCATCATTTTGCGCCATCTGCCTCTTTGACGATAGAGATCATTTGTGTACTGGAGGGCCTCCACGATCGACTTTGGAGAGACTTGCTCAATCCAAACACCATATCCGCCTTCCTCGTCGTACCCGATGACGGAGTCCATCAATCCGTCACAATTGGAGACGATGGGCACGGCGCCGAAATGCATACCCTCTATGTGCGTGAGTCCGCACGGCTCGAATCTAGACGGCATCAGAATAGCGTCTGCGGCGCGAAGCAGAAGATTCCTTTCAGAGAATCCGATCCAATCTGGTTTGGCGGCGATATTAGCTCCTAGGCGCGAAAGGCTACCCCTGATATCGGCGTCCTTTGCCTGTCCGGCGATCACCAGTTGTAGTTCTTTCATCTTCTCGATCTCGTTTGTCGCAGACAGGAGTTCTTTGATCCCCTTCTGCAGTTCGAGTCGGTGCAGAAACAGGGCAAGCATCGCGGTCTCATCAACGGGCAGACCAAGCGTGGATTGAACTTGCAGTTTGGCCTGCTTTTTGGCGATAAGAAGGTCATCGAATGTGAACGGTCCCGGTGCCGGTTCACCGTCTGCGCCTCCTTCAACGTAGAGATCCTGGTATCTAACTCCGTTCAGGATTCCGTGTATTGTGCGCTGGGAAGCGCTTCGAGTGATGGAAGGGTCAATGTGATCGTTCGCTAGTTTCATCACCTCGGCGTAAGACCGGCTAACGGTTGTTACCTCATCTGCCTCGCGAATACCCAGCTGGAGTAGGTTGCTATATCGGTAATCCTTGAAGTCGAGATTGTGCGCACCTCCTGTGAAAAACCGGCACAGCCGGGAAAATATGGGCTCTCTTTTAATCAGGTCGGCGGCACTAGGCCCGACATACGAAGCGTTATGAACAGTCATAACGATCTTCGGATGTGGGCGCAGATTATCTAATTCGCGCGGGATAGCCTTGGCTGAGTAGGCAACGGTCCAGTCGTGCAGCTGGATCACATCCGGTCTCCAGTCGCCTTTCGTTACCATAGACGAGACAATTCTTGCCATGGCGTCATTGTAGTTGATAGCCCTATTCAATAGATTCCTGGTACCGTCATTTCTGACGTTCCGGTCGGGCGGATCGGGTCGATCCAACGCCGAACCTCGGCGCTCCTCACGGCCCGTATTGCTGTACTCAACGATCTGCCTAACACGTTGGTTTTCCAGCCAGTTGAGGACAACTTTGCCCATCCTACGAGTTCTGATACAAGCGATGCTTGAAACATCGTCTTTTTCGAGCAAGGGATACTGTTCCTCAGGGTCTTGGTTCAGTAGACTGGGAAGCAACACTCGTACTTCGTGCCCCGCGCGGCCGAGGGCATCCGCCAGTCCCGCCACGGCAATGCCTAGTCCTCCCTCGACATGATACCCTTTGAATTCCGGCGACAACATTAGGATGCGAAGGTTGCTCGCAATAGACGAGGACTCCTTGACTCTCCGGGGACCTGAATGAAGGTGCAGGATATGATTGACCAGATTCTCGTAGTCTGCGTCGGTTCTCCCTGGCCTGAAATCGTAGTACTCTATGAACGGTTGGTCTCGACTCAGGGGAGCGGGTAGAGCAACTAGATCGAGCATCACCGGCAGAAGCGTTGTTACTTTCGAGTTAGCGGCAGCTTCCATCTCTTTCCGCGTAATCTTCCTCCCCTTTTCAAAGTACTTCTCTGACAGTAAAACCACCGCGCATTTGGCCGTGCTGAATATCTCCTTAAGCTCCGCCTCCGAACGCGCAGTCTCCGGGTGGGTTTTGTATCTGAATACTTGCAGTCCGAAACGCGTCAAGCGATCATAGATCTTCTTCGCGACTTCATCCTGCGATCCGGTATAGGAGATCGCAACATCGTCATGTGCCATGAGATGCCTCCCTACAGAAAGAAGTGTGTCTAGGGGACGTTAGTGGAAGATCGCCGAGGAGTCAAGCCGCACCTTTATCCTTTTGGGGCATCATGAATCCATGGCCTCGACGGAGACTGGGTGAATTCACTTACTCAAGCGTCGGGTCATCTAGAGACGGCGTCCCGGCCGTTGTCGGGATCGCAGGGATTCCGACCTACTAGACTAAGTGAACCAAGTCCTAGCCGGCGTCAGGTCGCAGAATGCTCGGTTTTCACCCGCCGCCCAGTGACAGAAGCCAGAAAATGGCTGCCAGGGGCACAGATAAGGCCGCGATCAGAAATATCAGGGCCAGCGGACAACCCACGAGAAGCCTTACAATCAGCTTCCCTGCGATCTGGTCACCGTCAGGCGGATCTGTGGTCTCGGGAGGTTTGGGTAGAGGGTCAATCATGGTAACTGTTATACAGACTAGGTCCGGCTGGCGCACCATCTATGGTGGGTATCCAAGATGTCGAGACCTCGCTTCGCGAGTCGGCTGGCGCCGACCAGGGGTTTCGACCTACAAGATATAGCTACACTCATACAAAAGGCGGCACCGAAGACGGAGCCGCCCTACAAAACTCGTATGTAGCCCGGTGCTCAGAAGCCCAGTCGCAATCGTCCGGCGTAGCTGAACTCGCCGTCGCCGCCGGGATTCTCGGAGCGTTCGGTGCCGAACATAGCGCCGTCGATCTCGACCACTCCCAGGAACACGCCCAGTCCGATCGAGGGATACCCCTGACCAACTCCGGCGCGAACCGTGAAGACCTTTGAGAGGCCCATCTCGGCGCCAAAGTGCAGCTTGTTGAACAGATTCTCGCCGTCGTGGAAGAAGACATCGTTGAAGTCGGCCGCGAGGAGCACGCCCTTTCGGGTTCGCATGCTGGCGCCGATGTTGACAATCACCGGCGGGCGATCCTCACCGATATCGGCGACCAGATCCTGGATCCGCATTCCCAGCGTGACCTTGTCAGGCTTTAGATCGTACTTGAAACCGAGATCCATGCCGAATCCCCAGTCGGATTTCGATACAAGGGTGTCATAGGCGTCATCGATGTTGACCTCGGAGGCCGAGAGACGCAGTTCTCGCAGTTCGTAGCGCTCGACAATCTTCAGCACGGCACCGGCGTGGAGCGGATTGGGAAGCAGTGAGGACGTTACCGACTCTGGCAGTTCGAAGGCTCCGCCGAAGGCAAAGACAAAGTCAGCCCGGCCATACTCGTGAACGCGCGGATCGAAAATGCCCTTGTCGGTCTTGAACTCGATTTTGACATCGCCGTAGTAGCCGGCGGCGAAGTTCATGTATCGCAGACCCAGGTGGCCGTATGAGCCGATTCCCAACCAGGAATCATCCCACTCGGACAGGCCATCGAGTAACTTCTGTTGAGCTGCGAGAGTGGTGTCATTGTAGGCGTCGAACAGGGTCTCATTGTCGTCGTAGAATTTCATCATGCCGCCCAGGTCGCGATCGACGTTGATCTGGAAGTCGAACACATCCACACGCAACTTCTCCTGATAGGCCAGAGTTGCCGGGTTGTAAAGCATGGCGCTGAACCCACGATGAATGGTGACGCCGGCTCCACCCATACCTGCGGAACGGACATCGAGAGCGTTGTAACGTTGAGTGCCGGCTTCGGCCGTAGTCGGGGCGATCATTGTCGCGGCCATGATTAGCAGAGCCGCGAAGACTGTGGTTAGCTTGAGGTTTCTCATAGCGACCACGTCCCGTTAGAGTCTTCGTCGGTGAGACCGTCGCCGTCATTGTCGATGCCGTCGACTACCTCCTCATCGGTACGACCGTCGCCGTCGTTGTCAACGCCGTCGGCCACGCGATATCGATAGGCGGTGGCCCGAGCCTCATCGAGGACGGACTTGACTTCCAGCGGATCCAGTCCGAAGGTGCCGGAAGCAATGGAGATGATTATCGCCTCGGCCAGGTCCAGGATCTCGTTGATGTTGTCCACGAGCATATTGAAGGCAGTGATGATGCCGGGATCGATCGCAATCGTATCCTGAGGGGAGAGAGCTTTCAGTTTGGGCGCACTCGAAAGGGATGCGATGTAATCGTGGAAATCGGAGATCTCGAATCCCTGGGAAATGTCGTCAATGTATTCCAGCAGGAAGTTGTAGTCATTGCCGTCGATTACCCCGTCGAGATTGGAGTCCTGGAACATGAGGATCCCGCGCATTCCAGCTGCCAGAGCGAGGTCGAAGTCTATATCGGTCTTGCCGAACTCTCCCGTGGTTTCCTCGTCCCAAATAGGTTTGAGGTCGGACATGAGAATGGCCGAAACCTGGTAGAGGTCATTGGCTCGGTTTTTGGGCCAGTCGTTGCCGGTGAAGGGAAAGTCATCGCCGGCGATAAACTCGTCATCGGCGAGCATCTGGGCCAGCGACAAGGAGTTGAATCCGGAGGCGTGCACGGCCGCTTTAGCGTGATAGTAAAGGGCCGTGGAGTTGTTCGGCTCTTTCTCGATTGCTTCGGCGAACTTCTCCAGAGCCTCGTTGTACTCGGCATCACGAAGATGAGCTTTGCCTTCTTCGATCAATGACTCAGCGGTATCGGACTTGGTCCAACTGAATATGTTGCATCCGGACACCAGCGTCGCCAACACGACAACAACCAGGGTCAGGGCCAGTTTAGGGCGCATTGTCTCTCCCGTTAGGGGTGGCACGTTCACATCATCACGAAGCTGCTTCGGTTTGCTCGAAACCCGGCAGCCGTGAAGTAGAATTACCTAAATATCGGTCGGTGGAGACGTTAGTCAACCGAAAAGGTCGCAGAGAGTGGCCAAATCCGACTCATACTGCCACAATGCTTTTGAACAACCAGCCTGCCTGAAGGGTCTAAGTACTGTAGGGCCCGAGGAGGGAATCCCGCCTCCCATGCTTCATTCCGCCAGATTCGATGCGCAAATGGTCGCCCTCAAGAGCTGCCAGATATATCCGTAGTGCCCCTGCCGGAGCGCTACATTTAAGGGAGAGGATCGTCGATGAAACTGATGCGTGTGGTGCTGTTTCTACTCTTTCCGGCCGTGGTACTGGCCACGACCGATGACGGCAAGTATGTCAGGATTATTACCGATGCCGACATTGTCGCGGACAACTTCTGGTCCTCGGACACGGTCTACAATCTCTCAGGTTTGTGTTTTGTCGAGGATGGGGAAGTGCTCACGATCGAACCCGGGACGGTGATCAAAGGAGATCTCGGACAGGGAGATCAGGCGACAGCACTGGTGGTGGCCCGGGGAGGAACGATCTACGCGCAGGGAACAGTCGAAAACCCGATCATATTCACATCGATAAGCGACGATGTCGACATTCCCGACGATATGCCCTATTGCGCCGCCAGCGGGCAGTGGGGAGGTTTGGCCGTTCTGGGAGAAGCGGTGATATGCGATTCTCTCGAGGGTCATCTTGACGGAATCCCCGTGGCCGATTCGCGCGGTCGATACGGCGGACAAGACGACCAAGATGTTTCGGGAGTACTGGAGTATGTTTCGATCCGACATGCCGGGGCTACTTTGCATGATGCGGCGCCGATGAGCGGCCTTACTCTGGCCGGAGTGGGATGCGGAACCGTGGTCAGGTATGTCGAGGTAGTGCAGTCGGGAGACGACGGTTTCGAATGGCTGGGGGGGTCGGTGAGTGGTGACCATCTAATATCCGTGTTCAACAAGGCCGATGGCTTCGATTTCGATCTCTGTTGGCGGGGCGGGGGGCAGTTCTTTTTTAGCATGTCGTGCTGGTACTCTGGCGACCAGGCGGCAGAGCACGATGGAGGCTACGGCAGCGATGTTGCTGCTTGCCCGGTCGCGACACCTCTTTTCTCCAACGTGACCTATATTGGACGAGGCTCCGATGCCGATGTCCTGCAACGGTGTCTCGAGTTCCGCGACGCGGCCGCAGGTGGCTATTGGAACTCTATCTTCACCGAACATAGCTCGCACGGAATCAGAGTCGAAAAACGCTCCTCGGAGGATATCGACTCTCATACCCGTCTCAAGCTGGGACAACTTCGCTTGTACAACAACATCTGGCGTGGATTCGGCAGTGGCGAGGAGTCGATCACTATCGTCAACGGTGACAAAACTGTCGACAGTATTCTGTTTCATGATTACGATCAGTCGGACTACAATCCGGCTTTGCCCAGTCTAGATGTGAACAACCGGAACTACCTGTCAAACCGGCCGGTTCTTCGAAATCTCAACCGTATTGACGCCGATTCGCTCGATCCACGGTTTTCCTGTGGCGAATGTACCGGCCGGAACGGGGACAATGCGCCCTGGGAGGGGTGGGCGAATCCGCTCGATCCGGATCCGGTCGTTGGGTACCATCCCGAGATCGTCTCAGATCCCTATTGTAGCTACAGCACGCCCTGCTGGCCGACGTTCGAAGTGGTTGACTTTCCGGGAGCTTTCGATCCGGCCGTTCCGCTCGAGGCGAGTTGGGCGGCGGACTGGCCGTTCTTGCATACCGGCGGGTTTCTTGGATCGGTAGGCGAACCTCCGTGCGACTGCCTTCCGGTCAACTGCTGTATCGAGAGGGGGGATGTGAACTATGATGGCGGCCTTCCGGATATCAGTGACCTGGTCTTTCTGATCGCCTACATGTTCGGCGGGGGACCGGAGCCTCCGTGTATGCTCAACTCCGACATCAACGGCGACGGGGAGGAGCTCCCCAACATCTCCGACCTGGTCTACCTGATTGCCTACATGTTCACCGGCGGACCGCCCCCGGCGGAGTGTCCCGAATAGAATTGCCACAAAAACAAAAAGGCGGACCCGATATTGGGTCCACCTTACGGACTAATCTACATGTTTAGGACTACGCGGTCGGAACCGCATCGCCGGGCTGATCCAGCGGGGCGACCGGCTGCAATCCATAGTTCTCCACCAGCACGTTTAGCACGCTCTTGCCCACAAACGCCGGAAGCGAGGGTCCGATCTGGATGTTCTTGATACCCAGATGCAGCAGGGTCAGGAGAATGCAGACGGCTTTCTGCTCATACCAGCTAAGGATCAGCGACAGGGGGAGGTCGTTGACTTCGCAGTCGAACGCCTCGGCCAGAGCCCCCGCAATCTTGATTGCGGAGTAGGCGTCGTTGCACTGCCCCAGATCGAGCAGGCGCGGGATCCCTTCGATATCTCCGAATTCCATCTTGTTGAAACGATACTTGCCGCAGGCAAGAGTGAGGATAACCGCATCGTCCGGTACGGCCAGGGCGGTTTCGGTGTAGATGTCGCGACCCGGCTTGGCGCCATCGCATCCGCCGATCAAGTAGAAGTGCTTGATCTTGCCGGCTTTGACCGCATCCACGACTTTGTCGGCCACGCCGAGAACGGCGTTGTGGCCAAAACCGGTCATGGTGAAAGCCGGCTCGTCGTCGGATTCAAATCCGGGGGA
>Ga0180430_10000536_pt1 | contig 41038 bp, 32 predicted proteins | sample SS_ome_9_FD_132999 | JGI IMG/M metagenome (GOLD analysis project Ga0180430, IMG submission 132999) | Hypersaline lake sediment archaeal communities from the Salton Sea, California, USA - SS_1_S_2 metaG | ecosystem: Environmental > Aquatic > Non-marine Saline and Alkaline > Hypersaline >...
AACCAGTATCGTTTAGGCATGTTGGTTTTCCTTGTCGTGTATGTGCTCGTTCTTGACGAATCCAACAAAGGATAGCGACGATTGTTTCCTACCCTATCCACCGACAAAGAATACCGGCCAGCATCGCCGCCGGTGTACCGACAGCATAGCCCAACAACGCCATCAGGATTGACACCGGTACCAGCACCGGATTGTGGAAAGCTGCCACGATCGGAGCCGAAGCGGCCCCACCGATGTTGGCAGCCGAAGCAATCGCCGCAGTGTGGACATCGACCTTGAAAAGACGCGCTCCCGCCAACAAAAACAGGCCGTGGGTAAATATCCAAACGACCGCACCCAGCAGGAACCAAAGGGCCGCCCAGTCGATATTCGACAAGTCCGCCTTGGCGCCCATGCGAGCCACGAACAGGTAAATCATAGCCATCGCCAGAGCGTGCGAACCGGGGATATCTGAAGCTCTCGTGAACGACAACGCCACACCGGCGATGCTTACGATCAGGATTTTGTAAGCGCTGGATGGGAAGACATTGGCATCGGGTCCGAAGGCCGAGCGCAACCACTCGCTGACCACCGGCTCGATCATCGGCGCCAACCAGGCAGCAATAGCCGTGACGGCAAACCCGAAGCAGATCAAGTAGAGATAGTGCCGCATCTCCGGCTTGCCCTTCTCGCGGGTCAACTCTTGGGCGGCTTTTTCGAGCGTCTCTACTCTGTCGGCCGACATCTTGGAGAACCGACCAAACCAGCCCGACCAATTCTTACAGGTCAACAGCAACGGCAGCCAAAACAGATAGACCGCATTGTCGGCGATTACGGCATAGCCGAAGTTGAGCGAACTCTCATCCAGTTCGAAGGCGTTGCCGACCGCCAGCATATTACCGGTACCACCGATCCAGGATCCCGCGAGAGCTGCGAAACCTTTCCAGGCTTCGCTGTCGAGTCCGTGACTAACCAGGACAAATCCCAGAGGCGCACCAACAACCACCCCGAGGGTGCCCATCAGCATGACAAACACACCTTTGCCCATGACACGAATCGTTTTAAAGACATCGACTTCGAGCAGCATAATCACGAGGAAGAACGGCAGCATGCTGTCGCCCATGAAGTCATAGACGCCGCTCTTGTTGGGGATCAAGCCGACGTTGGACAAGAACACCGGGAGGACATAAATAGGAATCAGGGGTGGAAAGAAGCTCCAGATTTTCAGCTTATCGTATTTCTTTTCGAGGAAGAAGAAGAAGGCCGCGACCGCAGCAAGAGTCGCAATTACGCCGGCCGGTGAAGTTATAACAGCGTCCATTCAGTTCCTTCGGCTTGGGATTGTATTAGGGCGAAGTTAAGAATTGAGGGACAAAAACGCAACCTGCAGATGTGAGATTTGATTTTCGCCAAATCCATGATTAACTTAGTCCTATGTCCTCTCTCCCGCGCTTGAAAGATCCGTATGTGCCGGCCAAGTGTTGCGGGCCGCAACCGGATGATCCTATCACCGGCTACTACTCCCACGACGGCACCCAGATCAAAGTCCACAAAAGCGACTGTTCGAATCTGAACAAGGCTGACCAGACGCGTTTGGTCACGCTCGAATGGTCCGACATCCTCGCCGAAGCTGAGTTCAAGCCGGACAAAGACTACGAAGATATCGACGAACTCGACTGGCGTGTAATGCAGCATCACCGTCAATACGGTGTCGACTACTCCCTCAAAATGGCTCGCATGCTCAATGCCGACAAACAGGCTGTCTTCGACTCCCACAAGAAGTTACGGGCTATGAAAATCCTCGAGCGGGTCGAACCTCTGATCATCCAATACCGCAAGGGCATTGTGGACAACAAGTGGATCAAACATCGCAATCACACGTACTATGACTTGACTGACAAGGGTAACAAGTACCTCGATTTCTATCTCGCCGCGAAAAACTAGCCACACTCACTGCCCAGAAAACAGTTTACGCTTTGAACCAAATGCGGTTTATTGCGTTTCTACCTATGATTGAAAACGAGTCATATTTCATATCCCCGTAAGGAGCCCCCATGCGAACAAGGTCGATACTTGTGTTTCTGTTCGTCGCTGCGTTTTCACTTTCGCTTGTTGCCAGCGCTGAGGCTGGACGCCGCGTGCGCGTATTCGGCGCCAAGGCTGCCGAGGAAACACCCAAGGCCAAGCCCAAAGCCAAGAACGGCGATGAGAAGCCCTTTGATGAGTTGATCAAAGATCACGTAGTCATCGAAGGCCTCTTTACCTTTTATCACGACACCGTCAAGAACAGCCTGTTGATGGCCATCAAGCCGGAACAGATCGGCCCGGTTTTCCTGTGTGGTGAATCGCGGACCCAATCCAGTTCGGCCTTCACCGACAACGGCGCCATGGGTCGTACTTACCCGTTCTATTTCCAGCGGATCGGCAAGTCGATCCAGATGATGGAAAAGAACCTCCGATTCCGCGCCGACTCTGCCTCCCCCCTGTTGCAGTCGGTTGAAAATGCTGTCACGGACCATCTGATTACATCGGTCAAGATCAAATCGCAACCGCAGGATTCCACCGAAGCCGTTCTGGTTGCGCCTGACAAGTTCTTCCTTCGCGATGTCCAGAATCTGGGGCACTTTCTCAACGCCACCCGCCGCACCGGTGTCGGGTTCGACTCCAAGAACAGCCATTTCGCGGACGTGAAATCGTTCCCCGAGAACACCGAGATCGATGTCCGCCTGCACTACTCGTCCAAGAGACCGGTGGCCGGCGTGACCATGCAGAATCCCTACTCGGTGTTTCACACCGTTCATTTCACCATCGCAGCTTTGCCCGAAACCGATTACGTGCCGCGTATTGCGGACGAACGCGTGGGCTTTTTCCAGACCATCTACCAAGACTTCTCCAACCTGGACACCGAGACGCCATACGTGCGGTATATCAATCGCTGGCATCTGAAGAAGAAAGACCCCGATGCGGCCATGTCCGAGCCGGTTGAGCCGATCGTATTCTGGGTCGAAAACACTGTGCCCGAGGAGTATCGCCAGGCGGTCGTCGAAGCGATCGAGTTTTGGAACCCGGCTTTCGAGAAGATCGGATTCAAGAATGCCCTGGTTGCGAAGATCATGCCCGATACTGCCGAGTGGGATCCGGCCGATGCCCGTTACAACGTGATTCGCTGGATTATCTCGCCCGGCGCCGCCTACGCTGTGGGACCGAGCCGCGCTAACCCCTTCACAGGCCAGATTTACGACGCCGATATCCGCTTCAGCGTTGACTGGGTCCGCTACATGTTCAACCGCATGGAAATGTACATCGATCCGGTTGCGTTCGACGGCTCGATGCCGGAGGAACACGACTGGTATAACGAAGAGCCGGCCGAGCCGCTGCTTCATGATCACAGCCACAATGGGCACCTTCTGTGCAACTACGGGCACGAAGCTGCCGAAAGGGCCGCATTCGATTATGCCTACTTGAGCACTGTCACCGACGACCTGGCGGACAAGGATGGACTGGTGCAGAAGTTCGTGCACACCTATCTGCGTGAAATCCTAGCCCATGAGGTAGGTCACACACTGGGATTCCGTCACAACTTCAAGGCTTCGACCATCTACACCTTTGAGCAGATCAACAATCCTGAATGGACCCGTAAGCATGGCACGGTCGGAACCATCATGGACTACGCCTCGGCCAACATTGCCGGCCCGGGTATGACTCAGGGTGACTTCTATGCCGAGGTGCCGGGACCGTACGATGACTGGATGGTCGAGTACGGTTACTCCGATCTTGGCTCCGAGACGCCATGGGAAGAGATCGATCAGCTCAAGAAGATCGCCAGCAAGTCCGGCGATCCGCGATTGGTCTATGCTACCGATGAGGACGTCTGGGGCTGGAGCATGCGTGCGCTTGATCCGTACGCTAACCTTCACGACCTGGGATCCGATCCGCTGGCCTTTGCCGAGCGCAAGATAACGCAGACCAAACATCTGTGGAACCACGCTCTCGAGAACTTCGAGAAGCCGGGCAACCGCTATCAGAAGGTCTACACTGCTTTTGTGTCCGGCTGGCGCGGTTACCGCGAGCTGGCCATGATCGCTTCCAAGTACCCGGGCGGCTTGACACGCTCAAACCATCATGTGGGTGATCCGGGCACATCGGCCCCGTTCAAAGTCGTTCCGACTTCCGAAGTTCGCCGGGCCATGAAGATGCTCCGTGAGGAGCTGTTCGCTCCCAACGCTTTCGATCTTCCCGAGCAGTTGATCAATCGCCTGCAGCCGGAACGTCTGGGTGACTTCACCGGGCGCGTATGGCGCATGCCGCAGGTCGACTATCCGTTGCATCAGACGGTCCTCAACACTCAGCGGACGGCGTTGGCTCGTCTCTACAGCCCGCAGCTCCTGGGACGATTGGTGAACAATCTGGAACGGTATCGTGAAGGCGAAGAAGTCTACACTATGCTCGAGATGTTCACGGAGATCCGCCGCTCGATCTGGGGCGAGTTGGTCGGGCCGAAAAACGTCAACAGCTTCCGTCGTCAGTTGCAACTGGCCCACCTGGAACATGCCTTGACCATCTTCCTCGGCCCCAGTGCGCGCTACCCGGCTGATGCCCGCACGCTGGCCGGCAACGACCTGGAGATCATCGAGAATGCAGCCAAGAGCGCGGTGCGTTCCGGTTCTCTCGATGACATGACCAAGGCCCATTTCAAGGAAGTGATTCGCCAGATCGAGGCCGCCCGAAGCGCCGAGCGTAGTTTCCTTTCCAAGTTCTAGCGGCCCGACAGAGGCTTACTTTCAGCAGGCGAGACTTGATGTCTCGCCTGCTTTTTTATATCCATCTTGAAACGAAGGACCAAAAGGGAGACGATCCTTGAACCAGGTATTGGATTTACTCAACAGCCACGCATCGGTGAGGCAGTTTACCGGCGAGCCGATCAACGTCGAACAGGAGCGAGAGATTCTCAGAGCGGCGCGGCGCGCTCCGACTTCGTCGAACCTGCATGCCTACTCGATCATTTCGGTACGCGAATCAAAAAGCAAAGAAGAGCTAGCCGAGTTGGCCGGTGGTCAGAAGCATGTGGTTGATTGTGAACTCTTCCTGGTATTCTGTGCAGATCTAAGAAAGCTGGAACGACTAGCCGAAAAGAAGTCCTACAAGTACAACGGCGATACCACCGAAGCCTTCATAGTAGCTACGGTTGACGCCTCATTGGCGGGATGTCGCGCGCTAATAGCGGCCCAGGCCATGGGATTTGGCGGAGTTATGGTCGGAGGTATTCGCAACCATCCCGAGGATGTCTGCAACTTGCTCGCTCTCCCCCGCCTGGTTTACCCGGTGTTTGGTATGTCGCTAGGAAAGCCGGTTAAACCTCCGCGCGCCAAACCTCGGATGCCGTTTGACGGCCTGGTTTTCTCGGAACGATACGACGAAAGCCTTCTCGATGCGGCCATTGATCAGTACGATGAAACCATCAACGATGTGGGCTACTTGAAGGGGCGTGAAGTCGAGCCGGAAGGCTATCCTGATTTCAGCGACCTGTACTCCTGGTCGGAACACTCAGCGCGCCGCATGGCCAGCAAAAACCCCGGAGTGCTCCGGGGTCATATGACAGAGTTTCTGAATGGGCGAGGCCTTCTACTTAAATAGCGGTACTCTCGCTCGCGAGCTGCTTACGCTATAGAAGTACTTGATGTAGCTCCAGGCATCTTTCGCCTTGTCGGCATAGACAAACAACTCGAGGTCGTCGGGATCAATCGTCCCTTGTTCCACCAGGTACTCAAGGTTGAGTACTTTGCGCCAGTAGCTTTCACCAAACAGCACTATCGGCAGCGGCCGCACTTTCTTGGTCTGAACCAGAGTCAAGGCCTCGAACAGCTCGTCGAGAGTACCGTAGCCACCCGGGAATGCGACCAACGCCCGGGCACGAAGCATGAAATGCATCTTGCGGACCGCAAAGTAGTGGAAGTTGAAGCACACTTCTGGTGAGATATACGGATTCGGTTCCTGCTCCAATGGCAAGGTGATGTTCAAGCCACAGGTTGTGGCACCGGCTTCGTAGGCGCCGCGATTGGCCGCCTCCATGATTCCCGGTCCGCCGCCGGTGGTGATAACAAACTCACGGTCTGCGAAGTGGCTACATTCGGTGGCGACCAGATTTCCAAACTTTCGGGCCTCCTCGTAGTACTTGGAGTTCCTCAGTCTGGATTTCGCTGCTTTAAGTTGACGGCGAAGTGCCTTGTCTTTCGGGTTCTTTGCCAGCCGCTTCTCCGCGCGCTTGACGTTTTTCAGTGCGTCGGCACGTTCGGGCACTCGAGTACCGCCAAAAACCACGATGGTGGATCGGATTTTCTCGTGTCGGAGTGTCATCTCCGGCTTCATAAGTTCCAGTTGGAGTCGATAGGGGCGCGAGTAGCCGCGATCGAGAAACTCGGAGTCCTTGTATGCGACCTTGTATGCCGCTGAAGCCTCAAGCTTCGCGACCATCTTGCGCAGTTCCTTTTCCGTCTTCTTAGCCATGTAGTTTTCCAGACCTGTGAAAGTTATCAAAAACACTCGGGGCCCTTGTGTCGGGCCCCGGAATCAGTCTCTGTGTCAGTCTTCGTACTCGCTCAGGGAGTTGTCTCCTCCTTGGCGTATTTCTCGAGAGGTTCGTCCTCGGGGACACCAAGACCGATGCCCAGTGCCTGGGCCGCCTTGATGAGCGGGTGGTCGGCGGTCACCAAGCGGAGCTTTCCGGCAACATCGCCGATCGGCACCGTGGTCATTTGGTTGTTCTGAAGCGCAACCATCTTACCGAACTCGCCTTTGGCGGCAAGATGCATCGCTTCGCAGCCGAACCGTGTCGCCAACAACCGGTCGTAGGCGCTGGGCGATCCGCCGCGTAGCAGATGTCCGAGAATCGTGACACGGCACTCGATATTGGTTAGGCCTTCGATCTGGGCTGCAATCTGGTGCCCGATACCACCCAGACGAATAGCGTCCGGGGAGTTCTTCACCAGGCGCTTGATAACGATGTCGCCGCCAATCGGCTTGGAACCCTCGCCCACAACCACAATAGAGAAATTCTTGCCGCGCGCATTGCGGGTACGGACCACGTCGCAAATGGCGTCGATATCGTAAGGGAACTCCGGCATTATGATGATATCGCCCCCACCGGCGAGGCCGCTGGCGAGTGCAAGCCATCCGGCGTAGCGTCCCATAACCTCGACGATCATGACGCGATGATGCGACTGGGCCGTGGTGTGGATTTTGTCAACGGCATCGGTAGCCGTAACCACCGCCGAGTCGAAACCGAAAGTCTGGTCGGTACCTACCAGGTCGTTGTCGATCGTCTTGGGAACACCGATTATCGGTACGCCGCGCTCCATCATACCGGCCGATGCGGCCATGGTGCCATCGCCGCCGATGGCGATGAGCACGTCGAGCCCCAGAGACTCGAAGTTGCGTATGGCTTGTGTTGAACGATCGAGGTAGATGTACTCCTCACCCTGAAGCACCGGGAAGTTAAAGGGATCGGCTCGATTGGAAGTCCCCAGAATGGTTCCGCCCATTGCGAGGATTCCCGAAGCGTCCTTGGATTCCAGGGGACGGTGTCGGTTTTCGACGAGCCCTTCGTAGCCGTCGGTAAAACCGAGCACCTCGACATCGTATAATTGATCGGCTGTCTTCACTATCGCACGGATGACAGCATTTAGCCCCGGACAGTCTCCGCCGCCGGTAAGCACACCTATTCGTTTTACAGCGCTTGTCATGGTCCTCTAATTAACTGGCTCGCCTTTCAAGGGAAAGCATAAAATGCCCCTTTTCATGAACGTTCTCTCCCACTGTCATGTTATCGGGATCATCAGACCAAACTTGAAGGTTCGAAGACTCACTAAACTCTAACATATATGGGCCCAACGACTCAACTTTCTTGTTGATTTGGACGAATTATGAGAATAAGTAAAGGGGCTCAGATAACAACCGTCCTAACCTAAGGCAACCGATGCAGGTAAAACAATTTCTCGTCCTTCCGAAACTTCCCGAGCGTATTAGCACGCTGCAAGAACTAGCAAGAAATGTGTGGTACTCCTGGAACTGGGATCTGGTCAAGCTTTTCATCCGCCTGGACCCTGAGATCTGGGAAGCTTGCTACCAAAATCCGGTAGAAATGCTGGCCCGACTTCCGCAGGAAGCTCTGGAAAGAGCCGCCAACGACGACGGCTTTGTCGCCAGTTTGGACCGGGTCTATCGCCGTTACCAGGACTACCAGTCCCAGAAGAAATGGTTCGAGCAGAAGTATCCGGAGCAGAACGGCAAAGAACGCGTTGCCTATTTCTCTTTGGAGTACGGTTTGGACACCGGACTTCCCGTCTATTCGGGAGGCCTGGGGATCTTGTCGGGAGATACGCTCAAGTCGGCATCGGACTTGGGCCTGCCGGTGGTCGCTGTGGGATTGCTTTATCGCTACGGCTACTTCCGCCAGTTCCTCTCCAGTGACGGTTGGCAGCAAGAACGCTACGAGGAGAACGATTGGTACCACATGCCGGTCCAGCTGGTCAAGGACGAGAATGACCAACCTCTTCGGGTGACTGTCACCCTCGATAACGCCCCTGTGCATCTGCAGATTTGGAAAGTGTCGGTGGGCATTCTTCCGCTGTACCTGCTTGATGCCAACATTCCGGAAAACTCTTCTAAGAGTCGCGAGATTACGTCCGTCCTCTACGGAGGTGACAAGGACATGCGCATTCGCCAGGAGATCGTATTGGGAATCGGCGGCGTGAAGGCCTTGAAAGCGATGGGTGTGGAGCCGGATGTCTACCATCTTAACGAAGGTCACAGCTGGTTCCTCACACTGGAGCGGATCCGCAACCTGATGACCGAGAATGGGCTGTCGTACGAGGAGGCCTGCCAGTATGTCTGGTCGACGACGATCTTCACTACTCACACGCCGGTTCCGGCCGGTAACGAGCGATTCGACCCGGTTCTGTGTCACCGGTACCTGGGACAGATGGTCTCCGACCTGGGCGTCGGCTGGAAAGATTTCCTGGCCCTCGGTCGAGTTATCCCTAACGACGAGAAAGAGACCTTCTGCATGACCGTAGCGGCTTTGAAGACCGCTGCGTTCAACAACGGTGTTTCGAAGTTGCACGGTCGTGTCTCACGTGATATGTGGCACAACATCTGGCCTGAGCTTCCCCGCGAAGAAATCCCGATTTCCTCGATAACCAACGGCGTTCATTCGGCGTCGTGGATATCTCACGATATGAAAGAGTTGTTCGACTCGTATTTCGGCCCCGCCTGGGCCGACAATGCGGGCGACCTGGGAGTCTGGTCACAAGTGTCCAAGATCCCCGACGCCGAACTTTGGAGAATCCACAATCGTCGGCGGGAACGACTGGTGTTCTTCGCGCGCAAGCGCCTGAAACAACAACTTACCCGCCGGGGCGCCTCACAGTTGGTGATCCAACGAGCCGAACAGATTCTCGACCCACAGATCCTGACAATCGGCTTCGCGCGCCGCTTCTCGACCTACAAGCGCGGGGGGCTGTTGTTCTCTGATATGGAACGTCTGGTCAAGATGGTCAGCGACTCGGATCAACCGATGCAGTTGCTGATCGCCGGAAAGGCCCATCCGCTGGACAACCCCGGCAAGGAAATTATCAAAGAGATCATTGGGCACACCACCAAGGATAATCTGCGCAACCGCGTGATCTTCCTGGAAGACTACGATATCAATGTCGCTCGATATCTCGTGCAGGGTGCCGATGTCTGGCTCAACACGCCGCGTCGTCCGCAGGAAGCTTCGGGCACTTCGGGTATGAAGGCCGCCATGAACGGCGTGATCAATCTGTCCATTCTCGACGGCTGGTGGGTTGAAGGCTTCAGTGACGACACCGGATTCAAAATCGGCAATGGCGAGGAGTACGAGAGCGTCGAGCTGCAGGATCATCTCGAGGCTGAGATGCTATATAACGCTCTGGAGCGTGAAGTGCTGCCGCTGTTTTACGATCGCAACGAGATTGGTATACCCCTCCGTTGGATCGCAAAAATGAAGGCCTCAATCAGAATGGCCGGTCAGCAATTCTCGACCGGTCGGATGATGATTGACTATGTCCACAACACCTACCTTCCAGCCATGGACGCCGCTGTACGCATGCAGGCCGACGACTACCAGCTCACTCGTGACGTCACCGCCTGGATGGATCGCATGAACCGCAGTTGGTCGCAACTGGCAATTACCGGCGTCGACGTTCCCGATGTAGGCGGCACATTGTATGTTGGACAGAAGTTCCCGATTACGATCAACGTCAGGTTGGGCGAAATCTCCCCCGATGATGTCCAGGTGCAAATCGTCTCGGGACATCTCGATTCGCAGGAGAAGATAATAAGCGGGAAACCTCTGGCTGCGGTACTGAACTCCGATGGCAACGGCCAGGACGGTGTTTATGCCTTCTCAGGCGAAGTGGTTTGTCGGGAGTCGGGACGGTTCGGTATAACCGCCCGAATCATCCCTCAGAACGAGCATATGCCCCACACGATCAAGCCCAAACTTATTAGCTGGTGGTAATTTAACAAATCAGCATCGAAAACAAACGGCGGCCCCGACGGGTCGCCGTTTTTGCATGCGATAGAGTGTGATTCCTCGCATTCTCTTGCAACCTTTTGCGATGTGATTCGTTGAATAATGCTGTGTATCTATGCGTGTTCCATGCGATGGCATCTCATTCAAAACGACCGCCGTACTTGACAAGCCATCCACCCAACTCTTTATTCGAAATCAAATTAAATGACACTATAAGATCTCACATGGAGGTTACGAATGCTTAAACAAGCTGCTAGGCTGGCTCTTACCCTGGCCTGCCTGTCTCTCGTGGCAGCTCCGTTGGTCCACAGTTTCGATTTCGGCGAACTAGAAAAGGCCGTTTCGGAGCATACCCTGGACAACGGACTCAAGATTATCGTGATGGAAAACCACGACGCTCCGGTCGTGAGTTGTGTCACCTACGCCAATGTCGGCGGAGTTGACGATCCCAAAGAACTGACCGGTCTCGCCCACATGCTGGAGCATATGGCTTTCAAGGGCACGACCACTATCGGTACTACCGACATGGACGCCGAGCGCATTGCCATGGCGGTCGAAGACTCAATCTGGGACGAACTTCGTGTTGAGCGCAAAAAGGGCGCCTTGGCCGACTCTGCCAGACTGGTGGAGTTGGAGGCGGCCTTCCAGCAGGCGCAGGATGATGCCATCGCGTTCGTCAAAGGTGACGCCTGGAACGGCATTATGGAAGCCGCCGGTGCAATCGGAATCAACGCCGGTACCGGTAAGGACATGACGCAGTACATCATGAGTCTCCCGGCCAACAAGCTTGAGTTGTGGATGGCCATGGAATCCGAGCGTTTTATTAATCCGATTTTCCGCCAGATGTACCAGGAGCGGAACGTCGTCGCCGAAGAACGTCGCCAGCAGTTGGAAAACGTGCCGATCATGCGGGCTATCGACGCCATTCAGTCGACCGCTTTTGCTGCTCACCCCTATGGCATCTCGATTGTCGGCCACATGTCCGACATCCAGAACTACTCTCGCCAGTCGGTGATCGACTACTTCGAGAAGTACTACGGCGCCTCGAATCTGATCGTCTCCGTGGTTGGTGATGTGAAGCCGAAAGAGGTCTTCAAACTGGCCGAGAAGTATTGGGGCAAACTGCCCAACCGCCCGGCTCCGGAACCGGTAGCCACGGTCGAACCGGAACAGAAGGGCGAAAAGCACGTCTATCTCGAGGACCCGGCCCAGCCGATGTTCGGTATCGCTTACCATGTCCCGCAGTGGACTCACGATGATTGGCCGGCTCTCGAAGCTGCCGCCGACTATCTTGGATCTGGACGTACTTCCCTCCTGCACAAGGATCTGGTGAAGGACAAGAAGATCGCCTCTGCCGCCGCCGTCTATCTCGGCTGGCCGGCATCGAAGTATCCGAGCCTGTGCCTGGTCTACGGTTTCCCGACCCCCGAAGTGACTCCTGATTCCTGCATCGACGCCGCTCTTGAGCAAGTGGAAGTGCTCAAGGCCGAACTTCTGCCGGAAGAAGAGGTCCAGGCCATCAAGACTCGTGCTAAATCCAATTTCGTCAATCAAATGAACAGCAATCTCGGAATGGCCATTCAGCTTGCCTCTTACGAGAATGACTGGGGCGATTGGCGTCGTTTGTTCAACGAACTGGATCGTATCAACGGCGTCACTGCCGAAGACATCCAGCGAGTGGCTCAGAAGTACTTTACGAAGAAGAATCGGACCGTTGGCAGACTGCTAACCGCCGAAGGCTAAGAGGAGTTAAGTTGCAATGAAGAAGATTACTACGATTCTCTGTTGCGCCCTGCTCGTGCTGGCCCTGTCGGCTGGCTCAGCTGTGGCGATCGATGTCGACAATATGAAATTCCCGAAACTGAACAAGGTTCAGATTCCCGACATCGAAAAGATCACGCTCGACAACGGCATGCGTTTGTACATTCTGGAAGACCACAAGCTTCCGATGTTCAACGCCTCGATCCGCCTAAACGCCGGCTCCTTCCTCGATCCGGAAGAGCAGATCGGACTGGCCGGTATCTGTGCCACCGTGATGCGCACCGGCGGTACCCAGAAATGGAAGAAGGGCGACGAGATCGACTCCCTGCTGGAGAGTGTCGGCGGTTATGTCGAACTGGGTATGGATATCACCTCCGGCAGTGGCTCGGTCAACATTTTGTCTGAACACATGAACCTGGGCCTTGAGGTCCTGGCCGAGGTGCTTCAGCGTCCGCAATTCGACGAGGACAAAATCGACCTGGCCAAGGTTCAGGCTCGCTCAGGTATATCCCGACGCAATGACGATCAGATGCCGCTGGCTCGCCGCGAGTGGACCAAGCTGGTTTACGGCGAAAACTCGGTCTTTGCTCGCCACAGCGAGTATGCGACTATCGACGCCATCGACCGCGCCGCCCTGGTTGGTTTCCACGACACCTGGATTCGCCCTCAGAACATCCAGATGGCAATCTGGGGTGATTTTGACACCAAGACTGTTGTAGCCAAAATCAATGAGCTTTTCGGATCCTGGGAAAGGGGCACCACTCCAGTGCCGCCGCTCCCCGAGGTGGAAGCTGTGGCCAAGCCGGGCGTATACTATGCCGAAAAAGAGGATGCTGCCCAGTCGTTCGTCCGCATGGGCCATCTTGGCGGCAAGTATACGGACGACGGTTACCAGGCTCGTCTGGTGATGAACTCGATTCTCAACGGCGGATTCGGCAGTCGTATCACGGACAACGTCCGTACCAAGATGGGACTGGCCTACTCTTCGGCCGGTAACGTCATCGATAATTTCAGTCATCCCGGCTATTTCTTCTCTTATGCGGCGACCAAGGGCGGAAGCACCGTTCTGGCCGCGAAAGAGATCATCAAACAGATCAAATCGATGCAGACCGACCTGCCTACCGACAAGGAAATGGGTAAAGGTAAGGACGGCTACCTCAACTCGTTCGTGTTCAACTTCGACTCGAAGTCGGAAGTCATCAATCGCCTCATGACCTACGACTTCTATGGCATCCCCGAAGACTTCCTCGAGAAGGAAAAAGAGGGTGTTGAAAACCTCTCGGCTGAGGACGTAATGAAAGCCAGCCAGGAGTTCCTGAGCCCGGAAAACATGGTGATTCTGGTGGTTGGAGATGACGAGGATTTCGATGAGCCGCTGGAGAACCTGGGTCTGGGACCGGTCACAGAGGTTGATATCACCATCCCGTCCGGTGAGCCGGCCCAGGAGTTGGCCATCACTCCGGCCAATATCGAGAAGGGCATGGGCCTTCTTCGGTACGCGGCCGAAGCCGGCGGTGGCGTCGACGCCTACAAGGGTGTGAAGTCGATGCATTCCAAGGCCAACCTGACAATCTACATGGGACCGCAGCAGATGCCGGCCGTTCAGGAAGAATATCAGGTCTTCCCGGACAAGAGCAGCACCATGTTGCAGGTCATGGGGATGAACATTCCTTCCGTCCGCAACGGTGCCGAAGGTTGGAACAAGAATCCGCAGACCGGCGAAGTCACTGCCATGTCGGAAGAAGACCTTCAGAAGGCTGACGAGGAACTGCAAAGATCGACCACCTGGATCCTGGCCCATCTTGACGCGCCCTACTATCAGGCGGTCTACCTGGGTAAGGACAATGTGGAAGGCTTCGACATTGAGTGGGTGACGCTCGTTAAACCGGAAGATCAGTCGACGATCGTCCAGCTAGGTATCGACAGCGATGGCAACATCCGCTGTACCAAGCACTGGGGACAGACCATGATGGGCGAAGGCATGATCACATCGGTGCGAGACGAGTTCCAGGCGCACGGCGGAGTCAAGATGCCGATGAGTTCCAGCGCTACGCAGAACGGACAGAAGTTCGTGGAAGTCAAATACACCGAACGGAACGTCAATGCCGACGTCCCCGAATCGGTTTTTGCCAAACCTGAATAGTCTCGTTCTACATGATTTTCGAAGGGTCGACCTTGGTGGTCGACCTTTTTTTTTGACCGAAAAGAGCAGAGTTTGCGTCGTGATCGGATTCGGGCACTTTTGGGCGCATAAATCGTTGTAACATTAGATATTTGTACTATATTTGGGCAGAAGAGAATTGGTACCTATCCGATTTGATCAAATACAGAGAGGAATACCCATGAGAGCCACACGCAGGGTACCGGTATACCTATGCCTGCTGGTTTTTGCCTTGGTAGCAATCAGCGCGCATGCGGGAACCTCCCCCCCGAAACTGCAACGAGAAATCGCACCCAAACAGGTTTACACCAAGCTGGAGTCTTACCACCAGACCGATCATCTAGTCATGAAGCTGGCCGAGGGAATGGGTCAGCCCGTGCTCGCCGGTAAGTCCTTCAATCGCACCGGAGGCGAGTGGAACCGTTTGAATGAGCTTCTGGCCTCTCCTGCCAAGACCGCTAGTGTGACGCCTCACTTCGCGGCCCCCAAAGAGACTCTCGACAACATGCGTGCCGTTGGTTCGGCTCGTATCGAACAGACTCTTCCTGACTTGAGTCTGTATTACAAAGTCAATATCGATGCCTCGGCAACCGAGACCGAGAAGATTGAACTGATAAATGAACTCAACAAACTGGGTATTGTCGAGAACGCCTGGTTTGCACCGCGTCCTGAGTTGGCCTGGATAAAGGGCGGAGAAGCAGACAAGGATCCGCCGCTGTCCACCCCCAACTGGGAAGCTCAGCAGTACTATCTGCAGCCGGCTCCGACTGGACTGGATGCCTATTACGCCTGGTCACTTGGGAATAAAGGCCAGGATGTAATGGTTATTGACATCGAGGGCAACTGGAGTCAAACCCAGGAGGACCTGCACGGCGGCACAGACGACTTCCATATTGCCGGCTCTCGCATCAACGAACCGGATTGGTACCATCACGGAACTGCCGTGCTGGGCGAAATTGCAGCCGACTCCAATTCATTCGGGATGACCGGTATTTCTTTCAACGTTGATCTGGGAACAGTTTCGATTGGCTCAATGTCAACCGCCGATGCTCTTATCACAGCCACCAACGCCAGTGACACCGGCGACATCATCCTGATTGAACTTCACGCCCCGGGCCCCGATGCCAGCGGTATCGGACAGGACGGCTATGTGGCTATGGAATATTGGCAGGACAATTTCGACGCCATTCTCACGGCCTCGGCTCTCGGCCGGATCGTGGTTGAAGCCGCCGGCAACGGTGCCGAGAACTTCGACGATCAAGGCCTGTACGGCTCGCTTTTTGACCCCGATGTCCGTTGGTCGGGAGCTGTCATGGTGGGCGCTTCGGACAACAACCACTGGCCGGCCAGCTTCACCAACTACGGCGAACGTGTCGATGTCCACGGCTTCGGCACCTGGGATGTATATACATTGGGCTACGGCGATCTCTATGGATCCAGTGTGGCCAACTACTACACCGGAAGTTTTGCCGGTACCTCGAGTGCCTCGCCGATAATCGTGGGCGCCTGTGCCCTGCTACAGGAAATCCACAAATCGACTCACGGCCGCATTCTCTACGAAGATGAGATGCATCAGTTGCTGACCGACTTCTCTACTCCGCAGCAGCCGCACTTCAAGAATATCGGCCCCCTCCCCAACCTGCGTGGCTCGGTTGATCAGATCCTCGGCGTGTCGTTCTTCGCCGATACAACCGTCGGTTGGGCGCCTCTCGATGTCTCCTTTTCAGCCTCGTCGGGCCTGGCTGTGGACACATGGGACTGGACTTTCGGTGACGGCGCAGTCGCTTCGGGTCAGAATCCCAGCCATCAGTACACCACCCGCGGACATTACGATGTCTCGGTGGAGATCGATGCCGGTGGTGACCTTCGCACCGCCACCCGCAACCAATACGTGGCCGTGCTGGCCGACTCAATGTGGGCCGAAGAGGTTGAGGTCGACGGTCCCGGAACCATTGAGGTGACTGTACACGCCGCCAACACCCTACCCACCAGCGAGTTCCGCGTTCCGGTCGAGTACGCCGGCGTGATCAACCTGGTGTACGACTCGTTCTCAACCGAAGGCTGCCGCACCGACTATTTTGAGCTACAGGAACAGATAAACTGGGCGCCTCAGAAGCTGATGACCTTCCGCCTTCTTTCGAGCCTGAACTTCGGCGCACCGAGTCTCGAAGCCGGCTCGGGCCCGATACTGAAGATCTACTTCTCGGTCTCTGGAACTCCTACGGCCGGTCAGTCTACGGACTTAGTACTTGATGGCTACTCGCCGTTGTACATGCCGCGCTTCACTACAAACCTGATCGAGTTTGAACCCTGGACGTTTGACGGCCTGGCGATTTCCCCCAACTGCTGCAGCGGCATCAGGGGCAACATTAACGGCGACCCGTTGGAGCAAATAGATGTCTCCGACCTGGTCTACCTGGTGGCCTACATGTTCACCCAGGGACCGGAGCCGCCGTGCTTCAAGGAAGCCAATGTCGACGGCGACATTTTCGAGGAGATTACTATCGGTGATCTGGTATGGCTGGTTGACTACATGTTCAATCAGGGAACAGATCCCGCGATTTGCTTCTAAGTTAGCGATCCAAACTGACCTGCAAAACAGGCGCTTCCGGCGCCTGTTTTTTCTTTGTTCGAAGCGCCGCAATCACCCCCTCAGGCAGACTCTGCCAACTTTGAAATCCCTTGCCATTCATGGCCTTTTGTAGTAATCTGAAAGTTCGGTCGACGGGCACGGCGAATGCGGTTGCACGTTGTCGCCACCCGCGCCGTCTAGGTACTAGAAAAACGGTTCGGCAATACATAAAGTGTGTGGTGATTCATGACAAGCTTTCTTCGCAGCCATTGGGCCATCCTGGTCGTTGTGATTCTACTAGTTCTGCCCGTTACCTCCATCCTGGGACGCGCCAATCCAGACGCTATTGACAAGGGGTCACAGCCGCGCAAGGGGATGTTCGCACCGGCCCATTGCAGTGCCGCCCACAACATAGGCCAGATCGACCTGGGGATTAACAACAACGGTACTTTCGGCGACGGATTCCGTGTCGGCAATGCGGTCGACTGTTTCACCGGTGGCGCCGTGCACTCGTGTTACTACCCCAAAGGGAGCTCGGTCGATTATCTGTTTGCGGCATCGTTTTGGATCGGGGCCGTTGTCGGTCGCGATACCGCCGTTTCGCTCGGTGCCGACGGGTGGTCTTACACACGCGAGATGTTTCCCGATGAATTGCCGATCGGCAACATGAGAAAGCGCTCGATTCTGGATCCCGACAATGCCGAGCTGTACGAGGGAGCTATTTCGGAGCAAGATTATCTCTGTGTTTACACCGACACGATCACCGAAGGAATCGATCCCGACTACTTCGGTCGCCCCCACCGTCCGCTGAATATCGAAGTAAGCCAGAACTCCTACGCCTGGTCCTACTCCTACGCCGAAGACTTTGTTCTTTTCGACTACCAGATCAAGAACATCGGTTACGCCGAACTCGAAGAAGTCTACATGGGTGTTTATGTCGATGGTGATGTCGGCGCCAAGGGACTCGACAGCTACTACGCTGACGACATCAGCGGCTTCCTCTTCAGCTATCCGGCGACATACGGAACCTGCGAGTATACGGACACTATCTTCGCTGCCTGGCTGGCCGACAACGACGGCGACCTGGGACTAGAGACGCCCTGCCCATCTGTCACGGCCACTCGTATTGTTCGTACTCCCGCCGAATCCCTGGAGGTTTCGTTCAACTGGTGGATCAGTGCCGCTCCCGAGACGGACTTTGGTCCGCGCCATCGCGCCGATTTCCGCGACTACCGTACCGGCGGACTGGGAACGCCCGAGGGTGACGTAAACAAGTATGCGATTATGTCCAACGGTGAGTTCGACTATGATCAGGCTTACTGCAAGACTATCAAGGAGACTGACAGCATCTGGTTGTATCCGCCCCAGGAACGAGTCGACCTCTACGCCCGTGGCGTGGACACTCGTTATCTGCTGTCGTTCGGCCCGTTTACCATTCATCCCGGCCAGACCCTTCCGATCTCGTTTGCTTATGTCGCGGGTGCCGACTTCCATTCCGACCAGGACAATTTCTCGAACCAGCCGGACAATCCCGATGCGTTCTACGCCGGTCTTAGCTTTGATGATCTGGCCGAGAACGCCACCTGGGCATCCTGGATCTACGACAACCCGGGGGTCGACAGCGACAGCGACAACTATGCCGGCAAGTTCCGCGTGTGTGTGGAAGATTCCACAATCGACTCAATCTATGAGGATCCGGAAAATCCCGGTGTTCTTGATACGGCGTGGAAATACGTCGTAGCCGACACCTTCTATTACGAGGGCGATGGAGTACCTGATTTCCAGGGTGCCGCTCCCCCGCCGGCTCCGGAGTTCTGGGTATATCCCGAACAACACAGCCTGCGAATCAGGATTAACGGCACACTCTCGGAGACAACGCCCGATGTGTTCTCTAAGATGGTGGATTTCGAGGGCTATCGCATTTACCTCTCTCGCGACACCCGCTCGTCTTCGTATTCACTCATGACCTCGCATGATGTTCTGAACTTCAATCGTCTCGTGTGGCAGCGCAAGGATGGTCGCTGGGACTTCCATCTGGAGGATGCCCCGTTCTCTATCGAAGAGCTTCGCTGCCTCTATGGCGACTCTTGCAACGACTTGACTTTCAATCCGCTAGATTACACTAGAACGAGCAGATACTTCCACAAGGAATACCCCAACGACTCCCAGTTCATCTTCCTGCCGCAGGACTTCAATGCCTGGGAGTTGGATCAGCCGGGTCGGATGCGTAAGATCTACCCCGACGAGCCGATGCCGACCCAGTTCAATCCAGACCTGGCCGATCCTAGCCAACTGACCGAAGACGGTTTCTTCAAGTACTTCGAATACGAGTATGTGATCGAGAATCTCTTGCCGACTGTTCCCTACTTTGTCAATGTCACGGCCTTCGACTTTGGCTCGCCTGAGTCTGGATTGTCCTCCCTTGAGACATCGATTACTGTCGGCGCCAAGCAGGCCTTTGCTCTCGATTCGTGGGACGTCGTTCAGGAAGGGGATAAGGGAATCTTCGTCTACCCCAACCCGTATCGAATCGATGGGGACTATCGCGCCCGTGGATTCGAGGGACGGCTAGACACCGAGAATCGCCCTCCTAACCGCACCCGTGAGCTGCACTTCGCCAACATGCCCCCTAAGGCAACGGTACGAATCTATACGATTGATGGTGACCTCGTGCGTGAGTTCGAGCACGACAAAGAACCCTCCTCGGATGCTACTCATATGCACGCCTCGTTCAACTTGATCACCCGTAATACGCAGATGATCGTCTCGGGTCTTTACTATTGGACCGTCGAGACCCCCGACGGTGAAGTTCAAATGGGTACATTCGCAGTCCTGATGTAGAGGTGTGACTGGGTGAAATCATTCAAATCGTCGATATCTGACCGCTCGAGCTTCTGGCTGCGAGCGGTCTGTCTTTTTCTGGCTGTGGCCATGGCGCTGCCGGTGGCAGCTCGCGAAGGATTCAACCGCAAGACCGGACTTCCTGAACCGCGCACACACGGGCGGATCAAGTCCACGACCGGTCCTTTTGTCGATCATACCGCCCATCGTCGCGGGCGCATGGAACTGGCCATCGCCAACAACGGAACCATCGGTACCAACGGCAACACTATCGCTGATCCGTTTACAGGCGAGGCGATATCCAGCTGCACTTATCCGGCCAACTCGGATCTCGTCTATCTCTGGGTTGCTTCTATGTGGATCGGCGCCGTAGTCGGCCGCGACACGCTCGTGTCGGTCGGCGATGAGGATTTCTACGTTACCCGTGAGCTGTGGCCCGACGCGCCGCCTTTCGGTAACTTTCGCTATCTTTCGATCGATCCCAACTCGCCGTTCTACTCCCCCGACGCCTACTCGGAAGAGGATATCATCTGCGAGTACACCGATACTCTGACCGACCCTAACTACGTGAACTCCGATCCCTACGAGGGACGACCACACCGACCTTTGGGTATACAGGTAACTCAGCGCTCGATGGCCTGGAGTTACTCCTACGCCGACGACTTCATCCTGTTCGACTATCAAGTCGAGAACATCAGCCGTCGCACTCTTGAGGATGTCTACCTGGGCATTTGGGTCGATGGAGACGCATGGCACATCACCAACAACAACGCCGTGGGTTGGACCGACGACCTGGTCGGCTTCTATCCCACCCATCCCGCGCCTGAGGGATACGGATTTGTTGATACGGTCAATATCGCCTATCATGCCGACGCCGATGGTGATCCCAATGCTTCCACATGGGATTTCCAGTCGATTCCCCACGTCGTTGGTACCCGCGTGGTTCGAACTCCGGCCGAGTCGCTGTCGTACTCGTTCAACTGGTGGATCATCAACTACAGCGACGATTCCAAAGATTTCGGCCCGCGCCGGATAGGCACCGACGATGATCCCTTCAGGTCGTTCGGTTCTCGCCTGGGAACGCCCGAGGGTGACCGTAACAAGTACTACATCATGAGCCACCCGGAGTTTGACTACGATCAGATCTACACTGCGATCGACCATACCAATGACGGATGGTTGAGGCCGCCGGAAAACGCCGACCAGATCGCAACCGGCTGGGACTGCCGCTATCTTCTTTCGTTCGGCCCGTTCACAATCCATCCCGGCCAATCGCTTCCGGTGTCGTTTGCCTGGGTGGGAGGCGAGGATTTCCACCCCAGCCCACAAAACCACGCCAACCTGTTCAACCCCGCCTATCCCGACCTGTTTTACGGCTCTTTGAACTTCGAGAACCTCGCAGCTAACTCGCGGTGGGCTTCCTGGGTCTACGACAATCCCGGTGTCGACTCCGACAGCGATGGTTTCGCCGGAAAAGCTCGGATAATATGTGCCGACACGGCTGTCGTCGCGGTAGACACAAATATCGGCGGCAACGACACCACGATCCTGGTCGAAGTCTACGACAAGTGCGACACGTCATTCTATGAAGGGGACGGAGTGCCCGACTTTGTAGGCGCCGGCCCTCCCCCCGCACCGGATTTCTGGGTGGAGCCGGAAGTCGGACGCCTTCGCATTCGCTTCAACGGACAACGTTCAGAAACAACCCGAGATGTCTTCTCCGGCGTTGTCGATTTTGAGGGTTACCGTGTCTACATGAGCCGCGATGATCGGGCAGAGTCGTTCAGCCTCATGGCATCCTACGACGTCGAGGATTACAACAAGTGGGTGCTGGACGGTACTACCTATGTGCTCAGAGATCTACCCTATACGATCGACGAGTTGCGCTGTCTGTATGGTGAGTCGTGCGACGACGAAAACTTCGATCCATTGACATTCACTCGCACCAACCCGTATAGGCTCGAAGGCTTTGAGAGCGATTCGGTCTTCATATTCGAAGCTCAGGACTTCAATATCTCCGAGTCCGACGGGCAGCTCAGCGCCATTCGAAAGGTTTATCCTGACCAACCGTATCCGAGCCATCTAGACAAGGATTCGGCTCAAGCAGATGAACTGACCGAAGATGGTTATTTCAAGTACTTTGAGTACGAATGTATCCTCGACAACTTGCTCCCTACCGTCCCGTACCTGCTAAACGTTACCGCCTTCGATTTTGGCTCACCGAAATCCGGACTGCCCTCGCTTGAATCCTCCTACCTAAACGGTTCGATTGAAGCCTACCCCTTGCCCGATGTCGAGGAGGTAGAAGAACGAAACCTCGATATCTATGTCTATCCGAATCCGTATCGCATTGACGGCTCTTATGCCGATCGCGGTTTCGAGAATCGCGAACAAGACCAGGCCACCGAACGCGCCCGGCTGCTGCACTTCGCCAACCTTCCGGCCAAATGTACGATTCGGATCTACTCGCTTGACGGCGACCTGGTGAGACAAATCGAGCACGATGTCCCGCCCGACGATCCGACTGCCTCCCACGAGACCTGGGATTTGATCACGCGTAACACGCAGGCGGTCGTTACTGGCTTGTACTATTGGGTGGTAGAGTCGAGTTCCGGCACTCAAATGGGCAAGTTCGTGATTATCAAGTAGCCGGACCATCCCCCGAGCGTTTCGGTCCCTCCTCGACCCGGGCCGTAAAAGACTTTCCTAGCAGCAGATAACCGGCACCGGAGACAATCCCCAGCGACGAAATGATCATCCAAGCCAGGGCCGGATCGTTGCCGAAGTGATCCAGGACCCAACCTCCAAAAAGCGGACCAAACGACCAGCCTGAAGCGACGAAGAAGCCGAATATCCCCATGTAACGCCCCATACGTCCCTCAGGGGCTAATCGCGACGTGACGGTCAACGAAGGCGGCGACATGAGCATTTCCCCGGTAGTCACGACGACTATGGCGAAGGCGAAGAAACCGTAGCCTACCAAAGTGCCGACCATTCCATAGCCGATTGCATAGATGAAAGAACCCAGGGCCAGTTGCGTTGCCAGGGGTACTTTCGAGAACAGCCGCGTGATGGGAATCTGCGCCGCGACAACCAGCAGTCCGTTGAGAGTGTAAAGGTATCCCAGTTGCTCCTCGGTGATACCTACCATCTCCACCGAGTACACGGAGAACGGCACCATCAATTGGGCTACAACCAGATACAGAAGGAAGATCAGAATCGAGTGTTTGGCCAGGAGCGGATCATCTTTGATCGAGATTAGATCCTTCATGCGGAATCGGTCGATTGGCTTGGCCGCCTCCGGTACTTTCAGCATCGTCCAGAAAACCAACCCGGATGCGAAAGTGATTCCTGCCGACAGGAAGAACAGGTAGGCATACGAGTCACCTACAGTTGCCAAAAATCCGCCTAGAGCCGGACCGGCCGCCCATCCCAGATTGCCCGCCGATCGGGTAACGGCATACCCTTCGAGCCGTTTCTCGCGAGGTACGATGTCGGACACGAGAGCATTGGCGGTCGGCTGGAAGATGGCGCCAAAGATGCTCATCATGAACAGGAAAATAGCCACCCACCAGAAACCCCAGTCGTAGTAAATCGCCAGCGCTTCCATCGCGAAGAACAACGCCCGGAGATTCTGCGAGTGAACCAGAAGCCAACTGCGAGGCACGCGGTCGGCAATCTCTCCCCCGATCCCTTGAAAGACAGACCGCACGATGGCCATAGCGCCAAAAAACAGACCGATCTCAGTCATGGACATGCCGAAGTGTGAATGGAAGTAGATCGCGATAAACGGAAGCGAGGCGGCAAATCCCAGGGCGCTGACAAACCACCCCACGGACAGGATCCAGAGATTGCGGTCGAACTGCCGTACGAACTGGAGTATCGGGGCTATCATCCGGCCCAATATACGGCAACTCCCCCCTCTGGCAATGATTAGATCGGAATCTAACGAAAACTAAGCAGAGGTATCAACCGTACCGCTCAACCAACATCCTGGCAATTGTCTCGAACCCATCGATCCTGTAGCGCTGCCACCCATTCTCGGACATGGATTCGAGTCGTTTGTCGGAATGCAGGCGTCTTAGACGCTCACCAAATCGTACCGCCTTCTTTGCGGTGGCAATCTTTTCGGAAACACCCGAACGTTCAAGCAAGGCGTGATTAAGCGGAGCAAACGAACCGATATCCGGCTCGAGTACAAAGATGGGCAATCCCAGGCCGAGAGCCCAGTTCGAACGCTCGTGAGCCGGGGCTACAAAGAAATCGAACTGTGGGAAGAGTCTGGCGGTCAGAGCGTTGAGTTCCCGCCTGGATCTGGTACGGACCAGCGTCGCAGGGCGAGGCTCGTCCGCTATGGGAGTGTTGGCGTTGACAACAGCGAAGTCATCTCCCAGGAGGGACAGGCGATGGGCGCAGGCCTGATCGAGTCTTCCGCCCCATTTAGCAAACAGCATGACGCGATGGCCTCCGGCCAGCGTTGACCAGGCAGCCTCCACCAGGCGCCGCACATGTCCTTTGGGTTCGGCTCCGGAACTGAAGAACGCCCCGGTCAAGGCAGAACCACCCTGAAGGCGTTGCATACGTTGCTCGAACGACGCTTCCGCCTGCCGCACCAGTGCCGGCTCAATACACAGCCCCGTCACTTCAACGGCATTTGATCCATACCCAACGCCTAGAAAAACTTCAGCGACTTCATCTGTCGGTACCAGGATTCGGCTGGCACCCCCGACCAGCGCTTCTGCCGGAGCCACCAACTCGCCGTGTTGGTAGACGACATTGGGATGCCCCCTGAGAGCCGCCACCAGGATCGGGTGAGCCACGACCACGGGGTTGTCTTCCCCCGTAAGTTCTTGCCTCAAGTCGCGAGCCAGGAGACGCATCCCGAGACTGCTGCGATTGTAGTCCGACTGAGAACGCAGGCGGCCATAGAGCGAACCGAGAAGACCACCGCTCGAACCCTGACGATACATCCACCGGGCAGCCTTCCAGGCCAGCCTCGAGAGTCCCCTCGACAGCTCAAACACCGTGCGCTTGCGGCGAACCAACTTGACATCACCCTGCCGAATCAGCGCATCGATGATGCCATCCAAATACGACGGATGTCCTCGTCCTATGTCGGTGTATACAAAGTCCAGGCAGGGTCGCCGAAGCGGATGTGGCAAATCTCGTTCTCCTTCAAGACACGGTTGTCGTCTATGATAGCTCGGGTGGCCGCCGGGGTCAACCGTCGTATAAAGAGAGCTTGCATGTGAGCCCCGCCACCTCTTGATTACGGCAGGAGGATGATTATGTCTCTATTCAATGCCATAGCGATAAACTTTTCAGTCCTGATGGCAATCAACTTCGCTTACCTGCCGGCACAGAACGAGAAGAAACTCGGGTCTGAGCGTTCGAAGATGGTTGAGGAGCAGATCGTAAGTCGCGGTGTCAGTGCCCCTCGTGTTATCGATGCCATGCATGCCGTCCCACGCCACCGCTTCGTCCCCGAATCGCACCGTCGATATTCATACGGCGACTACCCGCTGCCGATCGGGCACGAGCAAACAATCTCGCAACCTTACATTGTGGCTTTGATGACGGAGCTGCTCGAGGTAGACTCAGGTTCGATCGTATTGGAAGTTGGCACGGGCTCCGGCTACCAGGCTGCGGTGTTGAGCGAGATTGTGCGCGAGGTATATAGTATCGAGATCGTGGAGCCGCTGGCGGAACGATCGACAGCGATACTCGACAGCCTCGGCTACGAAAACGTTCACGTCAAAGCCGGCGATGGCTTCAAGGGCTGGCCCGAGCACGCGCCGTTCGATGCCATAATCGTCACCTGTGCCCCACCCCAGATACCGCAACCACTGCTGGATCAGCTCGCCGAGGGCGGCCGACTGGTAATCCCAGTGGGAGAAGACCGCCAGGAACTCAAGAGAGTTCTGAGGAAGGACGGAAAGATTGTGGAGGAATCAGGTATCGCCGTACGGTTTGTCCCTATGACGGGACCGGCTATAGATAGCGTTGCACGAGGGAAATAAAGAAAGCGGCCGTAGGCTCTCTTCGACCGCTTTCGAGACAAATGCTAACGAAGTAATTAGCAACTAACCGGTGATACCGGCCATTTCGCTAACGTCGATCACTTTGGAAAGATCGAGGAAGATCAAGAGGCGGTCTTCCAACTTGGCAACGCCCTTGATGTATTCGGAGTTGATCGAGGCCACGATCTCCGGCGGCGGCTCTATAGTATTCGACGGCAGACGCAGCACCTCAGAGACCGAGTCAACCACCATACCCATTATGGTGCCACCGATATCGACCACGACAATACGAGTGTTTTTGTCGTATTCCTTCACTTCCAGATTGAATCGTTTTCTCAGGTCAATGATCGGGATAACCTTACCGCGGAGATTGATCACACCTTCGACATAAAACGGCGCCTGCGGCACCTTGGTGATCTCAACCATACGGTTGATTTCCTGCACCTTCAGGATATCTACCCCAAACTCCTCGGAGCCGATGTTGAAAGAGACGAGTTGAAGAAGCTCACCTGTCTGTCCGGCAAATTGCTCTTCCGCTTTCTCTGCGACCGAAGTTTCCATTTGCTTATCCTTTTGGCTATAAGTCGTTAGTACTTTCTATTATGTATGGCGCGACTTCCTGGACACCGTTTCGGGTGGGCAAACGAAGTCGCAAGCCCCCACATTTCTTTCCTAGTTTATCGGAAAGCGACGCCCAAACCTTGAGGTACCGGTCCACACTGAAGCCGGCGGCAATGATACGACTGGTTGTTCTCTTATGAAACAGAGGAGAGGGACAAGGCCTACTCAGAGAGTAGTTGAATCATCCGGGCGGCGGTCGATGGGGAATGGCCGGTGTAATGGTTGTTGAAGAAGGCGAACATGACCTGATCCTCGCGAACAATCTTGGCGATTGTATCCCGCCACCACTGAAGGTCTTCCTCCCGCTCGAACCGGATATACGAGAAGTCGTTCTCGATCTTCTTTCGATCGCCCAGGAATCTAAGATAATGGAAGTCGGCAGTAGCGATATCGAGTCGGGGCATCCACGGGTGGTCGATCAGACAGAGGGCCATATTATTATCCCGCAAGCAGTTGAGCAGGTCGGGATGCTTCAGCCAGGCTTTGTTGCGCAACTCGACCGCGATCCTGGGGCCACCTTCCAGGGTCTCAATCAGGCTCTTGAGGAGAGGCCAGGAATCCGGCTTAAAGCCATAGGGAAACTGAAGAAGCAAAGGTCCAAGTTTGCCGCCCAACTCTCCCATAACTTTGACAAAATGTTGAGCGGTGCTCAGGCGACTCTCGATATCCCCTTCGTGAGTCACCATCTTGGGAAACTTGGCCGCAAAGACGAAGCTGTCAGGAGTGCAATCGTTCCAGCGCTCAACCATCTTGTCGGTCGGCACCCGGTAGAAAGTGGCATCGATCTCTACCGTTTTGAACTTGGCGGAATAAAACCGAAGAAAGTCGGCCGGAGGGCAAAACTGGGGATAGAAATTGCCCAGCCAGTCCTTGTACGAGAAGCCTGAGGTACCTATTCTGAAGTTTTCCCGGATCATAACAACCCTGTAACAGCGTCGCCTCTTCAAAGGTTCACTCCCGCGTACAACCTGCACCGGTAACAGCCGGCGTTCTTGCGCGTCCCTCTACCTTTTTGTATTATCCCTCCCAAATACTATTCTCTGAAAGGAAACCGATGAAAGACAAACGCAACGAACTCCTGGCCAAACAGTTGCTCGAATACTCGACCAAAGTCCAACCGGGAGAAACCGTATATATCGAAATCAAAGGCAAAGAAGCCCTGGAATTAGGTAAACAGCTGATCAAGAAGGCCACGCAGATCGGCGCCACGCCCTTCTGGTACTACAACGACGAATCGCTTCTCCGTCAGTATGTCCAGAATGCCAACGAGGACCAACACAAGCGCCAGGCCGAGCTACACATGGAGTTGATGACCCGTGCCGACGCTTACATTGGCGTTCGCGGCTCCGACAATCCGTTCGATATGTCTGATATCGATGGCAAGAAAGTGGAAGCCCACCAGAAGCTGTTCTACCGCCCGGTACACCTCGAGGAGCGCGTGAAGCGCACCCGCTGGGTGGTGCTGCGTTACCCCAACAATGCCATGGCTCAGCTGGCCGAAACCTCGCAGGAGAAGTTTGAAGATTTCTACTTTGAAGTCTGCTGTGCCGACTACGCCAAGATGTCCAAAGCCCAGGACAAGCTGAAAGCCCTCATGGATGCCACCGACAAAGTGCAGATCAAAGCTCCCGGCACCGACCTCACTTTCTCGATCAAAGATATCTCCATCGTCAAGTGTGACGGCGAGCGTAATATCCCCGACGGCGAAGTATATACCGCTCCCGTGCGTGACTCGATCAACGGCACCATTGCCTACAACACTCCCTCGCTGTACCACGGCAACCTGTACGAGAAGATCAACTTCACTTTCGAGAACGGCAAGATTGTCAAAGCTACTTGTGCCGGCGACGACAAAAAGCTAAACGAGATCCTGGACACGGACGAAGGCGCCCGCTTTGTCGGCGAGTTCGCGATCGGTGTCAACCCGTTTATCCTCCATCCTATGAAGGACACCCTATTTGATGAAAAGATCGCTGGTTCCTTCCACTTCACCCCCGGCCAGTGCTATGACGAAGCTCCCAACGGCAACCAGTCGACCATCCATTGGGACCTGGTGCTGATTCAGAGAGCCGACTATGGCGGCGGTGAGATGTTTTTCGACGACAAACTGATCCGCAAGGACGGTGTATTCGTCGATGATGACCTGGAACAGGCCTTCTCGGCTGACAACCTGAGAGGCGCGCTCGACTAGTAGTCGACGTCAGGAGAAGCAATGGATATTCTGAAGTTTGCAATGCAGATGGAGCTCGATGGAAAGGCCTTCTACGAGAAAGGTGCCGCGACTACCTCCAACCCGGCGATCAAGGAAATCTTCAACACCCTGGCCGAGGAAGAAGATAAGCATTTCCGCATCTTCTCCAACATGCGAGAGGGACAGCTTGAGGATGCCCGCAAAGGGATGGAGAAAATGACCGACACTCCGCAGCTCGCCAAGAACATCTTCAAACAGCTCGTGGATACCGGTGTTGAGTCGCTCAAGGGCGAATCAACACTTGAGATGTGGCAGGAAGCGGTCAAGGTCGAGGAGAAATCCGAGAAGATGTATCGTGAGGCGGCCGATGCCGAGACCGACGATACCAAAAAGGCTCTGCTCAATCGAATCGCCGACGAGGAGCAGAATCACATCTACCTGATCGAGAACATGATCTCGTTCATCAAGGATCCCGAGGGATTCTCGAACTCAGCCAATTACGGTAACTTCATGAGTTGGGAAGGTCACGAGGGTGGCGGTCCCGGCGGAATGTAGTTAGTTAGCCTTCGATGATTCTGACCCCGCGATGCGTTTGCGTCGCGGGGTTACTTTTAGCTCGGAGATCACGACGCCCGAGATTACGATCATCCCACCGATGATGAAGGTCGCTCCCAGCGACTCGCCCAGCCATAAATAGGCAACGACACTCGCCACTATTGGCTGGATGTTGTGATACACCGCAACCCGTGTAGCCTCCATGTACTTCAGCAACCAGAACCAGAGAACATAAACCACGATCGAAAGACCAACCGCCAGATAGACTACCGACAGCCACGCTCCCAGGGTCACGCCGCTGTAGTCGAACTGGATCGCACGATAGAGTCCCCAGGGGAAATAGAGAGCAGAGCCTATACTGAGTGCGTATGCGGTCAGTTTCAAGGCGCCGTACTTGCCTACCAGCGGTTTGGCTACCACTGTATAGAGTGCCCAGGCGAGCACCGACACGAGGACTATTGCATCCCCCAGCAAATACTCGGTTCCGACCTCCAGAGCACCGACCGACATCACGACACACACCCCCACAATGGCCATGATGATGCCCAGCGTGCGGAAGAGCATGAATTTCTCCCCCAGGAAGATCATGGCCAGGATGTAGACCCAAATCGGCGTACTAGCGAACAGAACCGCACCGTGTCCAGCGGCGGTCATTGACTGCCCCACCAGAAACAGCGTCTGATTGAAGGGAATAATCAGTACCGCCAGGAGAAAGATCCTCGGCCAGTCCTTGCGATCAACTGGCGTCTTGTTCCCCCGGAGTTTGGCGAGGGTCAGCAGGACGGTCGAAGCCAGCAGGAAACGGAAGAACGCAAACGTGAACGGCTCGATTTGAGCCAGCCCATATTTGGCAATTGGATAGGCACCAGAGGCGGTCAGCTGCTGGAATCCAATACCCAGCAAAAGCAAGAACAGCGGCTTGCCGCCGCTGTCCTCTTTCATTTTGTCTATTGTCGACAGCTTGTCACCTAAATCAGTCCGCGGTGGTGGCCGCCATCGACCGGTATGGAGGCACCGGTAATGTAAGCAGCCTGGTCACTCGCCAGGAAGGTGATCAGCGCAGCCAACTCTTCCGGTCGGCCCACTCTGCCGGAGGGAATGTTCGAAGCGATTCCTTCAAGGATCTCCTCGGGGGTCTTGTCAGCCGCCTTGGCGCGACTCTCAGCGAGACTCAGAAGCCGCTCGGTGGCAGTATAGCCCGGACATACACAGTTGAATGTAAGCCCCTTTGAGGAGTAGTTATTGGCCAGAGTCTTGCAAAGACCGGTCACTCCAGCCCGAAGCGCGTTCGAGAGCACCAGCTCGTCAACCGGCTGAAGTACGCCCACGGAAGTGATGTAAATGACTCTACCCCATTTGCGACGAAGCATGCCGTCCATGACAGCCTTGGTCAACCCGACGGCCGATTGCAGCACCAACTGGTAAGCATCGCGCCAGACTTCCTGGGCATGGTCCATAAACGCACCGGGCGGCGGACCTCCGGCATTTGAGACCAGGATATCAACTTCGCCCGCTTCGGCGGCGATATTGGCGACATCGACAGTGTTGGAGACATCGCCCGCCACGACCGCAGGTTTGATTCCGGTTGCCTTCTCGATCTGCTTGGCGGCAGCCTTGAGACGGTCAGCCTTGCGGCCGTTTATGACCAACTCGACACCTTCAGCCGCCAGTGACTGAGCAGCGGCCAAACCCAAACCGGCAGAAGCTCCCGTGACGAGGGCACGTTTACCCTTGAGACCGAACTCCATCAAGCACCCACCTTGGCCAGCTCGAACGGCAATTGTGCAGCCATCTTGCAGCCATTCTTGAAGTCTTTGATGCGGAAACGCTCATTGGGCGAGTGGATATTGTCGTTGTGCTGGCACATCCCGATCAGTAGGGTATCTATCCCCAGACTCTTCTTGAAATCGCCTACGATTGGAATCGAGCCACCTTCCATGATAAAGGCCGGCTCCTTGCCGTAGGCGTTCTTGATGGTCACCCGCGCGGCATCCAGCCAAACCGAGTCGGTCGGAACCTGGACAGCCTCTGCCCCACCGTGCTTGTCGACTTTCACCTCAACCGACTTGGGAGCGATCTTTTTCAGATACTTCTCCAGCTTGTTGCAGATGTCCATCGGTTTCTGGCCTTTGACAAGACGCATGGTGATCTTTGCCGACGCCAGCGATGGAATGATCGTCTTGGCACCCTCACCCTGATAGCCTCCGGTGATGCCGTTCACATCACAAGTCGGGCGAGCCCAGGTACGCTCATAGGGTAGATAGCCCTTTTCGCCATGCAGCGCCTTGGTACCGACGTCCTTCTTGTAGGCAGTTTCGCTGAACGGGAGCTTCTTGACCTGGCCACGGATGAACTTGTTCGGCGGTTTCACGCCGGCATAGAATCCGGGAATGGCGATCTTGCCGTTCTTGTCGTGAAGTTTGCCTATCATGTCGCACAGGATGTTGACCGGGTTGCCCACCGCTCCGCCGTACGAACCAGAATGTAGATCGCGGCTCGGGCCCTTGACGAAAACTTCGGTCGAGGCGATGCCGCGCAGTCCGAATGTCACCGCGGGGAGGTCCTTACTGTACTGGGCTGTATCCGAAACGATGCAGATATCAGCCTTGAGCATCTTCTTGTTCTTCTTGATGAAGGCCGGGAGATTCTCCGAGTGGGTTTCTTCCTCACCCTCGATCAGCATCTTGACGTTGATCGGCAACGTACCGGTAGTCTTCAAGATCGCTTCGAGTCCTTTGATGTGTGCGAACGTCTGTCCCTTGTCATCAGCTGCACCGCGAGCAAAGATGTATCCCGCGCGCACATCCGGCTGGAACGGTTTCGATTTCCAAAGGTTGAGCGGCTCTACCGGCTGCACATCGTAGTGGCCGTAATAGAGGGCTGTTGGAAGTTTGGGATCGACCTTGTATTCGGCAAACACCAACGGGTGACCGCCGGTCTGCATGACCCTGGCCTTAAAGCCGATTGCCGACAAGTGCTTCTTGAGCCATTCGGCGCAAGCCTTGATATCCTTCTTGTGTTCCGAACGAGCCGATACCGACGGAAACTTCAAGAGTGAGAATAGATCCTTAATGGCTTTGTTTTCGTTCTTCTTGAGATATTGAAGTGCGGTCATGAGTACTCCTCTTGGCTCCTGCCCTGTGCATAGATTTCCGCGGAATATACATCTCCCGCCCGACACTGTAAAGCCATTCTAGGCGGATGGAGACGCTAGTAGTTCTTGCGCTTGAATATGTGGGAGGTCACGAACATGAGCACGACGGAGAAAGCGAGAGTCGTGAACAGGGGAACCATCTCGAACTTGCGGCTGGTGCCCATCACCCAGGATTGAGTGTTGTCGTATAACTCACCGGTCTTGGGGAAGATGTAATACAGCGTATCGACAGTGTAAGTAATCACTTCGTTGTCGGTCATGAAGGCGATGAGTTCCCGCTGTGACAGACCCCACTGAATCATGAAGGTAGCGAAGACAATTGCCAGGACGGTTGGTGTTCGCTGAGTGACGACTCCTGCGAAACACACCACCGACACCCAACAGAAAGTGCTGACAACGATTAAGGCGATCGTGTAGAAGATCCGTGAGCTCAGCCCATCAAGGAAAATCGCCCCGGAGAGCCAGACAACGATCAGACTCGCCACGGCCAGGATTGTGTAGATCATCCAGGTCGCCAGCGTCTTGCTTACCAGCAGTGACGAGCGTGTCACCGGCTTGGACAGGTAGAAATCAATGCGACCTTTTGTGAGCATGTTGGGTATGACACCCGCTGACAGCAAGACCGTGAGCGGTATGAGAATCTTGTGAGATATCCAGGTCAGGACGAAGACGATCCCGATACTTACCTCTGAGGACAGATCACCGATAGTGGCATCTTCCGCCCCCATGGAAATCTCAATGGCACTGGCACCGATCACGGCCAGAATACCCAAGACCGTCAGGGCAACGAATATCCAGACGACCTTACGGTGCCTTACCTCGGTGAGGCTGTCGAAGAGGATTCCCTTCATTCGCTTGCCTCCTCGGAGGGTTGGGCTACCGCTTCCATGAATGACTGTTCCAGAGATACCTTCATCGGTCGTACCGACTTGATTGAGATTTGCTTAAACCGGAGATGGTCGATAATGTCGTTGATCTTTTCGGGATCCTCTAGCTCCACAGTAAGGGCGCGCGAGGACAGCATAACCGTGCGGCCCAACTCTTCCGGCAGTTTCAGCAGTTTGTTGCCGAAGTCGGCCTCGACCTCGTACTGACTCTGTCGGGAAGTGAGTTCTTCAACCGGCGCGATTCGGGCGAGGCGACCTTTGTTGAGGATCGCGACCCGGTCGGCAACGGTCTCTACCTCGGCCAGGAGGTGGCTATTCAGAACGATCGATTTGCCTTCGTCGCGGATGTGCCTGAGCACTTCGCGAATTTCGGTGCGACCGACCGGATCGACACCATCGGTAGGCTCATCGAGCAAGAGCAAGTCCGGATCGGGGATCATCGACTGGGCCAATCCGATCCGTTGAAGCATCCCCTTGGAGTATTTTCGAATGTTGACGTGAGCCCACTTGGTCATACCAACCAGATCCAACAGCCGGTCGGCGCGCTCTTCGTATTCACGAGTGTCAATGCCGTGCATCTGCCCCGTGAACAGAAGCAACTGATAGCCGGTCATATAGTCCGGGAAACGATGATTCTCCGGGAGGTACCCTACTCTCTGTCGCGAACGTGGATTCGAGGGCGGCAGACCGGCGATCGTCACCTCACCTGAGGTGATCTGAGTGATACCCAGAATGACCTTCATCATGGTCGTCTTTCCGGCACCGTTGGGACCGAGCAGACCAAAGATTTCTCCCTGGGCAACCGACATGGACACACTGTCAAGAGCGACAATGTCTCCCTTCTTCATCCCGGTAGAGTATATCTTGGTTAACTCGTGTACATCAACAATGGTCATTTGGTATCACTTTACGCAAACATTGGTATCCGGTTGCGGAGCACGAGAGTAATTCTAAGGTTCGCAGTTCCCGCATGCAAGTTTGAGATAGTTATCGAGCAGAAAAAAACAGCCACCGCCCGGGATCGAACCGAGTACCTGGTGATTACAAATCACCTGCTCTACCAAGTGAGCTACGGTGGCTAATCAATCTGGGCGGCAAATAACTGCCGCCCGAGTCTTTGTCAAGTGAAACCTGCTAGGCTTTGCGTTTCCAGCGTACGCCCTGAGCGGTATCCTCGAGGACAATTCCCTGCGCCAGGAGATCGTCGCGGATCTTGTCGGCTAGAGCGAAATCCTTGTCCTTTCGGGCCTGCTGGCGCTTCTCGATCAGTTCTTCGATCTCAGCCTCGATTGAACCTGACTGTTGAGTCAGATTCAGGACAGTCTCGAATCGCGCGACTAGCTCGGCCGCCTGATCCCGCTCTTCCAGCGATATTTCCTTGTTGGCCATGAGCCGGTTGATATCGCGGACGAAATCAAACACTGCCGCCAAAGCCGGAGAGATACTAAGGTCATCGTCAAGCGCTTCCTCGAACGATTTGGCTGCCGACTCGATATATCCGGCCGCCTCACCGTTGGACTCGCCACCTCCGTACTCCTTGAGACTGGTCTGGAAGGTGTTGTATCGCTCGACCGCCTTAGTGGCAGCGTCCAGCCCGTCGAACGAGAAGTTCAACTGCTGGCGGTAGTGAGTTGAAAGCAACTCATACCGCACGGCCAGCGGCGAGTAGCCCTTGTCGAGAATATCTCGCAGGGTATAGAAGTTGCCCAACGATTTGGACATCTTCTTGCCCTCGACGATCAGGAATTCGCTGTGCATCCAATAATTGACGAACTTGCAGCAATTGGCGCCTTCCGACTGGGCGATCTCGTTCTCATGGTGCGGGAACATGTTGTCAACGCCACCGGTGTGGATATCAAAGTGCTTTCCGAGATACTTCTGGCTCATGGCCGAGCACTCGATATGCCAACCCGGACGGCCCTTGCCAAGTTCGGTCTCCCAGTACACGTCGCCGTCGCCTTCGTCCCAGGCCTTCCAGAGCGCAAAGTCGGACACGGAGTCTTTCTCATACTCGTCGGATGATACTCGCGCACCCGCCTTGAGCCCCGACATGTCGAGATGAGCCAGCTTGCCGTAGTCTTTGAAACCGGAAATCTTGTAATACCAGTTGCCATCGACTTCGTAAGCGAGCCCTTTCTCCTGAAGACTCTTGATGATTTCGACCATCTCTTCAATGTGGTCGGTCGCAGCCGGATAGTGCTCGGCGCGTTCGATTCCAAGCGTGTCGATATCCTCGAAAAAGGCATCGATGTATTTCTGGGTCCACTCGTTGAGACTGACCCCGGCGGCCATCGAGTCGCGAATGGTCTTGTCGTCGATATCCGTGAGGTTCATCACCTGCGTGACTTCGTATCCCTTGTACTTGAGATAGCGGCGCAGCAGGTCCTCGAACATGTATGTCCGGAAATTGCCGATATGGGCGAAATTGTAAACCGTCGGGCCACAGGTATACATGCGCACCTTGCCTTCATCGATCGGTTTGAACTCCTCTGGGGTGCGAGTCATGCTGTTCTTGAACCTGAGCGCCATTTTATCTATGCCTCCGTGAAGCTTTTCACCGTTTTATCGTCCAGGCGTTTTATCACCTCGACGAGTAACTTGACCGTATTATCATAATCGGCCCGATACATAATCGCATTATGGGTGTGGATGTATCTTGTCGGCGGACCAATGTAAATTGTCGGCACACCCAACCGGCTCTTGTGGATGGCTCCGCCGTCGCCGCCGCCGCGCTCCATACAGGTCAGGTTGTACGGAATCTTCTTCTTCTCGGCCGTATCAATGACCAGATCCCGTAGCGCCTGATTAGGAACCAGCGAAGCGTCGTAGATCAAAATCGACGGGCCACCACCGAGCTTTTCAGCTTTGTTGAAATCGTTCGGGGGCACATCCTGGGCCACGCCGACATCGATACAAAAGCAAACATCCGGGTCAACCAGATGAGCCAGGGTGAAAGCTCCGCGAAGTCCGACCTCTTCCTGGGCCGAGCCACCGGCATAAAGTGTGTTGGGGTGCTTGACCCGCTGCAGCTTTTGGGCGACATCCAGGGCCACGGCGCAGCCCATACGGTTGTCGAACGCTTTGGCCAGATAGACCTTCTTGTTACCCATCACCGTGAACTGGCTGTCGGGAACAATCGGATCGCCGACGCGGATTCCCAGCTTCTTCTTGACGTCAAACTTCTCCATGGTGCCGACATCGATGAACATGTCCTTGATCTCGAGCACCCTGGTGCGGTCCTTGGGCTCCAACAGATGCGGCGGCTTGGATCCAATGACGCCGATGATCACATCGCCTTTGCCGTTGATTATGCGCATTCTTTGGCCGAGAGCCACGTGGCCCCACCATCCACCGAGCGGGAGAAACTTAATGTAACCCTCCGAAGTGATCTCTTTGACCATAAAGCCGATTTCGTCCATATGGCCTTCGACCAGAACTCGTGGCCCTTCGGCTGTGCCGCTCTTGCGACCTACAATCGATCCCAACTTGTCGTATAGCAGCTCTTCGGTAGTCGTCTCTAGCTCACGGGCCATAATCTTGCGGATGTCGCCTTCGAATCCGGGGACGCCGTTGGCGTCGCAAAGCTCTTGTAACAGAAGTTCAGTCTTGTCCATTATCCTTCCATCTCCTTACCAGACCTGGAATACCGACCCAGAAGCGAAACCAGAGTATTCACTTTGCCGTTGGTGCTGCAAACGAATTCTGGGCATAGATTGAATACGTATAAATCCATTAAATGTCGAAATGATTGTTCAGTTCCGACAGGCTTGTTACTTTCCTCACCGAATAGGACATATCCTCCGGATACTCCCGCTCTGTATGAAACTTGAGAATGGCGTGCATACCGATTCCGGTCGGTCCTTCGACATCCTCCATGTATCTGTCGCCGATGTAGACGCATTCCGGTGGCGCCCAGCCGGCCCGATTGACCGCTTCAAAGAAGATATCCGGATGCGGCTTGCGCAGACCGAACTCGGAGCTGAAAATCTTGAAATCGAAGAATCCATCCAGTCCGTACCGACGGAGTTCACCGATGTGAGCCGAAGGCGGGAAAATCGTGTTCGATATCAGTCCTAGGACAGGATATCGCTCGCGGATTCTTCGGAGAACATCCACGGCGTCATCGCAGGCGTACAGGTATTTCTCGACCGGCCGGTAATAGGCCTCGAACATCCGTTCAATCATCTCTTCATCGTGCTCGATTTCCAGCTGGTCGAGCAGTTTGGCTGCCAGTTGTGGAACCGACCACTCGACTAATGTTCGGGCTGCCGATTCGCGGTAATCATCACGCAGCGCCAGGAACTTGCCGTGAAACTCCGACTCGCGCGGCATTTCGTAACCTTTGTTGATCAGCCAGATCCGACAGGCTTCTATACACTCGGCCATGACCTCGTCGAAGTTGGTTGAGGGATACTCGACCAGAGTCGAGCCATAATCAAAAATGACGGCTTTGGGTTGTATCTTCTCCACGGTCTATTCCTGGCCGCCCACGGCGGCGTCGATGATCTTCTGGATTAGTTCGTCAAACTCGATACCGGCCGACTTGGCGGCCATTGGTGCGAGAGACAGATCGGTCATACCCGGCAGAGTGTTCAGCTCCAGGCAGTAGAAATCGCGATTCTGGGCCAAGATGAAATCTACTCGGGCCAGTCCCGACGCCCCGATCACGTTGTAGGCGTCGACCGCAGCCTTCTGCAGGCGCTCGGCGATCTCCGGGAAAATGTCGGCCGGAACAACATACTCCGACTTACCCTTGGTGTACTTGGCTTCGTAGTCGTACAGGCCACTCTCCGGGATAATCTCAACAACCGGTAGAGCCTCGCCGTTGAGTACCGAGACCGTCACCTCACGACCGGGGATGTACTCTTCGATGAGTACATTGGGAGACTCTTCGCGAGCCGAGACGAGGGCCGGGTGCAGATCCTCGACCTCTTCGACCTTAGTAAGCCCGACTGTGGAGCCGCCGTCGTTGGGCTTGACGATTATGGGTAGGTTGAATCGCTCGGCCAACTCCCGGACGATTCCGTAGGGAACAAACTCCTCCTCGATTCTCCTAAGTTCAAAGCGTGGGGTTTTGATGCCAACCGACTCGAAGAGACGCTTGGAAATCGCTTTATCCATGGCCACCGCTGAGGCTGTCATGCTCGATCCGGTGAACTTCATGTTCGCCAGTTGAAGAACCGACTGAATCGTGCCGTTTTCGCCACTTCCGCCGTGCAAGCCAACGAAGACGCAATCGATGTCGGGGATATCACCGCGACCCAGGACATCGGTGAGTTTCAGCGTCAGGGCGTTGTCGGCCGGAAGTGATTCCGAAGAAGCCCCGTCGTCGACATACAACGTTTCCCTACCCTTGAGTGATTTGCTCCACAGCGGATCAACCACCAGGACTTCGTGGTCGAGTCGTTTTAGAGCAGCGTTAATCGAGTTACCCGAGGCCAGCGACACCTCTCGTTCGCTTGACTCACCTCCGGTCAGGAGAAGAATCCTCACCGGCTTTCCTCCTTCGGTACGAAACCAGTTTGTATACAATCACCGCAATCACCAGTACGATTACGATCGGGTAAGCTATGCGGTTGTAAGTCGTGACATAATACTCGATCTCTCCCAGATTCTCAACCAGTTTGATAGCGGCAAACACCAGCAAACCGGAGAAGATGATATAGGAGATCGTCGAATAGATTAGTGTTGCTGCTACCGGATATCGCCCGATTCCCGCCGCCACGGCTAAGGCGGCTCTGATACCGACAACGAATCGCGAGAACAACATCACCAGAGCCCCATTTCGTGCCAGTCTCTTTTCGACCGCTTCGATATCCTTCGCTGAGAACGCCTTGTAGTTTTTGCGTATGAAGAAGTCCCTGCCTCGTCGTCTACCAAATCGGTAGAGCAACATCACCGAGCTCATGCCGCCGATTATCATCACCGGCCAAACCACCCAAAGCTCCAGCCGTTCGGCCGCCACTAAAGCTCCTCCGACGACCATAAAAGTATCTCCCGGAAACGGAGGAAACAGGTTCTCCACGAAACAAGCGATGAAAATGACCAGGTAGACCAACCAGGGGCCAAAGGTAAACACATGGTCGAGGAAACCACTGACCTGCAGAAGGGTCTCGCTCATGATCAGCCCGGCTTGACACCTTTCTCGACCAGGCAGACAGCATGGGCCGCAATACCTTCACCGCGGCCGGTATGTCCCAGTCCTTCGGTAGTGGTGGCTTTTACACTCATGCAGGACAGACCGATAGACATGGCTTTCGCCAGTCGGGACCTGATAGATTGAATGTGGGGGGCCAACTTGGGTGCTTCGGCTATTACCGTGACATCGACATTTACGATTTTCTGACAGCCGGCCGCGCCAATCTTGTCGATGACTGTCTTGAGCAGCTCCATCGAATCGGCATCTTTGTAGCGAACGTCCGACGGAGGAAAATGCATTCCGATATCGCCTAGCGCCACAGCCCCCAGTAGGGCATCCATCACAGCATGCGTCAATACATCGGCATCACTGTGACCATCGAGCCCCTTGTCGAAGGGTATCTCCACTCCTCCAAGGATCAGGCGTCGTCCTTCCACTAGCTTGTGGACGTCGTAGCCGTGTCCGATACGTATCTCAGCCATTTTGCTCCTTCAGAAACGCCTCAACGGTTCTCATGTCGTCGGGCGTGGTAACTTTGATATTGAGGCTGGTGGATGGTACAATCTTCACTTCGATATTGGAGCCTTCGAGCAACGAGGCGTCGTCGGTAAATCGCTCCAGGCCGGTTTCTTCTGCCTGTTCATAGGCCTCCCGGATCACTGGAAAGCGAAAGACCTGAGGAGTTTGAGCCAGGAACAGCTTGCTTCGATCGAGCGTGGCCACGATGTAGTTGTTCTCAACCCGCTTGACCGTATCAGTCGCTGCCGTGGCAATCATCGCCGCGCCGGTCTCTGCAGCCGTATCAAAGACTGAGCCGATATCCTCGACCGAAATTAGTGGTCGGGCGGCATCGTGAATTCCGACTAATCGCGTGTCGGTCGGAAGAGCCCGAAGTCCGTTGAGAACCGATCGTCCTCTTGACTCGCCGCCGGTCACGATCTTTGTAACCTTGCTAAATCCAAAGGGATCGACGATATGGTCGCCTACCTCGAGCATATACTGTTCGGGAGCGACCACTACGATCGAATCAATGACCGGAGCTGCCTGAAAACGGCTTATGGTCCAGGAGAGCATCGGCCTACCGGCAATCTCTCTGAACTGCTTGGGGACATCCCCTCCAAAACGTGTTGAACTCCCTCCGGCGACAATCAAGGCGACATTGCTCATAGGCTGGCAATATAGTTTGGTACTATACCGTATGCAACGTCTCAAATCTTAGCCAAAAACTAACCTGAAATCGCAGTTTTTATGTTGCAGAATAAGGGTTTCGAGCGTATAAATCTCGTACACAGGAAAGGAGGTGATCTAGTGATAAGTGACAAATGTGAGGTGGCTGATACTTAGCCTTAACCCTCTTTTATTCTAGTTGGGTTATGACTAAGTAAATCCCAACAGACTACCGGCTCGGCGGTTTCCGCAAACCGCCGAGTTATTTTTTGTGTATATTCTCAAAATGAAGCGATTCCTCCTCCCCGCCTTAACCAGCCTTACTTTCGCCGGCTCGTTCGTGGCCGGCAAGTACACCAATGTCGATCTCGGCCCGCTAACCACTACTCTGATTCGCTATCTCATCGCTATCATGTTTCTGGCAGCTCTGATTCCCCA
>Ga0180430_10000537_pt1 | contig 41034 bp, 31 predicted proteins | sample SS_ome_9_FD_132999 | JGI IMG/M metagenome (GOLD analysis project Ga0180430, IMG submission 132999) | Hypersaline lake sediment archaeal communities from the Salton Sea, California, USA - SS_1_S_2 metaG | ecosystem: Environmental > Aquatic > Non-marine Saline and Alkaline > Hypersaline >...
AGGCCATGATGGCCAAGTTCGACGCGGACAAAAAGACCTGCAAGACTGCTCTGCGCACGCTGATGGATTCCGGCCGCTGTGTCTACGGATACTTCGGCGGAACCTCGGTCCAGCTTCCGCACAAGGAAGGCGCTGCGAACGACTAGCGAAACCCGTCGGCGGGGTCGAGAAATCGGCCCCGCCGGTTCTTTTTCCCTCCGCTCCTGCCGGGTGTGGGCCCCGCCATCGGACGCCGTTCCCCACGCGGGTCCGCGGAGAACCCGGGGCCACGGGCCCGGCGCCGGAGCCGGAGATGCGAGAACAGTGCCCGCGTATCGTGATCGCCGGAATGGGCGGTGATTCGGGCAAGACGCTTCTCTCCCTCGGTCTTCTCTCCTCCTGGCGCCGCAACGGACTGCGTGTCGCTCCATTCAAAAAGGGCCCGGACTATATCGATGCGGCCTGGCTCAGCCGGTTTTCCGGCCAGACCTGCCGCAACCTGGACACGTTTCTCATGGGCGCCGAGGCGGTGCGCACCGCGTTTTCCGTCCATGCCCGGGGCTTCGACGCGGCCCTGGTGGAAGGCAACCGGGGGGTCTTCGACGGTCTTGATGCGCGGGGGCTGCACAGTACCGCGCAGCTGGCCGAACTGATCGATGCGCCGGTGCTGTTGATACTGCCGGTGCGCAAGGTGACCCGCACCGCGGCGTCCTGGGTCGCCGGTGTGCAGGCGATGGCGCCGCAGTTGGCCATCGCCGGCGTGGTGCTCAACCGGGTGGCCGGTGAGCGCCACGAGCGCGTGGTGCGGGAATCGATCGAAGGGGCCTGTGGTGTGCCCGTGCTCGGTGCGCTGCCCGTGGCGGGCCACGGCAAACTGCTGGCCGACCGGCACCTCGGGCTGGTCACCCCCGCTGAACACCGCGGGGGCGGGAATATCGAAGACGAACTGGCCGCGCTGGTGGAATCCCGGGTGGATTGCGGCGCGGTGTTGGAGGCGGCCCGGCAGGCGCCGGCGATGACGGTTGCCGACCATCCGGCGGCAAACGTGGAGAGCGGCGCGGACGGTGTGCGCATCGGCTATTTCAGGGACACGGCGTTTACGTTCTACTACCCCGAGAACCTCGAGGCTCTCGAGCAACGAGGGGCGGAGCTGGTGCCGCTGTCCAGTCTGGAAACGAGGGTGCTGCCGGATATCGATGCCCTCTACATCGGCGGCGGGTTTCCCGAAACCCACGCCGCGAAGATCGCCGGCAATGGTGAACTGTTCGCCTCGCTGGCCGCGGCGGTGGGGCAGGGGCTGCCGGTCTATGCCGAGTGCGGCGGGTTGATCTACCTCTCCCGCCGGTTGCGCTGGCAGGGCCGGGAGCATGACATGGCCGGCATCCTGGCCGTGGACGTGGAACTCGGGGATCGGCCGGCGGGCCATGGCTACCAGGTGGTCACGGTGGACGCCGGGAACCCGTTTTTCGAGGTGGGCACCGAGCTCACCGGGCACGAATTTCATTACTCCCGCGTGGTGCGCCACGACGGCGATGTGCGCAGCGCCTTTGCGGTGCAGCGGGGCACGGGCGCCATCGACGGGCGGGACGGGCTGACCAGCGGCAACGTGCTGGCCACCTATCTGCACCTGCACGCACGGGGGGGCACGGCCTGGGCCGAAGGCCTGGTGCGGGCGGCACAACGGTTTCGCCGGCAGTGCCGCCGGGAAGACAAGGGTAACGAACAGCCAGAGGACTGATCTCATACCGGTAGAGCGTGCAGCGGGGCAGAGGGTTTCCGTTGCCGACGCTCAAACGAACCACAATTTGCTGAGGGGACCTGCAATGGCAAAGATGGTCAAGAAGAAGAAAAAGAAAAAGTATGGTGCTTCCAGGTTCGGCGGCGGCGGTGCCGGCGGTTCGGGGGGCGGCAAGTCCGACCTCAGGCCGAAGTTTGTCGAGAAGACACCTCCCTGCACCGACAAGTGCCCGAACCACAACAACATCCGTGAAGCGCTGCGCATCGTGGCCTCTTCGGAGAAGCAGGGGCGCAGCTACGACGAGTCTCTGGAAGCCGCCTGGCATATTTTCACCGAAACTTCACCCTTTCCCGCGGTCTGTGGCCGCGTCTGCCCCCATGGATGTGAGACGGCATGCAACCGCGCCGAAGTGGACGGCGCGGTGGGGATCAATGCCTTCGAGCGCGCCGTCGGCGATTTCGGCATCGAGAAGGGCCTCAAGCTGACCCGGCTCACCGAGGAGAAGCACGAGGAGAAGGTCGCCGTGGTCGGCGCCGGCCCGGCCGGCATGTCCTGCGCTTTCCACCTCGCCCGCCGGGGCTATCCGGTGACGGTCTTCGAGGGCTTCCCCAAGGGTGGGGGCATGCTGCGCTACGGCATCCCGCCCTACCGGCTGCCGCGCGAGGTCATCGACGCCGAGGTGAACAACATCCTCGAGCTGGGTGTGGAACTGAAGTGCAATACTTCGGTGGGCACCGACACCAGCTTCGATGACCTGAAGAACGACTACAAGGCCGTTTTCATGGGCATCGGTGCGCACAAGGGCCGCATGCTCCGCGTGGAGGGCGAGGACGCGCCCAACGTCTGGACCGGCGCCGAATTCCTGCATCGCCTCAACTCCGGCGAGACGGTCGAAGTGGGGGACAAGGTGATCGTCATCGGCGGCGGCGACAGCGCCATCGACGCGGCCCGGGCCTCCAGGCGGCTGGGCGCCGATGTGCGCATCATCTACCGCCGGACCATCGAGGAGATGCCGGCATATTCCCACGAGGTCGCCGCGGCCCAGGACGAGGGGATCCAGATCGACTTCCTCGCCGCGCCGTCGGCCATCGAACTGGACGATGACGGCAAGGCCAAGGCGATGACCTGCATCCGCATGGAACTGGGCGAACCCGACGATTCCGGCCGCCGGCGCCCGGTGCCGGTGGAAGGGTCCGAGTTCTCGGTGGAGACCACGACGATCATCGCCGCGATCAGCCAGGAGCCCGATTTCGAGCACCTGGAGAACCTGCGCGAGGGCCGCGACTGGCTCAAGGTGGACAGCCACCAGAAGATGCTCAAGTTCGAGGATGTCTACGCCGGAGGCGACGCCCTCGACCTGGCCACGGTGATCAAGGCCATCGCCCAGGGCAAGGAGGCGGCGATCACCATCGACGCCAGCCTGCGCGGCAAGGACCGACCCCGCGGCCCCTGGGACGATTACGCGGTGATCAAGCACGACAAGATGAAGCTCAGCTTCTACGAAAAGGCCGAGCGCCACGAGGTGCCCGAATTGCCCGTGGAAGAGCGCTTCACCGACGGTATGGACAAGGAGGTGGCCCTGGGCCTGAGTCGCGATGACGCCATCGCCGAGGCCAAGCGCTGCATGAGCTGCGGCCACTGCATGGACTGCGAAAGTTGCTGGATGTACTGCACGCCGGCGGCGGTGGTCAAGCCGGACAAGCCGGGCGGGACGTATGCCTTCAAGCTCGAGCTCTGCGACGGCTGCAAGAAGTGCGCCGAGGAGTGCCCCTGCGGCTACATCGAGATGTTCTAGGCCCGGCGCCCCCGAGGCGCCCCGCTGGAGTGTGCTGCCATGTCCCTGCTCGCCCGTGACCTGATGGTGGAGGAGTATGAGAGCATCAGGCCCGACGCCACCGTCCAGGAGGCGATCCGCCTGATGCGCTTTGCCCGGCACGGGCAGAAGGGCCGGCGGATCTTCGGCCTGGCAGTGCTCGACGCCCGGGACAACCTGGTGGGCATGCTCTCGATGAGCGACATCCTGCACCACGTGCGGCCCCCGTTCAAGAAGATGTGGGCCGACACGGTGGGTCTCGCCTGGGGCGGACAGTTCCAGGCCGCCTGTGAGCGGGCGAAGAAGATGCAGGTCAAGGAAATCATGAACGAGGCGGTGATCAGCGTGAAACCGGAAAGCACCATTGCCGAGATCATCGACCTGATCACCAAGCACCATATCCGCCGACTGCCCGTGCTCTGCGGGAGCCGAGTCTGCGGCATGGTTTACATCTCCGATGTCTTCAGCCGGCTGCACCCCTGCCTCATCGGTGGCGAGGAAGGGGGCGACGAGGTTTGACCGCCGGCAGGGAGCGGTGGCGAAGACGACGGAATTCGATACGGTTGTAACGGCGGCCGCTGGGCCGCCCATTAGTCACGGTCACCCGGAAAAGCGCCCGTGCCCGGCACGGGCAAACGATGAAATCCACATTCGAGGAGCAAGGGCATGATCAAACCCCACGGTTCTGAAACCCTCAACCCGTTGTACGTCGCTGACGACGCCAAGCGCGGCGAGCTGCTGGCCGAAGCCGAAGGTCTGCCTTCGGTGGTGGTCTGCTCCGCGGCGGCGGCCAATGCCGTGATGCTCGGCGGCGGTTACTTCAACCCCCTTACCGGTTACATGAACGCGGCCGACTCGATCGCCGTGGCGGACAAGATGGTCACCACCGGCGGTGTCTTCTTCCCGGTGCCGGTGGTCAACATGCTCGAGGACGTTTCCGCGATCCAGGGCGCCAAGCGCATTGCCCTGCGCGACCCCAACGTTGACGGCAATCCGGTTATCGCCATCCAGGACGTGGACGCCATCGAGGAGTTCACCGACGAGCAGATGGCGATGATGACGGAGAAGATCTTCCGCACCAACGACATGGAGCACCCCGGCGTGGCCGCGTTCAATAGCGTGGGGAAATTCGTGGTCTCCGGCCCGATCCAGGTGCTCAGCTTCTCCTACTTCGCCAGCGAGTTCCCCGAGACCTTCCGTACCGCGGTGCAGATCCGCGAGGAGATGGCGGCCCTGGGTTGGGAGAAGGTCGTGGCCTTCCAGACCCGCAACCCGATGCACCGGGCCCACGAGGAACTGTGCCGCATGGCCCACGAACAGCTGGGCACCGACGGCATCCTGATCCACATGCTGCTGGGCAAACTGAAGAAGGGCGACATCCCCGCCGACGTTCGCGACGCCGCGATCCGCAAGATGGTGGAGATCTACTTCCCGCCGAACACCGTGCTGATCACCGGCTACGGCTACGATATGCTCTACGCCGGTCCCCGCGAGGCCGTGCTGCACGCCGTGTTCCGCCAGAACTGCGGCTGCACCCACCTCATCGTCGGCCGTGACCATGCCGGCGTGGGTTCCTACTACGGAGGCTTCGACGCCCAGGCCATTTTCCATGACGAAGTGCCCGAGGGTGCCCTGGAACTGCAGGTCTTCGAGGCCGACCACACCGCCTACTCCAAGAAGCTGGACAAGGTGGTGATGATGCGGGACCATCCGGACCACACCAAGGAAGATTACGTCTTCCTCTCCGGCACCAAGGTTCGCGAGATGCTCTCCAACGGCGAGGACCTGCCGGTGGAATTCTCCCGTCCCGAAGTGGCCAAGATCCTCATGGCCCACTACATGTCCGAGTAGTAGCGAAACGTCTGCAGCCGGGCCCGTTCCCCAAGGGGGACGGGCCTTTTTTTGTTAGAGAAGAGAAGGGGGACGTACATAAAATATATAAATTCCCTCATCCGGGACTTGTGAGATTTCCAAAGGTTCCAGGTGGCGGAGGGAAATTTATACTTTTTATGTACGTCCCCCCCCCTGCGGTCAGGTGGTGGATGGCCTGATGAGGTCAAGCACCTGCTCCGCGGTGCGGCGGTAGGCCCCGGGCACACCGAGTCGGCGGCGCACGTCCCGCAGGTCTTCACGCACACCGCCGGCAATCTCCGGGCTGAGCAGCCGCCCCACCTCCTTGCGCAGCGCGGCGGGGGTGAAGTCGCCCTGGATCAGTTCGCGGGCCACCTCCCGGCCGGCGATGAGGTTGACCATGGCGAAGTGCTCGAGGCGCACCAGGGAGCGGCCCAGCAGGTAGGTCAGCGGGCTCACGCGATAGACCACGGTCATCGGCAGCAGGTGGAGCGCCGTTTCCACGGTCACCGTTCCCGAGGCCACCACGGCGGCGTCGGCAGCACGCATCACGGGATAGAGCTCACGCTCGGGAACCACCTCGAGCCCGGGCAAACCGGCCCCGTCCAGCAGGCGGTCCATTTCAGCGAAGGATTCCAGGTGCGCGGCACGCACAAGCTTCAGCCGGAGCGGCCGTGATGCGGCCAGCGGGCGCACCGCGTCGAGCACCGTGGGCAGGATGCGGCGGATCTCGTTCTTGCGGCTGCCGGGCAGCAGGGCGAGCAGAGGTTCATCCGGCCCGACGCCGAGCCGCTTCCGGGCCTCGTTTCGCTGCTTCGTCGTCGGTTCCGGCCCCACCACATCGAGCAGGGGATGGCCCACGAACGTCGTCTCGATGCCGCCCTCGCGGAAGATCTCAGCTTCGAAGGGGAAGATGCAGAGCATGCGGTCCACCATGCGGGCCAGCGTTCTGATGCGCCCGCGGCGCCAGGCCCAGACCTGGGGGCTGATGAAGTAGGCCACCGGGATGCCCAGGCGGTGGGCGTGACGGGCCAGCCGGAAGTTGAAATCGGGGAAGTCCACCGGCACGAATATATCCGGCGGCTCCTGGCCCATGTCGTTCTTCAGGCGTTTCAGGGTGCCGAGCACCCGCGGCAGGCTGGAGAGCACTTCCACGAGACCGGCGGTGCCGAATACGCCCTCGCCGTCGTGGATCGGCTGCAGGCCGGCCTCGAGCATCCGTCGCCCACCCATGCCGGTGATCCGCGCTCCGGGTGACAGGCGGCGCAGTTCGCGGATCAGCCCGGCGCCGTGCAGATCCCCGGATGTTTCGCCGGCCACGATCATGATCCTCGGCTCTGTCATTGGCCCCCCGGGGATGGTGCCACCTCAGGTGCGCAGGTTGAGGATCATGTAGCCGCCGCCGATGCCGAAGAAGATATTCGGCGCCCAGGCGGCGAGCAGCGGCGGCAGGGCGCCCAGCTCGCCGAGCTGCTGGCTGAACGCGATGCAGATCCAGTAGAAGATGCCCAGCGAGATGCTGAGGCCGATGCCGTACAGGCTGCCCCGCTTGCCCATGTTGAAGGCGAAACTGATGCCCAGCAGGGCCATGACCAACGGCACCATGGGCATGGCCAGCTTGGCATGCAGATCCACGAGCAGCTGGAGGTCCACCTGGTAGCCGCTGGCCTTGAGCTCCTCGATGTAGCGTTTCAGCTCGCCGTAGCTCATCTGCTCCGTTTCCTTCCACTCCTTCTTGAAGTAGAGCGGCGGCTCATGGAAGGGGAAGGAGCGGGACCTGAAATCCTCGTAGTCCACTTCCACACCGTGGACAAAGGACTTGGACCAGCCGCGGTTCATGACCCAGGCGCCGTCCTCGTATTCCGCGTGGCGGGCATAGGTCCAGCGGCGGAGGGAGAAGTCCTCCGGGGAGAAATCGAAAACCGACATGCCGGCAATGACCTGCTTGTCGAAGTTGATGTTCTCGTAGTTGTAGATGCGGTTGCCGTCCTCGCCGAACATCCACTTGCGAATGCGGTAGCGGGAACTCACCGGCCGGCCCTTGATCACGTCCTTCATCCGGTCATGTTCGGCGTTCGAGGCGGGCAGAATCTGCTCCTGGAGGTAGAAATTGAACACGCAGGTCAGTGCGGCGACGAGGAACACGGGCAGGGCGATACGGTAGAGACTGATCCCGCCGCCCTTGATCGCCGTGACCTCGTTGTGCTTGGAGAAGATGCCGAAGGTGACCAGGGTGGCCACGAGGTTGATGATGAGCATGATGAAGAAGACGATCTGCGGAAGGTAGAACTTGTAGTAGGAGAGGACCGTGGCCGCCGGAATTTGGTTCTTCACCATGTGGTCGAAGAGCTGGAAAAAATCGACGATGACGAAAAGGGCGAGGAATCCGAAGAAGACCATGGAGGAGACGCGGAAATACTGGGAAAGGATGTAGCGGTCGAGGAGGTTGGGGAAGGCAATGTGGAACCTTCGCGGGGCGTGACGCTTCACCTCGTGGCGCAGGGGCAGCACCAGCTGGCCGTCGGTGGGGGAGGGGGGCGTCTCGGCGGCTTCTTCCGCGGGCTGCTCCTCCGCCGGCCGCCAGCGCCGGGGCAGTTTGGCGAGGATCATGGCCCGCAGACCGAGCACCAGGGCGGACAGATCGAAATTGCGGTTCCGGCTGCGCAGGTTGAGCAGCAGAAGTCCCGCTGAACCGAGCAGCAGGTTTGGCAGCCACATGCCGAGCAACGGGGGCAATTTCTGCTGGATCGCCATGGCCTCGCCGGTGTCGATGAGGATCCAGTAGATGATGATCACCCCAATGGAGATGGCGAAGCCCGAAGACTTGCCGCCCCTGGTGTTCGATATGCCGAGACTGATCCCGATCACGGCCAGCACGTAGCAGGAGAAGGGAATGGAAAATTTCTTGTGGATGTTGATCCAGGCCAGGTTGTAACGGGATTTCAGCTCCGGAATCCTGCTTTCACGGGCAATGGCCAGCAGTTCTCCGGTGGTCTTGGCCCGGAGTTTCGGGTCGTGAACCTGGTCGCGGCGAGTTTTCAGCCGGTTTTCCCGGAGCAGGCCGTCCTTGAGCAGCACCCGCATGGCACTGAACTGGCTGAACTGGTACTCGTCCGGGTTTTTCGCGTCGCTGGCGTTGATCGTTCCATCGTACAGCGTGAGCCACAGGCGGTCGGTAACATTGTCGTAGCGAAGCTGCGCCTGCTGCGCATTGATGATCCGCCGCCCCTCCTTCATCGAGGATTCGGCGAGAAGCACCCCTTTCCAGTCCTTGCCGTTTTCCGTGTAATCATTGAAATAGATTACCTTATTGGCGAATTCCTCGTAAAAGGTCCGCGGCTCCACCGTGCTTGCCACGGCCAGCGAAAAGATGTCTTCCTCGAGCCTGAGCAGCGTCTTGTTGCCCCAGGGCAGAAAAAAGACCATGAGGTAGAGGGTGATGAGAAAGGCGCCGGTGGCGAAGACCAGGGTCGGGCCCAGCAAGCGCTGCAGGCTGATGCCGGCAGAGCGGAAGGCCACGATCTCACTGTCGGCGGAAAGTCGGCTGTAGGCGACGATAATGCCAAGCAGCACGGCCATGGGAATGGTGAGCACGATGATGTGCGGGAGGTTGAGAAAAAAGAGCTTGGCCACCAGGGCGAGCCCGAGGTTCCGTTTCAGGGCCAGCTCGGCGATGTCGAAGATGACATCCATGACCATGACAAAGGTGAAGACAAGAAGGCTGATCAGCGTCGGCGGGAGCATCTCACGGACGAGGTATCTTCGGATGATGCGCATGCGGATTCGACGCCTGCTGACGGGCCCGGCTGGGGCCGGGACCTTAATAAAAGAATGTACAGCGGAGCGCGAAAAAGATAGCACAGTTGAGCAATGGCCTGCAAGGAGGGTGCCTGACGGAAGTCCTGTGGTTGCAAAGAGATTGACATATGTCGAGCAATGAAGTCTTTTGTGTGCGGGGGAGTGGCCGGTATTTCCTCAAACAGGGGGAATCGAGCGTCATCCATAGCGTCCGATAAGATATATTATGTAAACTTATATATGTCGAGGTCTCTGGGTGTGTGCTGAGGTCCGCTCTCGGGGAGATCCTTGATGTTCATGATTTATAAAGGGATCAATCCCCTGCCGTTTCACGTTCAGGGTGCAAGCCGCCATATGTTGGCGCAATGCAACCACTGAGTGATGAGTACGTGAGGCATCAAGGGCGGTGCCCTTAATCCTTGATCATGCTGTACTGTCAGAATCTGGTCAGTTCAGCTGGGCGCTTTCAAGCCCCTGGTTTTTGGCGGGAGGCTTTGCGCCTCTGGATGCCTCGTCTGGGTCTGTCGCCTGGGCCCGCAGCTCTTCGATGATTTCCTCCAGGGAGCTGATGATCTCCTGCGGATCCACATCTCTCTTGCGGAAGGACATATTCAGGGTGAAGGACTTGTTGCTGGGCTGGAATTTGAAAGAGAAGTTCCTGGGACGTCCTGCTTTCTTTTTCTCTCGATCGGCCTTCAGCTTATCCCTGCTGGCGCCGCCCTTGACGATCTGCTCGAAAACTTCCCACATGTTTTCGGGGCTTCCAGCTCTAACTATTTGCAAAAGAAGCCTTTTAGATGAAATGTCGGCGCTCCGACATGCCGTGCGGAGGTCATCGGGGATATCGGCGATGTTGATCGATTCGGTCACGGATGAGCGAGATTTCGAAAGCAGCATGGAGAGTTGCTCGTGGGAGTAGTCGAATTCAACGGCAAGGCCCCTGAGCGCGTCTCCCTCTTCGAAGGGATGGAGATCTTTTCGCTGTAAGTTTTCGATGAGAGAGACCTCGATGATCTCGTGGTCCTTGAGGTCCATTTCGATGCACGGGATCTCTGCCAGGCCGGCTTGAACTGCTGCTCTGTAGCGTCGCTCGCCGGCGATGATCCTGAACCTCTCCCCCACCGGTTTCACGAGAATCGGCTCGAGTACGCCCTTCTGCTTTATAGATTTTGAAAGTTCGGTGAGGTCTCCGAAGTCCTTTCGAGGCTGGTTCGGATTTGGTTCAATGAGGTCGGCCTTGATCAACTTGCCGACAGATTTCCCCTTGCCGGTGAGCTCCTCAACGAGATGCGCCGGGGTTCGTATGCGTGTCTTACTGGGTAGGCCCCTTTTTCTTTTTTCCACGCTTGATGACCTCCTCGCACAGATTGGCGTATTCGATGGCTCCGGTTGACCGCGGCGCAAAGGTGAATATCGGTTCCTTGTAGGCCGGGCTTTCTTCGAGACGAACGCTCTTGCTGATGCAGGTGGAGAAGACCTTCTCTCCGAAGACCTGCTCCACCTGTTCCTTGATGTCTCTGGCGAGCAGCGTTCGTTTGTCATGGATCGTAATGAGAACGCCCAGAACCTCGAGGTCAGGGTTTGGGCGGTCCTTGATCTTTCCCAGGGTTTCCAGCAGGTCTTCGGTTCCTTCCAGGGCAAAATAGGATGACTGGATGGGAATCAGCACGTGGGTTGCCGCCACGAGCCCGTTGACCGTGATAATGCCCAGCGTGGGTGGTGTATCGATGATGATGTATTCGTAGTCATCCACCACTTCCTCGAGTTGATCCTTCAGCCTGAAAATGCTGTCCAATTCACCGATGAGGCGGCTTTCGAGTTTGGCCAGGGAGATCTTCGACGGAGCGAGAGAGAGATGCTCAAAGGCCGTGGGCACGATGATGTTGGAAAACGTCTCACGGGAATTGGTGAGCACTTCGAATACTGATTTTTCCAGGGGGTGAACATCGACGAAGGAGACGGAGCTGTTGGATTGCGGGTCCATGTCCACCAGGAGGGTTTTGTGCCCCTTCATGGCCAGGGCAGCCGAAAGGTTGATCGCCGTGGTGGTTTTTCCCACCCCGCCTTTCTGGTTGGTGACCGTGATAATCAACGTATCCCCTCCAGGTTGCCCGAGAAACCGTTCGCTTCTGCGAGCTTACTATGAATACATGGTGGCGCAGAACAGTGATATTGCGAAATGATAAATCAGGCATAAACGGACAGTCAAGGGTTAGAAGAGGCTCGACCGTAAAGTGAGCACCCTGGAGGGTCGTCCGGACGATGGAAATGAGATGAACTATCTTGGGGGGACAGACAGAAACGCTATAAAGGGAATGGTTTACATCTCGTACTGGCCGAGATCGTCAACGGAGAGGTTCTCGAGAAGTTTTTTCAGCCGAACGGTTTCACCGCTGTCGCTGGTCAGGTCGATGCTCTTCGCCTGTTCAACAACCGACTCCTCGACGAAGATCGTGGCCTCCGATCGCAACGCCAGGGCGATGGCGTCACTGGGCCGGGAATCGATCTTCAGCGTTTCGCCGTTCCGGCTGAGGAAGATGTTGGCGTAGAACGTGCTGTCCTTGAGTTCACAGATCACGATCTTCTGCAGCGTGGCGTCCAGGTTATCGAGAATCGATTTGATCAGGTCATGGGTCATGGGGCGGGGCGTGGTGATGTTCTCCACCTGAAGGGCAATGGCATTGGCTTCAAAAATGCCGACCCAGATCGGCAGTACGCTTTCACCGCTGACGTTCTTCAGGATGACAATCGGCATGTTGGTGATGGGATCGATCATCAATCCCTTGATCTTCATTTCGATGGCCATGGATATACGTACCTCGTTTCACGCCGGGGTCTCCGGCACGAACAAAATTCACGCCTATGGACGGGCTGCAATGCCCCGTGAACCTGGTGTCCGATGATTGTCGTCACAGCCTTCGTCTGAATATATAAGGACTTGCAGGTATTCTGTCAAGGCATATCTTCGAAGCCTACCAGCGTGCCGGACAGGGAATTGGGATGGGCTTTTGTAACCTTGATTTTCACCAGCCGGCCCCGGGGATCGGCAGGATCGCCGGTGACCTTCAGGGCTTGGGGAGCATAGTTGAAGTTGACCACACGGTTGCCGCCGTCCCGGCCGAAGAATTGCCCCCTTCCCCTTCTGCTCTCCCCTTCCACGAGTACTTCCAGTTCGCATCCCACCAGGGATCGGTGAAGATCCGTCTGGATCGCTTTCTGCAACTTGAGAAGTTCCTGCAGCCGGTGGTGCTTCTCGTCGTCCGAAACATCGTCCTTCAGTTGTGCCGCCCGGGTGCCCGGGCGGGGGTTGTACATGAAGGAGAAGGTCGCATCATAGCGAACGGTCTTCAGCATGGACAGCGTGTCCTGAAAATCCTCCGTTGTCTCGCCGGGGAACCCGACGATGAGATCTGTGGACAGGGTTATTTCGGGGATCAGCGAGCGAAGATGCGTCAGCTTCTCCAGGTATTGCTCACGGGTGTACCCGCGCCCCATGGCCTTGAGCACGCGGTTGGAACCGGACTGCAGGGGAAGATGCAGGTGGCGGCAGATGATGGGGATCTTCGAAATCAAACTGGCCAGGCGAGGCGTGAAATCACGGGGATGGGAGACGGTGAAGCGCAGGCGGCGGAGGTTCGCGGTTTCGGCCACGCGCCGCAGCAATTCGGTGAAATCCACACCCTGGTCATCGCGGTAGGAGTTGACGTTTTGCCCGAGAAGCTCGATCTCCAGGACACCGGAGGCCACAAGCCTGCTCACTTCTTCGAGAATCGAGCCTGAGTCGCGGCTTTTCTCCCGGCCGCGGACCAGGGGGACGATACAGTAGGCGCAGAAGTTGTCACAACCCTCGATGATCGTCACGTAAGCCTTCCAGGGCGAGAGACGATTGGCCGGTTCATCCGGAGGCTCGATAACTGCCGTCTCCAGGTCGGTGGAAATCAGCGGCCCTTCCCCGTTCCGGACACGCTCCACCAGGTCGCCGATTTCAAAGGTGCGCCGCGTTCCCAGCACCAGGTCCACCAATGGCTGGCGCTCGATGATCTCCTGCCCCTCCTGTTGCGCCACGCAGCCGGCAACACAGAGCAGTGGCTCGTGCAGCGCTTTTCCGTTCGGTGGGCGGAGCGCTCGCCCCCCGGACTTCAGGCCGGCCAGCCGGCCGAGGCGGGTAAACACCTTCTGTGCCGCCTTTTCCCGTACGGAGCAGGTGTTGAGCACGATGACGGACGCCGATTCGGGCCCCTCCGCTCTCGAGTATCCCACCCGTTCCAGGGCGTCCGCCAGCTGCTCGGAGTCGTGCACGTTCATCTGGCAGCCCCAGGTTTCGATGTGGTACGTCAATGGTGTGCGATGGTTGCTCATTATCCGGTGGAATGAGGGGCGGCAGGGTCAGTGCAGCTGACAGATCAGGCCCTTGGGAAACTTGTAGATCATTGTTTCCAGCACATACTCCCTGATTTCCTGTTCGGTGGTAAAATCCTTGATCTTGTTTACCAGCGATTTCGCCTCGCGGATGCGGATGGATCGTATGACGTTCTTGATGATCGGCACCGCCGTGGGGTGCATGCTCAACTCTCTCAGGCCGAGCCCCAGAAGGATCAGGGCATGTAGTGGATCGGAGGCCATTTCACCACACATGGACACGTCGATATGGGCGTTGTTGGCCGATTCCACCACGAACTTCAGGGTGCGCAGAATGGCCGGATGGAGCGGCGTGTAGAGGTGCGCGATGCTGTCGTTGCCCCGGTCCGTGGCCAGGCAGTACTGGATCAGGTCGTTGGTCCCGATGCTGAAGAAATCGACTTCCCGGGCCAGCAGATCGGCGATGGTGGCCGCGGAAGGTACCTCGATCATGATGCCGATCTTCATCTTTTCGTCGAAAGGCTTTCCTTCGCGATGAAGGTCCTCCCGGACCTCGTCGAGTACCATCTTGGCCACGCGCAATTCACGAACGCCGGAAATCAGCGGGAACATCAGGCGCAGCTTGCCGTGCAGCCCCGCCTGGAGGATCGCACGCAGCTGTGTGCGAAAAAGGTCTTTGCGCTTGAGGCAGAGTCGGATGGCCCTCAACCCCATGACCGGGTTCATCTCGTTCGATTCAAGGACTTCGTGGAAGAACTTCTCGCCGCCGAGGTCAAGTGTACGGATAACGGCGAAATGTGGCTTGCTCCGTTCGGCCAGCGCCTTGTAGACCTCGAAGTGCTCCTCCTCGGTGGGCAGTCTCGGCGAACAGCGCAGAAAGAGGAATTCCGAGCGGTAGAGGCCCACACCCTCGGCCCCGAACAAACCGTGATCGTCCAGCTCGTCAACCAGCTCGATATTGGCCCGCAAGTTGATACGGTGACCGTCGAGGGTTTCCGCGGGCACGTCCTTGAGGCTCAGCAGTTCCTCGGCGTAATCGCTGTATTTGAGCGCCTTGTTCTTCGCCTCGCTGATCATGGTCGGGCTGGGGTTGACCAGGATCGTCCCCTCGTTGCCGTCGAGGACGAGCATATCCCCCGTCTTAATGCGGCTTACGATATCGGTGAAGCCCACGGCCGCGGGCAATCTCAGAGACTTGGCGATGATCGCGCTGTGCGACGTGGGCCCCCCCACCTCCACGGCAAAACCCACCACGAAGCGGTCCCTGAAGGAGACAGTTTGGGATGGTGACAGGGCCCGGGCCACCACGATGGTCTCCTCCTTCAGCTCAGGGAGACGGTCGGGGTCGAAATCGGAATCCACGAGGTTGCGCAGCAGGCGATCCCGGATGTCCTTGAGGTCGCTGACGCGTTCACGGATGTAGCTGTCATCCACCGTGCCCAGCGCCGTGATGGTGTTCTGAAAGACGGACTGAACCGCCCACTCCGCTGCCACCAGTTCATCCCGGATCATGGCGATCACCGCGTCGATGATCACCGGGTCCTTGAGCAGCAGGATATGCGCTTCGAAAATCTCGGCGTGATCGGCACTCCCGGATTTCTGCAGCTCACTCTTGATCTGCTTCAGGTCCCGCGCGGCGGTTTTCAGCGCCTGGCGAAAGCGGGTGACCTCGGCATTGACGCTCTTCTTGTCAGCGCCGATGCTTTTGCGGGTGAGAACGAACTTCAGTGGATCGAGGACCAGTGCCCTGCCATAGGCAATACCTGCGGAGACCCCAAGCCCTCTTAACATGAAAAAATTACCTTATCAGGTATTCGTGTCGGCGTCACTGTCCAGTGGAACGGGTTCTCTTTTTTCGTCCATCTCTCCGAAACCGTCTGCAACGAGGTTTTTGAGATGGCTCATCGCCGATTCTTCGTCCGCCCCTTTTACCCTGATGATGATGCTGGAGCCCAGGGCCGCGGCAAGCAGGAGGACACCCAGGATGCTTTTACCGTCTACCTCTTCTTCAGGTTTATCGGCCCGGCTGAGTTTGACCTGCGAAGTGAAATTCGACGCCATATTGACGAATTTGGCGGCAGCCCTGGCATGAAGCCCGAGCTCGTTGACAATTGCAATTGTCTCCTGGATCATCCCGTCCTCGAATAGGGCAACGGCGGATCGGGTCCGCCGCGAATCTTCTCTCTGGGGCCTTGACGGCAGCACGTTCAACCGGGGCAAGCGCCTCGCTGGCGATTTCAGCTCCGGTTGAGGATATCGCTGGCCACGTGGATGCTTTTCTGGCCCTGGGCCCTGATTTTCTGCGCCGCATCCACGAGGTTCCATTGCTCCTTGCGCAAGCTGAAGAGCTTGATCAGCATCGGCAGGTTGACGCCGGTGATGATTTCAACCTTGTCCGCCTCGAGAAAGGAGAGGCTCAGATTCGTCGGTGTCCCGCCGAACATGTCGGTGAGGATGAGGACGCCATTGTCTCCGCTGACCGATTCGATACCTTTGAGGATCGCCTTCCTCGCCTTCCCCACCTCGTCGTTCCAGCCGATGGAGATGGCCTCGATCCCTTGAAAATCCTCGCCGATGATCATGCGCGCGGCTTTCACCAGCTCGTCCGCCAGGTTGCCGTGGGTGACAACGAGAATTCCAAACATGATCCTTCTTTCCTCTACGCCCCTTGGGGCCGCGGACATGAGAAACAGCTCAACGAGCGACTATTGTAGCGTTTCAGCGGCACCGGCCGCAATGGATTAACGGCCCTGCCCGGGGATGGTCAGTTTCGCCGTCGCAGCAAGTTCTCGTCGAAGCGGTCCACAAGCTCACGCGCTCGGTTGACCCCCTTGAGCTTGAGCAGGTGGTTTCGCACGCCGACCTCGATGAGATTGGAGATGTTGCGGCCGGGAGCCACCGGCATGAGCAGGACCGGAATCTCCACACCGAGAAACTCCCGGCGGGCTTCCTCGACGCCGAGGCGATCGTAGGCCTGTCCTGTCTTCCACTTGTCCAGGGACACCATCAGTTCGATGGTCTTGGAGCGCCGAACGGAGGTCACGCCGAAGAGTTCCTCGACGTTGATCACGCCCATGCCCCGCACTTCCATCAGGTGGCGCAGGGGCTCGGGACTGGTGCCCTCGAGCACCGAGTCCGGCCTGCGCTTGACCAGGATGACGTCGTCGGCGATGAGCCGGTGGCCCCGGGAGATGAGGTCCAGGGCGCTCTCGGACTTTCCGATGCCGCTTTCCCCGCTGAGCATGACGCCGAGGCCGAAGATCTCCAGGAGGACACCGTGGATCTGGGCCGTGGGGGCCAGCCGGTCCTCGAGGAAATCGGTGAGCCTGCGGATGCAGATCGAACTGACGAGCCGGCTCTTGATCACCGGCACATGGTGCTCGTCGGCCAGGCGGAGGAAGAGGTCACAGACCCGGGAGCGGTGGGTCAGGACGAAAACGGTAATCTCTTCGGAAAAGACCTGGCGCAGCGTCTTTTCCCACGCCGCCCCGCCGCCCTCCAGCGTCTCGAGAAACTCGGATTCGCTGCGCGCGAGAATCTGCACCCGTCCGGCACGGATATAGTCGGCCTTGCCGGCGAAGGAGAGCCCGGGTTTCTGGATCCGGCTGTCCGTGATCAGGTTGGAGAGGCCCTCGCGGCCGGCGAGCAGGCTGGCGTCGATGCCGGGGGTCCGTTCGTCCAGCAAGGCCTGCACCGGCACGCTTTTCGTCTGTGGCTGTCCTGTGGTCATCGTTTTCGTCGGGACCCCGGATCAGCGGTCGGGGTCGATGAGACCGAAATGGCCGTCACCGGTACGATACATCACGTTGATCCGGGAACTGTCCGCATCGCGGTAGACGATGAAGGCCAGTGACGAATCGGCCAGGCGCAATGAGGCCTCCTCCATGGAGAGCGGTTTCGGTTCGAAGCGGTCTGTGCGGACCACCCGGGGCTGGTGCTCCGCTTCCCCTTCCGCCTCGCCTCCCTCGTCTTCCGAGTCATCGGCTCCACGGGCCTCGTCGTCGTACCCGGCGCTCAGGGCCTCGATCATCGCTTCCTTGCCGCCGCGGACCTTCTTCCGGTCGCGAACTTTTTCCTTCTGCTTCTTTGCCTGGCGCTCAAGCTTGTCCACCACGGCGCCCACCGAGGCATACATGTCGCTGGTGACTTCCATGCCGTTGAGAGAGAACGGTTTTCCTGAAATCCCGATCTCGGCGATGTGCCGGTATTTCTCCACGCTGAGCGTGACGCTGATGTCCTGGATCGAGGTCCAGTACTTGGTGATCTTCCCCAGCTTCTCTGTCACGTACTGTTTCATCGCGTTGCTGACGTCCATCTGCCTTCCGGTAAAATGGATCTGCACGTCTTTCATGTTTTCCCCCGTTGCCTGGTCATGGACTCCCTGGGGAGCCTACAACAAAAAAGGGCAAGTCATGCCGACGCCGAAGACACGGCACACCCTACCCTGCGGGAACAGGACCTGGCCCTGGCTGTCACAATAGCTGCCGACGATGGGTTGACGATGGTATCTTCATCTCCTCCCGGTACTTGGCCACTGTTCTGCGGGCGATCTCCAGCCCCTCCTGCTTGAGCAGCTTGACGATGGCCGAATCGCTGAGCGGCTTTTCCGGGCGTTCCTCGTTGATAAAATCGCGAATTTTCCCCTTGACGCTGAGCGAGGAAACGTCCCCGCTGTCGGAACTGATGCCGCTGTGGAAGAAATACCGCATCTCGAAGAGGCCCCGCGGGGTGTGCATATATTTGTTCGAGACCACGCGGCTTACCGTGGATTCATGCATCTCTATGTCCTCGGCCACGTCCCGGAGCACCAGCGGCTTCATGTGGTGGATACCGTGGTCGAGGAAGGCCCGCTGGTGCTTGACCACGCTCTCCGCTACCTTGTAGATCGTGCGTTGGCGCTGCTCGAGGCTCTTGATCAGCCACAGCGCGGACCGGAATTTCTCCCGGACGTAGTTCTTGGTATCCGCACTGCTCTCGTTTCCCTTGTCCAGCATCCGGCGGTAGTACGGGCTCAGCTTGAGCCGCGGCAGCCCGTCCTCATTGAGCACCACCACGTATTCGTCGTCCACCTTGACCACGTGGATGTCGGGCACCACGTACTGGGAGTTCACGTCGTTGTACTTGAGCCCGGGACGAGGGTCCAGGTGCCTGATGATCTCGAGGTAGCGGCCCACTTCCTCCAGCGAACAGCCGAGGTGGCCGGCGATCTCCTTGAACCGCCGTTTCTGCAGCAGGTCGAGGTGGTCGCGGACGATGACCGCCGCTTCGGTGTCCAGCGCTCCGAGCTTCTTCAGCTGGAGCAGCAGGCACTCCTGGAGGTTGCGCGCCGCCACGCCGGCCGGGTCAAAGGACTGCACGAGGTCGATGGCCCGGCTGACCAGGTTGTCCTGGAATCCGCCCATCGTCGCCAGCTCTTCGTCGCTGGCCATGAGCATGCCGTCTTCGTTGAGGTTGCCGATCACCGCCTCGGCGACCTGGCGCAGCGTCTCGTCGGCCTGGGTCACGCCGAGCTGCCACTGCAGGTGGTCGGTGAGGCTCGGGGGCTTCTGCAGGAAGTTCTCGTAGGAGGGCAACTCGCGGACCTCGGACATGCCCTGGAATGTGCGGGGGCCGAGGGCCGGGTCGAGGTATTCCTGGAAATAGGAATCCATGTCTATTTCACTGAAGGAATCCTCCTTCACGTCGGCCTCGGCCTTTTCGGTGACGCTGCTCTCCTGTTCGGTCCGTTCGGTGCTTGCCTGCTCGGTCAGCGGCTCATTGGGCGTTTCCTCGAGGACCGGGTTCTCCACCAGTTCCTGGGTCAGAACGTCCTGCAGTTCGATGCGGTTCAACTGCAGCAGCTTGATCGCCTGCTGCAGCGACGGAGTCATGATCAGCTTCTGGGTGAGCTTGAGCGACAAGCTCAATTTCTGGTCAAATGCCATCGTTGCCTCGAATGCCTGTTATCGTTTGCCGGCTGCTGCGGAACCGTGTCGCGCCGCTGTAACTCGTTTCGGCGCATCGCCGTCAAATGATAAGCCCGCGGCGGCGTCTTTCCGCGCCCGCCGTCAGTTCAGGCTGAAATCGTTCCCGAGGTAGATCTGGCGCACCTCTTCGTCCCCGGCCAAATCCGCCGGGGAACCGTCGCGGAAGATCTCTCCCTCCTTGATGATATAGGCCCGGTTGACCGTCTTCAGCGTGTCGCGGACGTTGTGGTCCGTGATGAGGATGCCGATCCCCTTGTCCCGCAGCTGGAGCACGAGGTTGCGGATGTCCTGGACCGCCTTGGGGTCGATGCCGGCGAATGGTTCGTCGAGCAGGATGAAATAGGGTGAAATGACCAGTGAGCGGCTGATCTCCACCCGTCGGCGCTCACCGCCGGAGAGCGAATAGGCCTTGTTCTTGGCCAGGTGCGCCACGCCGAGTTCCTCGAGCAGTTCGTCGAGCCGACGGGCCCGTTCCGCCGATGTCATGCGCATCGATTCCATGATCGCCAGCAGGTTCTCCTCCACCGTGAGCTTGCGGAAGATTGAGGCCTCCTGGGGCAGGTAGCTGATGCCGCTCTTCGCCCGCAGGTACATGGGCAGGGAGGTGATGTCCTTGCCGTCGAGGAAGACCCGGCCGCTGTTCGGCCGGATCAGGCCGAGGATCATGTAGAAGGTGGTGGTCTTGCCGGCACCGTTGGGGCCGAGGAGACCGACGATTTCCCCCTCGCGGACTTCGATGGAGACACGGTTGACAACCTGCCGACCCCGGTAGGACTTGACCAGCGCCTCCGTGCTCAGACAATGTTCGGATCCGTTTGTGGCCATCTATCTCGAGGCGCTCCTTCCGCCGAAACCCCTTGCGGACGCCCCGGTGGAGGCGGCCCTCCCGCCGCGGTTTCCGCGGTTTGAAGCACCGCTCCCGGCCCCGGCGGCCTCTTCGGACGAGGCGCCGGAATGCAGCAGGACAAGGGTGACCTCATTGTCGTTTGCGCGATTTAAAATCTTACCATCGGCTAAATGGTAAGTCAAAGTTGTGCCTTGGGCCGAACCGCTGCGGGGATCGACCACCGAAGCCGGGGTATCGAGTCCCACCAGCACGGCGATCTGGCTCTCGGGATAGTAGAGAACCCTCTCCCCGCTGGCCGAACGGCCTCCGGGCTGGCTGACGGTCACCTGGGGCACCACGGGCCGCGAAGTGGCGTTCGGCGGTCCTTCGGCGCTGGTCTCCGCAGTATCGCCGGCAGGCGGCGCGGTCCCGGGCTTTTCGCCGGTGGTTTCGGCTGTGCCCATGGCGTCTGTGCCGCCGGCGATCATCGTTGTCCGGCTCGCCTGCCGGCGGGCCTGGCTGTCGAAACCGGTCATCAGCACATCGGCGGTCCGCGTCCCGGTGAGGCCTGATTCGGTCTCCTTGGCGGGCAGGACCGAGGCGATGATGTGCTCGATGCGATTGTCCTCCCGGCCCAACTGGATTTCCATGTGGTCTGCGTCCAGGCGTGTCCGGTGCTGGCGGACATTGACCCGGTCGTCGAGGATGATATAGCGCCCCAGGTCATCGTAGACCAGCTTGCGGCAGGTGATCTGCAGCGGAGCGGCTCGGTCGTAGGCGGTATCCGGCGGGTACTCGTCCACCGCCTCCCCGTCAGCCTCCCCGGGATCGACGAGGGCCGTGATGCCGCCGATGGCTTCTCCGGCCGCCGCCGCCTCCTCTCCCCCGCCGGTGCCGCCCGGCGGCTGGATGATCAGGGACACGCGCTCCAGGGCCTCCATCCGCCGGTCCTGGTGGTAGACCCAGAGCATCCGGGTGGCCAGGACATTTTCTCCCTTGAGCACGCGAACGGTTCCGCTGAAACTGGAGACCCCGGCTTCCAGGTCGCTCTCCAGGCGATCGGCGTGGATGAAGACCGGCTCGTTGTCGGAAGCCTCGCTGAACAGCGCGACATCGAGCCCCATCTCTCCGCTCTCTCCGCTGACGCTGACCCAGACGTTTTCTTCAGCTTCCAGCAACTGGCCATCCACGCCGTAGAGGATGCGCACCGCTTCCAGGGCCACGGTGTCGTTCCACAGCCGGGGCAGGGCGCCGTTCTCCTTTCCGGTGACCAGCAGCCGCCCGGCCGGCGCATCGTAGTTCGCCCGTTCACCGCGGATATGCTCGGCGCCCCGGCTGAATTCCACGGTGCCGGAAATTTCCGCGGCCTCGATCTCCTGTTGTCGGGCATCGAAGCGGGCCGTGAGCGTTTCGCCGGTGAGCACGATGTCCTCGGCCCTGTCTCCGCTCATCGTCAGCCGGCAATGGCCCTCGGCATGGAAGCTGTCCAGGCGGTTCGGTGCACCCTCGGGGTGGAACCTGAAAACAAGCCTGCGGCCTTCCAGCCGGCGTTGGCCGTTTTCGCCTGGTGGCGGGTCGAGCACGATCTCGGCCCCCAGCGCCTCCGTTCCCCGGGCCACGATATAGCTCAGTCGTGCCGCCTCCTGCGTTTCCACGGGAAAGAAGAGTTCCAGCCGCGACGCGCGAAGCGTCTTGCGGCTGCCGTCCTCGCCCAGGGCCTGCATGCCGCTGGTGGTTTCAGCTGTCCGCGTTTCCACCGCCGGCCCCTCCGCCATCTGGAAAACCACCGACCCATGGGCCGAAACGTGCCGGATACGACGGCTTTCCGGGTCGAAATCGATGCGCAGAGTGCGGCTTTGCAGGCCGAGCCGCCCCTGTTCGAGGACGACCCCCTGGGCCAGGTAGGCCACGCCCTGATCCCGCAGCAGCTTGAGATATCCGGCCTTGACACGCACCGGTACGCCGGTTCCGCCCTCCCCGGGCCGGATGGTCAGGTCCACCTCGGCGGGCAGCTGCAGCTCCCCGCTGTTCATGTCGTAGAGCACTCCCATGGAACTGCCGGAGAGCCGGCTGTCGCTGAACTCCACCAGGCGGTCCCCGGTCAGTGTGCCCAGGGTGTCGTCGTGGAGCGCCGACGCCGTGTTGATCGTCATGCCCTTGCCGTCGTTGATCCTGACATTCTCCCAGAGGAACGAATCGCCGCTCTCCTGGTCATGGCGACCGAAATCGCTGCGCACATCCATGCCGTCACGGCCGAAACTGAGGTGCAGGTCCTCGAGGATATTGACGCCGTCCTGGTAGTTGACCAGTTCCCTGGCGCTGATTTCGTTCTTCAGCTTCTCGCGTTCGTAGCTTTTCTGGTTGAACTCGGTCTGGATCAGCTGCTCCCCGGCCACCAGTTTGCGCAGGTCCTCGTCCGCGGTGCTGTCGGAAATGGTCGTGCCGGTGCGGTAGTTGGCCACCACCACGACCACGAAGACCGCCAGTGCCAGGAGCAGCACGGCTTTGAGCAACTTGACGCGATTCATCAGCGTGTCCTTGACCGGCCCGCGGGCAGCCCTCGATGATTGTCCCCCGCCGCGTTCATGGGCGGTACTATCAATGATACATCGCGGCCTGTCAATCAGAAACGTCACCCGGCGAAATCAGCGGGAATCGGCGGCCGGCCTGGCATCAGAGACATTGAGCTGCACCGATTCACGGCCGCCCCAGCGGTTGATCTCCACCCGGGCCAGCACGTCGAGCCCCCCGGCGGCGGAGGTCAGTCCGGGCAGCAGCTCCGCCGAGCGCCACCACAGCGCATCGAACCCGGCCCCCTCGCCGGAAAGCCGCAGCTTGAGGTGCTGGTCCTTGAGCAGGCGGGGTTCCCCTTCCAGCCGCAGGCCCCGCACGAGGAAGACCGGTCGGGGGTTGCCCATGCCGTGAGGTTCGAGACGGGACAGGTCGTCGGCCAGGCCACGGTCGATCTCCGCCGGCCTGGCCTCGGCGTCGGCGGTGATGCGGCGGACGAGGAGGTCCTCGTCGAGGTGGGTGCGGCAGTGCTCCTGGAGCCGTTTGCGCAGTTGCGGGATGCGCTCCGCGGCCACGGTGAGACCGGCGGCCATGGCGTGGCCGCCGAAGCGCTGGAGCAGGTCCGCCGCCGATTGTTCCAGGGCCCCGGTGATGTTGAACCCCTTGATGCTGCGGCAGGAGCCGTGCCCCGACGTGTCATCACGTGAGATGACCACCGCGGGCCGGTGATACGCTTCCACGAGGCGTGAGGCGGCAATGCCGATGACACCGCGCGGCCAGCCACTGCCGTCCAGCACGAGGATCCGCTCATCGAGAAGGGCCGGGTCCTGCTGCAGCATGGCCGTGAGCTGCTCCACCAGTTCGGTCTCCTGGAGGCGGCGACGGGCGTTGAGCAGGTCCAGCTGCCGGGCGATCTCCCGTGCTTCGTCCTCGTCGGCGGTGAGGAGGAGCCGCGCCGCCACCTCCGCCGAGTCGATCCGACCCGCGGCATTGATCCGCGGGCCGAGGTGGTAGCCCACCTGTCCGGCCGTGGGGGGCCGGCCTTCCTCCACCCCGCTGACCCGCAGAAGCTCCCGCAGGCCAGGGCTGGCGGCCTGACCGAGGTGCGGCAGACCCAGCCGAACCAGCAGTCGGTTTTCGTCTTCCAGCGAAACGAGATCGGCCACCGTGCCCAGCGCGGCCACCGAGGCATAGGCCGGGGCGTTGAACGGCCGCTGCAGTGCGAGGTGCAGGGCCTGGGCCAGTTTGAAGGCCAGCCCGGCACTGCACAGGTCGGTGAACGGGTAGCGGCAGCCCTCCTGCCGCGGGTTGATCAGGGCCAGAGCCCGGGGCAGCTGCGGGCCCGGCAGGTGGTGGTCGAGAATCAGCACGTCCACGCCGCGGTGATTCAGTTCCTCCACCGCCTCCAGGTCGTTGGTGCCGCAATCCACGGCAATGAGCAGGCCATAGTTCCCCGCCTCGGCGGTTTGGGCCGCGGATGGCCCGAGGCCGTAACCGTCCCTGATGCGGTGGGGAATGCGGCAGGTCACCCGGCTCACGCCGATCAACTGCAGGGCCCTGGTCACCAGCACCGCTGATGTGACCCCGTCCACATCGTAGTCGCCGTGGACCAGCACCCGTTCTCCTGTTTCCCGGGCCATGATGATGCGGGCCACGGCCTCTTCCATGCCACGAAGCAGCAGGGGGTCGTGCAGGGCGCCGGGATCAGGGTTGCCGAGGAAATCGAGGATTGCCGCTTTGCTGACCAGTCCGCGACCGTGAAGCACGGCGGCGACCAGGGGGTGAATGCCGGCGCCCCTGGCCAGGCGGCGGGTTTCAGCCTCAGGGGGGGCGCCGCGTACGCGCCAGCGGGCACCGCTCAGCGAGGCGATCATCAGTTCACGTCGAGGAAAGCCCCCATCCTGCGGAACTTGTCATAGCGCCGCTTGACGAGGTCGTCGGCCGGGAGGCCGTCGAGACTGAGCAGGTCTTCACCGAGCTGGTGCCGCAGGGTCGCCCCCATCAGGCTGGGGTCGGCGTGGGCCGCACCGGGCGGTTCCGGGATCACCGTGTCCACGAGGCCCAGGCGCTTCAGGTCGGGGGAGGTGAAGCGGAGCGCCTCGGCGGCCTCCTGGGTCCTGGTCTGGTCGGCCCAGAGGATCGCCGCACAACCCTCGGGTGAGATCACGGAGTAGATGGCGAACTCGAGGATGTTCACCACGTCGCCCACCCCGAGGCCCAGCGCCCCGCCGCTGCCGCCTTCGCCGGTGACGGTGACGATGATCGGCACGGTCAGTTCGGCCATTTCGCGCAAATTGAAGGCGATGGCTTCCGCCTGGCCCCGCTCCTCGGCCCCGATGCCGGGATAGGCGCCGGGGGTGTCGATGAAGGTGAAGATGGGACGGCCGAACTTCTCGGCCATACGCATGATGCGCAGGGCCTTGCGGTAGCCTTCGGGGCAGGCCATGCCGAAATTGCGCCGGATGTTCTCCTTGGTGCTCCGGCCCTTCTGGTGCCCCACCACGGCCACCGGCCGCCCGTTGAACCTGGCGAAACCGCCGATGATGGCCGGATCGTCAGCGAACCGGCGGTCGCCGTGCACCTCGACGAAATCCTCGAAGATCATGTCGACGTATTCGAGGGTGTTTGGTCTCAGGGGGTGCCGGGCCACCAGCGCTTTCTGCCAGCGGCTGAGCCGGCCGTAGACCTCTTCCCGCGTCTTGCGGAGTTTCTGCTGCAGCCGGTCGAGATCACGGCTGTTGTCCCGTCCGGAAAAGCTGGTATGTTCCTCGATCTCCCGCAGGATCTCGCGGATCGGCGCCTCAAAATCGATGGAGTCCTTCATCAGTCAATCCGTCCGTGGCCCGGCCGGGCCCGTGGCCCGTTGCCAATCGTCTCAGGTCGTTGCAGCGACACCACTTGAGAGGCAGGAGCGTACTTGATGGCCCCTGCTTTGTCAAGGATTGCTCAGCCGTTTCGCCACCCGCCGCTGCCGCCGAAACGGTTGCCGTTCCGAGGGCCGCTGGACTGCCAGTCGCTGAGCCGGAGTTGGCCCGGATGGTAGTACACGCACCCCGGCCCGAGGATTTCTTCGAGCCCCCTGGTGGCATCGGGCGTGGGCTTGAGAAAATAGCCGGTGGAAGGACGCATGGTCACCCGGCCGCCCTGCGGCGTGCGGAAGGTGAACTGCAGCGGCACGTTACCGCTGTGGCCGGCGAGCATCAGGCGCAGGCGTTCCAGGTCCTGCTCGCTCAACCCTTCCAGGCCCACGTGCACGGTGACCGCTCCGGCCAGTTTCTCGCGGGCCGCTTCCAGGGGGAAGATCTTCACCGCCAGCAGACGGATGTTCTCCTCTTCGCTATCGTCGCCAAAGGCCTCTGAACGCTCCATGCGGGCCAGCACCATCACGGCTCGGTCCTTGACCAGGCTCTCCCGGCATTCCTCGAAGACCTTGGGGAAGACGACAACTTCGTTGCGGCCCTCCAGGTCCTCGAGGACGAAGGTGGCCATGCTGTCACCCTTGCGCGTCTTTTTCAGGGCCAGGGCGGAGACGATGCCGGCCATGGCCACGATGTCCGCGGTGTCCACCATCGAAGGGAGGCTGCGGCTGTCAGCGGTGGAAAAACGCTCGATGATCTCGCTGTAGCGGGTCAGTGGATGTCCGGTGACGAAGTAGCCCAGCAGCTCTTTTTCGTACCCCAGCCGTTCAATCTCCGGCCATTCCGGCACGTTGGGAAGCTGCTGACCCTCATCGGGCCACCCCGAATCGGCCTCGACAGCGTCCCCGAAGAGGGAATCCTGACCCTGCTGGATGTCCACCTGGCGACGCTGCCCGGTCTCCATCGCCCGGTCGAGCACGGCCCAGAGCTGCGAACGGCGGTAACCGAAGGAATCGAACCCGCCGCAGCGGATGAGGCTCTCCAGCACCCGGCGGTTGTTCAGGCGCAGGTCCACCACCTCGAAGAAACTGAAGAAGGACTTGAACCTGCCGCCCTCGCGGCGGCGGGCCTCGAGGATCGACTCGATGGCGCTCTCCCCCACGTTCTTCACCGCGGAAAGGCCGAAACGGATCTTGTCCCCGGCCACCGAGAAATTCATCTCGCTCTCGTTGATGTCCGGCGGCAGGATGCTGATGCCCATGTCGCGGCACTCGGCGAGATACTCCACCATCTTGTCCGGGGCGTTCTTCTCACTGGTCAGCAGGGCGGCCATGAAAGACACCGGGTGGTGCGCCTTGAGGTAGGCCGTCTGGTAGGCCAGCAAGGCGTAGGCGGTGGAATGGGACTTGTTGAACCCGTACTCGCCGAACTTGGCGATGAGGTTCCAGATGGTTTTCGCCTTCTCCCGGTTGATCTTCCGTTCCGCCGCCCCCTCTTCGAACTTGACGGCGATCTTGGCCATCTTGTCCGCTATCTTCTTCGACATCGCCTTGCGCAGGTCGTCCGCTTCGCCCATGGTGAACCCGGCCACGGCCCGGGCGATGCGCATTACCTGTTCCTGGTAAACCACGATGCCGTAGGTGTCCTTGAGGATCTCCTCGATCTGGGGCAGCAGCGCCTTGTTCTTCCGCCGCCCGTGACGGCGGTCGATGAAATCGTCCACCATGCCCCCCTGAAGCGGGCCGGGCCGATTCAGCGCGTTGACCGCGATGAGGTCTTCAAAACAGTCGGGGTGCAGCCGGCGGAGAATGTCCTGGGCCCCGCCCTTTTCGAACTGGAACACGCCGCCGGTGCGTGCCTCGCAGAGCAGCTGGTAGGTCTCGGGATCGTCCAGGGGCAGGCTGGAGAGGTCCGGCGGCTCCATGCCGTTCTGCCGGATATTGTCCAGTGAATCCTCGATGACGGTGAGCGTGCGCAGGCCGAGGAAGTCCATCTTCAACAAGCCGATGGCCTCGGCGTGGTTCATCGTGTACTGGGTCAGCACGTCACCGTTGGTCATGCGGTAGAGCGGACAGAACTCGGTGACCTCGCGCGGCGTGATCACCACGCCGGCGGCGTGCTTCGAGGCGTGGCGGGCCAACCCCTCCAGCTTCTGCGAAACGTCAACCAGTTTTTTCACCGTTTCGTCGGACCGATAGAGCTTTTTCAGCTCCGGCTCCTCCAGGCCGTCCTTGACCTTGGCCTTGAGGTCCAGCGGGATCATCTTGGCGATGCGGTCCACTTCGGCGTAGGGCAGCCCGAGCACCCGCCCCACGTCGCGGATCGTCTGTCGGGCCTTGAGCGTGCCGAAGGTGATGATCTGGGCCACGTTCTCGTTGCCGTACTTCTGCCGCACGTGCTCGATGGCCTCGTCCCGCCGGCGCTGGCAGAAATCGATGTCGATGTCCGGCATGGAAACACGGTCGGGGTTGAGGAAGCGCTCGAAGAGCAGGTCGTATTCCAGGGGGTCGAGGTCGGTGATCTTCAGGCAGTAGGAGACCAGGCTGCCCACGGCCGATCCCCGCCCGGGGCCCACGGCAATGCCCCGTGTCCGCGCCTGGTGGATCACGTCCCAGGTGATGAGGAAGTAGCCGGAAAAGCCCATGCCCTTGATCACGTCGATTTCCATCTGCAGGCGGTCACGGTACTCGTCGAGCCCGTTTTCGAGGCCCTCGCGCTCCAGCCGGCCCCTGATGCCGGGCAGCCGCTCCTCGAACCCTTCACGCACCTTCTGCTCGAAGTGGCCGTCGAGATCCTGGCCCTCGGGCACGTCGAACACCGGGAGCTGGTAGGAGCCGTACTCGAAATCGAACTGGCAGCGTTCGGCGATGCGCACCGTATTGCTCAGCGCCTGGGGTGTCTCGGCGAAAAGCTCGGCCATCTGCTCGGGGGATTTGACGTAGAACTCGCCGCTGGGGAACCTCAGTCGGTCCTCGTCGCTGGCCACCTTGCCGGTCTGGATGCAGAGCAGGATGTCGTGCGCCTTGTCGTCACCCTCCTCGAGGTAGTGGCAGTCGTTGGTGGCCACCAGCGGGATATCGAGCTTGCGGCCCAGTTCGATGAGCCCGGGATTGGACAGCGCTTCCTCTTCCATACCGTGGTCCTGCAGCTCGAGAAAGAAGTTCTCCGGCCCGAAGATCTCCCGGTAGAAGCCGGCAATTTCCGTGGCCCGCTCCACATCGCCGTGAATGATGTGGTTGGGCACCTCGCCGCCGATGCAGGCGGTGAGCGCGATGAGGCCCTCGGCGTGCCGTTCGAGCAACTCGTGATCCACCCGCGGCCGGTAGTGGAAGCCCTCGAGGTAGGCCAGCGAGACCAGCTTGACGAGGTTGCTGTAACCGGTGGCATTCTCGGCGAGGAGGATCAGGTGGTAGGCCCGTTCGCCGTGGATGCGGATGCCGCGAGCATCCTGTTTTTCGAGCCTGCTGTGCGGTGAGACGTACACCTCGCAGCCGATGATCGGCTTGATCTCCGCCGCCGTGGCCGCCTTGTGGAACTCCACGGCACCAAAGAGGTTGCCGTGGTCGGTGATCGCCACTGCCCGCTGGCCCTGCTTGCGCACCAGCTTGACCAGTTCGTCGATTTTGCAGGCCCCGTCGAGCAGAGAGTATTGCGAGTGATTGTGGAGATGGACGAAATCCGGCTGCTGGCTCATGCGGCTCGATCCCGAAATGGCGATGGTTGAAGGTCCGCCACCACTTTACCGCAACGGACCCGGTGAAGTAAACTGACCGGCCGAGGAAGATATATGAAACGCTCCAGTGCCCTGCTCCTCCTGATGCTTTTGCTGCCGGGATTCCTCTCCTCCGGTTGCCGGCTCTTTCTGCGTCTGCCCGATGAAATCACCGATGCCCGGCTCCGCGAGCTGCATGGCCTGGGTGAAATCCCCGAGGACGAGACCTGGTGGCAGACCCGCGACCGCCGCCTGGAGGAACAGGAAAAGCTGCTCTTCCGCTTCCCCCTCGAGGAGCGCTGGAGCCAGCCCTTCGACGACAGCCGGGCCCTCACCGGCGCGCCACTGCCCGCGGGCCGTTCCCTCTACCTCACCGTACCCGCCGAGGGGCTGGTACGGCTCAACGCCGAAGACGGCATCCCGGTCTGGACCTTTGCCACGCTTCCCGGGGAGACGTGCGGGCCCCTGGCCGCCGCCGGAGACCTGCTCGTTTTCGCCACCGACGCCGGTCGAGTCACCGCCGTGTCGCCGGACGATGGCCCGCGGGTGGCCTGGGAAGTGATGCTCGACGAGACCGGGCCCGGCCGACCCACCGCGGACGGCGGCGCGATCTACCTGCCCACCGCCGGCGGGACGGTGAGCGCCCTGGAGGCAAGGGACGGCGGGTTGCGCTGGCGCCACCGCACCGGGGAACCGATGGTCGCCGCTCCCCTGGCCGACCGGGAACGGAACCGTGTCTACTGCGTCTCCCTCAACGGAACCGTCCTGGCCCTCGATGCGGAAAGCGGCGTGGCCGCCTGGCGCTACGATACCGGAAGCCCGATCCGCGGGCAGCCGCTGCTCGCCGGCGAGCGGCTCTATGTCGGTTGTGACGACGGCCGCTTCCACTGCCTGGAGGCCGAAAACGGCGAGACACGGTGGATCAAGCCCACCGGCGCCGCCATCCGCACGCCGGCCGCCGCCGACGGAAAGCTGGTCATCTTCGGCTCCTGGGACGGCTTCCTCTACGCGCTGGACCAGCGCAGCGGCCGCACGCGCTGGAAGGCCGAACTGCCGAACCGCATCGACCTCCCCCCCGTCTGCATCGACGGCCTTGTGCTGCTGGCCTGTGTTCGTTCGCCGGAACTGAGGGCCCTCGACATCGAGGACGGGCGCAGCGCCGGAAGCTTCAAGCTGGAGCACCTCGATGCCTGGTTCACCACGATGCCCCGCCTCTCCGAGGAGCGGCAGCTCTTCGCCGGCACCAGCCGCGGGAAGCTGCTGGCCCTGGCCGAAGTGATCGAGGAGGAGATGACCGAGGAGGAGGCTTCGCGAGCCCGGTTCGAGGAACTTCTGGGGCGCCGGCGGCAGCAGGGGGCCGGCACCGGCAATACCACCGCCGGCGGTGGAGCGCCAGGCGGTCAGCGGCGCCGTTGATTCCCGGTCAATGGGCGGCAGGGCCGGCGAGCAGCTGGCCCAGGTCGCCCTGGCGCAGCATGATCACGTCGGGATCGTCCGGCTCGAGCGCGATCTTCTCCGGGCTGCCGTCGTCACGGACGAAGTGGAAGACCCACATCGTTTCCGATTCGCTGTCCCCCTTGCGCCAGATCTTCTGCCCGGTATAGGGTTCCGTGCGCGTGACGAGGTAGACCTTTCGCGGGGTCATCATCATCTCCCGGGGGATGGGATTGAGCAGTTGGATTCCGAACACTTCCCGGGGCCTCACCTCGTCCAGCGCGAGCAGGTCGTCGGTGCGGTCGGGCCCCGCCCCCTCGCCCTCTCCCGTTGTGACCTCGCTCTCGGCGTCGACCATGTCGAACCAGCGCTCGCTCTCCAGGTACCAGGTGATGGGGTAGGAATTGCCCACCAGGGGCCACTCCCCGCCGTGGAGGTGGGCGTGCTCCCCCTCGAGGGTGGCCCGGGAGAGTACCTCCATCATCTTCGCCAGGTAGACCAGGCCGGCCCGGTTGCCGCTGACCACCATGCCCAGCTCCGGCGTGTAGTCCATGTGGACCTTCTCGTCTCCGCTGCCGGGCACAAGTTCGCGCACGACTTCGGCAAAGACCATCTCCTGGCCCAGCACGTTCGAGGCTCGTGAAATGAACGCATTGCGGTCCAGGGAGCGCTTGAGCTTGAGATCGGCGTACTCGAGACAGCACTGGTAGGCGTCACGGCGAGCCGTGGGGTCGTCAAGGTCGTAGCCCGCGAGGAGTTCGTGGAGCAGGCCCTCGATATCGATCCGTTCATCCATGAAGGTTGCCTTCCGCGACGGTGGTGTTGTCCGATTCGGGCTCACTATAGACGCCTGCCGGAAAGCTGTCAAACAGCGGGTGGAGGCCCCGGGGGAGGGCCGGAACCGTCAGCAGCGGCCGAGGGCTTCACGGTAGTCGGGACCGTCCATGGGCACCACTCGGCACATCTCGAAGAGACGGGAACGAAGCCGGTGACCGATCCGTTCGGCGAGGGTTTCCTCGCCGCCGGGCTGGGGTGGCCTCCCCCCTTCCGTGCGTGGAGGGCCGTCCAGGTAGTTGGTGGTGATCAGCGTGGTCAGCTGGCGCAGGTAGCGCTGATTGATGATGAAATGCAGGGTGTCCTGGACCCAGGGTGACGGCTTTTCAGCACCGAGATCATCAAGCACCAGCAGCTCGGCGCGGCAGATGGGCAGGAGCAGTTTCATCTCGGAGGTGCCGGACACGGGATTGTAGCTCTCCCGGATCTGCCGCAGGATTTCGTGAAAATCGCAGAACCGCCCACTGGCCCCCTTGGTCAGTGCCAGTTCGCGCAGGATGGCCACGGCCAGGTGGGTCTTGCCCACGCCGCAACGACCCATGAACAGCAGGCCCTGGCGCTCCGCCGGGTAGTCGTTGACAAAACGCCGGGCCACCCCGCGGGCGATCTCCAGGGAGGGGTGGGTCAACGAGATGAAACCGCGGCCATCGGGGGAATCATCGATGGCGCAGTGTCGAAACCGCGGCGGAATGTCGAGTCTGGAGAGCCGCTCCGTGCCCGGTCGCCGGCGGCAGGAACAGCGGGTGGCCCGTTCGATGCCCTGTTCCTCCGCAATGAAGAATCCGGTTCCGTGGCACCTGGGGCAGACCCCGGCCCCGGGAACCTCCACGTCCCCGGCATGATCGTTGTCGTGTTCGGTCAATTGAGGAACCCTCTGAGGACCTTGCAGCGTTTGGAGCGTCGCAGCTTTTCCATGGCCTTGAACTCGATCTGTCGAATCCGTTCCCGGGAGAGATTGAGCCGGTTCCCGATCTCCTTGAGGGTCTGGGGATCGTCACCGCTGAGACCGAAGCGTAGCTGGATGACGGTGGCTTCCTTCTCGCCCAGTTCACCGAGCAGCGAAATGATGTGCTGCTCGAGGGAGGATTTTATCACCTGGAGGTGGGCGGAAGGAATAGTGTCCTGCTCGATTCGCTGCCACAGCTGAAAATCATGGTTTTCGTCGACGATGGTGTTCAGCGAGATGTTTTCCCGGGCAAAGCCCTGAAGGAACATCACCTCGTCCTCGGTGATGTTCATCTGGTCGGCGAGCTCGTCGGTGGTCGGCTTGCGCTTGAGTTTCAAGGCCAGGTCGGAGGCGTTCTTGCCCAGCTTGTAGAGCATGTTGGCCTGCTTCTGCGGCAGGCGGAAGGAACCGCCCTTTTCGGCGATGGCGGAGATGATCGCCTGGCGAATCCACCACACGGCATAAGTGACGAACTTGACCTTGCGGTCAGGGTCGAAACGCTTGGCCGCCTCGATGAGCCCCAGGTTGCCCTCGTTGATCAGGTCGAGGAAGGAGAGCCCGGCGCCGCGGTAGCGCTTGGCGAAACTGACCACGAACCGCAGGTTGGCTTCAACCATGTGGGTCAGGGCCTCCTCGTCCCCGGCCTGGATCCGGCGGCCGAGGCCCACTTCCTCCTCGGCGGAGAGCTTGGGGACGCGGGATATTTCGCGCAGGTAGCGCTTGAGGATTTCCGATTGGGAATCGGTCCTGCTGGCCGGTTTGTCGTTCATCGATCTCCGCTTGATCGCGCCGCCGAGCGCCGCGCTTCGTCCCGGCCTTGTCAGTCACGGGCGCCTAGCCGGGTTTGCGTCCGGACCGCCGGATCAGCCGTGCCGGCGGAACGCGTATCAGGGCGTTGTCGACAGTGCGCTCCAGACCCTCATACTTCCTTTCGAACTCCGTCTGGAGATACTTGAGCAGTTCCAGCACTTCGGACTGCAGTGATTCCATTTTTTCCTTCATGTTCAGGATCACGTCGACCCCGGCGAGGTTGACTCCCATCTCCCTGGTCAGGTTGAGAATCAGCTCCAGCCGCTCCAGGTCGTCTTCGGTGTAGACCCGGGTGTTCCCCTCGGTTCGCGAGGGGGTGATCAGGCCTTCGCGCTCATAGAGGCGCAGTGTCTGCGGATGGACGTCGAAACGTTCCGCAACGGCGCTGATGAGGTAGCAGGTTTTTCGTTTTTTTCTGTCGGGCATCGTTTTCGCATCCGCTGACTGACGCCGGGCGCCTGTCCCTAGAATATACCGGACGGTAAGAACACGGCAACCCCGGTCAGGTGAGCTCTTCCCGCAATTCCCCCTGGGGGTTGAGCCGGCTGAATTCCCGTATGATCTCCTTTGACCGTTCGTCACGCAGTGTCGGCAGCACCACGCGCACTTTCACGTACTGGTGCCCGCGGACGCCTCCGCGCAGCGACGGCGCCCCCTTCCCGGAAAGCTTGAATTTCTGGCCGCTCTGGGTCCCTGGCGGCACCTTGAAGGTGGTCGTGCCGTCCACGGTGGGCACCGCCACCCTGGCCCCGAGCAGGGCCTCCTCCAGCGTGATGGGCAGTTCACAGTAGATGTTGTCGCCGCGCCGCTCGAAAAACCGGTGACCGGCCACCCGGGTGATGATGAACAGGTCGCCCGGCGGTCCGCCGTTGATCCCCGGCTCCCCTTTCCGGGACACGCGGACTTTCGAACCGTCGCTGACGCCGGCCGGTATGCGCACGCGGATTTTTTCACTGCCCGTTTCGTGGTTGAGGCTCACCTGTGTGGACAGGCCGCGGATCGAGTCCTCGAACGTGATACTCATCGTGTACTGCAGATCGTTGCCCCGGCGCGGCGCATCGGGATCGCGCCGTCCCCGGCCATAGGAAGCCCGTCCACCGAAGAGCTCCTCGAAAATGTCGCCGAAGCCGCCTTCGCGGCCCAGGTGCGAGAAATCGAAATTGTCGAAGATGGTCCCGTCGAATCCGCCGCCGGGCGAGAAGCCGCCCTCGGCGAAACGCGGCCCGAGCGTGTCGTATTTGCGACGCTTCTCCGGGTCGGAGAGCACGGCGTAGGCCGCCGAAATCTTCTTGAAGGCCTGCTCGGACTTCTTGTCCCCCGGATTGAGGTCCGGGTGATGCTTGCGGGCCAGCTTCCGGTAGGCCTGTTTGATGTCGGCGTCGGAGGCACCCTTTTTCACGCCGAGGATGGAATAAAGATCTTCACTCATCACGGGCCACCTCTGCCCAGAATCGAAAAAGCGGGGCCACGGTCAGACCGCGGCCCCGCAGGGAAACTCCGCACCGGAGGATCAGCATCCGGGGCCTCAGCTGGACTTCTTTTCGTCCATGTCCTCGTACTCGGCGTCGATCACGTCCTCCTCGGAGGGACCGGCGGCGTCGCCCTGGGGCGGCGGGGTTCCGCCGGCGGCCTGGCCGCCCTGTTCGGTGCTGGCCTGCTGGTACATGATCTCGGCCAGCTTGTGCGAGGCGGCCGTGAGCTGCTCGATGCCCTGTTCGATGTCGGCGCTGTCCTCGGCCTCCACCGCCTTCTTCAGCGCGGCCACCGCGTCCTCGATATTCTTGGCATCGGCCTCGTCGACCTTGTCGCGGTGCTCCTTGAGTGTCTTTTCCGTGCTGTAGATCAGGGTATCGGCGCGGTTCTTCAGTTCCACCTGCTGCTGCTTGGCCTTGTCCTCCTCGGCGTGGGCTTCGGCCTCGTTGACCATGTTGTCGATCTCGTCCTGGCTCAACCCGGAGGAGGAGGTGATGGTGATCTTCTGCTCCTTGCCGGTTCCCATATCCTTGGCCGACACATTGACGATGCCGTTGGCATCGATGTCGAAGGTCACCTCGATCTGGGGCACGCCGCGCGGGGCCGCGGGGATGCCCACGAGGTGGAACACGCCCAGGGTCCGGTTGCCCTCGGCCATGGGACGCTCGCCCTGCAGCACGCGGATCTCAACGCTGGTCTGGCTGTCCGCCGCAGTGGAGAAGATTTCGCTCTTCCGCGTGGGGATGGTGGTGTTCTTCTCGATGAGCCTGGTGCAGACACCGCCCAGGGTCTCGATGCCCAGGGACAGCGGGGTGACGTCGAGGAGCAGCACGTCCTTGACCTCGCCGGAAAGCACGCCGGCCTGAACCGCGGCACCGATGGCCACCACTTCGTCGGGGTTGACGCCCTTGTGCGGCTCCTTGCCGAAGAACTCCTTGACCAGTTCCTGGACCTTGGGGATTCGAGTGGAGCCGCCCACCATCACCACTTCGTCCACCGACTGGATGCCGGCATCCTTCATCGCCGTGCGGCAGGGACCCATGGTCCGCTGGAGCAGGTCCTCCACCAGCGACTCGAATTTGGCCCGGCTCAGTTTGAGCACCAGGTGCTTGGGGCCCGATGCGTCGGCGGTGATGAAGGGCAGGTTGATTTCGGTCTCCATGGCCGAGCTGAGTTCGATCTTGGCCTTTTCCGCCGCTTCCTTGAGCCGCTGCAGGGCCATCTTGTCCTTGCTCAGATCGATGCCCTGCTCCTTGACGAAGGAGTCGACGATCCAGTCGATGACCCGCTGGTCGATATCGTCACCGCCGAGGTGGGTGTCGCCGTTGGTCGATTTCACCTCCACCACGCCCTCCCCCACTTCGAGGATGGAAATGTCGAAGGTGCCGCCGCCGAAGTCGTAAACGGCGATGGTCTCGTCCTTTTTCTTGTCCAGGCCATAGGCCAGGGCCGCCGCAGTGGGTTCGTTGACGATGCGTTCCACGGTGATGCCGGCGATCTGGCCGGCGTCCTTGGTGGCCTGTCGCTGGGAGTCGTTGAAATAGGCGGGCACGGTGATCACCGCACGTTCCACCTTTTCGCCGAGATACTCCTCTGCCGCCGCCCTCATCTTCTGCAGGATCATCGCCGAGATTTCCGGCGGTGAATAGAGCTTGTCGTCGATGCGCACCCGCGCATCGCCGGTGTCCGACTTTTCCACCTTGTAGGGCACCAGCTTTATCTCCTCGCTGACCTCGGCGTAGCGGCGCCCCATGAACCGCTTGATCGAGGAGACGGTATTCTCCGGGTTGGTGATCGCCTGCCGTTTGGCGGCAAGCCCCACAAGGCGCTCGTCGTTTTTGGTGAACGCCACCACCGAGGGGGTGGTCCGCCCGCCCTCCGGGTTGACGATGACCGTTGGCGCACTGCCTTCCATGACCGATACCACGGAGTTCGTGGTCCCCAGGTCGATTCCGATGATCTTGCTCATTGTCACAAGCCTCCAGAGTTAATCAATGTATCGGGGTCGCATCCCCGCATGACGTCCAGTTGAGTTCCTGAGCTTTATAAGATATGAGTGCCTTCTTGTCAACTATATCTAACAAAGAATATATCAGCGCGCAGAAATGGGCTATCCTGCTCGTGCCCAGGTGATGCTGATTGTCTATGCTATTGAAAAGCTATTGTTTATGCGGAGGCCGCCGTGAGCAGCACACGCCGGCGGCGAGGCCCGTTGTCGAAATCCACGAGGACGATCTGTTGCCAGGTGCCCAGCAGGAGGCCAGCGTTCCGGAAGGGAATGGTAAGGGACGGGCCGATGAGGGCCGCACGAACGTGGGAAAAGCCGTTCCCGTCGCCCCATCGGGCATCGTGGGCGTAATGGAGGCCTTCCGGGGCCATGCGCTCGATGGCCTCGCGGAGATCGGCCACCGCGCCAGGCTCGAACTCGATGGTGGTCAGCCCGGCCGTGGAACCCGGTACGAAGAGGTTCAGCAGACCATCTCCGTTCTTCGTGTCACGGATGAACCGTGCGGCCTGAGGCGTGATGTCGAGAATGTGACAGAAGCCCTCTGTCTCGAGGCTGATTTCGGTCATCTTCACGGCAGGTTCTCCACGGGAGCCCCTCCACCGGGTTCACCCGCAACGGGAGCGCTGCGGCCGGCGTGCATGGTGAGGGTGAACAGGTCCCCGGAACAGCGATAGGAGAATTGCCGGCCCTTCGAATCGATCAGTTCCCCGGGGTCGGCGAACCCCCGGTGGGACAGGTCATCCAGTACACCGGGATAACTTCCATACTCAAGCCGGTAGGCTTCCAGCTTCTCCTCGAGCAGGTGCATCCTCGTCGTATCCCGCATCAGGGCGATGCGGGCGGCTCGTCCTTCGTCGGTCAGGCTCCGCAAGAAGATGTTAAGCGGGTTGGCCGTGAGCCGGGGTACGGTCACCACCAGGAGGGCCGCGGCAGCCAGCAGGGGCAGTGCCGCCAGCAGCAGCCGGGGGGCGCTTCTCCTGCCCCGGGCCGTTTCATCCCGGCGATGGTCGCCACGGGCATCGCCGGCCAGGGTGATCAGGCCCAGGCTGATCAGGTTCGCCAGCACACTCACCGTGTTGAAATCGTGGGTCGGGGAGAGTTCCTTGATCTCGCCCACGGACCGCCGGCCGTCCACCAGGTCGTAGATCAGGTACTCCTCCTCCGACATGGTGATCTGATCGTTCTCTCCTGGGCCGCCCCCTTCCCCGCTTTCCACGGCGATGGGCCCGGGCACCGGGGCCCGGCTGAGCACCTGGTCGTCAGAACGGATTTTCCGATCCAGCAAGGGCCACTCGTCCACCATGCGCACCCCCTCCATGAGTACCGTTTCGGAGTGGATTGGAGAGAGGTGCTCGCGGTCGTAATCGATCTCGGTTTCCTGGATGAAACTGTATTCACCGTCGGTCCAGCGGAAGACGGGGTAGATGATTCGCTCGACCTGCAGTTGCAGGGCCTGGCTGACTTCATCAGAGGTCACCGACTGCTGGTCGCGAAGCACGAGCCAGAGGCGGTCGAGGGTCTGCTGCTGGGTCCCGCGGGCCAGTTCCAGGTCGTCCTCGCCGATGCATCCCCGGCTGAGCAGCGTGTCGGCCACCCGTTCCTCGAGGCGACGGGCTGCCGATTCCGCGGATACGATGGAACCCTGGACGAAGCTGATGCTCACCAGATCCTCGGGGCCATGCAGATTGAGTACGCCGGTCTTGCGCTGGATCCCGATCAACTGGAGGATGTCGGCCAGCGAGAAATCTTTCAGTGTGCCCTTGAGCGCCATCAGGCCTGACCTCCCCTGTTGCCGGCAAGGTTCGCCCGGCCGTCCACCGATCCCAGGGGACGCCATCCGCCGCTGCGCAGGAAGCGCACCAGCCAGCCCACCAGGGACAATCCCCAGACCAGCATCGCCAGGACGCCGGCGGAGAAGAGCAGCGGGTCCAGGTGCCACGGAGACGAACGAAGGCCGATCACCGGCAGGCACCGCGGCACGACGAAGAGCACGCTGAGCAGGAAGAGCCAGACGGCGGTGAGCAGCAGGCCGGTTATCGTGCGGCCCCTGCGCAGCCGCTCCAGGCCCGGGGCGATCAGGGCGAAAAGGCCCTCCCTGGCCGTTCTCCACAATCGATGCCTGCCGATCTGGCGAAGTTTCCGTCGACGGATCTTCGGAGAAACACCGCTCATTCTCGAGTCGAGGTGGCTGCACTGCTGGCATCGATGGTCCTTCATCGGATCCGGACCGCACTTCCGGCACCAGGGGCGGCCGCAGGTGGCGCAGAGCCCGATCTCCTCGTGGCGGTTCATCCAGGCCAGCAGCGCACCGCCGAGCACGGTCAGAACGGAGGCGAGCAGCAGCAGGGCCGCCGGAGCGAGCGGCACGGGCCCGCCGCGGGACAGGGGCCTCCTGAAACCGGCAAACTGTTTTCGGGCATTGGTGCTCAGCGCCTCGCGGACGAGCCCCCAGAGGAACGTGGGCGGAATCCGGTGATCGAGAACCTTCAGACCACGTGATTCCTCGTTGATCAGCTTGCCGATGGCCAGAGGCGCCAGGCGCTGGGCCCTGCTCAACGACTGGTCGGAGTGGTCGAAATCGTAGACCTGAAATTGTGCACTGCTCAGGTTGAAAAAGCTTTCCGCGTAGTCGGGCCTGACATCGATGGCCTTGCGGTAGTGCTGGATCGAAAGGTCAAACTGGTTCCTGTCGAAGTAGATGTTTCCGATGTTGTTCTGGGCCATGGCATAGAGGTAATGGTAGACGGGGATGGCGGCGTACTGCTCGAAGGCCTGATCGTCACGCCCCATCAGCCGGTGCACCGACGCGGCGACGAAGCGCCGTTCCTGGTCGTAGTTCGGCGGTCCTGCCGACCCTTCCTCCGCCGGGGGCTGGATGATCAGCGTTTCACCGCGGGGGGACAAAAGGTGCCCGCTGAGGGCCTCGCTGAACAGGCGCATGTCGCTGGTGTTCAGGTCCCGGTAGGTCCCCTCCACCGTATCCATGGCCGGCACGGCCAGTGAGAGCACGAGCAGGGCGAGGAACTGCGCGATGTGCTCCCGCCGTGACGCGAAGCGCCAGAAGAGCAGCGTCCAGTAACAGAAGAGCCAGAAGGGGCCCAGAAAAACGAACAGCGGGGCGAGAACGAGGCACCAACCGGCAACGGCGGCAACCTCCCCGGGCATTTTTTTAAGCGCGCCTTCGGCCAGGGAATGCCGGAACATCTTCTGGTAGCGTGCCGTGACCACGGTCAGGTAAAGGACGGAGAGCACCACCAGGGTAAGCAGCAGGGCCAGGCAGAGGTCCACCAGGGTGGTCAGCGCCGGCCAGAACGACTCGTGAATACCGGTGAGGGCCGCCGTGACGTACCCGGGTACCCGGATCGGCTTGCGGCCCAGTGAGAGCTCGGCCTGGGCCGCGATGGCCGGCAGGTACAGCGGATCGGCCTGGAGGGCCCCGTCAAGCGACTGGCCGGCCTTTTCCAGGTGCTGGCGTCCCATCAGCAGATGGGCCTCGCGCACGAGGTTTGCCGAAAGACCGGACATGGAGCGGTAGCCGTGCCGCTGAAGCACTTCGATGACCGCGGCGATGGTCCCCGAACCACCCTCGGCCTGGCCCGCTTCGGCCAGCGATGTCTTGTGGTCCAGCAATCGACGGCGGATCCGTTCCCTGACGTCGGCCCGGTTGATCGCCGTGGGCTGAACGCTGGACGGCGGCTGGACATAGATTTCGCCGGCCTCGGCGGCCTGCCGGGCGGGATCCGTGGAGACGGTGATCACCTTCTGCGGTGCGGGTGCCGACGGGTTGCCGATGGAGGGCTCGGCAGCCGCAGGGAAACCCGAGGCCAGGCAGACGAGCACGATCACGGTCAACCCCAGCGGTCTTCCGGCGCCACGACACCATGCTGTCCATCTTGCGTGCGCGGTCAAATCGTTTTACACTCCGTCGCCCGGACTCACCGTGCCGTCGGCCGCGCCCGCGTCGCCTTCCCCCACGGGAAGGATGGTGGGCGCCGGACGGCCAATCCAGCGTGAACAGGAGCAATAACTGCTTTTGCACCCGGCTGCTCTTCTCTGTATCGGCCGGTGGAACGAGGAAATTGATGGGTTTCAACAGCACTGATGAGGAGCGTGAAAGA
>Ga0180430_10000538_pt1 | contig 41013 bp, 43 predicted proteins | sample SS_ome_9_FD_132999 | JGI IMG/M metagenome (GOLD analysis project Ga0180430, IMG submission 132999) | Hypersaline lake sediment archaeal communities from the Salton Sea, California, USA - SS_1_S_2 metaG | ecosystem: Environmental > Aquatic > Non-marine Saline and Alkaline > Hypersaline >...
CGACGAGCTTCTCGTTCTCGGCGACGAGCTCCTCCAACTGGGCCTTCGACTTGTCGAGGATCGCCTGCTTCTGCTTGGTGATCGCCTCGAACTGCTTCTCGAGGCGATGCTTCTTGAGGATGTTCATCCACTGGCGGTTGAGCCGGTGCTGCTTCACCTGCGCCAACTGGCGGACCTCGGCCAGCTCGCCGTGGATCGCGACCACCCGGTCCTCACACTTCTCGATCGTGTCGTACATCACGCCTCCATTCCGATTGGGGTCCCGAGCCGGACCATCATCTTGTCCTCGGCGATGGCGTGACCCAGCGGGATCATGCCCACCATCCCGGCCGGCGAGACCGGGAGTGAAACCACTCCGCCGTCTCGGTGGACGATCACCCCCTCGCCGATCGTGAGTCCTGAGTAACCCGAGACGACCCCGCCCGTCACGATGAACACGTCACCGTTGTTGATGTGGCCGGCGACGCCATGTGCGAGGAGGTGCGTGTCTGCCTGACAGGCGAGGGCGTCGCCCAGGGGATCAAGGACGACGGGGGCGCCTACTCCGATCACCTCACCGCGCTCGGCCCAGAAGCCCACAACATCCATCGCCTCCCACTCGAGGCCGTTCCAGATGAACGTAATCCGCGTCGTACCAAGCTGGACGATGTCCCCGGACTCTGGGGCCTCGGGGAAGGCGGCGACGACCTCTACTTCAGAGACCGCTCCGCTGGTGAATGGCGGGCGAAAGGCCACCTGGGATCACGAAAGCCCCGGGGTCAGGTTCTCGCCCGTGACCCACGGGACGTCGAACCGGATCTCCACGTTCAGGTCTGCCGCGCCGCCCACGCCCCGGTATTGGAACGTGGTCTGCTCCTCGCGCGACGCGAAGCGGAGCGCCGAGACCCCGCCGTTCCGCATCGCCACGTTGTAGGAGTCGTCCGGGTCCGGGGCGTCGGTGGTGCCGACCGCATCGCCAGCCCGATCAGAGACCTGGACGTTGACCGCCGCCGAGGTGTTCTGGAACTCGACCGACCGCAGGATCGCCCGGCTCCGGAAGAACGTGGAGTTCCACGGCTTCGCGTCGAGGAGATCCTGGATGTCGGATCGCGCCACGGTGGCGAGGGACCGAATGTCGAATTCGGCCCAGTCGTCATCTGCCGAGAGGGTCAGGCGGATGCCGTAGGCACCCTGGGGCTCTCCATTCGATCGCCAGTCGGCGGGGATGGTCATGGTCGACTCCGTTGCGCTTGTGCGTCAGGACGCTATCAGAACTCCTCGCGAAGGACGATGCCCCTGATCCGGGCGATGTACCTCGCGATCGACTCAGCACAGTCATATGCGACGTGCTCCAAGGTGCCGGGATCCGTCACCCGGGCCAGCATCATCCCCTCCGGGCCCGACACGCTCGCGCCCGAGTTCGAGCCAGGCTCGCTCGGGTCGAACGCCACGACCACCGGGGTCTTGTCCACCTCGAGACGGCGTATCAGGGAGGTCCAGTCCTTGTGGCCGCGCCGCCCTCGAGAGAGCAGTCGATCGACGGTCCCGTTGGGCGGCCGGAGGACGGCGAAGCCCATCGAGAGCTCCCTGGACATGGGCCCCTTCCGGTTCGCGAATCGCGCGCCGTCGGGCCGATCTGCGACGTCGGAGCCGGACGCATACGACAGCGACCACCCCCACTCAGGGTGCGGATCGTCGAGGTCGAACACCCGGCCGAGCATCAGGTGGCCCAGCCGGAACTGCCCGTCGTCGGAGTTCATCTGGGCCCGGCCGATCGTGAGCTTCATGTAGCGGTAGGAGACCTCGGGATCGACCCCGGAGAAGGCCTCCGCGCACTCTACGACCTGGCAGTCGGAGAAGATCTGGAACGAGCGGTCCTCTCCCCCGACCCGGTAGACGGTGCCAGGCTCCCCGTCCAAGACCAGCGTCGACTCCGTGTTGTCGAGGATCTTGAACACGGACGTGTAGGGCCCCTCGGCATCGTCGTCGAAAGGTGCCGGCGTGTTGTCGTAGGGCGCCTCGGAGTCTCGGACGAACGCGATGTAGAAGGACCGGCCAGTGGCCTGCGACGAGAACTGATGGGGGACCCAGATCGAGCGAGGGCTGCCGTCCTCGAACACCGTCAGGCGGTTCCCGTCCACCTCCAGGCGCCACGGGGTTCCCGTGATCAGAGCCAGCCCGGCGGGGGCGTAGGACCAGTAGGCGGTCGTGCGGACGAGGTTGCTCCCGCCGTAGGTGACGCCGTGTGCGACGAGGTGAATCAGGATGTCGTCCGCGTCGGTGTCGTTCCCGAAGCCGATCCGGCAGCTCGGGAAGTTCCGCCCGAACATCGCGATCGCCTCCGGGCGGAAGCCGGTGTCGCCCGAGTCATAGAGCAGGTGGAACCGGCTCGGCTCGGAGTTGTCGATCACGGGGCTGCGCCACTGGCGCAGCGTCGGGAGGGACAGCACGTTCTCGGCGCCGAAGCGGTGGCCGACCCCGAGAGAGAATCCGCCAGGCGTCACCGCCTGGCCCCGCCACCGAGCACGAACGTCGTCGCGGACGAACTGGGCCGGGCTGTACGTCGTCCGCGACGCTCGCATGTAGTTGTCGATGCCGGAGTCGATCTCCGCCTCCCCCGTCCCGGTGGGGGCGGGGCTCGAGCCCGTCTCTTCGTCCGGATCGGACAGGGCGGGGATCTCGAGGGGGACGGGATGCTCGAGGCTCCAGCCCCGGCTGACGTGGACCGACTTCCAGTACGAAGTGATCGACTCGTCGGTGAGGTTCCCGAACCGGATGTAGGGGGAGAGGGCGATGGTGGTGTCGCTCAGGACACGATCCTCTGGGGCGATGTCGCCAAGGGCGTCGATCCAGTCGCCGGGCTGATCGTCCGTCCAGCCCCGAGCAAAGGCGTAGACCGTGGTGGAGCCGTCCACGTAGCGGCCGGCGAAGAGGACCTCCAACCAGTCGCCCTCGGGCACCTCCGCTCCCGTGAAGGACTCATCGGCTTCGTGGTCCGTGATCGAGAAGAAGGTCCCGCCCAGGGTCTTCGTGACCAGGAGGGACGCCGCGACCCCGGCGACATCACCGGACCCCACGTTCGACAGGACGCGGAGGCCGACCGGGGCGGTCGTCGGCGCATCGTCGGCGAGGCGGAGGACCGCGCGGATGCAGAACTCTGGGGTCGTCTGCTGACGGTAGGGGTCCCCGCCGAGGTCGGTCGCATTGTCCAGCGGCGCATCGAAGTACGTCTTGACACCCGAGGCGAGTCGGAGACGGCCACCCTCGTCGGCCTCGATCGCGATGTCTTCGCTGAAACCGACCTTGGACCACCCCACGTCGGTCGGGACCGCGTAGCAGTCCCAGGTGTGGTTGTAGATGTGCCCCCCGGCGGGGAAGGCGGGGTAGCGCACCGGGCGGCCGTAGGTCGTGTGGGGCGATGCGCTCGGCAGCCGCTCCCGGAGGGACTGCCAGCCGTTGACCTGGTACGCCATCAGCGAAGAGAACGCGAGGTCCGGTCTGGCATCGACCGGATCAGCGACGGAGGTGACGGTGAAGAACGACTCGCCGTTGGCGATGCTGTCCCCGACCTCCCACTCCGCGTCGTCCGCCGGGTTGTCCGCGATGGTCAGCACCCCCCCCACCGTCGTCTTGTGCTCGAACGATCCGACCCACGCGATCCGCTGATCTGCCTCGACCGTGTCCCCGGTCGCGGCCTCCAAGGTGAGGATCTCACCGGCCGTCTGTGCCAAGAACTCGGTCGTCCCCCCCACATCCTCTTCGGCGATCGCTCCCTCGGAGTCCTGCTGGAAGACGGTGGCGAGAACGACCCGGCCGCGCCAGTGAACGGCGTCGATGCCGACGAACCCGTTGTGCGCGACCCGCTCCCACTCCTCGGCGGAGTAGTCCCCGGCAGGCGCGGTCGCAGCCGCGAACCCGTTGCGCTCCCTCGAGCTCACCGGGATGTGGAACGCGAACGGAGCAAGAGCAGCCTGATCGTCAACGCTCAGGGACTCGTCGTTGTCGAGGTCCTGACTCGGGACGGGCATGAAGTCGGAGGGCTCCGCCCAGGAGAGGCTCGGATCACGGGACGAGAACCGCCTCCCCCAGAGCCAGTCTCGGCACCCCTCCTTGTCGTCGGTCAGTCGGAACGCCGACTTCCGGGCGGGGAACAGGCTCCGCTCGTGGTTGAAGAAGGCGAGGCCCCCGGTCAGATCGTCGGACCAGACGTTCGGAGAGATGTCGATCAGGATGTCGCCGACGCTGACGTGAGTGGCCGGCCCCCCGGCGGGGAAGTTGAGGTCTCCGCCAGCCTCCAGATCAGCAGCGACCACCGCGCGGGAGGAGGCCACCTGGTACTCATCCCCGACGCCCGGCCCAGACGTGATCCGCAAGTACCAGTTCGCCAGGTCGATGCTGGCGCTCGCCGCGTCGTGCTTCACCACGGCGGTGTCTTCCGACGTCAGGTAGAGATCCCCCATCTCGGACTCGGTCCACCGATGGAGGATGTAGGAGGTCGTCTCGTCGGGCTGGTCGTCCTCCAGCGGGATCTCGATCTCGATCAGGTGGTGCTGGGCGGGCTCCTCCACCTTGGAGAGGGCCGGCAAGCCGAGGACCGCCTCCGCGTCCTCCCCCACGAGGACCTGGAGGGAGGTCGCGTCCGGGGCGTAGAGGATGATCGCGTTGTTGGCGTCGAGCTTGGCGTAGACCCCAGTGTCGCCGGCCTTCGAGTTGATCAAGTCGCGCAGGGTCCGGTCCGCGTCGTCGTCCTGCACGGCGACGCCGAGGAAGACCTCCCCGAACCCCACGTCGCCGAGGACCCCCTGGAGGAACAGGCTCCGGTCGTCGTCGTAGAGATCCTCCCAGTCGCCACCGTCGACCGAGACGACGATGCTGTCGATCGTGCCGGCCGAGACGGCTGCCGAGCCGATCACCTCGACACGGTTCACCTTCTCGAAGTCGGTGATCTGGTAGTCCTGCTGGAGCTCCCCCGCCCCGCCGATGAAGCGGATACGGTGGCCGCGATAGTCTCGGTCGTCGCGATCGTCGTCGTGCTTCAGCTCGAACTGCACGAAGTTGAGCGCGTTCAATCCGCGCGGGGTGAGCAAGTTCCACTTCGACGTGTCGTCGAGGGCGACGTAGGCCTGCCACTCTCTCGTGAGTGGGTTGAAGAAGTTCCCGCCCCCGTTCCAGTTGTGGCTGACGTACACGGTCCCGCTCGGGCGGTAGCCGTTGATCCTGTAGGCCTGGCCCTCACCCGTCCCTTCGGAAATCTGGATGAACCAGCCCTGGTAGGCGTGGAGGGCGGTGCTTCGCCCCTGGAGGTTGATCTGTCCCCGGTAGGTAGTGCTGACCGGCTCTACCTCCCCCCGAAGGTTGATCCGACTGCCCGACGCCATGTTCGGGAGGATCACCAGGCTACCTCCCGCGTCAGGAGAGATGGAGACACTGTTGTCCGCCATGCTCGGGAGCTGGGGGGACAGGTCCCCTGGGGCACCTTGGAACTGCTCGGTGCGGCCGACGCCGTACTGATCGTCGGCACGCCTCTCGAGGAAGGCGTGGGCAGTGCCGTAGACGTGAGGCCACCCCTCGGGCCCGACACAGATGGCGGGGTCGACGGTCTGGATGTCGGTGGCCACGTACTGCCGGCTGGAGTAGGCCTCCCCGTCCGCAGTCATGATCAGGTGGGTCCCCCAGTCGTCGGACTGCTGCCCGGCGTTCGGGAATGTCGAGCTCTTGCGGAAGCCCATCACGAACATCGCGACGCCGTTGCGGGCGAGGGATGACCCGATGCCGTGGCCCTGGAGTGGGTTCGAGTCGGTGCCGCTCACCCAGTAGGCCGTCCACGTCGCGCCGCGATCGTCGGAGACCAGCGACCAGGTCTTCTCGAGGGTCAGGAGGACAGCGACCACCCGCCCAGAGGGGAGCACCTCAGCGGCGATCGCGTTCAGGGCGGAGGTGTCGTAGGCGTCGTTCCGCAGGAGAGATATCTCGGGACGACGGCCTCCGAAGTGGCTCCTGCTTCTCTCTACCCAGGATCCGCCGTCGTCTTCTGACGAGAGGACGACGAGGCTGCGCCTTCGGGAGAGCTGGGGGTTGTAGTCCCCGCTGGGGACAGTGACCTGGCGCTGGGACTGGAGCAAGACGAGGAGGTGGACCTCACCAGTGTCGACGTGCTGGACAAGGTCCAGCCCGGCGATGATCGCCGGGTCGTCATGGACCGCGATGGTCGACCCGTCCCACTGGGGGGAGGTGAGCCGATCCCCGCCCGCCCCGATCAGGTCTTCGACGGCCGTGACCTGGGCCGCCTCGGACCAGTCCCCTGTCTCGGACGAGCAGATCGAGAAGAAGATCTTCTGCCTCTCCACGGTCAGCACGTCGGAGAGATCCTGGTAAAGGGGCGTCCAATCCGCCTCGGCCCACACGCACATCAGGTCGCCGCTGGCCAGCGGAAGTAGCTTCGGCCGGACGATGTAGCGGGTTGTGCTCCGCCGGATCAGGGAGGGCGGGCCGTGCACGACGTGAGGCGACTGGCGAAGCTGTGCGTCGCCGTCAGGCCCCTCCCAAACGAACCGAGCATCCTGCACAACCCCCGGCAACACGACGCGCATCGAGGACTCGAAATGCCGCTCGGGCTCTCCCTCCAGGGTGGGGCGGATGTCCCCCTCGGCGCGGTCGGACTGGGCCGGCTCGGGCTGCGAGATCCCGATGCCCGACTCGGCCCGGTTGCCGTCGTCGTCGACCGCGCTCGAGACGACCGGGGAGGCCATGCCCTCTTCAGGGACAACAAGGAACCGACGGAGAGTGCTCATGGGGCGCATCGTAGCACAGCAGATCACCGTGTAGACTAGGCCCGATCAGCACTCCGGAGTGTCGCATGGCCGATCCGATCAAGCTCGAACTCGACGCGAAGGACCTCGAAGGGGGTCTCCGCGCTCTCAACACCATCATCGAGAGGTTCGAGAAGGCGATCGAAACGTCGGTCGCCTCGGTCAAGGAGCTCCAGGCCTCCTTCGACCGATTCGCCACGTCCGCCAAGGCGGGCAAGGGGGTGAAGGCGGCGGTCGAGGGACAGGAGAAGATCCAGAAGAAGGTCAAGGAGACCGCGAAGGTCCTCGAGAAGCAGACCAGGGATCAGGTCCGGGGGCTCGCCGCCCTCACCCGCAAGGAGCGCGAGCTCAACAGTGAGATGGAGCGCCGGGCGCGGACTGCCCGGAAGCAGGTCCAGGCGACGGCGGGCGGCACCACCACACGGAGGACCTCGGCGGAGGTCAAGGAGGATCGGGAGCGGACGGCCAGGGCCCGGCGACTCTCCAGCCTGGCGACCCAGATCAACCAGGAGCGCCTCGGGGGCGGTCGGCTCGATGGGGTGAGCGGCCCGGTCGTCACGCAGATCAGGAAGCTGGCCCTCCACCTGGGGTCGCTCGACAAGGCCATCGAGCGGACTGCCGCCGAGATCAACAAGGACCGGGCCTCGATCCAGGGCGGGAAGCTCCAGAAGACTCGAACGGACCTGGGGCTCGGGACGCAGGTTCTCGGCCTTCAGGGCAGGGGCGGTGCCCTCGAGGGCGTGAGGGCGCCGGTCATCACTCGGCTGAAGAAGCTCGCCGCTGAGATCGGCAGCCTCGACCGGGCGATGGAGCTGCTCTCCGTCGAGATCAACAAGGACAAGGAGGCCTTCGCCAGGCTCGACTCTCAGAAGAAGCTGGATCAGGCGCAGGAGCAGCTCGCGAAGCAGATCGACAGGCGCCGCCGTGCGCTCCAGGCGGAGGCCCGCCTCGACAAGGAGCTCGGTGAGGATCAGCGCCTCAAGGGACAGGCCCGGACGCTGGCCCGTGACCGGATCCTCTCCGGGCAGACTCCGGCGAGCGTTCTCGCCGACCCCCTGATCGCGAGCAGCATCGTTGCTGCCGGGGCCGGTGGCGGCGGAGGCGGAGGTGGCCGAAGTGGAGGTGGCAGCGGAGGGGGCGGTGGCGGCCGGGGCACCGGCCGCCGCGACTCAGGGCGGGGGACGCGCCAGATCGAGGCCCTCACCCGGCTGGACCGCAGCCTGGTCAACACCTCGGAGCGCGTCAGCGGGTTGATCAACTCCATCCGGTTCCTGTTCGGGACCGTGCTGGCGGGGTACGCGGTCCGACAGGCGGTCACGTTCGCGGGTGAGTTCGAGCAGTCGATCAGCCAGATCGAGACCCTGCTCAACAACAGCTCGGTCACGATCAGCCGCTACCGGCAGCAGCTCGTCGAGCTCTCCCTCGTCTCGTCGAAGGACCTCCTCGACGTGACGAAGACCCTCTATCAGACGATCTCGGGCGGTATCCCGCAGGTCGAAGGGGCGGCAGGCGCCTTCGCCGTCACCGAGGCGGCTGTCCGGGCAGCGGAAGCCGGGCTCTCGAGTTCCGAGGAAGCCGCCAACGGCTTGATCTCGGTGATGAACGCCTACAAGGACACGAACCTGACGGCCGCCGAGGCGAGCGACAAGCTGCTCCTCACGGTGTTCCGTGGTCGAACCCTGTTCCCTGATCTCGCCGGCAGCATCGGTCGCGTCGCCTCGACGGCGGCGACCTTCGGCGTCACCCTCGACGAGTTGCTCGCCGGTCTCGCTGCTCTCACCCGGGTCGGTCTCTCGACGGAGAACGCGGTCGTCGCGTTGAACCGCGTGATCTTGGGCCTGGCCAGTCCGTCGGCCGAGGCGGCCAAGGCGTTCGAGGCCATCGGGTTCGAGGCGACGGCGGCGGCGCTCCAACAACGCGGGCTCGCCGGCAGCATCCGGGAGCTGAACCGGGTCGCGGGCGGCAACGCCGACGTGATGAAGCTCCTGTTCAAGAACGTCCGGGCGCAGCGCGGCATCATCCCGCTCACGGCGAACGCCTACGAGGACTTCGAGAGCATCCTCTCTGACCTGGGCAACGCGGCGGGGGCGACGGACGAGGCCCTGGAGAAGGTCGAGGACAACCTCAACCGCCAGGCACTCCTCCTCAAGAGCCGCTTCCAGGCGGTGTTGATCGGTGCGGTCGGTGACACCAAGCGACTCACCGACTTCCTGAAGCTGCTCGGCGACGCGCTGGTCGCGAACGAGCCCGCGATCCGGCGCTTCGCTCAGGCGATGCTGAACGGCCTGATCGCCGCTGGCGAGTGGCTGATCCGCAACGGCCGGACGATCCTCTCGTTCGGCGCCGACCTGGTGCAGGTCCTTGTCGCGTCGAAGGTGGCCTCCTCTGTCGTGGCGTTCGGGCAGGGGCTCTCCAAGCTCGCCGGCAACCTCACGAAGGTGGGCGGCGCGGGCGCGCTGGCCCTCAAGCCCCTGGCGGCCCTCGCGGCCCTGGGCTCCGGCGGGCTGGGGAAGATCCTCGCCCTGGCGGGGGCGGTTGGCGTTCTCGGGGCGAACCTGGGCCAGAAGCTCGCCGAGGGGATGCAGGAGGGCTTCGCTGCGCGGGGCGGCCTGATCGGCGCCATCACGGGCGGCCTCGCCCTCGGCACGTTCGGGACGGTCATCGGTCTCAAGATCGGCGCCGCCATCGGCGGGCCCATCGGGGCGGCGTTCGGCGCCGTGCTGGGCGGAGCAAGCGCCGTGGTCGGTGCGGGAATCGGTGGGGCTGGCGGCCTCGCCCTTGGGGCGCAGGAGTCCGACCGGGAGATCCGCGACGAGCTCGAGCGACGGATCAAGGTCGGCCAGCTCCTCGACAAGGACATCCAGAAGCTCGCCAAGGACAAGGGGGTCCGCACGCCCGAGCAGGAGCGCGACTTCGCCGACGCCCAGATCAACCAGGTCCTCTCCGGAGGCGGCCTGTTCACCGAGCAGTTCTTCGATCGCGAGCGGGCGAAGGCGTTGCAGGAGCGCGGGGGGCTCCTGCTGCCAAGCGGGCTGGCCGAAGATGTGTCGGGAGGCGGGGTCCTCCGGGCCGCTGAGGTCGCCCGGCAGAGGATCGCCGATCTGGAGAGCGCCCCCGTGAAGGGGCGGGAAGGCGTCGAGAAGCGGATCCGCCTCCTCGAGAGGCTCAAGGCGGATCTGGCGGCCCTCGAGAAGGCCGCCGCCGGGGTCGAGGCCTCCATCGGAGACTCGCTCGTGTCGGGCTTCGCTCGGGATCAGGACGGACGGCTCGTCCTGGACGAGGAAGGGGTCGCCACGATCCGGTTCGCGGCCGACGTCGAGCTGGTCAAGGGCGACGTCAAGACGGCGGCCGACATCTTCAAGGACGTCTTCGACCAGGAGGTCCAGGCCAGGAAGGATGCGCTCGGGGTCCTCCCGCTGGACATCGACGACGAGGCCCTGATCGACCGCGCCCAGGCGGCGGTCGAGGACGCCTTCCGCCTCTCGCGTGATCGGACCGACCAGCTCATCGCCCGGGAGCAGCAGAAGGTCATCGGGACGCGCGCCGACGCCGGCCGGCGAGTGGAGTCGCTCCAGAAGGCCCTGAGCTCCGGCATCGGGGTCAACATCGACTTCCTCTACTCTGCGGAGCGTGGCCGACTTGCCGAGCTGCCGGACGTCGCGGACAAGTTCGACATCAGCCGGCAGCAGGCCGCCCTCCTCAGCACCCTTCGGGACCAGGGGGAAAGCGCCATCGCTCCGATCCTCGAGAAGGGCGTCTTCTCGACCGGGATCGGATCCGAGGAGTTCTCGTTCAACCAGACGGACCTCCTGGGGCTGACGAAGAAGATCCGAGACGCCCTGTCCGAGGGAGGGGCGCTGGAGCGATCAGAGGATGCAGCCTCCATCTCCAACTTCGTCGACTCCGTCGCCCAGACGGTCGGCCTTCAGAAGCGGCTGGCGCAGCTCGAGAAGTCCCGGCGCGAGAAGTTCAGCGAGGAGGAGATCGCACGGCAGGAGTTCAACGCTCGCATCCAGACGCAGATCGCCCTGACCCAGGCTCGGGCCGCCGACGCCGTGTCGGGGGTCAAGCGGAACAAGGAGCTCCGCGACGAGGAGTTCGGCCGGGAGAAGGAGCTGTCCGCCCTCCGGGTGTCCGGTGCCGAGCAGGAGATCGAGGAGCTCACCCAGGGCTACGACATCCTCCAGCAGAAGTCGAAGCGGATCCTCGATCAGGATGTCGAAGGACTCCAGCGCGTCCTGGGACTGCGGAAGGACGAGGCGGAGCTTCTCGACGAGCAGCTCTCCGTGATCCGCGAGCGCCGAGACATCGCCCTCGCCGAGGCGGACAACCGCCGTCAGGCCGCCAAGGACGAGGCCCAGGCCAAGAGCCTCGAAGATCAGGGTGCGAAGTCGGCGACGGTCACGGAGCTGAGGTCGAAGTTCGGGCAGGGCGACTTCTCCGTCTTCGGTGATCCTGTCGAGGTGCAGGAGTTCATCGAGCTCCTCGACCGCCTGGGCGGCTACGGGAACGACCCCATCTTCGACAACATCCTCACCCCGGATGTCGACGAGTACGCCGAGGGGCTGGCCGCTGCCGTGGGGCAGGCTGACGCCCTGGCGGCGTCCCTGGCCAAGGCCGAGAAGGAGCAGGACAAGGTCAACGTGGGGGCGGGGGAGGGCTCCCGCCTCTTCAAGGAGGCGGCCGAGCAGCTCTTGACGCTCCAGCAGGGGCGCGTCGGCTTCCTGAAGTCGATCATGAATGCGCTCGAGGACCAGTTCCGGATCGCGGAGGAGCAGGAGGAGCAGGCCAGGCGCCGGGCGGAGCTCGATTCGGAGAAGGCGGCCGGGGAGAGGACCACGATCCGTCGCATCTGGGCGGTCGGGAACCTCGAGCGGGAGATCTTGAAGCTCCAGGCCGAGCAGGCCGAGCAGTCGGGCGCACTCGCCGAGGCGGCGAAGAAGCGAGCCGACGAGCTGGAGCGGGCCCTCGGCCTGGAGCGCGGGCTGCTCGATCTGGAGCTCGAACGGTTCCGGTTCCGGAGCGGCCTGATCCAGCGAGAGGGCGAGCGCATCGGCGTCCCCGATCGGGACCTCACCTTCATCGAGGCGAGTCGCCGTCGGCGCGAGCTCGCGATCGAGGAGCGCCGCATCCAGGCGGAGTTCGACGCCGAGGACGCACGGCGCCAGGGGGAGGTGGACGAGCTCCAGCGGCAGATCGACCGTCGCCGAGACCAGATCGCTGACCGAGGCGGAGATGCGACCGGGGCCATCGAGGACCAGATCGCCCTGCTCCAGATCAGGATCCAGCGCATCCAGGCCTTGGCCGGGGACAACTCCCCCATCGCGAGGAACCAACGGAACAACACCTTCGCCACCCTGGCTCTCCGGGAGAAGATCATCCGCGACCGCATCCGCCTGGCCGGGGGCGACGAGGGTGACAAGGTCCTGGGCGACCTCGAGGACAAGCTGGACAAGGCGGTGGAACGCGCCGAGGAGCGCCAGCTCCGACTGTCCGTCCTCGAGTTCGAGTTCGAGAAGGCTCGCGATCGGATGATCACGGATCTGGAAGACTCGCTGTCCCGGCTGAAGGTCCAGCCGAAGCTCGAGCTCTCCCCGGAGGGGGACCTGGCTCGGGTGCTCGGCTTCGGAGGGTTCGCGGAGAGGGAGAGGGGGCGGCTCCTCGGGCTGGACACGACCGCCCGCCGGGTCGAGGACGCGGTGCCGGTTCTCGCCCGATCCGCGAGAGAGTTCCGCGAGAGAGAGGTCGAGAGGATCGCCCTTGAGCGGCTTCGTGCGACCGGGGCAACCCCCGAGGACAGCCCCGAGGAGTTTCTTCGGTTCCAGGCTGCTGCTGCTCAGGAGTTCGGGTCCCGAGAGGTACTGGCCTCCTTGCTCGAGACGAAGCTGCTCGCCGGGGAGCAGGGGGTCGACGGGCTCGGCTTCTCGCCTGGCGAGCTCGCTACACTCTCGCGCCTCGGCGGGGCCAGCCCCGGGACCTTCGACGAGGATGCGATCCGCCGCTTGATCCGCGAGCTGCGAGAAGGCGACGAAGGGCGCCTGGTCGACACCACCGACCTCGCCGCCGGGGCCATCCGGAATGCCGGGGCGCTGCTCGGCGGGGAGGTGACGTCCGCGTCCCTCTCGTCTGTCGGGGTCTCCGCCCCTCCCTGGGTCGTCGCGGCCGTGGAGGCGATCCGTGGCCTGCCGGATGCGCTCCAGTCCGCGTCGGAGTTCCTGCGGACTGGGCTGGTGGACTTCTTCGAGTCGCTGTTCGCGTCGCTGGATGAGTTCATCCTGGCGCTGCTGGAGGGTCTGCCGGAGCAGCTCATCACCCTCCTGAGCGAGTCCCTGCCCGCGCTGATCGAGGGCCTGGCCGACCGGGCCGACGAGATCGTCGAGGCCCTGATCTTGGCCGTCCCTCGGATCGTCGAGGCGTTCGTCCGCTTCATGATCGTGGGGGTCCCCCGCATCGTGTGGGCTCTCGTGACCACTCTCCCGGGCGCCCTGGTGCGCGGCGTCGTCGAAGCGTTCAGCCGGATCAACATCAAGATCCCGGGTCTCCCCAAGGCGGATGGAGGCCTGGGCGGGGCGTTGCTGGGCGCTGCGACTGGCGGGCTGGTCGGCGGAGGCGCGGTTCTCGGGCTGGGCGCCCTGGGCGCGATCGCCCCGTTCACCGCCGCTGCCGCGCTGGGCCCGGTCGCCATCGGGGGTGCAATTCTCGGTGGCCTCGCGGGCCTGTTCCACCAGGGTGGGGCGATCAGGGGCGGGAGCAACCCCCTGGCCGCTGCCGCGCTGGCGGTCGCCGGGGCGCCTCGCTTCGCCGAGGGCGGACTGGTCAACCGGCCCGGGACCTTCACCCGCGCCCGGCTGGCGAACGTCCTGGCGGGCGACGACGTGCCCGCCGTCCTCCAGGCCGGCGAGGGCGTCCTGTCCCGACTCGGGATGGAGGCGGCTGGCGGGGAGGCCGGGCTGAAGCAGCTCAACCGTGGGGTGGGCGGCGGCGGTGCCCCCGTGATCAACATGGCGTTCCGGGGTGGGCTCGAGAACATCCTCCCGATGCTGGTGGATCAGGTCGCTGTGTCGGCGGTGTCCGGCAACGGCTCGGTCCGCCGGGCGGTCCAGCGCACCCAACGCACCCCGCTCATGGCGAGCTTCGTCCGTCGCTGATCCGGTTGTGCGATTTGGGCCCAAGCCGTAGAGTCTGGGTCTCACCGAATCGGAGGACACGATGGGGCGCACACGACTCGAGATCGCGAAGAAGGAGGTCGCCGTCGGCGACCTGAAGCTGGAGGTCCGGGGCATGACCCTCCGTCAGGCCGAGGCTCTGGCCGACGCCGTCAAGGAGCTCGACCTCGGGCCGATCGCCAAGGCCGTGCGGCCCGCGATCGAGGCTGCGGGGACGGCGGACATCGCCGCCTCCCTGGGAGCCTCCTCGGAGAACATCCTCGAGGCCCTGGTCGCCCTGGCCCGGTCGGCGGCCGGCTCGGCCTCCCACGTCGCCGGGATCCTGCTCGACAACCTCTCCAACTACACCCTCCTCAAGGAGGAGTACCCGGAGATGAGCGACCCCGAGAAGGCGGCGAAGTTCGGGGTCTACCTGACCTCGGATGATCTCCGCGATTGGGTGAACCTCGTGATCCAGCCCAGCCAGGCGGTCGAGGTGATCAAGGCCGCCGTCGAGCTGTCGGACCTCGGGTCCGTGGGAAAAGCCCTGATGAGCGCGGTGGGGCAGGCGACGGACAAGCTGCCCAAGCCGACGGTGCCCGAGCCGACGATGACGCAGTAGGGGCGAAGCTCCCCGACTTCGAGGTCCTGATCGGCCTGTGCGCGCAGCGCACGGGGATGGACCCGACCACCTACTACTACACCCGCACAGAGGCCGCCTTCTCGCTCGACGTCGAGGCCTGGGTCCAGTCCTGGGCGATGCCCGCGTCCGCCATGCTCGGGGGCAGCGGTAAGGAGAAGGGGTCGAATCGCGTACCTGACTCGACCCTCTCGCGTTTCAGAGGGCGGTCGGGTGAGCGCGTCGTGGACCTCGACAAGCTCGACCGGCCTGAGACCGTTCACCAGATCGCGGCAGCCCTCGGCAAGTCGATGCCGGTGGCGAACGACGCGAAGAAGGAGAAGGCATGGGATCGGAAGATCAGTCGGAAGGTCGATCTGAGGGAGTGGACCCCGGACTCTCGATGAAGGACTGCCACCCGGATCACGAGTGGGAATACAACAAGTATCAGGGGAACTACGTCTGCACGCGGTGTGGGGCGAAGGGCTACAAGAAGAAGGCCTTCTCGGTACACCCCGGGGATCGGAACACGAGCCGGATCCTGGTCAGGAAGTGCCCCAAGTGCAGGGGTCCGAACGATGCTGCTCGAGGGCGGATCTGCTCGGAGTGTCGAGCGGCAACGAAGCGGCGGCGAGAGGGTCGGTAGTCCCGCCGCCGCTTCAGCCGGGATCAGACGTTCGGCAGGATGTAGCTGCGGTCGCCGCTGCCCTGGTCGCCCTCGGTGCCCTCGTGGCTGAACCAGATCCAGCCCAGCGGGTCGTCGGAGCTGCCGCCGAAGTCGCCGTTGCTGTCGTTCAGCGCGTTGACCTCGATCGGGGTGCCGATCGCGTCGTTGGGCGCCGAGCCGATCTCCACCGCGCCGCTGCCGCGCGCCCGGTGGAGCTGGAAGGCGATCATGTTGCCGTCGCAGTTGACGCGCTCACCCCGGAGGGTGAGGTCGACGTCACCGAACGCGCAGGCCGCGCCGGGGTAGACGTACTGGCTGTCGTCGTCGATGGCCGCGTCGCCGATCAGGAAGTGCATCAAGCCGTAGGTGAGCTCGTGCGCCGTCCCGGCGAACTGCATGGACACGTTGGTCGGCGCGGAGAGCTCGAGCAGCGGGACGAGGTCCGTGCCGAACAGCTCGAGGGTCTCGCGGGCCGTCCGCAGGACGCCGTCCTTGACCATGCCGAGGTAGACCTCGACGTCCGCCGGGGTGATCCCGTAGATGCGGGGCCACTCCCCGACGAAGAGGTCCGCGTGGGACGCGACACTGGACTGACCGCTGAGGGGCATGGGAGTTCCTCCGGATGTTCTGATCCGCTGTCAGCGTACCTCTAGGCCTGGCGCCGGCACACCGAGCGGGTTGGGGTTGTGCGTCAGGAGTCGGCGTAGTCGTGGAGACGGACCGCGTCCGTGATCACCTGAACCGTGTAGACGAGGGCGATCCGGTGGAGGCCCGCTGCCTTCCACCGACGGCGCGATTGCGGCTGGCCAGGCGCGTTCCCGAGGTCGTGACCGATCAGGAGGCACTTCCCCTCCCCCAGCAGGGTCGGGTCAGCGGGGTTGCTCGAGTAGTCGTAGATCGGGACCCACGACTTCATCGTCCCGTCGGCTCGCCGCCCGGCGAACAGGTCCTCGATCTCGTCCGCGAGGTCGTCGCAGATGATCCCGTAGGGGTCGGCCTCCGCGTCGGTGGGGGCTCCAATCCGGGTCCAGGCGTCGATCTGGACGATCGACGTACCGCCTCGGCCGGCGAGCTCGTCCACCCAGGTCAGGGTCGCGAAGGCTCGATCCGGCGTGCCCTCCGGGGCACGGATGCCGTCCTCCTCATCCCAGGGGGAATCGAAGGAGACCGGAGCTTCGATCGCGACCGCCGCTCCGTCCTGCCCGACCGAGCTGAAGCTCAGGGTGCTCCCGAGGGCTCGGTGGAAGGAGAGGCGGATGTTCGCGCTGCGGTAGTGGGCGGGACGGGCCATGATCGGACTCTATCAGGTGGGGACAGACGCGCGAAGCGCCGCCGTCTCTCGAGCGATCTGCGCCTTGGCACGGGCGATCAAGGCAAGGGGCTTCGTCCCCGGGTGCCGGACCGACTTGAAGCTCACGATGCCGCCGACCGCGTCCCAGTGGAATCGCAGGACGCCGCCGGGCTTCCTTGGCTCGATGGTGTGGGGTGACGATCCGAACTCGAAGATGTCGATGAGCCAGTCGGCGTCGGGGTGGGTGTTCCTGATCTCGAAGCCGACGCTGGCCAGGGAGGAGCCGTAGGGCTCGACCTCCCAGTAGTCTGCGATGTGCTTCCGGGGGTCAGCGTCTCGCCGCATCGGGGGTTTCGTCCAGGCGGGGCGCCGGGGGCGGTCGCCGCGAGGGGTCTCCCTCTCGAGGAGGTCGAGTGCCCCCTCGGCGATCACGCCAACCTCGAGCAGGTATGCGTTGAGCGCCGCTCCGATCCTGGACTTGATCGCCCCTCGCAGAGCCGCCCCGGCCTTCTTCCCGGCAGATCGGGGAGAGGACTTGGACAGGGCGATCGTCCGCTCGGCGATCCGACGTTCAGAGGCGAACACCCTCCGCTGGGCCTCGGACCGGCTCAGGCCCGCACGTTCGAGCTTCAGGCGGAGGGCCTGGTTCTCCTTCGTGAACAGGAAGACGAAGCCCTTCAGGGGCTTGCGAGCGCGGGCCATCAGATCCGCTCGCGGACGTACTTCACCAGGGCGAGGGCGATGCCGTCTCGCGGGCTGTTCCTCACGTCGAGGACCTCCCACACGGAGGCGCCCCTCATCGTGTCGGTGAAGGAGATGTGGTCCGTCGGGAGAAGGACGTTCGCCCCGACGCCCTCGGTGGCGGGCAGGTCCATGATGGTGACGACCCGCTCATCCTGGGCGATCGTCGCCGAGCCGACGTCCCGCTTCTGCCACCGGCCGGAGGAGCGGATCTTCCCCACGAGCCCGTCGAGCCCGTCGGCGTCCTCCCAGGTCGGGCCGATGCCGGCGGCCGGATCACCGTCGGAGGTCTGGACCCGGCGCAGGACATCGAGGGTCACGGGGAAGGAATCGTCGTCGTCGGGCTCGGGTCCGAACGCCTCGGAGTGCATGACGATCGACTGCCGCTTCAGCTCCGTGATCCGCTTCTGAGCGGAGGGGCCGAAGTGTCGTCGCTTGCCGGAGGTCGTGATCGCCATCCTCAGACGGTAGCTGTGCCGAGGCCGTGATGTCGAGTGCCTCCGCCGCGTACCCCAACCACTGCAACAACCGGAGGCGCTTCATGGACGCCACCTTCATTTCGAGACTACGTGCCGAGTTCCAGACGGTGGACTCTCGGCGAGCGGAGGCCGCTCGGGAGATCGAGCGACTTCAACACCAGGCCGAGAAGCTGGATCAGTTGGCCCTCCAACTGCTCGGGACGATCGAGGCCGCCGAGGCGCTCGAGGCGGAGGCTGCGCCCGTCGAGATGGTCGAGGAGGCCACCGTCGAGGTGGCCGTGGACGAGGCCTTCAAGAAGGCCGAGGCAGGCGCCGCCGCGCCCGTCGCCCAGACGGTGTCGGTGTCGGAGGTGGCTCGGGACGTGGTGAGGTCCCGGCCGGGGAAGCTGCACTACCTCGACGACGTGACGCGGACGGTCGCGGCTCAGATGGGCCGGCAGAACAACCCCCGGCTCAAGGCCAACGTCCGGGCCGCCCTGTCCGCTGCGGCACGCTCGGAGGACGTGCCCATCACGAGGAACCGCGTGGGCGACCGGGTCGCCTACAAGTTCAGCGGGCCGCGTCCCTGATCCGCTTCCACGCCTCGGCCCACCTCCCCTGCGGGTGGGTCTCGAGGTAGAGGCCGGCGAGGTACTCGATCCACTGATCTGCCACGACGGCCCAGGACAGCTTCCGGATGTCCCGGATCGCGTTGGCCGCGAGGTTCTCTCGCAGCACCGGGTTCCGCGCCGCCCGGCAGATCGCCTCCCCCAACTCATCGTGATCGACCACCAGAGCGTTCCGCTCGTGCTTGGCGTACTCCCGCACGCCGAGGCACTTGGTCGAGACGAGGCAGGCGCCGCACGCCATCGCCTCCGCCCCAGGCAGCCCGAACCCCTGGAACCGGGACGGCTCGACGACGATGTCCACCTCGGCCATCAGTCGGGCGACGCCTTCCTCTGAGAGGACGCCGTGGTGCTTGACGTAGTCCGGTGCCGCGTCCTCCCCCTCCCCGTTCCACCCGAAGACCTCGAAGGACACGGTGTCCCCGAGCTGCTCGCGGGCGTAGGCGTAGGCCTCGCGGAGGATGTCTGCTCCGCGTCGGTGGGCGGTCTGCGGACGCCACATCGCGAGGATGCGGGGCGGCCCCTCGTTCCGCTCTCCGGCGGACGGCTTGAAGATCGAGAGATCCAAGCCGGGCGGGATCACGGAGTAGCTCTCCATCTTGAACAGGCCGTCCTGTTCCCCGGTCTCGAGGACCCACCCCGACACCGACACCCCTCGGCCGATCGCGAGGTACTTCTCGAAGATCGAGGGGTGGGGGACGGGCCGCCCCTTCGGCGGCCTGAAGCGGTCCTCCCGGTCCTGCATGAAGCAGAGGGGCACCACGTCCGGGTTCTGATCCATGATCGCCGAGATGGTCGGCGAGCTCCCCCAGTGGGAGGCGATCAGGAGGGCCTCCTCGCCGACGAGCTGCGGCCACTCGCGGGCGAGCTGGTCCTTGCTGCGGACCTTCTGGGGCGGAGTGAAGGTCTTGAAGGGGTGCGGGATCGTCGAGCGGTGGACGAGCTTCGCATGGACCCCACGTCGTTGCAGCTCATCCACCAGACGAAGCAGGACCTTCACCCCGCCCCACGGGCCCGTCGTCGTCGAGTAGATTCCGACGGGCGGGCGGGCGTCGGGCAGGCCCGCCGTGATCTTGCGGGAGTAGGACACCACCCCCGCCCAGTCCTCGCGTCCGACGCCCTTGGTGTCCGCCTTGCGGGAGGAGGGCTCCCAGCCGTACACACGGCCCGTGACCCCGACGCCCTCGCCTCCGTTGAGGTTCCAGTAGGCGATCGGAGCCTGGCGGGGCACCACCCCCAGGGCGACGTCCAGCCCGGACTGGTACAGGGCCTCTCCGAGCTCGAACACCGAGCGGCCCATCGGGAGCTTCAGGTGGGGGCTGCCCGGCTCCCCGAACAAGGGGAGGGCGCAGGGCTCGGACTTGTTCGAGATGCCGTGCAGAAGCCTCAGCCCGTAGTGCCGAGCGATCGAGGTCAGGGCCGTGACCGAACGGCCCAAGCCGAGGCCCATGACCGCGTCGGGGTGGACGACGACGAACTCCCCCTCGAGGCTCTCGGGGTTGGCCGGGTCGCCGACCTCGACGCGGATCTCCTCGGCAGGATCGAACGACACAGCGTCGGCGTCGTACTCGATCACGGCACCGGGCCGGAGGACCACCTGGGAGTCGTCGATGAACTCCTCGCCGAGCTTCCGGGCCAGACCCGCCTCGAAGATGGTCGGGCCGAACCGATGGTTGATCCGCATCCCCCGCAGGACCTCGCAGTCCACGTAGTCCCCCGGCTCGGCGGTCGTCCGCTCGCCGCGCCAGATCACCTCAACCGGGTCGCCCTTCAGCAGCCGCCGGAACAGGCGGGCTCGGATCAGCCGGTCAGTCCGAAAGCGGGCAGGCATCAGAACGTCGGGATGGGGGGCGGGACGGCGGCGTCGTAGGCGACCTTCTTCCGAACGGCCATCTCGGCGTGACGCTTCGCCGCTTCGGTGGAGACCCAGGTGCCCTCCTCGAGGTCACGGATGCCCGTGATCGCCCCGGCGCCCGTCGACAGCCGCTCGTGGAGTTTGGCCTCGACGAGGTCGAAGAACGGCTCCGCGTCCTCCTCCTCGAGCGAGAGGTAGCTCACGGCGGGCTGGTCGAGGTACTCGAACCAGACGGTCTTCACCGTGGTCGGCACCGGATCGAGGTAGACGGTGGACTTGTTCAGGAGCTCGGCGCCGCCGGGGGAGAACCGCTTCAGCCACGACAGGTGACGGTGCATGATCCCGATGAGCGACGGATCCCGCAGGACACGGGTGCCGAGTTCGTTGATCGGGTCCGTCAGGTAGCGGTCCAGCTCGCGGAGCGTCTGGTTGGACTGCGTCTCGCACTCCGCAGGGATCGGCCACCACACCCGCCGCACCCGGATCGCGTTGCTCGGGAGGATCGAGTACGCCTGCGTGTCCGCGTTGGTCTCGAAGGAGCCGAACGCGCGGACGGCGAAGTCCCTCCGGAACTGGTTCCACGCCGCCTTCATCGCCTCGACGATCGAGTCCTCCGGGAGGAGGACCGCGTCGTCGGGGAGCCCGACGGCGTTGCGGAAGCGGGCGGCGAGCTCGGTGTTGCCGCCGTAGGAGATCGAGAGCAGCGCCATCAGTAGACCGGCGAACCGGGATCAGTGACGCCCATCGCGTCGGCCCGCGCCTGGCGACGGCGGCGGATGATCTCGAGGCCCCACTCGATCACGGCCGGGCGGGTGTCGACGGTCTGGATGATGCGCGTGATCGCCCCCTCGGTCCCGAGGCCCGAGAGGAAGTGCTGCACCTGCCAGGGGGACCACCGCTTGTCCGACGTCCCACAGGTCTTGCAGGACCGGAAGGGGCATGTGTGGAAGGCCCTCCCTCCGGAGGTGAAGGTCTTCCCGCCGCAGTCGCCCTCGTCGGGGACGCGCATGACGATGTTCCGGCCGCCCCGGCGCTCCTGGGCGCGGAACCGACGGCGGGCGTCGCCGACCCGGATCTTCATCGTCTGGAAGGGGCGGAGGACGACGTCCTTCTCCGCGTAGCCCTTCGCCCCGGTGGAGTTGGGGTCGCGGACGCGGAACCGCGCGTTGGTCAGGGAGACGTTGACGACCTCGATCATGTCGTCGTCGTCCATCGGGGAGACCTTCCCCCGAGCTCCCCGGACGAACAGGGAGCGGGTCCCCTGCACCGGGCCAGCCGCCCCGACGTCCGCCGTGGACTGGGTGTCCTCCGAGTCCACCAGGTTGTCGGTGTCGTCCTTGCTGCCCTTCACGGTCACGGTCGTCGCCATTTGGATCTCGCCATCGGGTTGTGCGCCTGATCGAGACGCTATCAGCAGGTCGTCCGACGGACAAGCCGACCTGCGAAGAATGTGATCCGGTCCTCTCTCAGTCGGCGATGGCCCTCCATCGACACGCCGGGGAAGAGGCGCTGGTAGTGGGACGGCTGGGGGGCGCCAGCCTGATCCGCCCTCGTCTTCGCGAACAGGACGATCGCGGTGCCCGGACGCAGCTCGCGAGCTGTCGCGAGCAGCTCGTCGGCGGCCACGTCCACCCCGACGAACGCAGCGGCCGACGACAGGTCTGCTCCGTTGGCCTGGCGAGCCGGGGTCCTGAGCTCGAGCTTCATGTGGCCGACGATCTGCTCGGCGTACTCGCCCGCGACGAGCACCATCCCCCGGCGCCGGACCATCTTCTGGATGATCGGCGCGGCACTGATCAGCTCGGGGGGCGGCTCCAGGTCACGGCGCCGGGCCCACCCCTCCCCTGCGATGTCCGGCATCAGCTCCCGGACCGCCTTCGTGATCGAGTGCCACCACTCCGGGCTCTGCCGCAGCTCCTTGGCTCGCTTCTCGCGACGACGCTGGCGCTGCTTCGTCTCCTTGGTCCGTGCCGTCTGATCCTTCGCATGGGGCTGGTGGATGCAGAGCACCGACCGGAGGAGGTTGACCTCGCACAGCCCGGCCATGTCGAGACCCCGGAGCCGATCAGAGAACTCCTCTCCGTTGCCGCCCCACCCGATGTAGAACTCGTCGAATCCTCCCAGGGCCTCGACGATGCGTCGGTCGAGGCAGGGCATCCCCTCCTTCAGCTCCACCGGCTCGAAGCAGACTCCGTCGCGCGGATCAGTAGCTCTCTCCGCGAAGCCCGAGTAGGTGCTCCGCGACTGGAGCTTCCGGGCCAGGCCGTAGAAGTCGTGGCTGCTCAGATCGAGCCACTCGCTCGGCCGCGCCTTCAGCATCGACATCGCGGGGCTCAGGACGGAAGCGAACCCCCGGCTCCTGATCTGCTCGTCGGCGAGGATGATGTGCCGGATCGCGTTGGGCGGGACGAGGAAGTCCGCCGCGATGAACCAGACCAGGCGGCCACTCGCCGCCTGCCAGGCGCGGTTCCTCGCGTGGTTCCGATGCGCGATGTCCCCTGCCGGGCGCGGGGAGGCGACCACGGTGAGCGGGTAGGTCGGCAGCTCGACGGTCAGGTCTTCGGGACCACCACCATCCACCGCCACGACCACCTCGAAGCGATCGTCGGTCTGTTCCCCGAGGCTCTCGAGCACGCGATCGAGCAGCTCCATGCGCTCTCGATCGACCGGGACTGGGATGCAGACTGAGACTTCGATCGTCATGGGCTATCCTCCGAGACTGATCCTGCATGACCGATGGGAGGATGCAAATGCGCCTGCTGATGACCAAGAGGAACCCCCACCTGCGGGATGCCATCTCCCGCGAGGGCTCGAGCACTCACGCCCCGCTGTTCGAGGAAGCCTTCGACATGGAGGACTTCGATCACCCGAGGGACTACCCCCTCTGGGCCCTGGCCCTCCAGTCGAAGGTCAACGGCGTGATCTTGATCGATCCAGTGATGGAGCTGCCCAACGGCGAGCAGTTCGCGTACTGGACCGGCTGGTGCCGGAAGATCAGGAACGCGAACCTGCCCCTGATCATGTTCTCCCAGGAGGACCCCGACACCTGGACCCGCTATCGGAACCGCCGGGTGCGGAGCTGCGGAGCTCGCCCCTCGGACTGCCACATCTATATGACGACGGATCAGGAGACGGCGCTGAAGTCCGCCGCGAAGCGCAGGACAGTGCTGCTCGGGAAGCACCCGAAGCAGTGGAACGCGGAGCCGTTGATGCGGGCGATCGCGGACTTCAAGGCGGGCCGGACCTACTCGCCGAAGCGAGACGGCCTCTACTTCCCGAGCTGATCCTCAACGCCTTCGGTGGTCCGGGCGTCGATGTCCGCGACGAGGGAGTTGACGTTGTGCTCCTTCGCCGCCCCGGCGGTGAGGAGGGCGTTGCGGAGGGACATCCCCGACTTCACGTAGTATTCGGTCGCCAGGGCGCGCTCCTTGGAGACCTCGGCGCGGATCGCTTCGTCGAAGGCGCTGACCTTCGGGGACCGGACTCCGATCTCTCCGTCCTTCGGCACGATGCCCGAGGACAGACAGGCGCGGATCATGATGTCGGTCTTCAGGCGACCGATCGCGTCCTGCTTCGCCCCGACGGTCATGGCGAAGTGGACGCCCTGCTGCTCGAGGGTGGCGCGGGAGTTCACGTCCTTCTCGAGACCGGCCAGGGCCTTCGGCACGCCGGAGGCGACGAACATCCGACCCTGCTGGTGATCGAGCAGCTCGACGAGCTGCTTCAGGTTGGGCGGCTCCACCTGAACCGGGCTCGGCTTCATCGAGAGCTCGGGGTAGTCCTCGAGCACCCGGTAGGGGACGACCTTCGGCGCTGTCTCGACCTGCTGGGCGACCCGCTTCCGCAGGCTGCCACCGTCGTCGAAGATCTCCGTCATGGACGAGCGGTCGAGGGCCTCGTTGATCCAGTTGTCCACCACGTCGGTCGAGGTCTTCGACCCGAAAGGCCAGAGCCAGTAGACGTCGCCGCTGGCCTTCCGCAGGGCGAGCATGGCGAGGATGTCGTCCACGACCTCGTGCCGACGGCGCAGCCCCCGGGCGGCGGAGAAGATCGACCGCCCGTAGAACTCACCGCGCCGCTTGTCGTGGGCGTAGTGGATCACCTCGAAGGGCGCGAGGAGCAGCGCCTCGGACCGGGCCCCGTGCTGGCCGATCCAGCGGTAGTGGTCGATGGTCTTCGTGTCGCGGTCGATCCGGATCTCGAACTGCTCCGGAGGGATCGAGCACTCGCCCGCCAGGCGGCCGTTCCTCTCGAAGAGGAGGCGGGTGACGGAGTCCCCCAGCGTGATCGCCTCGTAGAGGGAGGATCGCCCCCAGTCGAGGAGGCTGAGATCCGTCCAGGCGGCGGTCGCTGTCTCGACGACCTCGGGCCGCGCCCCTTCGGGGAAGGAAGGCTCGAAGCCGTGCCCGTCCTCTCGTGATCCGTAGGCGAAGTCGGTGATCACCTCAGCAGCTCGAGCGAACTCGACCACCTCCTCGAGCATCTCGCGATACTCGATGATCTTGTCCCGGCGGGACTTGGCGACGCGGTCGGCGTTGAACAGGTCGGCCAGTCGGCTGATCTGCCGATGCCGCCCGACATCCCCGCCCGAGGTCTTCCGCATGTCGGTCGTCCCCGACGGGCGGACCTGGACGGCGGCGGTGCGGGGCGGCTTGGCTCCGAGCAGGGTCGAGACCCGGCGGGAGATCCGGTCAGCGATCCGGCTTGAGGGGCGGGGGGAGGTGGCCATCAGTTGCGCTCCTGGAGAGCGCGACGGCGGCCGAGCGCGAAGAAGGGGCAGTAGGTGACAGCCTCACCCCGAGCGAGCTTGGCCGCATTGGCGGGGGTGTAGGACTTGGCCTTGCACTCCCCGTCCTTGTTCTTGGTGCAGCCGTCGCAGAGGTTCTCGCGCATGGTCCATGAGTACCACGATCACGCGCGGGGGCTCTACTACTCCAGGATGGCGAGGATGCCCGAGGCGAGGCCAGGGTCCTTGATCGGCTTGAAGGCCCGGCTGCGCGACCGGAACTGGCGGTCGAGACGCATCTGGCCCATGTCCTCGCGGATCTTGTCGATGCGGCCCTCGAGGTAGGCCTCTCGATCATCGACGCCACGAGCGCCCAGGGGCTTCGCCGAGCGGAGCTCCTGGAGCTCCTTCTCGAGGGCCTCGAGCTCGATGGTGGCGGTCCGGGCGCGCTGATCGATCTCCCCGCCTGCCTTCAGGAGCCGGCAGTGGACGAACGCGACCCGCTCGCCCGCCGCGCAGCCGAAGTCCAGGGGGTCCAGATCAGACCCGCCCTCCGGGCCGCTCATCAGCTCGACGATCACCTTCGACCCCTCTTTCAGCTCCAGGGGGGCGAGGGGGCCACGCGCCAGGACCTCGGCGCAGAAGAATGTGCCGGCCCGCCGCCCCTTCGGGAGGTTGAGCAGCGTCGGCCCGTGAGTGTGGTGGTGGGTCAGGTCAGGGCGGGTCTTCACGAGCACCAGGTCCCGCAGCGGCTTCACGTTCACAGACTGATCTCCTTCGTGACCTCGGCCCGAGGCCACGTCTCCGTGGGGCAGGTCGAGGCTCCGGTCGAGCTTCGGCCCAGGGGGCGGACGATCAGCGGGTCGGAGTCGTCCTCCACAACCGCGATGCGTCCGTCGGGGAGGCGGACGAACTCCCGCTTCCTCACCAGGAGTACGCCGAGACGGCCCTCGACTTCACGGGCGGTGAGGGTAGTCCGCTCCAGATGCTTGCTGATGTGGCCCCACGACCAGATGTTCTCGCCGCTCTTGACGTCGACTGCGATCAGGCCCTCGCGCTTGCACGAGAGCATCTTCGGGCGGACGCCCTTCCGGCGCATTCGCTTGTGGCTGTCCCGATCGAGACCGGACTTGAGGTCGTCCGACCAGGGCCGCCACCCCACCGACTCCAGAGCAGGGGCCGAGAACACACGCCCCGCGCCGACCGGGTCTCCCCCTCGGTGAAGGCCGTGGCCAGGGAAGTACCCCAGGCCGCCCGTGTCGTGATCGAGGAAGTAGATGTCAGTGAGCCCAGCGTAGTGAGCTCCACGCCGGATGCGCTCCACGAGGCGCTTGATCAGGGCGGCTTCGATCAGGTCGTCGCTGCCCACGATCATCACGGCATCGGGCTTCTCGTCAGCAGCCCGCTCCATCCCGGCGTTCCACTTCGCGCCGAGAGGCATGTTCTCGTGGTGGACGTAGCGGAACCCTCCCAGGCGAGCGGCCTGCCTGGAAGCCTCCCCCTCTGATCCGACAGCCACTCCCGTGAGCCGGACGCCCTCGATCGAGAGCGACGAGTAGAAGCGCATGACCTTCGTGGAGAGCTCCAGCCGGCGCCACAGGGCCGTGAGGACGACGAGCTTCATCGCTCTGCCCGGAAGACCTCAATGCCGTCTCGGAGGACGGAGAGGGACTCTACGGCGGGAGGGAACTGGCGGAGGTTCAGTGATCCGCCCCGGTCGAAGCGGACCTCGACCTGGTAGTCATGGATGCCGACGGGGATCCGGAGGGCCTTCTTCGTCCCTCGCTTGGCCCCGATGAACTTCGCGAGGGTCTTCCAGTCGATCATCACTTCTCCCGTGTGCCGTCCCTGCGCCAGGTCCGCCTCTTGTTGATCTCCAGCTTCCGCCGGAGCCCCCGGACCACGTCGAGATCCTCGCGCATCGCGACGTGGTAGGCGAGGGCCAGGATGTCGGCGAGCTCGTTCTCCATCCTGATCCGCCACGCAGCCGCCTCGAGCTCGAGAGCCTCGTCCCCGTTCGGTTCCTTGGGGCGGCGCATGATCTCGGCCCCGAGCTCCAGCAGCTCCTCCTCGAGGTGCCGGTGGCAACCGAGGGTGGTCGCCTCGGGGAACTCGCTGCGCGCCCACTCCATGAACTCGCGCATGGTCCCGGCGAGGCCGACGGTGTTTGGAAGTGCGGGTCGCTCGGTCACAGCTTGATCTCCTTGACGTAGTGCCTGGCGACCAGCTTCTTCGACGCCGACATGATCTGCTCCGCAGTCGCCCGGACGTCGATGGGCTTGGGCTTGCCGATCACCCAGGCGGCTTGGACGATGCGGCCCTCGCCCGGCTTGGACGGCAGGGCGGTCGGCAGAGGGACGGCCACCGTCGCCAAGGCAGCGGCGACCGTCTTCAGCATGTTGCGTCGGGAGATCACCGCCTCACTCCTCCATCCCCGGCCAGCCCAACTTGGTCTCACCGACGCCCGCGCCGAGACCCTGGGGCTCCTTGTTGGCCCGTCGCAGGTCCCGAGACGTGATGAACCAGACCTCGGGCTCCGGAGCGGGGGCCCCGTGCTCGTCCGCCTCGCCCCGCTCCAAGTTGTGGAGCTTGACGGACAGCCTGTTGTTCTCGGCGAGCAGGGCGGCGATCTCCTCGTCCTTCTCCGCGAGCTCCTTCGCCAGGACGGAGAGTCGATCTTGGGCGACGCGGGAGAGGGTCGCCATGTCCTCGATCCTCCGCCGGAGCTCGGCGTTCTGATCCCGCAAGATCCGCTCGCCCCGTTCCGACTTGATCATCCGACGGCGGAGTTCGCCGTTCGCGCCCCGCAGGGCTCGCTCGACGTTCTCCGCCAGTCTCTTCTCGTGCTCGCCCCAGGCGTCGTAGCCCACGTCGTAGTCCACCTTGAGGACCTCGACGGCCTCGGGGGCGATCGTCATCGTGCCCCCGCTCGCCATCGGCTCGGCGGGGGTCTCGCGGGCGACGACGAGCGGCTGCACCGCGACATCCCGCTTCTTCATCGCCGGACGGAAGGACACCCCGACGAGTTGGCCCGCGACCGCCTTGCGCGGCTTCGCGATGCCGTTGACGCAGGCGTTGAGCCCCCCTCCCTCGTCCTCCCACCAGATGTCGCCATCTTGGTTGAACGCGAGCGTCCCCCGGGCGTGCTGGACCAGGGAGAGCCCGGGCTGCGAGTGGTCTGGCTCGATCAGCTTGGGCACCGCATACCGCAGCGTGAACTCGATCAGGGAATGGGCCTGCGAGGCGCCGCCCACGCGCGGAGCGGTGGAGTCGCAGACGAACCCCGTCACCCACACCCGGCCAGAGAGGCTGCCCCGCCATGTGCGGGGGGCCTTGCCGAAGGCCTTCTGGCTCAGGTCGTTGCACAGGTTGATGATGTCCCCCGGCACCTCCAGGTCCGGAAAGACCAGTCGGTAGGCCCTCTTGAGGAGGTCGAGGGCAGAGAAGTCGTTCATGTTCAGGTCCTCTCGGGGTAGGCGATCACGAACTCGCCCCCCTGCTCCATCCAGTCCCCTGCGCTCCAGCAGAACCACGAGTAGTCGGAAGCGTCGCCCGCGCGCTTCCGCTTCTTGCCATCGGGCCCGACCTTGTAGAGATCCTCCTCGGGCAGGATGCCGAGTTCGACCCCGTGGGCGATGAACTTGGGTCGGCGAGTGAGCCGGATCTCGAACGGGTAGCCGTGCTTCTCGATGATCGACTTCCGCTCCTGCACGTTGACCCAGTTGGTCCGCAGGAGGAACGCGACCAGGGTGTTCATGGGTGCCTCGTCGAGCAGCTTCGTCAGCAGCGCGTGGGCGTACCGGAACGGCGGGTTGGTGATGATCGAACCGCGCCGATCCTCGGTCAGCCGGGCGAACCCGGTGAAGCTGTGATGCGGGCCGAGGGCATCGGCGTGCTTCAGGTAGGCCGGGTGAGTGATCCGGGTGTTCCTGATCGCCTCCTCCCGGATGTCGGTGCCGATGAGGTCGACGCCGGGGCACTCGTCGCCGATGACCTGGAGCAGCGCGCCTTCGCCGCAGCACGGGTCGAAGGCCCACTCGCCGACGTGGACGCGCTTGAGCAGTTCGCGGATCGGTTCCGGCGGCGTCGGGTAGTTGTCCGCCTCGCTCCGCTGGTGGCCTCGGTTGGTCGCGCTCATCGGGGCTCCAGCCGGCTGTCGTCGCCGTCCAAGAAATAGGCGCCCCTCGTCGTGCCGACGACGGCGATTCGACGCCCGGACTTCAGCGTCACGATCCGTGCCGGGTCGAGCTTCCCTCCGCCCGGAACCCCGGCGCGGCGACGGACTTGGTGGGTCGGCGTGGCTCTGAAGTCGACCCGCCTCATCGCCTCGGCCGCCTCCAGCCCGCCGGTCACTCTCTTCTGGTTGCTCATCCTCGGGGCTCCTCGCCGTGGGGGTCGGGGATCGTCTGATCGTGGATGGCGTTGCTCAGGTCTCGGAGCCCGAACTGGTACGCCACCTCCGACAGCGGGTGGCCGATCATGTTGTGCAACGTCCACCGCCAGCGGACGGGCAGTCGGCCCAGGAGGCGCCTCACTTCTGCCGCTCCAGGACCGCGCGCTTGAAGCCGTCGCAGGCGTGCCACCACCCGGAGAGGATGACGCCCATGAGCAGCAGGAAGGCCAGCCCTCGGACCACAGCGCCTTCGATCAGGGCGAGGTTGTCGGGCTCGACGACGCAGGAGTAGAGGACCTCGCTCATCACAGCCCCTCCTCGTAAGCGGCGACTCGATCACGCAGCATCTCCAGCGCACGAGCCCTGTTCTTGACCCGAGAGTCGAAGTGCCCGCACACAGCGAACTGGCCGGTCGGCCGATGCAGAATGTGGACTCCGGTGTCGGCCGCGTTCACGCGGGTACCGGGGCGGAAGGACGTGATCTCCAAGTCGTCCGGATCCAGCGTGGGGACCTCGCCGCCGAAGGTGCCGAAGTTCTCCTGGATGATGTTGACGGTCTCGGGGAGGGGGGCGGGCTCGCTCTCGTCCTCCGCCTCGCGCGGGAGGACGCAGAGCTTCACGACCCGCCCGAGCAGGTCCCACCGGATCTCCTCGACCAAGGCCACGTCGCCTTCGACCTCCACCAACTCCATCACCCGAGGGATGGGGCCGGCGTGATCGTAGACCTCCACGGTCGGGATGTCGGTGTCCTTGCCGAGGACGTAGATTTCGATCTTCACTTCGCACCCCGCTTGAAGGCCTTGATCGCCTCGTCGATGACGAAGCGAAGCTGCTCCAGCTTCTCGACGCCGCGCGGGTCGGCCTCCTGGACCACCCAGCAGTCGTCGCCCATCTCCAGGGAGAAGACGGCTCCGGACCGGAACCCGATGATCTCGGCGACGAGGTCGGTGCTGTCTCCACCCTGCTCGTCCGAGATCGTGACCTTCAAGTTCATCCCAGCTTCTCCATCGCCGCCGCGTACATCTCGCGCTCGCGGTCGCCACGGCTGTCGGCCAACACGCCGTTGTACCGCTTCTGGAGCTCGGCCATCACGGCGTCGATGTCCGTGATCTGCTCCGCGCCCAGGTCGCCGGACAGGAAGCGGTCGGTCTCGGAGACCTTGTCGCGGTACTTCTCGATCTCGGCCTGCACGGCCTCGCGGTTCTCGTTGAGCCGCGCGTACTCGCGCTCCCCTCCCCGGAAGTACCGCATCCCCGGCTGCCCGACGCCGTAGAGCTCCTCGAGCCGGCGCAGGATCTCCGGCCCCTCGTCGGCGACGTCCTCCGCGCGGATGCCGCGCATGACGATGTCGATCAGGACCTTCGCCTCCTTCCGCTCCTCGTCGGTGAGCTGGCAGTGGTGCGTGACCTTGCCCTCGCCGGGGATGGGCTCGGTCTCGTAGGTGTCCTCGATCATCTGCTCGAGCTCGCCGGCCAGGAACACCATCCGCCCGAGCTCGAAGCGGCCGAAGGCCGTCCGCTTGCCGGGCTGGGGGAGCTGCTGGATCACGGAACCGAACAGGGCCTCGCGGCCGGGGCGGTTCATCGCCAGGAGGCTCTCGATGCTGGCGGCGTTCTCCAGGATCGCGTCCGCGTCGGTCATGTCGAGCTTCGGGTACTCCGCCTCGGCGTTCTCGTCGGGGGAGATCGGAGCCGTGTTCACGATCACGATGCTGCACTTCCCGTCGGGCTTCGCCCGGAGCTCCATGCCGAGCGGGTGGAAGAAGCAGCGGTTGGCCTCCTGGAGGAGGCCGAGGTCGCGCAGGGTGATTCCGGTCAGGGTCGTCATGTGTCCTCGTCGTTGGAGAGCGCGTCCATCAGCTCGGCCAGGTCGCTGTCGAGCGCCCCCTCGGGCGGCGACTCGTCGGGCGGATCGTGGGGCGGATCGTGGGTGGTGAAGTCGTCGGGCTCGTCGGGCTCGTCGAGCGCGTGGAGTTCGGTCTCGATGCCGTCGAACCGCTCATCCATGCGCGTGAGGCGATCTTCGAGATCGCCGGAGAACGTATCGACGGCCGAGGCCGCCGACCGCAGGGCGGTCTCGAGGGCCCGCCGAAGGTCTGTCTGGGCGTTCTCGACGGCGTCCGCCGCGTCTTCCAGTTTTCTCTTGAGCTCGTTGAGCATCTCTCCTCCGTTGCAGTCTGGTCTCAGTACGCCGGGGGCGCCTGGCCCATCACAGAGGGGTCTTCCGCCAGCCCTTCTTCGGCTCGTGGAACTCGACGATGCCCTTCTCGCGGAGGCGGATGCAGACGATCCGCGCCGCGTAGGTGCCGTTGAACCCGCCCCACTCGGGGCGGCGGGTCGGCCAGAGCCTCCGGCCGAGGGCGGCGAAGTCGATCTCCCCCGACTCCTGGATGATCCCAAGGGCTCGACGCTCGACGGCCCTCGCCTGGCGCTCGGGAATCTGGTCAAGGAGAGTCCCGCCCATCACCAGGGCGCGGACGCTCTCCGACCGAGACTCCCCGTAGAACCGGGCACGCTCGTTGACCTCGTCCCACCACTCGTCGGGCTCGTCCATCGTCACCACCGCCCCCTCCCCTCCCCGACGGCCGGTGCCGTGGGTCAGGTAGCGGTCATGGCGGAGAGGGGGCTGGCGAGGGGCCGAGAGGGCCAGGGAGACGAGACGGCGGACGACGGCCCTCCGGGACGAGCCGGTGGCGATGACGTAGGTGTCGACGACGTACATCACCGACGTTCCGAGGTTGATCCGGCTCCGCATCTCGCCGATCAGCTTGCCGGGGTTGTGCGTCAGGGGTCAACAGACAGTGATCGACGCAGGGCTTGGATCCGCTCGAAGTTGGGGTCGAGGTGGGGCTGGGTCTCGAAGAGACGGAGGCCCTCGATCAGGTATCGCTTCAGAGCCGCCTGGTGCCGAGAAGCCCCTCGGGCCACAAGCGCCCGCAGGTCTGAGGCCGACGCCGGGGGCATGGACTCGGCGCTCTCGAGGATGCGGGCGTGGAGATCACGGGGGATGTCGGAGTGGATGCCCGTCCGGGCGCCGGGCTCGATCAGGAGAGGCCAGTCGTCGTCGATCAGGCCGGAGGCGATTCCTGATCGGCACACGTCGAAGGCTGCCCTGATCATGTCAGGCACCGACCGCGCGCTGATCAGGGCATGGCCACGGAGAGCTGCACCGACGTCGTCTCCGATCACGAGACAGATCTTGACTCGATCAGGAACGACGTCGTGGTGAGGCCGGAAGACTCGAGGGGACTCAGCCCTCCGCCGGAGAGGAATCCCCACTGCTCGCCTCCACTGCTTCGAGGACACGCCCCTCGTCGTACTCGAGGGCGTCAGGCACTCGACCCTCGAGGGTGGCCCGGATGTCGTCGGGGAGGGCGACGCCGGCTGCGGTCAGGACATCGACCATCAACCCGGCCTGCTGCTCCTCGGTGGCGTCGAGGGGCCTCCCTGATCCGCCTCCGATGGTGGCGGAGACGGAGACGCCGATGGCCGGGCGGGGGCCGAAGGCCGCCGGGCGCTTGCGCTCGATCAGGAAGCGAGCCGTCCCCAGTCGGTCGTCGGCCCGGAAGACCTTCCGTGTCTGGATGGCCACCCCGCGCCCCTGAGCCTGCATGACGTCCATGCGGAACTGGCGGCACTCGTCGTCGGAGGCGGACTGCCGCATCCAGCGCCGGAAGGTGGCGGGGTCGAGGCCGACGCAGTAGCAGGCGTCGTCTTCGGGGACCTGGTCGCGGAGGAGCTCGAGGAGTTCGGTGCGCTGGCACTCGTCGAGATCGAGAGGGGTGGGTTTCTGATCTGCCCGCCCCCTGGGCTCGAAGATCCGCCCCTCTCGCTCCTTGGCCCGCTTGTGCTTGATCAGGCCGCCGAGGGGGGATGGGGCGGAGTCGTCGTCGGTGCCGTTCTCTTCGAGGAACTCGAGAAGGCCGGGGTCTTCGATGTCGGAGAAGTCCATGCCCTTGAGCATAGCGACTGTCGGGTGGGGCTCAAGGGCGGTCGTGTACGGACCGCCCGCCCGGGGGCCAGATGGCGGACTTGATCAGCCAGAGGGTGAACCAGATGCCGGCGAGGATGGCGAGGGCCACGATCACGGGCAGCTTCAGGAGCAGGATGAGGCGGCGCTTCATCACTCGGGCTTGGGGAACGCCTCGTTGATCGAGGCGAGGACCTTGCGGGTGATCATCAGGTCCTCGTTCAGACTGGCCTCCGCCGAGGCCAGCCCAGCGCGCGAGAACAGGATGTCGCTCTTGAGGTCGTCCTCGCAGTTCGCCACCCACGTCTCGAAGTCCTCCTGGGGAGGGATCTTCGGCGACGAGGCGAAGGAGTCGCGGAGCATCCGGCCCATCCCGCCCCGGATGCGGAAGACCATCGGCGCGTCGATGGGCGGCGTCCACTTGGACAGATCGGCCTCGACGGCGGCGAGGCGCGCGTTGATCTCCTCCGCCCTGCGGGCACTCTCCTGGAGGTCATCGGCCATCGACACCTCCTGCTCCTCGTAGATCGCCCGCCGCTCGTCGGGGGAGGCCGCCTGGAACTTCGCGAGAGACTCCTCCGCCTCCGCCAGCCTCGCCCGCTTGCGGTCGATGCCGGGCTGGCGGGCCTCGCGGAGCGCCGCCTGGACCTCCGTGATCGGATCGTCGAGGTCGATCGACTCAGGGAAGAAGGCGAAGGGCGTGAAGTTCCTCAGCGACCGGAGGATGTAGTTCCGGGTGTTGGTGTCGGTCCCGTCGTAGACGGGCTGGGTGTAGTAGTTCGGCACACGTCGCCTCCGGGTGATGGGTCGTGGTGGGTGTACGCCGCCGCAGGGGTGGGCATCACGGGGTTGAGGGGGTGGGGGTCTTCTGGGTGGGTTTGGGGGGGTCTTCTGATCTGGGCGTTTCGGATTTTTTTGGATCAGGATCGAGAGGCGTCGCTCGCGGAACGTGACGCGGGGCGGTGCGTTGGGGGAGAGGGAGCTCGATCAGGGGAGTCGGCGCGGACGGATCACAAGGGCCTCTTGCCGAAGGGGGCGGGGGAGCTGTTCGGCGCAGACGGATCACAGCGCGGAACACGCACCCCCGGGGGAGCCTCTCGGCGCAGACGTGTGTGGGTCGCGCAGGGTACTTCCACACACACCCCCCCCCTATGTACTCCCCCAGAATACACCGCAAATGTTGCGTAATCGCGCGCACAGATTGTCACCCGAAAAAGCGTAGTGATCCCAAGGGGTTAGGCCAATTGTTAGGTATGCGAGAGGCGCAAAATGTCACTGATTGTGTGTGGGTGTAGAGCCTACACCGCTTGGCTAGCTGGATCACGGTTTGGCACACACCCTGCATCTATGGTTGGGTGTTCGAGCGGTGCGTTTCCTGCCGAAAGGCAGCGTGGCCGAAAGGCTACGGCTCCCGATAGCCGCAAGGCAGTCTGAACCGTGTTCGTTGACAATCGAGTGTGAGAAGACTGGCAACTGCGGTTGCTAGCATGGCTCAGGGTTTCACGGTGCGAGTATCGCACCGTCAACCCAAACGGCGCTGATGGCGCTACAATTAGGGAGAGAGAAACAATGGCACGTAAGAAAACCCCGGCTCAGAAGCGTCGCGCGGAGAAGCGAGCCAAGATGCGGGCGGAGGCACACTCGGTTCTGCGCACCGAAGGTGCGCAGATCGTAAGCGCGGCAGTCGACGGGTGGCACCGTCCGCTCGACGACAACCGCTCGGAGATCAAGGAAGACGACAAGGACGCCGGCAAGCTCCGGTCCGGACTGCGGGCCGAGGCGGAGGCACGGCGGATTGCGGCGGAGGTTATCGAGCTCGACGGCGACGACGACGCCCGCGACGCGCGGATTCGAGAGGAACTGCGCACGGCTACCGACAAGCGCGTCGGCAGTGCGTACCGGACGCTGAAGGGGCTTGCGAAGAGCGGAGATTTCGTCGGTAACGAGCTGGCGATGATCGAGACCGCGTCGGTCGACCTGGCCACCGGCCGGATCGGAGTAGGTGAAGCGTTCCGTATCGTGGCGGTCCTCGCCACGAGGACCGACGCGGTCTGTCAGGACGCCGCCGACGTGTTGGCCGCGCGGGAGGTCCGTCGGGAGGGCCAGAAGCGTGGGACCCGTAAGGGTCCCACGAAGTGAGCGAGTGAGCATCATGGTCGCCGCTGGATAGGCCAGCGGACGCGCGACCAAGATGCTCGCACCGTCAAACCCTGAGCCAAACGACCGAGCGGATGGAACGACCCTACGGGTCGTTTTTTTTCGCGCCTTTTTTTGGCGTGATCTGCACAAGTGCGTGCAGCCCTGCGGAAATCAAGTCAGATCAACTCGATCACACTTCCCGCAAGTCGGGTCCGATCAAGTCGGGTCCGCTTCCCGTGGATCACCTTCCCGTAGGGAAGGTGCGCGATCTCCCGATCTGGCCCGCTCGGAACTTAACGGCGCGATGGTCTCAGATCATCGGTGCGACGCCGTCGGCGGGACTTCCCGCAAAGGCTAGCGCGCGGCCTCAATGCGCGACGGCTAGACTGCGGCCGGAATACTCCCTCGAGGAGCGTGCTCCCTCCCTCCCGATTCGGGTCCGATCAGGATTCGTCTTGCGACTCGATCAGGAATGGCGGAGTGCGTGCAGCACTCGATCACCGCCGAGTGATATGCGGTGAGCTCTAGCGGCCGGACCGGGTAGGCCGTTGTAGGCGGAGTGCAGTGATCTCCGGCGCTTGATCTTCGGCGGGACTTCCCGTAGGGTCGCTTGTGCGACCCTGATCGAGCACTCACATTCTTGATCGGGTCGAGAGGGGTGTTTCGGCACTCTGGAGGCCCGAAAATCCTCGATCAAGAATTCCTGATCGAGCTGGGCAGGACACCACACCACGGGCCTGCTCCCCCCCGCGCGGCGTTGCCGCGCAGTCTACCAGCTAGTTTAGACCGAAACGGTACGCGATCCGGCCGGAGTCCGCTCCGGCCCGACGACGTGCCCTGCTGCGGCCTCTACCTGTAGACATTCCTCAAGCGGGTTCCACGGGCGCACTGCGTCCGTGCGTTCCCTCGTGCCCCTCCCTTGGTTCCTGCCGGGGGAGTGGTGCGAGGGAGCGTTGTGCTCCGCCCCATTCAACCCTGGGGTTTGATCCAATGGAGGAGAGTCCCGATGAGGTTTCTTGTTCTGGTCCAGAGCATGAAGAACGGCGCCGGTCTGATCGACCGGGCGCGTGACGAGTTGTTCGGCGTGCCCTCGCCGTGGCGTGCGGAGGAGTCCGAGCGGATCGCGTCCTTGGAGAAGGAGCAGGCCTCCCTCTCCGGGCACTCCGAGGAGTGGAAGCAGATCACCGCCGAGCTGGACATGGCGCGCGTGCGATGGCGCTCCGCGCGTCGTCGCGAGATCGACGCTCTGGTCGAGTTCGGTGAGGCCGCTCGCGCTCTGGGCGAGGCCCTGGGGAAGGTGGCGGAGGTGTGGTCGTGAAGGCGGCGTCGTTGACGCTGCGGGCTATCGCGCTGATCCGCCGCGCCGATGAGGCGTGGGAGGCCCGCGAGGCGGTGATCCGGGCGGGCGAGGGTGGGCACGATCTCGCCGAAGCGACCGCCCGCGCCGAGCGGGCGCACGCCCTCGCCCTGGCGGCGGCGGACCAGGTGATGGAGGCGTTCGGTGTGAACGCCTACGCGATCGCCTGGTCCTGATCGGGAGCTGCGGGCGTTGCCCGTGCTCTCCGTTGACGCTCTCCCCGTGGTGGGGGGGCGTCACCGGAGCGTTTTTGCTCCGATCACCGTTTCAAGGAGAGTTTCATGGGCATCGATCTCGCAATCCTGATTTTTCAGGCCACCGTCGGTGGCCTCATCACCCTCACCGCCGCCCTCGGGGCGCGCGGCTGAGGCTGATCCACCCACACCCCAACCACGGAGGAAACATGCTGTGCATGTCTCCGTCCGCTCGACCTTCCCGCCGGGGGTAGCGCCCCTCGGGACTGAACTCCTCAGATCACGATGGGCCTTCCCGCCGACCCAGCCCCACGCTTGAGCCTGAGTGTGGAGTGCGACCCCGTGTGCCTGGGGTCGTGGGCGTAACCCGCGAACGGGTGGGAGCGCGTTGTTCTGTCGTGACTGCAAGCGCGCCAGCGTCCGGTCTTAGGCCGACGGGCGGTGGAGCTAGAAGGCGCTGTGGAGGCGGGGTTTCGTCCACCCCATTCGAGCGGACGTTAATCGACCAACGGACGGGGCGTGCGAGGGGCTGATCACCCCTCGCGCTCTCCCTCATGCCCCTCCCTCCTTGGGGGGAGGGGTGTGCGGGAGCGTTGTGCGGCCATCCGCCACTGCAAGATCTCCGTCTCGTGACCCCACGGACCTACCTCGATCAGGAAGCTCGAGGTAGCGCGTGGTGCCATGCGGCGGATCGTTTCCCTCACGGAACGGTCTGTTCCCAACACCGACATTTACTGTGCCCCACGGCAGGGGTACGGTTAACCCAGGTCGCACGGGTTGTGCGATCGCAGCAAGGAGAGAAGGATGAGCACACTCCACTGGAAGGTCGTCGTGTTCAACGACGACGGGCTCGACCTCGCCTTCGCCAACGGCGAGGCGGGCGAGGTCGCGCAGATCGAGTTCGACGGCATCGGCAAGGCTCAGCGCGCGGAGGTCTGCAAGGGCCTCCGCAAGATGATCGCCGCGCTCGCCCCCCGTCGGGGTGGGCGCCAGCCTCTCCCGGCGCCCTGGGCGGCGCACGTCGAGGGGTACGACGAGCTGCACCGGGCCGTGGTCCGGGCGGCGGCCGCCCTCAACCGGGCGAACGCCGCCGTCAAGCAGAGCGGCCAGATGGACTGCGCCGCGTGCAAGGCGAGTCCCACCGGGGCCTGCGAGCACCACCAGGCCTTCATCGACGCCGCCGCCGAGGCGCGCGAGACCTACGACGAGGCGCAGCGTCTCAGGGGCGCGGCGGAGGTGTCGGGTCTCACCGCTGCGATCGAGGCGGCGGTCGAGGCGGGCGAGGAGGGCGAGGCGCTCGATCTGGCAGCGGAGATCGCCGACACGGTCAAGAAGACCAACCGCCTGCTGAAGCGCGGTGGTCTCCCGGAGATCGGGGACGCGGCCGGGGTCAAGGCCCTGAAGAAGGCGGTCGAAGACGGGGACTTCATCAAGGCGGGGGGGATCATCAGCGGATGGAAGCCCGCCCCCGAGACGGCGGAGTCGATCGCCGCCACGGGTGGTGATCCGGCCGACGCCCCCGAGTCCACCCCCGAGGCGGTGCTGGGCGAGGGTGCCACCGAGGACGACTTCGACGACTTCGCCGCCGCGATGGCGGCGACCGGCGACCCCGAGGAGGCGCCCGAGGCGCCCGAGGCGGCGGTCGAGGAGTTCGACGACTTCGCGGCGGCCCTCGAGGCCGCTGCGGCGGAGTGATCGAAGCGGGTTAGGCCCTGAGCGTCCGGTGGTTGAGCGCCACCGGGGTCCCGAACAACTGCGCCGATCAGGGTCGGCGCCACCAAGGAGAGTGAGCAAGATGAAGATCAAGGATTTCGGGCCGCTGCCGGCCCCCGTCACCCGCGCCATGAAGGTGCGCGGTCACAGCTTCCAGCACTACAAGCCGGAGAGCTTCCCCGAGGAGTTGCGGGCGCTGATCCCTAGCTTCGACAAGGGGGCGAAGTTTCCCCCCGAGGTCTTCGAGACACTCTGTGTCTCGAACACGCTGTCGAAGCGGGCGATCACCCCGACGTACCTGTTCGGCCACAAGGGGTCCGGCAAGACGCTGTCGGCGTACAACTTCGGCGCCCTCACCGGGAGGCCCGTCCTCAAGGTGATGTGCTCGAAAGCCACGGAGGTGGGGGACCTGATCTCCATGCCGTGGCTCGACGCCAACGACGACGGTGCGGCAGTCATGACCCGCATCCTGGGGGCGGTCGCGATCGCCCTGAAGTACGGGTGCATCGTGATCCTGGACGAGGCCGATCGGCTCACGCCGTATCAGCAGGGGACGATCATGGGCCCGCTGGAGGCCAAGATCGGATCAGTCTACACGGACGAGAGCGGCTGCCAGATCCCGGTCCGCGAGGGGGCCTTCGTGATCCTGACCGGGAACACGAACGGCAGCGGGGACACCACCGGGCTCTACCCCGGGACCCAGATCCTCAACAGCGCGCTGTTGGATCGGGTGCTGGCGGTCGGGGTCCAGTACCTCGACCCCGACACCGAGTCGAAGGTGGTCGCCGCCCAGGCCGGTGTCGACGACGGCTTCGCGGCGAGCATCGTGAAGCTCGCCCACAAGACCCGCGAGTCGGTGCTGTCCGGCACCGGCTCAACCGTCCCCCTCTCGACCCGCTCCCTCGTCCAGTGGGCGAAGGCGGCGGCGGCGTACTCGGGCTTCGAGCCCGAGCCGGGCAGATCGATCAGCCCCACGAAGAAGGCAATCATCGCCGCCTGGCGCGCGAGCTTCTTCAACTCGCTGCCCGACGCGGAGGATGAGGCGTTCTACGCCGAGGCCTTCAACGGGGTGCTCGGCTTCGAGTGCCACCCCACTCCCACCGCCTGATCGGAACCATCCGCGACGCCCATCGACTGGAGGGTCGGACTGGGCGGACGGGTGAGTCAGATCACCTACCGACATCGGGTGCATGTACCGGCGTCGGATCACGACTACATGCAGGAGAGCACAGCATGAAGATTCGTCATGCAACCGCCGGGGGTGGCATCCTCGGCGGCGGTTCGCACAGCGCCGCCACCGGGCTCGCCCGACTGATCTCCGAGAGGATGGAGATCAAGGTCGAGGTGAGGCCGGGCGTCGGCGGTGCCCACTACGATCACGAGAAGGGCGTGACCCGGTTCGACCCCGCCATGTGGGCGGCGTTGGACACGATCACACCCGCCAGCATCCGGGAGACCTACGAGAAGGCGGGCGCACCGCCCCCGTCGGAGGCAAACGCGAAGCGCATGGCAACGGCCATGCGCGACCTCGGCTACAAGGCGATGGCCGGCGTCGTGTACCACGAGGCCGGTCACGCCTACGAGCAGCGGCCCGGAGCCTACGCCGACGGGGAGTCCCCGATGGACTTCCTCTACAGCATCCCCAAGGGCATCCACTCTCCCCTCGGGATGCTGTGGAACGTCGTCGAGGACCGCCGAATGGAGCACGTCGTCCGTGGTGTGCTCCCCGGCGCCGGATCGCGGCTCGACAGCCTGGCAATCTGGTGCTGGCGGGTGTGCATGAAGCGCGCCGCCACCGACGGGATCTCCCCCATGTGGGCGGTCAACTGGGTGTGGGGCTGCGCGTTCGAGGGCTGGCCGGACTGGCTCTGGAAGGGCGGCCCCGGCGCCCCGACCTGGCTCGGGATCAGGGGCGACACCCCCGACCTCGTCGCCGTGGCGGCGGAGGTCGTCGACACCGAGGCCCTGATCGCCCACGCCAAGGAGGCTCGGGCGAACATGATCACGCCGCGTGACGCCTACGATCGAGCGGTCTCCCTGCTCGAGCTGATCATGGGCGACACCGACGGCGACGACGAGGGCGCCGAGGGCGAGGGCGAGGGCTCCGACGGCGAAGGTGACGAGGGCGACGAGGGTGAGGGCGATACCGGGAGCGGTGACGCCGAGGGTGAGGGCGACGGCTCCGACGAGGGCGACGAGGGCGACGGCTCCGACGAGGGCGACAGCTCCGACGAGGGCGACAGCTCCGACAGCTCCGACGGGGGCGACGAGGGCGACGGCTCCGACGAGGGCGACAGCTCCGACGGGGGCGACAGCTCCGACGGGGGCGACG
>Ga0180430_10000540_pt1 | contig 40973 bp, 32 predicted proteins | sample SS_ome_9_FD_132999 | JGI IMG/M metagenome (GOLD analysis project Ga0180430, IMG submission 132999) | Hypersaline lake sediment archaeal communities from the Salton Sea, California, USA - SS_1_S_2 metaG | ecosystem: Environmental > Aquatic > Non-marine Saline and Alkaline > Hypersaline >...
GCTCTGTTCTACGGTACCGGTAACCCGTCTACCTGGAACCCGGTTGTTCGCCCCGGCGACAACAAGTGGTCCATGTCAATCTTCTCTCGTGACGTCGACACTGGTATGGCCAACTGGGTCTACCAGATGACCCCGCACGATGAGTGGGATTACGACGGCATCAACGAAATGATCCTGGCCGACATGAAGGTCAAGGGCAAAGACCGTAAGGCGCTGGTCCACTTCGACCGTAACGGCTTCGGCTACACCCTCGACCGTGTCACCGGCGAACTGCTCGTTGCTGAGAAGTACGATCCGGCAGTCAACTGGGCAACCCACATCGACATGAAGACCGGTCGCCCGCAGGTTGTTGCTAAGTACTCAACCCACTACAACGGTGAAGACGTCAACTCTACCGACATCTGCCCCGCTGCTCTGGGTTCTAAGGACCAGCAGCCGGCTGCTTACAGCCCGCGCACCGGTATGTTCTACGTGCCGACGAACCACGTCTGCATGAACTACGAGCCGGTCTCCGGTGGTGAGTACGTCGCTGGTCAGCCCTACGTGAACGCTGTTCTCAGCATGTTCCCGGCGGGCCGCGTGAGCCCGGGTCCGGAGTTCGGCAACAACGCCGACAACAACAACCTCGGCAACTTCATTGCCTGGGATGCGGACAAGGGCAAGATCGTGTGGTCGATTCCGGAGCGTTTCTCGGTCTGGAGCGGCGCGCTCGCCACGGCGGGTGATGTCGTCTTCTACGGTAACCTCGAGGGTTACCTGAAAGCGATCGACGCGAAGAGCGGTAAGCTGCTTTGGAAGTTCAAGACGCCGTCCGGCATCATCGGCAACGTCACGACCTGGGGTCATGGCGGCAAGCAGTACGTCGGTGTCCTCTCGGGCGTCGGTGGCTGGGCCGGTATCGGCATGGCCGCAGGCCTGATCAACGACACCGATGGTCTCGGTGCCGTGGGCGCTTACAAGGGCCTGAGCAGCTTCACCCGCCTCGGCGGCGTGCTGAGCGTGTTCAGCCTGCCCTGATCGGCCTGGTCGCATCAAGCGATACAGCCAACAAGATCAGTAGCAAACTGACTGATTGAAACTGACCCGGCTCTCCCTCCAGGAGGGCCGGGTTTTTTTTGTCCGGTTGTGGGCCGGACCGGGTATTTGTCCGTAAACGGTTCGTAGCGACGCGGACGCCGTATCGCATGCTGGTCGACCGCGTGGGTGGCAAGGCCGAAGCGTGAACGCCGAACTGGCCCCGAACCACGCTGGCCGGACCGCGCACCAGGACAAGAGCCCGGTGATACGGCGTGATGGGCAGTCCGGACCGCACGCTGGCCGCTTGCGAGTCCGCCCCGGGAGGTTTTCCCGGCGCCAGGCGATATCGCCGCGGATCGCGGCGCTTGCAGGTAAAATGGTGCGCCGTATTCTCGTCGCGCGCACGACTCCGGGATTCAGGGCACGTTCAGCGTAAGCCGCGTAGCCTTGACGCTCAGCCGGTAACGGCCACCGGATACAGATTTCTTTTCCAAGCCAACACAAGTGGGAGTGAATTTGATGAACACGGTAAGTAGAACCCTCCTTTTCGCGCTGCTACTCGGCGTCGGCGCCCGGGCCGTGGCCGAGGAGCACGTCGTCGAGGGTGTGGTCACGCAATGGAGACCGATGATCACGTTTGCGCAGCCTGGTGACACCGTGCGCTTCAAGAACATGACCGGTCACGACACCGAAACCATCGAGGGCATGATCCCCGAAGGTGCCGACGGCTGGAAATCGCAGCTCGGTGAAGAGGGATACAGCGCGACGGTGTCCAATGAAGGGGTCTACGTGTACAAGTGCAACCCGCACATCAGCACCGGCATGGTCGGTGTCATCGTGGTCGGCGACGCCCGCCCGCCGCAGAATCTCGACGCGCTCAAGGCGGGTCTGGAGAACGTCAAGGTCGGCCGGAACATGGTCAATCGCGCGTTGAAGAAGCTCGACAAGGCATTGGCCGCTGAATGAGCCTGACACTGCCGGCGCGGGTATGGATAATGCCCGCGTCGCGCATCAATAAATCGCATGCGGGGACCACGGTCCCCGCTGCCGCGAGAGGAGGTCGCCCATGAAGGCACGAGAACCCCGGGTCAGAATGTCCGTCGTCACGGTGGTCGCGCTGACCTTCGCCATCGCGGCTGCCGGCGCGCATGCTGGCGAATCCGCCGCGCGGAGCGAGCTTCGCGTGTGCGCCGACCCGTTCAACCTGCCGATGTCGAACAAGGAGCAGGAGGGGTACGAAAACAAGATTGCGGAACTGTTCGGTCGTGAGCTGGGCATCCCCGTCGTCTACGAATGGTTTCCGCAGCGCATCGGATTCATCCGCAACACCTTGCGCAACGACGAGACAGAGGACGGTTCGTACAAGTGCGATCTCGTGATGGGCGTCATCGAGAACTTCGAGATCGCGCAGCCGACGCGGCCCTACCTGCATTCGACCTGGGCGATGGTCTACGTCAAGGGCCGCGGGCTCGATTCCATCGAATCGCAGGACGATCTCGCGACGCTGACCGACGAGCAGAAATCCAAGCTGCGCATCGGCGTGTGGGATCGCGGCCCGGCGACCGACCTGGTCTTCCATGCGGGCCTGATGGAGTACGCGATTCCGTTCCAGAGCATGAGTGGCGACGCCCGCGAGAACCCGGGAAAAATCATCGAGCGCGACCTGGTCAACGACCGCGTGAATCTCACCTTCGTGTGGGGGCCGATCGCCGGTTACTACGCGCAGCAGATCACTGATCACGAAATCAAGGTGATTCCGCTCCAGAACCGGCCCGGGCTGCGCTTCGATTTCCAGATTTCGATGGCCGTGCGTTTCGGCGAGAAGGCCTGGAAGGAACAGGTCGACCAGCTCATCGAAGACAACATCGACGAGATCAACGCCATCCTGGCGAGTTACAACGTGCCCATGATGGATCTCGTGGTACGAGAGCAAGGTGACAACGATGACGATGACTGATTGGTTGCGGGGCCCGTGGTCCGGCGCCGTCATGTTGCTGCTGGGCCTGTCTGTGGCGTTGCCGGCAGGCGCGCAACAGGATCAGGCTGACGAGCCCGAGCCCATCGAGTTCTCCGAGGCGGAGACCCGTATGTGGCTGACCGACCAGTTGAGCGCGGTCACGGAGCCGGTCACGCTGCGCTACGATTTCCGAAAGTCGGGGAGCTTCGAAGCCGGGTTCGAAGACGAAGTACGATTTGTCATCGAGAAGGTCAACGAGGACGGGAGCAAGGCCGCATCGGTGCAGTTCTTCTCCGGTGAACGCCAGTTTCCGGTACCGCCGGTGAGCAACACCACGGTCAATCCCATCCTCAAGATCTATCTGCAGGGCGATGTCTACGAGATGAATCGCCTGACTGATCCGGAAGGCGCCGCACGCGAACGCTGGCGCTACTTCCAGCGGCGCGTGAAGCTGGCTTTGGCGGAGACCGCCGAAGTGGAACCGCACACGTTCGAGTTCGACGGTCGCCAATGGCAGGGCCACGTGATCCGCTTTCAGCCCTACGTGAACGATCCCAAGCGCGACCAGTTCGAGCGCTTTGCCGACAAACGCTATGAGGTGATCGTCTCCGACGATCTACCCGGTTACATCTACCGCGTCGAGACTGTAGTGCCCGGTGACGGCGAGAATGGAGAGCCCCTTATCCGTGAGGTCCTGGAGCTCGACGCGATTGAATCCGTTCAAGAGTAAGAGCCCGACGTCGTTCCGCGCAGTAGGGCGGCTGACGCATACAACGCTCGGGGATAGTGATCGCTCGTTACTCGCCACCGGAACCAGGGGCAGAGCGCAACAGGCGACCGAAGTTCGCGACGTCGCCTAGTTCCGGGCAGGTTTCAAACATCCGAGCCAGCATTCTATCGCCGAGTTCGGGGCGGTAGTGCGCGGGCTCCCAGAACCACCGCGACGTGCCGTCTGTTGCCCGGGACAGCGCGTATGTATGACGTGTCGCGAAATCCCATAGCGGTAGTGCGTGCTCGGTAGCGAAGTCGCCCAAGACTGACTTCCATCGCTGGAGATCTGCGCCGTATCCGTGGTTCTCGAGCAGGTCGAGATAGGCATGATGGAAGGGATTCATGACGAGCACGATGTCGACGTTGTCTGCTCTGGCTTCGCGGATGAGACGGCTCAAGGCTACGAACTGAATTGAGGTTTGCTGAGATGCGTGGTCGAAATGCCACGCACCCGTAGGATACCGGGCGGAGAGTTCTGTCATCTTCTGGGTGAAGAGCACCGACTGTCCTTCGTACGCAATCACCGTGGCGAACATGCCGCCGTTGTTGAAGCCTAGTTCCGTGACGTCGGAGGGGGCGATACCTTGTTGCGAAACAATCGTTGCGACGCTGTCGGCTAGTGCGTCGAGTGATAACACCGACAGTAGACGATTCCGAAGCGTATCCAGAATCCCCGGGTCGCCAGGCAGCGAATCGCGGTTCTGACTGGCACCGGCGTCGTTATTCCGGTCAGGCTTCTCGACGGCAGCCAGGTAAAGGAAGTCACTGAAATCGACTGTAATGACGATTCTGCGTACGTTGGGAAACGTTAGGGCGTGGCGCGCGTTGCGAAGCTGCTCTAGCACGCCAGCGCCGGGGATTCCGAAGTTATAGACCGGCTGGAGCTCTGGCGGCCAGCATCGACTCATTGGATCGAGTCCTGCCTCTGGGCGCGAGTTGCCGATGACGACCGACCGGGCGCCCGATCGGGCCAGTTGCGCAGGCTTGCTTTGACGTACCTTGGAGTGCGCGGTGATCTTGAATTGGTTGATGCCGTCTATGCGCGGCGTTCCCCACAGTGCGTAAGGGTCTATCGCTATGTTGAATGCTGCGACGAGGCCGATGTGGCCGATTAGCAGTGCCGCCCAACGACCAAGAAAACCTGCGGCGTTCATCAGAATTGGTAGTACAGGAACTCGGAGACCTGGCCCAGGGCCAGAATTCCGAGCGTGGCGACGATAGCCAGGGCAATAGCCCACCTCAGGCTGAACGCAAACCGAATGCCATTGAGACATGACAGCGTTGTGAGAGCGTGGCGCTCGGAGGGCTCATGGACGGAAAGGGCGGGCGCGAAACGGCTCATGATCTGCTGGGTGTTTGGCCAGAAAACGGCAACAAAGCCGAGTGCGATGCACCACATCCACATCATGACGAAGTCGCGTCCGCCCCCGATATAGGCTTCGATCCCCAGGGCGTTCAGGTGTTCGCCGAATGCGCCCAGGCGAGCGAGAATGGCGTTAGGCAGCGCCACACCCTGGTGTCCGGTCATACCGGTGAGCATATGGATGGCGGAATCGAAGTCCGGCGCCCGGAAGAATACCCAACCGATCACGACTGCGACGAAAGTGCTGCCCCATGCGGCCGCCCGATAGACACTTCCGAGCGGTGTCGACCCAATCCGGCGCGGTACACCGAGCGTAGCCCATGCGTGGTTGATAACCAGATAGGCCCCGTGTAGGGCACCCCATACGATGAACGTCCAGCCCGCGCCGTGCCATAAGCCGCCTAGCACCATCGTGATCAAGAGGTTGGCGTAGCGGCGGACCGGCCCACGGCGGTTGCCACCGAGCCCTATGTACAAGTAGTCGCGCAGGAAGCGCGAAAGTGTCATGTGCCAGCGACGCCAGAACTCGGTGATGCTGAGTGCCTTGTAGGGGGAATGAAAGTTCAGCGGTAACTTGATTCCGAAGATCCGGGCGCTACCTATAGCCATGTCCGAATAGCCGGAGAAATCGAAATAGAGCTGAAAGGTGTAGCTGAGGGCTCCGCCCCAAGCCACCAACATACTCACTGGCTGACCCGCGGCGGCGGCGTCGAACGTCGCGCTGGCGTAGGGGGCTATTCCGTCCGCGAGTACGGCCTTTTTGAACAATCCGATGACAAAGATACTCGCACCGACGGCAAGGTCGTCGAGCTGGTCGCGACGTGTCGAATCGGTGAACTGCGGCAGCATCTCCTTGTGATGGACGATCGGACCGGCAATGAGTTGGGGGAAGAACGTGACGAACAAGGCGTAATGAAGCGCGCTGTACTCGTGCGCCTCGTTGCGGTAAACGTCGACCAGATACGCGATCTGCTGGAAGGTGAAGAACGAAATGGCAAGAGGAAGGACGATGTCGGGCACAGCCAGCCCGACATCAAGTACGTTGTTCGCGCTCCGGGCGAGAAATCCCGCGTATTTGAAATAGGCGAGCGCGGCCAGGTTGGCGGTGATGCCTGAGGCCAACAGCAGGCGGCGAAGCTTCGCCCGATGCGCAATCCGTGAACTGCTGATGCGGCGCCCCAGATCGAAGTTGACGACCATCGACGCGACGATGAGGCCGAGGTAGGCGGGATTCCACCACGCGTAATAGAAGAGAGACGCGGCGACGAGCAAACCGATGGCAGCGGAGTCCAGACTGCGGGCAGTCAGGCCACGATAAAGCAGGTAAGTTACCGGCAAAAAGCCGAAGATGAAGACGTAAGAGTTGAATAGCATCCGGGTGGCTCCGCGGCACCGTTACCCGGGGAATCGAGCGGGTGGGCTCCCCCGTGATATCTCGATCAAGGCAACGCCGCCGGCGATTTTCACTCGGCGCTCCCGTGGCGTCCACTCAGGATCCGTCGCAGGTCAACACGCGCGCGATCGCGCGCGCAGAGAATCATCATTCATGGGGCAGGCCGGCTGGTAAGTCGGACCGCATCAGCCGGTCTTAGCGTCACGCAGCGGCTGTTTCTTTACTTCGCAAGCGCACCGCGCAGTACTTGAATTCCGGGATCTTGCCGAACGGGTCGAGTTCCTCGACCGTCAGCAGGTTGGCCGCGGCTTCGACGTAGCAGAAGGCCATGAAGACCGAGCCGCGCTGCATGCCACGGTCGGGGCGCACGCGTGCACTCAGCCGCCCGCGGCGTGATTCGACGACGATGAAGTCGCCTTCCTCGACGCCGACGGCGGCCATGTCGTCGGGGTGCACGTTGACCACGGGCTCGGGCTCGATGGCGTCGAGGACGCTGGCGTTGCGCGTCATGCTGCCGGTATGCCAGTGTTCGAGCTGGCGGCCGGTGATGAGGATGTTGGGGTACTCCGCGTCCGGCAGTTCGGCGGCGTGGGTGTACTCTGCCGGCACGAAGCGCGCGCGGCCGCTGGCGGTGGGAAAGGCCTCGCGGAACAGGATGGGCTCGCCGGGGTCGCCTTCGGCCAGGCAGGGATAGGTGATCGAGTCCTCGCGCTCCAGCCGCTGCCAGGTCATGCCGGCGATACTCGGCGTGGCTTCGCGCATCTCGTCGAACACGTCGACGATGCTGGGGTAATGCCAGTCGAGGCCCAGGCGTGCCGCGAGCTGCTGGATGATCCACAGGTCCTGGCGCGCCTCGCCGGGTGGCTCGATGGCCTGGCGGCCCAGCTGCACGCGGCGGTCGGTATTGGTGAAGGTGCCGGTCTTCTCGGGAAAGGCCGAGGCGGGCAGGATGACGTCGGCGAAGCCGGCGGTCTCGGTCAGGAAGATGTCCTGCACGACCAGGTGTTCGAGCTTGGCCAGCGCTTCGCGCGCATGGTTGAGATTCGGATCGGACATGGCCGGGTTCTCGCCCATGATGTACATGCCCTTGAGCTTGCCATCGTGCACGGCATGCATGATCTCGACCACCGTCAGCCCCGGGTTCGGATCCAGCGTGGTACCCCAGAGCTGTTCGAAACGTGCCCGCACGGCGCTGTCGCCGACCGGCTGGTAGTCGGGGTAGACCATCGGGATGAGGCCGACGTCCGAGGCCCCCTGCACGTTGTTCTGGCCGCGCAGCGGGTGGATCCCCGTGCCCGGCCGGCCGATGTGGCCGCACAGCAGGGCGAGGGCGATGAGGCAGCGCGCGTTGTCGGTACCGTGCACGTGCTGTGACACGCCCATGCCCCAGAAGATCATCGAGCCGCGCGCCTTGGCGTAGACCCGCGCGACCTCGCGGATGGTTTCCGCCGGGATCCCGCAGATCGGCGCGACCTTCTCCGGCGGGTAGTCGCGCACACACTCGGCGAGCGCGGTGAAGCCCTCGGTGCGGCGCGTGATGAAATCGGTGTCGTGCAGTTCCTCGGCAATGATCGTGTGCATCATGGCGTTGAGCAGCGGCACATCGGTATCGGAGTGGAATTGCAGGAAGTAGTCGGCGTGACGGGCCAGGTCCGAGCGGTAGGGATCCATCAGGATCAGCGTCTTGCCGGCCTGCGCCGCGTTCTTCATGAAGGTCGCGGCAACCGGGTGGTTGACCGTGGGGCGCGAGCCGATGATCACGATGACCTCGGTCTCGGCGACGTCGGCGACCTGGTTGGAGACACCGCCCGAACCGATCATCTCGAGCATCGCGGCGACCGACGAGGCATGGCACAGGCGTGTGCAGTGATCGACGTTGTTGGTACGGAAGGCCGTACGCACGAGCTTCTGGAACAGGTAGGCCTCTTCGTTCGAACCCTTGGCCGAGCCGAACCCGGCCAGCGCCTGGCCGCCGTCGCGATCGCGGATGCGCAGCAGCCCCGCGGCGGCATGGTCCAGCGCCTCGTCCCAGCTCGCCTCGCGGAAGTAGCGCGGGATGTCGGCGTCTTCGAGGATGGTGGCCGTCTTGGGTGCATCGTCGCGCCGGATCAGCGGCGTGCTGAGGCGGTCCGGGTTGTGCACGTAGTCGAAGCCGTAGCGCCCCTTGACGCACAGGCGCGAATGATTGGCCGGGCCATCGCGGCCATCGACGTAGCGGATGCGCTCGTCCTTGACGTGGAAGGTCAGCAGGCAGCCCACGCCGCAGTAGGGGCAGGCTGATTCGACGGTACGGTCGGCCGCGATCTTGCCGGCTTCCCTGGCGGGCATCAGCGCGCCGGTCGGGCAGGCCTGCACGCATTCGCCGCAGCTGACGCAGGTACTGTCGCCCATCGGATCCTCGACGTCGAAGACGATGCGCGACTCGGCGCCTCGGAAGGCGTAACCGATGACGTCGTTGACCTGTTCCTCGCGGCACGCGCGCACGCAGCGCGTGCACTGGATGCAGGCGTCGAGGTTGACCGCGATGGCCGGGTTGCTGAGGTCGGGCGCGGGCTGCGTGCGGCCGGGCAGGCGCGGCGCGCCGACACCGAGATGGTCGGCCCAGTAGTCGAGCTCCGAGCGCGGCGTGTGCGGGGAGACGCCGCCGTCCGGCATGTCGGCCTTGAGCATCTCGACGACCATGCGCTGGCTCGCGCGTGCGCGCTCACTCGCGGCGTGGACCACCATGTCCTCACCGGGTTGGCGGCAGCATGACGGTGCCAGCACGCGTTCGCCATCGATCTCGACCACGCAGGCGCGGCAGTTGCCGTCGGCGCGGTAGCCGTCCTTGTAGCACAGGTGGGGGATGTCGATCCCGGCGCGCTTGGCGGCCTGGAGGATGGTCTCGCCGGCGGCCGCTTCGATGTCGCGGCCGTCGAGCTTGAAGCGGACGGCGGCAGTCATGATCAGTCGAACTCCTGGGGAAAGTAGCGTAGTGCGCAGCGCAAGGGATTGGGTGCGGCCTGGCCAAGGCCGCAGATGGAGGCATCCTCCATCGTGCGCGCGAGTTCCTCGAGCAGCGGCTGGTCCCACGACTCGCGCGCCATCAGGATGCTCGCCTTGGCGGTGCCCACGCGGCACGGCGTGCACTGGCCGCAGCTCTCGTGCTCGAAGAATCGCATCGCGTTCAGCGCGGCGTCGCGCGCGCGATCATGCTGGGAGAGCACGATCACGGCTGCCGAGCCGATGAAGCAGCCGTGCGGCTGCAGGGTATCGAAATCGAGCGGCTCGTCGGCCAGCCGGGCCGGCAGGATGCCGCCCGAGGCGCCGCCCGGGAAGTAGCCGTACAGTTCGTGGCCGGGCAGCATGCCGCCGCAGTACTCGTCGACCAGTTCGCGCAACGAGATGCCGGCCGGCGCGAGGTGTACCCCGGGCTTGGCGACGCGCCCGCTGACCGAGAACGAGCGCAGCCCGCGGCGCTCGCGGCGGCCATGGCCGGCGAACCAGTCGGCACCGCGCTCGAGGATCTCGCGGACCCAGTACAGGGTTTCCATGTTGTGCTCGAGTGTCGGGCGGCCGAACAGGCCGACCTGCGCGACGTAGGGCGGGCGCAGCCGCGGCATCCCGCGCTTGCCTTCGATCGACTCGATCATCGCCGACTCCTCGCCACAGATGTAGGCGCCGGCGCCACGCCGCAATTCGATCGGCGGCAGCGGGCAGGGCGGGTCGACGCGCAGGCGTTCGAGTTCGCCGGCGAGCGCGTTGCGGCACGCGGCATATTCGTCACGCAGGTAGATGTAGCAGGCCTCCGCCTTGATCGCCCAGGCGGCGATGAGCATGCCTTCGAGGAAGCGATGCGGATCGCGCTCGAGGTAATGGCGGTCCTTGAACGTGCCGGGTTCGCCTTCGTCGATGTTGACCGCGAGCAGGCGCGGCGCGGGTTGATCGCGCAGGATCGACCACTTGCGCCCGGCGGGAAAGCCGGCGCCGCCGAGCCCGCGCAGATTGGAGTCGGTGAGCGTGGCGATGACCTCGTCGACCGGTCGCTCGTCGGCGTGGCAGGCGGCGAGCAGCGCGTATCCGCCGGCGGCGCGGTAGCCATCGTAGTCGAGGTGCTCGGTCGCCGGCGCTTCGAGAGCGCCCGCCTCGACGCAGGCCACGACCTCGTCGGCTCGTGCGTGCTCGAGCGGGTTCTGACCGACGACGGCGACCGGCGCACCATGGCAGCGCCCGACGCAGGGCACGGGCTGCACTCGGACGGCGTCACCGAGCCGCTCGCGCAGCGATGCGGCGAGGGCTTCGGAGCCGAACAGGCTGCAGGTCACCGATTCGCACACGCGCACGGTGACCTCCGGTGGGCATTCGGCGTCGTCGCGGATGACGTCGAAGTGGTGGTAGAAGGTCGCCACCTCGTAGATCTCGGTCATCGACAGGTCGAGACACTCGGCGAGCGCGACGACGTGCTCGGCGCTGATGCAGTGATGCTGATCCTGGATCGCGTGCAGGTACTCGATGAGCAGATCGCGTCGCCACGGCTCCGGACCGATCAAGGCCTGTACTTCGGCCAGCGCCTGCGGGCGTGCGCGGCGCCCGCGGAAGCGGCCCTTGCGCTGCTTTGCGCCGCTCATCGGCCGCCGGCGGCGGTTGCCGCGAGGAGGATCTCGCCCTTGCCGCCGTGCGCCATGTCGCCGCACCAGCGTTCGGCACGGTTGAAGTCGGCGATGCGGCGTGCCAGGCGCCGATCGACGTCGGCCACGTGTTGCGCGAGCAGGGGCATGATGGTCAGGGCGAAGGTGCCGCAGGGATTGAAGGTGGCCGGCATCTGCGCAGGCCGCTCGGCGAGCAGCAGGGTGCCGCGGCGCATGCCGGCGCCGGCGTGCGGGCCGCAGGCGCCGAGCACGATGATGGTACCGGCGAGCATGCGATCGCCGGTGTACGCGCCGCTGTCGCCGCAGATCGCGATGAGACCGCGGCGCATGCGTTCGCCGACGCGCTCGCCGGCGTCGCCGGTGACGAGGATGGTCCCTTCGTTCATACCGCGCGTAGCGCCGGGAAGCATGCCGCCGACACGATCGCCGACGCTGCCCTGTACGCGGATCAGGCCCCCGTGCATGCCCAGGCCCACGCCATCGCCGGCGTTGCCGCGCACCAGGATGGCGCCGCCGCTCATCTCGCGTCCGAGTTCGTCTCCCGGGTTACCGCTGATCTCCAGCGTGCCGGCGCCGAGCCCGGCGCCCACGCGCAGGCAGCCGCTGGTCAGGCCGCGCAGCGCGAGGACCTCGCCGGGCTCACCGTTGACCGCGAAAATATCGCCCAGCGCGCTGCTGCGTGTACCGTGCCGCAGGCGCAGGCGCCTGACCCGGTCGAGCTTCATGCCGGCGAGCGCGGCCGGCACCAGCGGCGCGAGGTCGAGCGCGCCCACCGGGGCGGCGGCGAGGGTCAGTTCCAGGCGCGTCACTTGAGGATGTCCCGCAACTTGAAATGGTAGGGGCCGAGGCTGCCGCCGTAGTTGCCGGCACTGATGCGCAGCACGCCGTGATTGCGGCCGCGGCAGGCTGCGCGGATGCCGACGCGCGTGGCCTCGTCGATGCTCGCGGTGTCGAGGCCGTCGATCACGATCTCGAGGACGGCACCGACGTCGGCCGAGAGTTCGCTGTCCACCGCGCCCTTGAGCGTGGGGCAGAACAGGTGGTTGGTCGAGGCGGGCAGGGTCTTGTACTTCGACCCGACCTTGGAGCCGGAACGCACGACGCCGCCGGGGAACGGCATGATCACGCCGGGCACGGTCTGCATGGCGCCGACCGCGCGTTCCGCCGCGGCCAGGGCCGCGGCCTGGTCGTGTGCGAGGATGAGAAAATTGCCGCCGCCGATCGCCTTCACCATGCGCGTCATTTCTTCGCACACGAACTCGCCGTCCATCACCGGTACACGCCAGTAACGCTTGTCGCCGAACTTCTTCGAAATCTGGTGGCCGTCACCGAAATAGCGCAGGTTCTTGCCGAGCGCGATGGGCTCGCCCTCGTCCAGCCCGGCGAAGCACGCGCTGGTCGGGGAGGTCAGTACGCACTGGCCGACGCGGTTCTGGATCTGCTTGCCGAGCTCCTTCTTGCTCATGGTGAACAGCAGCACGGCGATTCCGGGTCGGCCGTCAGGGGTCTCGTTCGACTTGAGGCGGCGTTCGATGCCGGCTTCGCAGCCGCAGGCGATGACCGAGGTGGCGAAGCCGGTCATGGCGCGCGCGGCATGCTCGGCCCAGGTCTCGTTGTAGGCGGTGACGACGAGTCGCGTGGCCTTCATGGGAAAGGCCTCGGCGAAGGTGTTGTCGATGCTGACGCCGTTGATCTTCATGTCGAGCGCTTCGTCGGGTGCACGACCAGCTCGCCGCGCCCGTCGTCACGGACTTCGTCGTCGGTGACGCGCAGGTTGTCCTTGCGTACCGTCATGTAGCGGTCGAAGTAGGTGTCGAGCTCACGTTCGATGGCGGAGTCGTAGTCCGGGTGTACGACGTGCGTCGCGCCGTGGACTTCCTCGACCACGCGGCCGTTGCGCACGATCAGCTGCCCGTCCTTGAACACGTAGTCGGGCTTGGCGAACATCTTCTCGCGGTTGGCCTGGTCCTTGTACACGGTGATGTGTGCACGGGCACCCGGCGCGAGCGAGCCGAAGCCCTTCAGGCCCAGCGAGCGGGCCGGTGCGGCGCGCGTCATGATGGCGATCTCGTAGAGCGAATACTCGCGATCGATCGCGCCCAGCGTGGTCGCTGCCTGCGCCTCCGGGTTGATGGTTGCGAGCATGTCGCGGCGGAAGCTGCCGTCCATGAGCAGGCGGATGAGATGGGGGTAGCTCGTGAAGGGGGCGCCGTTGGGGTGGTCGGTGGTGAGGAAGATGCGCCAGGGATCGTCGATCAGCAGGAACATCTCGAGGCCGATCGCCCATTGCAAGGCGTTGACGAAGTTGCGGTCCTTGTAGCGGAACGGCACCACGCCGCAGCCCGCCTCGCACTCGATGTCCATGCCGACCCATTTCTTCGGATCGGCATAGGCGCTGCCGGCATACTGGCGCATGCTGTCGCCCGACTCGGTGATGGTGCGGCCAAACATGATCTGGCCGACGTCGAGCGAGACGTTGGGCGCCGCGTTGACGGCTTCGGCGATCCGCGCCGCACCCGAGGAGAACTTCTGATCGCCCTCGGTACCGTAGCTGTGGAACTGGACGTGGGTGAGGTGCGCGCGCAGGCCCTCGAGTCCGCGGATGGTGTCGAGCGTGGTCTCGACGTTGCCCGGCACACCGAGATTGCAGCCGTGAACGTGCAGTGGATGCGCGAGCCCCAGCGCGCGCACGCTGTCGGCCAGCGCGGTGAGGATCTGCCGCGGCGTGATGCCGTAGCCGGCGTTCTTCTCGTCCAGATCGAGCTTGCGCTGATTGAACTTGAAGGCGTTGATGCCGCCCGGGTTGACGACCTTGATCGCGAGCGCCTGGCTCGCGTTGAGGGTCCAGGCGACATAGTCGCGCAGGAATTCGGCATCGCGCTTGGCGGCGAGCGCGCGCAGCAGGTAGTCGTCGTTGCCGAGCAGCACGTAGGCGCCCTTGTCGACCATCGGCGTGTCGGCCAGCTCCATGTGCGTCTGGCGCGCATTGCCGGCTAGCATGGCCGGCTCGAAGCAGGCGACGTAGCCCATTTCGGCATAACGGTAGCCGGCCGTGCGCGTGGACGGTGCGGCATGGCCGCAGCCGAGGTGCGGATGGCGGTTCGCGCCGACGAGATCCTTCGCGTGATCCTCGGGCAGCATCATGCGGCCGATGTTGACCTTGCCACCGCCGATGTGGGTATGGATGTCGATCGCGCCGGACATCACCACGCGACCGGAGATGTCGATCACCTCCTTCGCCTCGCGCGGGTCGGCCGGTGCCTCGACGATGCGGCCGTTGCGCAGGTAGAGGTCGCGCACCTCGCCGTCGATCCCGTTCTCGGGATCGTAGATGCGACCACCTTTGAGTCTCGTCAGCATCACCGTCTCAGTATTTCTCGAGTATCCGCGTGAGCACGCCGGCGACGCTCGGCAGGCCGCTGTCGCGCTGTTGCGCCAGCGGTAAGGTGACCACACTGTCGGTACGCACGAGGCGTGCGAAGTGATCCAGCCCAGGCGTGCCGACGGGAATGAACACCCCGCACTGCGCCGCCACGCTCGGACGGCTGCTGGCCAGCATCACGGTGCGATCGAGCGGGGCGTCGGGCGGCGGTGTCGCCTGTTCACCGAAGGCGTCGATCCACAGCAGCGCGTCGATGGCGCCGCTGTCGAGCAGCGCGCGTGTCGCGAACGCCTGCGGCTCGTATTGCAGAGTCTGCCCGAAGCCCACGCGCAGGGGGAAACCGCTCAGCCAGGCGCAGGTGTTGACGGCCGACTGCCCGCCATCGTCGCCGCCGAGCGCGAGCATCGCCGCGCGCGTCGTGCGGTTGAGTTCGTCGACGAGATCGCCGATGGCCGCCATTGCGGGCTCGCGGTGCTCGGCGAGTGCGGCGGGTGTGAAGACGAAGGTCGTGTAGCGTGCCTCGCGCAACTTCGCGGCGAGGTCGGCGAGGGCGCCGGCCGCGGCGCCGGCCGGGCGGCGCGCCGCGAGGCGCTGGCCGCGCAGCGTGGCGAGCAGCGCGAGCAGGACCTCGACCAGGTTCTCGCTGCGGCAACTGAGGGTGGTGTCGGCGGCGAGCGCCTCGGGTGCACGCTTGCCAGCGCCGATGAACACGACCTCACGGCCCTTGCCCGGGGCGTTGCCCGGCGCGGGGCGGGCGTCCAGGCAGCGACGCTTGAAGTTCTCGTAGCGTTGCGAGACGTCGACGTCGATGACCACGACCAGGTCGGCGCGGTTGCGCACTTCCGACAGCGTCGTTGCATACCAGCCGCGCGCCTGCAGCATGCGCGACATCGAGGCGAGCGCGTCGCCGTGGACGTGATCGAGCACGGCGCTGCAGCGCTCGGCCAGGTTGACGCAGGCACGGATGCCGTCGACGTCCGTGGCGAGGCCGCCGAAGAGCGGTTGCCGTGCGCGTTTGAGCAACGTGGCGGCGACGCCGATCGCCTCGTCCAGCGGCACGCTGCGGCCGCCGATCAGCGCCTCACTGGCGAGCGGCGCGCGCGCGTAACCCGCGGCGGCGCGACTGCAACCGTGGCGCGCGACGGTGAAGCTGGCATCGGGTCGCTGGTTCAGTCCGAGGTCGTCGCACAGCAGCGCGCAGAACGGGCAGACTGCGGAGGAGGGCGCGGGCTTATCGGTCGATCCCTTGGACACGGTCAATGACGGCACGCTTGCGTGCCCGCGCGAGCGCGGGCGGGTTGAGTGAATACGTACTACTCGACGCGAAAGTCATGCTCGCCGCGGCCATCGACTCCCAGTCGCGCTAAGGTAACACACTCACCTCGCCTGCTCTAGGGAACCTCTGAACAAGTCATGACCCGGCATCTTGCGCCCACGCCGTCCGATTTCCGCGTTGCGAATCTTCGCAATAGCGGGCTATTACGTGCGCTTCGCGCCTTGAACTCGAACGGCGCGGACACAATCTGCTCGGCCCAGACTTGCTCAGAGATTCCCTAGGGAACCTCTGAACAAGTCATGACGCGGCATCTTGCGCCCACGTCGTCCGGTTTCGGCGCTGGGAATCGTCGCAACCGCCGGCGACGACATGCGCTTCGCGCCGCGAACGCGAGCACCGCGGACACGACCCGCCCGGCCCGGACTCGTTCAAAGGTTTCCCGGACGATACGCCGGCGCATGCGAGGCGCCGGCACGTACCCATGCGAACGGTGTGCATTGGCTTCTATAATCCGGCCCTTCCTGTCATCAACGGTAGTTCGTGGACTGGCCATCGTGAGCGCGATTCAGACTGCTTTTCGTGTCGATGCCGCGGCGCGCCTGCACCTCGGCTTTCTCGATCCGGGTGCGGCGCTCGGGCGCCGTTTCGGCAGTATCGGTCTGGCCATCGAGGGATTGTCGACGCGCGTCCTGGCGACGCCCCATGACGGCCTGCTGGTGCTCGGCGAGGAGTCGTCGCGCGCGCGTGCGCTGGTCGAACGCGTGCTCGCGCACTATCGTTTCCCGGCGCACGCGCGCATCGTTGTCGAGCGTGCGATCCCCGGTCACGCCGGCCTCGGTTCGGGTACCCAGCTCGCGCTCGCCGTGGGCACGGCGCTGACCGCGCTCAACGGGCAGCGCGCGGATAGCGGCGAGCTCGGCGCCCTGCTTGGTCGCGGCCGCCGTTCCGGCATCGGGCTGTCGCTGTTCGATCACGGCGGGCTGGTCGTCGACGCCGGCCACGGACCCGCGACGGTGACGCCACCGGTGGTGACGCGCCTGAGCTTCCCCGCCGACTGGCCCATCATCCTGGTATTCGATCACGCGAGCGAAGGCCTCAGTGGCGGCGCGGAGCGGCGCGCGTTCGATGCGCTCGAGCCGCTGCCCGCGGCGGCCGCTGCGCACCTGTGCCATCTCACACTGATGCGCATCCTGCCGGCCGTGCTCGAGCACGATTTCGAACCGTTCGCCGCCGGCATCGGCGAGGTGCAGGCGGTGGTGGGCGATCATTTCGCAGCGGTCCAGGACGGGCGCTACACGAGCGCGCGCGTCGCCCGCGCGATTGCGCTGCTCGAGTCCCGCTTCGGCCTGCGCGGGGTCGGGCAGAGCAGCTGGGGGCCGACCGCGTTCGCTTTCGCCCCCGATGCCGCCACGGCGACGGCGGCGCTGGCTGCGCTGCGCGAGAGTTTTCCGCGCGAGGTCGGGCTGGAGTTCCGACTGTGCACGGCGCGCAACCACGGCGCGACCTGCGCCGCGGCCGCGCCGGCAGTCGATGCCAGACGCGCGAGCGCCTGAGCCGCGTCCCCTTCCCCCGAGGAGCCCGACATGGATCATCCCTACCTGCTGCACATCTTCAGCCCGACCAAGTACGTCAGTCCGTTCGATATCAACATGGCCTACGAGGCGCAGTTCGACGACGTCATTCCCTATTGCAACGTCGAACTGGACGAAGTCCACGGATTGACCCAGGACACCATCTTCTCGCGCAGCCCGGAGGGGGTGAAACGCACCGGCATCTTCATCGGCGGCCGCGAGTTCGGTCTGTCGCTGGAGATGCTGGCCGCCGCCCGCGCGGCCATGGTGCCGCCATTCGAAGTCTCGGTGATGGCCGACCCGAGCGGCGCCATCACCACCGCCGCGGCGATGGTGGCGCTGGCCGGCCACTGGCTCGGCCGCGCCGGCGGCGAGCTTGGCAACAGCCGCGTGTGCGTGTTCGGCGGTACGGGCCCGGTGGGGATGTGCGTGGCGCTGCTCGCGGCCCGCGCCGGCGCGCAGGCCGCGATCGTGTCGCACCAGGGGCTCGGTGCGGCGCAGCTCGTCGCCGACCGCATGACGCGTGATTTCGGCGCGCGCATCCACGGTCTTGACGGAAGCTCGAACGACGCGGTGGCGCAGTGGCTGGGAGACATCGATATCGCGTTCAGCGCAGCCAAGGCGGGCGTGCGCGTGGTCGAGTCCGCGCAGCTGGCCGCGGCCGGTGCGCTCAAAGTACTGGCGGACGCCAACGCGGTGCCGCCGAGCGGTATCGAGGGCGTCGATGCCAACGACCGCGGCAAGCCGCTCGCGGTGGGTGATGGCAGCACGGCGTATGCCCTGGGCGCGTTGGCTATCGGCGATATCAAGTATCGCGTGCACACGTCGCTACTGCGCCAGATGTACAGCGCGGCCGAACCGGTCTACCTGGGCTGTGACGAAGCCTACGCGACGGCCTGCAAAGTCGTCGCCGAGCGCGACTGACGCGCGGCGGCGGCGTCGATGACGCTACGCTGCGCCGGGCACGGCGCGGTCCCTCGGTGCCCGTGAGCCGCCCGCCGCTGCTGGTCGTCGCGACGAGCGCGCGCGCTATCGCCGCGGCGGCGAGCACCCGGTTCATGCCGCTGACCATCGATCTCTTCGCCGATCGCGACACCCGGGCGTGTGCCGCGCGCGCCATCCGGGTCACGCCGGGCGAAGACTACAGCTTGCCGTACGCACCCGTGCTGGCGGCCGTGCAAGCGATGGCGCGCGCCTGCGCGTCACGTTTGCCGGCGGTCTTCGGCAGCGGCTTCGAAGCCGCGCCGGAACTGCTCTGGGCGATCGGGCGCCACGTCGATCTGCTGGGGTGCGATGCCGGGGTCCTGCGGCGTCTGGGTGACATGCCTGCGCTGGCGGCGCGCTTCGCGGGCGATGCCGCACTGTGCATGCCAGCGACCACGCGCGACGCGCCGGCGCTACCGGACGCGTGGCTGGTGAAGCATGACGCCTGTTGCGGTGGTTTGCACGTGCGCGCGGCGCGCGCCGCGGATTCGGCCACCGCCGGACGCTACTTCCAGCAGCGCATCGAAGGCCCGGTATGGTCGGCGCTGTTCGTCGCCGCGGGCGGTCGTTGCGTGGCGTGCGGTGCGGCACGGCACCTGCGCTCGTCGCCGGCACCACGCGCGCCGTACGCGTGGCAGGGTGCGCTGAACGCGGGTGATGTGCCACTCGCCGCGGCGGCGCTGGAGCGATGCGGGCAACGGCTCGCGCAGGCGCTCGGGCTGCGCGGCGTGTTCGGCATCGATTTCGTGCCACGTGACGGGATCCCGGTCGTGCTCGACATCAACCCGCGTCTCACCGCGAGTCTCGATGTCTATCCCGATCGCGGCGCGCTCGTCGCCGCACATGTCGCTGCTTGTGCCGAAAGCACCCTCTTGTATAGTAGGTCGGCGGCGCGTCCCGCGCGCGGCGCAGCGGTGCTCTACGCGTGCAGGTCCGGCAAGATCCCCGAGGCCTTCGAATGGCCCGGCGGCGTCGCCGACGTGCCGCATCCCGGCAGCGCGATCGCCGCGGGCGAACCGCTGGTGAGTGTCATCGTCGAGGACCAGTCTGGCGACACGGTCCTCGCGCGGCTCACCGCGACCAGCCGCGAACTCGCGCGGCGGCTCGCCGCGCGCGGCGCGAACCTGTTGCCGCACGACATAACGATAACTACCGTGGGAGGACCCGATGTCTGAACTGCAACTGGATGGCTCCATCAACGTCAGCGAACGCACGCGACCGTTGGTCGCGGCCTTGTGCGAGCACGCCGCCGCGTATCGTCTCGGCGTGAGCCGCGACGACAGCGGCGTGACGATCATCGACGCCGGCATCGATGCGCCGGGCGGTCTCGAAGCCGGCCGTCTCATCGCGGAGATCTGCATGGGCGGGCTGGGGCAGGTCGCGCTCAGCGGCGCGGCGCCGTTCGCGCGCTGGCGCTGGCAGGTCGACGTCACCTCCCTGCATCCGGTGATCGCCTGCCTGGGTTCGCAGTACGCCGGCTGGAGTCTCAGCCATGGCGAGGGCAAAGGAGCGTTCTTCGCGCTCGGCTCGGGGCCGGCGCGGGCCATGGGCAGCAAGGAGCCGCTGTTCGACGAACTCGGTTGGCGCAACCCGGCCGGAGAGACGGTGATCGTGCTCGAGGTCGACCGCGTGCCGCCGCCCGAGATCGCGCAAAAGATCGTCAGCCGTTGCGGCATCGAACCCGCGCAGCTCACTTTGATTCTCACGCCCACCTCGAGTCTCGCCGGCGGCATGCAGATCGTCGCGCGCGTGCTCGAAGTCGCGCTGCACAAGGTGCACGAGCTGCATTTCCCGCTGGGCGACATCGTCGACGGTGCGGCAAGCGCACCGCTACCGCCACCGTCGCCCGATTTCATGACAGCGATGGGCCGTACCAACGACGCCATCCTTTTCGGTGGCCAGGTGCATCTGTACGTACGCGGCGACGACGAGGCCGCGCGCGACCTCGCCGAGCGCCTGCCGAGCTCGGCGTCGCGCGATTTCGGCAAGCCGTTCGCCCAGGTGTTCAAGGACTACGGTTACGACTTCTACAAGGTCGACCCGATGCTGTTCTCGCCGGCACGCGCCCTGGTGACCAACGTCACCAGTGGCAACAGCTTCGAGGCCGGCGACCTGCACGAAGACCTGCTCGCGCAGTCCTTCGGCGCCTGACGCGGAGCACGCCGTGCGTCCGCGCCTGGCGATCTTCACCGATGAACCCGGTTGGCACGGCCGCCAGCTCGCGCGGGTGTTCGAGCGCGCCGGTTACGAGGCGGTCTTCGTCTCGCTCACGGACTGCCGTGTCGCGCTCGGGCCGAGCGGCCACGGGCTCGTCGTGCCGGGCTTCGACGGTGCGTTGCCGGCCGGGGCCTTCGTGCGCGGTGTGCCCGGCGGTTCGCTCGAAGCGATTACGCTCAGGCTGGACTTCCTGCACCTGCTCGCGGCGCTCGGATGTCCCGTGTTCAACGACGGCCGCACGATCGAGCGCACCGTCGACAAGGCCATGACCACGCTGCTGCTGCGCCACCACGACGTACCCACGCCGCCGACCTGTGTCACCGAGTCGCACGCCGTCGCGCTGGCCCACGTCGAGCACGCCGAGGCCGAGGGCCGCGTGCTGGTCAAGAAGCCGTTGTTCGGTTCTCAGGGCAAAGGGCTGCGTCGCATCGCGCGCGCCAGCGACCTGGGCTTCCTTTTGCCGGGCGAGGTCGCCTACCTGCAGGATTTCGTGCACACGGGTGATGGACCGTTTCGTGATTGTCGCGTGATGGTCGTCGACGGCCGGGCAATCGCGGCGATGGAGCGCAGCAGCCATCACTGGATCACGAATCGTGCGCAGGGTGCCGAGTGCCGCTCGATCCCGCTGCAGGACGCGCTCGCCGCGATCGCCGAGCGTGCCGCGAACGCGGTCGGTGCGGCCTACGCCGGCGTCGACCTGTTGCGCGATCGGGACGGCCGCTGGCTCGTCACCGAGGTCAACGGCATCCCGGCCTGGCAAGGTCTGCAGCGCGCGACCGGGGTCGACGTCACCGCGCTGATCGGCTCGGCCTTCCTGGCGCGGCTCGATCGCGGCCTCGCCGCGCTCGCCTGAGCGTGACTGCTTCCGCGGCGGATGCGCGCGCGCGGCGCGAGGCGGTGTTGCTCAAAGCCTGCCGCCTCGACGTCATCGCCTTCAAGCCTGGCAACGTCAGCCTGTGTTCGCCCGGGCACGGCATGCAGGCGGCGGATTTCTTGGCCAGCGCGCGTATCGCCGTGCCGTGGTTGTGCGCCGAGCAACTCGGTATCGGGCAACGCATGGAGCGCGCGATGGTCGCGACCATGGCAGCGGTCGGCTGCAACACCAACCTCGGTATCGTCGTGCTGCTCGCGCCGCTGGCCGCGGCGAGCGAGCGGCGTGCACCGCTGCGCGAGGCACTCGCCGAGGTGCTCGCTGCGCTGACGGTGAGTGACGCCGCAGCTTGTTTCGCGGCCATCCGTGCCGCGCAGCCGGCCGGTCTCGGCACGGTCGAGGAGGGCGACGTACATGCACCGGTGACGCACGATCTGCGCGCAGCCATGGCACTCGCTGCCGGGCGCGATTCGGTGGCAAGACAATACGGTAGCGTATTCAATGATGTCTTCGAGCATGGTGTGCCGCTGCTGCGCGAGCTGCGTGCGCGCTGGCACTCGCTCGCCTGGGCAACCACTGCCTGTTATCTCGATCACCTCGCGCGCTGGCCCGATTCGCATGTCGCCCGCAAGCACGATTCGACACGTGCCCGCGCGCTCCAGGCTTCCGCCCGGGAGGTAGCAAAGGCCATGAAAGCGTGCGAGAATCCTCGCTCGCTCGCGGTCCGTCTGACAGCCTTCGATCGTGAGCTCAAGACGAGGGGCATCAATCCGGGTACCAGCGCAGACCTGACGGTCGCCAGCGTGGCGGCGCTGCTTCTGCTGGAACGCTCTTCCTGACTCCGAACAAGAAGAACAAAACGGAATTCACTCACGCATTTGTGTCGCGAGAGATGCGTGCAATGAAACGCTGACGAGGAGTTGGCGCAATGTCTATTTTCAAAGCACTCTTTGGAACACAAACCGTAGAATCCCAAGCATCAGAAGGAGATAGAGGCATGGCAGTTGTTGATCGAGTACTCGTTGGCGAATCGCTCGTCGGCGATGGAAACGAAGTCGCTCACATCGATTTGATCATGGGCCCGCGCGGCAGCGCGGCCGAAGCCGCGTTCTGTAACTGCGTGACCAACAACAAGGACGGCTTCTCCAGCCTCCTCGCCGTGGTTGCGCCGAATCTCGCGTGCAAGCCCAACACCGTGATGTTCAACAAGGTGACCATCAAGGGCTCCAAGCAGGCCGTGCAGATGTTCGGTCCGGCGCAGCGCGGTGTCGCGATGGCCGTCGCCGACAGTGTCGAGGACGGCACCATCCCGGCCGCCGAGGCTGACGACATCTTCGTCTGCGTTGGCGTATTCATCCACTGGCTGGCGGAGGACAACGCCAAGATCCAGGACTACAACTACCAGGCCACCAAGGAAGCCATCCAGCGCGCCGTCGCGCGCGAGCCCAAGGCTGCCGACGTCGTTGCCCAGAAGGGCAGCGTCGACCATCCGTTCCAGGCGCACAGCTGAGCGCCGCCGGGCCACATGGCCCGGCGCAGAACGCGAAACGCCCCGCTGGTCGGGGCGTTTTTTTTGGTTGCTCCGCGCGGCCTAGCCGGCAGCGTCGTCCTGAAAGGCGGCAAGGCTGGTCGCGTCGAGGCGGCCGTCATGCAGCGCGCTGCCGATCAGCACCCCCGCAATGTGGTCAGCGGCGAGCCGCCTGAGGTCATCGGCATCGCGCACGCCGCCGGCGGCGAACAACTTCCGCCCCGTCCCGGCGCGCACACGCAGCTCGGCGAGCCCGGCGAGGTCGGGGCCGCCGTCGCTGCCGACCCGGCTGAGGTTCATGTGGATGAGGCGCTCCGGCCACGCCGCCGGATTATCGAACACGGCCGCACAGCCCAGGCGCTGTTCGCCGTTGCGATCGAGCGAGAGGAACGTGCGGCCCGCGGGCAGCGCCGCGAGCAGCGTTTCGAGTTCGTTGAGCGAAGACAGGGCCTCGCTGCCCAACACGATATCGATGTTCTCATGCGCGGCGCATGCCGCGGGCGAATGGACGGCGGAGAATCCCGCGTCAACCAGCACGCGCAGGCCGGGGTGGGCCGCCGCGATGCGCGCGATCAGCGCGGTGTGCGGGCGCGCATGCATGATGGCATCGAGGTCGGCGATGTAGATCGCCGCGATCGGCAGCGCCGTGCACAGGGCGCCGACGAGGATCTCGGGATCGGTGCTGTCGGTGTAGCGGGTGACCAGCGGGCGGTAGCTGTCGCGTCGACCCTGCACGGCATGCACCGCGATGCCGTCCTTGATGTCGATCACGGGAATTATCTGCATCGACGAGGTCCGTGCGAACTCGAAACGGGAGCGCGCCATGGTAGCGCAGAATGCCGTCTGCCCGGTGTCGCCCGCGGCGTTTTCCAAGCACCGCGACAGCCGATATGCTGAGGAGGTTCCGAGAACGACGTGCGCCCTGCCCCCGGGCATGCCCGCGTGCTTGTTCAGAGCTTCCCTGACGCCCGTTTCCCTTATCGTGACAACATGAACACGGACATCTTCGGCTGGGACATCGGTGGTGCACACCTCAAGGTCGCGCGGCTCGACGCATCCGGTAACGTCACGAGCGTGCACCAGCTCGCCTGCCCGTTGTGGCGTGGCGTGGGCGAGCTCGCGCGCAGCGCCGCGCCGCTTGCCGGCGCGCTGGAAGCACGCGACGCCCTGCATGCGGTGACCATGACCGGAGAGCTGTGCGATGTCTTTCCGACGCGCGCCGATGGGGTGCGCGCGATCCTCACCGCCTTCGCCGGGCTCGTCGGCGGTGATGCCCGAACCCGGGTATTTGCCGGGCATGCGGGGTGGCTGAGCCCGCGCGAGGCGATGTCCTCGGGAGCCGGCGACGTGGCTTCGGCGAACTGGCTGGCGCTCGCCACCTGCGTCGCCGAATGCGTCGGTGACGGTGTGCTGATCGACGTCGGCAGCACGACGACCGACGTCATCCCGCTCGGCGCGGGCTCGGTTCGGGCCGAGGGCCGCGACGACGCCACGCGGCTGGCCGCAGGGGAACTCGTCTACACCGGCGTGGTGCGCACGCCGGTGGCGAGCGTCTGCACGCGGGTGCCGTTTCGCGGCCGCTGGCAGCCGCTGGCCGCCGAGACCTTTGCCACAATGGCGGATGTCCATCGCCTGTGCGGTACGCTCACCGAACGTCACGACCTGATGGAGACGGCGGACGGTGGTGGCAAGGATGCGTCGGCCAGCGCGCGCCGGCTGGCGCGCATGGTCGGCTGCGATCTCGCCGACGGCGCGGCGCGCGGAGAAATGACGCTGCTGGCGCACTACCTCGCGCGCCGCCAGCGCGAGACGATTGCCGATGCGCTGGCGCTGGTCATGAGCCGCAGCGGCGACGCGCCCGCCGCCGCGCCCCTGATCGGCGCCGGCGCAGGTCGCTTCGTCGTCGCGGCGCTCGCTGCCGCTTCGGGGCGTTCGTACCGGCCGTTCGAGCAACTGGTGGGTGTGGACGCGGCGCTCGACGATGATGTCGCCGTCGCCGCCCCGGCGGTTGCCGCGGCGCGCCTCGCCTGGATGGCGCGGTTATGATCGGAGACGCCACGCTGCACGAAATCGAGTACTGGCCGGACACGGCCGCCCGGCTGCACCGGCTCGCCCCGCAGGCGTGGTTCGTGCTCCTCGACAGCTGTGCCGCCAGCGGACGCGGAGGCCGTTACGACATCGCCGCGTGGGAACCGCTGGTCACGCTGCAGACGCGCGGTGAGCAGACCTGCATCGACGACCACGGCAGCGGCACGCGCGAGTGGTCGGATGCCGACCCGTTTGCGCTCGTCGCCGCCCACCTCGGCCACGAGGCACGGCATCCCGAGCTGCCGTTCAGCGGCGGCGCGATCGGCCTGTTCGGCTACGACCTCGGGCGACGCATCGAGGCGTTGCCGAACCGCGCCGCGGCGGACATCGCGGTGCCCGACATGGCCGTCGGCATCTATGCGCGCTGCCTTGTGGTCGATCACGAGCGGGCGCGGGCGTGGTACGTCGAGCGCGGGGCGAACGATGCTCAGATCGCGCTGGACCTGGCGCGCCTCGAGGTGCCGCGCACGCTGACGCCTCCCGCGATCAGCACCGATTTCGTCGTCACCTCGGCGGTACGGCCCGAGATCGGCTTCGAGGATTACGCGGCGGCGTTCGCGCGCATCGAACGCTACATCCGCGACGGCGACTGCTACCAGGTCAACTACGCCCAGCGTTTCAGCGCCGAGGCCAGTGGCGACGGCTGGGACGCCTACCAGCGCCTGCGGCTGCTCAACGGTGCGCCGTTCGCGGCCTTCCTGCGTCTGCCGGACGGTGTCGTATTGAGTTCCTCGCCGGAGCGTTTCCTCGAGGTGCGCGGCGAGCTCGTCGAGACGCGACCGATCAAGGGCACGCGCGGGCGGTCCAGCGATCCGGTGCGCGATGCCGCACTCGCCGATGCACTCGCGCACAGCAGCAAGGACCGCGCCGAGAACGTGATGATCGTCGATCTCTTGCGCAACGACATCGGCAAGAGCTGCGCGACCGGCTCGGTCGATGTGCCGCACCTGTTCGACATCGAGACATACGCGCGCGTGCATCACCTGGTGAGCACGGTGCGCGGCCGCCTGCGCGCCGGCGTCGGCGCGCTCGACGTGTTGCGCGGCTGTTTCCCGGGCGGTTCCATCACCGGCGCACCCAAACTGCGCGCGATGGAGATCATCGAGGAGCTCGAGCCGACGCGGCGCAATGTCTATTGCGGTTCACTCGGCTACGTCTCGCACGACGGGCAGATGGATACCAACATCGCCATCCGTACCTTGCTCTACACCGGTGGGCGCCTGTACTGCTGGGCCGGCGGCGGCATTGTCGTCGATTCGGTGCTGGCAGAGGAATACCAGGAGTCACTCGACAAGGCCGCTGCCATGCTCAACCTGTTCGCCGATGCCGAAATCCTCCACGTGGGTCGTTAAGCTCGGCGGCGCGATGATGCACAGCGCGGACCTCGTGCGCTGGCTCGAAGCGTGCGCGGCACCCGGGGCGGTGCGCTGCGTGGTCGTGCTCGGTGGCGGGCGCCTGGCCGACGAGGTCCGTGCGCTGCACGCCCGCTGGGCCTTCGAGGAGGCCCACGCGCACGAACTCGCGATCGCGGCCATGGCGATCAACGCCGGTGTCGCCGCCGCGCTTGCGCCCGGACTCGCGAGCTTCAGTCGCAACCTGCCCGACGGCAACGGCAGCGTCCTGTGGCGACCCGGCGGCGCGTGCGAATGGCTCGGCGTGCCGGCAAGCTGGTCGGCGACTTCGGACACTCTGGCGCTGGCGCTCGGGCGCGTGCTCCACGCCGATGCAGTCTACCTCGTCAAGTCGCCGCCGGAGGCAGCGTTCCCATCGGGCGATGCGGCCGCCTGCGCCGCGGCGGGCTTCATCGACGCCTACCTGCCGCGATTGCTGGTCGACAGTGCGGTTCCGGTGTCCGCCGTCTCCCGCGAGGCGGTGGACGCGTTCGCGGCCGCACGCACTGCGGGTGCACCCGTGGGACGCCGTCTCCGCGCCGCGGTGGACGCCTCGTCACTCTAAAGGAACCTCCGAACAAGCCATACCCCGGCCCCTTGCGCCCGCGCTGTTCGATTTCGGCGTTGCGAATCTTCGCCATAGCCGGCTATGACGTGCGCTGCGCACCTGGAACTCGAACAGCGCGGACGCAAACCGCTCGGCCCGGTCTTGTTCAGAGGGTCCCTAAAGCAGGAAGCTGGAACGGCCGATACCAGGACATCTCTGTTTGTTCGCCGGGAGCGACAACATGCGTGGCCTGATCGAGAAGCTTGCACTTTCGCACCAGATGTATCTGGTCGCCGCCCTCGGTGCCGGGGGTGGTTGTCTCGCCCTGGCCGCCAACATCGCTACCGGGGCGCCTGTTTTCGGTGCGGCCATCAGCGCGGTCAGCGCGGCCGCCGCGTTCGCCAGCGCGCACTTCTTCGGACGCCGCAGCGGGCAACGCGCGGAAACCGTGGTCCAGGCCCTGCACGCCATGGCCGAAGGTGACCTGACGCGGCGAGCTCGTCTGCAGGGACGCGACGAATTCGCCTGGATGGCGTGGGAATACTCCTGTGCCCGTAAGAAGGTTGCCGACATCATCGGTGGTGCGGTCCACAGCGCAAGCCAGCTGGCCGTGGCCGCACGTCAGCTCGACGTCGTCACCAGCCAGAGCAAGGACGCCACGCGCCGGCAGAGCGACGAACTCGAACAGATTGCCGCCGCCATGCAGCAGATGGCCTCGACGGTCGAGGACGTCGCCGGGCACGCTCATCACGCGGCCGAAGCGGCCGTACAGGCCGACGGCGAATCACGCAAAGGGCTCGAGGTCGTCAAGGCTTCGCAGGCCACGATCGACGAGCTGGCTGCCGAAGTCACCACGACCGCCGAACTGATCGGCTCGGTGAAAACCAACAGCCTCAACATCGGCACGGTGCTCGACGTCATCCGCGGCATCGCCGAGCAGACCAACCTGCTCGCGCTCAGCGCGGCGATCGAGGCGGCGCGGGCCGGTGAACAGGGCCGCGGCTTCGCCGTCGTCGCCGACGAGGTGCGCAGCCTCGCCAGCCGCACCCAGCAGTCGACGCAGGAAATTCAGGACATGATCGAGCGCCTGCAGATCGGCGCCAACCAGGCTTCGGAGGCGATGGAGCACGGTCGCCAGCGCGCCGAGGCAACGGTGCAGCAGGCGGGCGAAGCGGCCGAGTCCCTGGCCGCAATCGTCGAAGTGGTCAACAATATTCGCGCCATGAACGTCCAGATCGCCGACGTTGCCGAAGAGCAGCGCAGCACTTCGAGCAGCATCAACGCCAGCATCGAGAACATCAGTCAGATCGCGGTCGAGACGTCGCAGAGTTCGGCTCGTATCGCCGCGTCCAGCGACGATCTCACGGTCTTGGCGAGCCGTCTCGAAGGGGCGGTCGGCAAGTTCGCTACCGAGACCGCGTGAAGCGGGCCGGGCCGCGGCCGCGTGTCGTGTCTACGGCCGGGCTCGGTTCCCGGAATAAAGGAGGCCGGCGGGGTTTGGGCCCCACCGGCCAATGCAGCGCTTCCTAGCTCCCATGCGAGGAGGTCTGGTCTAATGCCCAATTAGTCCCAGCTAAGAGCGCCGCCTGTCTGGTACTCGGTGACACGCGTCTCGAAGAAGTTCTTCTCCTTCTTGAGATCGATCACTTCACTCATCCACGGGAACGGGTTGGCCGCACCCGGGTATTGTTCAGGAAGGCCGATCTGGGCACAGCGCCGGTTGGCGATGAAGCCCAGGTAATCCTCGAACATGTTGGCGTTGAGGCCGAGGATCCCGCGCGGCATGGTGTCGTGTGCGTAGGCGATCTCGAGTTCCACGGCTTCGCGGACGATTGCCGTCATCTCCTGTTGGAACGCTTCCGTCCACAGGTGCGGGTTCTCGACCTTGATCTGGTTGATCACGTCGATACCGAAATTCATGTGCATCGACTCGTCGCGCAGGATGTATTGGAACTGCTCGGCCACGCCGGTCATCTTGTTGCGCCGGCCCATCGACAGGATCTGAACGAAGCCGACGTAGAAAAAGATGCCTTCGAACACCACGTAGAACGCGATCAGGTCGCGCAGCAGGCGTTGATCGTCGTGGTGCGTGCCGGTATTGAAAGTGGGATCGCCGAGGCTCTCGGTGAATTGCAGGGCCCATGAGGCCTTGTTGTGTACCGAAGGCACCTCGCGGTACATGTTGAAGATCTCGGCCTCGTCCAGGCCCAGGCTCTCGATGCAGTACTGGTATGCGTGGGTGTGCAGCGCTTCCTCGAAAGCCTGGCGCAGCAGGTACTGGCGACACTCGGGATTGGTGATCAGGCGGTATACCGCCAGCACCAGGTTGTTCGCCACCAGCGAGTCCGCGGTGGAGAAGAAGCCGAGATTGCGCTTGATGATGGTGCGCTCGTCATCGGTCAGTCCGTTCGGATCCTTCCACAGGCTGATGTCCGCGTTCATGTTGATTTCCTGCGGCATCCAGTGATTCGCGCAGGCATCGAGATATTTCTGCCAGGCCCACTTGTACTTGAACGGCACGAGCTGGTTGAGATCGGCGCGGCAGTTGATCATCTTCTTGTCGTCGACGGCGATACGCTGCGCGCCGAACTCGAGCTCTTCGAGCCCGGTGACGCCGTGATCGATCTCGTCGAGGTCGCTGCCGCCATCGGCTACTGGCGGTACCGCCGGCACGGCGCCGTCATGCAGCGTGACAGGGCGTGGCGTGGCCGCCGCCGGTGCAGCGTAAGTGTCGCGCTCGACTTCTGTGAGCGCCTCGTTGGCCATCAGTGCGCGGTTGTCGCGCGGCGCAGCGCCGGCCTTGAATGGTGCAATGGGATCGTCCCAATCGAGCATCTTCGTCCCCCTGGTCTAAAAGCTTGAGTACACCCGCTGTCGTCGGGCCTGCTCTACTGGCAGGCTTCGCAGTCGGGATCGAGGATCGAGCACACCTGTGGTGCTTCGGCTTCCTCCGTGGTGGATCTCTGTACGGCGTTGAGCTTGCCGTCGGCAAGCGTGCTCTTCTCCACGTGCGTCGCACCCATGGTGCGCAGGTAGTAGGTCGTCTTCAGACCGCGCACCCAGGCGAGCTTGTAGAGATTGTCGAGCTTGCTACCGCTCGGCTGCGCCAGGTAGAGGTTCAGTGACTGTGCCTGGTCGAGCCACTTCTGGCGGCGCGAGCCGGCTTCGATCAGCCAGCGCGGATCGATTTCGAAGGCGGTCGCGTAGAGCGCTTTCAGATCCTGCGGGATGCGATCGATCGCGGCGACGCTGCCGTCGTAGTACTTGAGGTCGTTGACCATCACCTCGTCCCACAGGCGACGCTGCTTGAGATCGTCGACCAGGTACATGTTGATCACGGTGAAGTCGCCCGACAGGTTCGATTTCACGAACAGGTTCTGGTAGGTCGGCTCGATCGACTGGCTGACGCCGCAGATGTTGGAGATGGTCGCGGTCGGCGCGATGGCCATGGTGTTGGAGTTGCGCATGCCGACGCTGGTGACGCGCTCGCGCAGGGCGCCCCAGTCGAGCGTGGCCTCGCGGTCCATGTCGAGGTAACCGCCACGGCCCTCGGCGAGCAGCTCGATGGAGTCGATCGGCAGCACGCCCTTGCTCCACAGCGATCCTTCGAAGCTCTGGTAGACGCCGCGCTCCTCGGCCAGGTCGGTGGAAGCCTTGATCGAGCAGTAGCTGACCGCTTCCATCGAGCGATCGGCGAAGGTGACCGCTTCTTCCGACGTGTACGGCAGGCGCAGCTTGTACAGGGCATCCTGGAAACCCATGATGCCGAGCCCTACCGGGCGATGGCGCAGGTTCGCCGCGCGTGCCGTCGGCACGCTGTAGTAGTTGTAGTCGATGACGTTGTCGAGCATGCGCATCGCCGTGCTTATGGTGCGCTCGAGCTTGAGGAAGTCGAGGCCATCGGGGCCGACGTGCTGGGCGAGGTTGACCGAGCCGAGATTGCATACCGCGATCTCCTGCCCGGCCGAGGTGTTGAGCGTGATCTCGGTGCACAGGTTGGAGCTGTGCACGACGCCGACGTGCTGCTGCGGCGAGCGCAGGTTGATCGAATCCTTGAACGTGACCCACGGATGGCCGGTCTCGAACAGCATGCCGAGCATCTTGCGCCACAGGTCGACGGCGCGCAGACGCTTGAAGTTGCGGATCTCGCCGCGCGCGGCCTTGTCCTCGTACTGCGTGTACAAGTGCTCGAACCCGGTGCCGTAGGCGTCGTGCAGGTCGGGCACCTCGTCGGGCGAGAACAGCGTCCACTGGCCATCCTCGACGACGCGTTTCATGAACAGGTCCGGCACCCAGTTGGCGGTGTTCATGTCATGGGTGCGGCGGCGGTCGTCGCCGGTGTTTTTGCGCAGTTCGAGGAATTCCTCGATGTCCATGTGCCAGGTTTCGAGGTAGGCGCACATCGCGCCCTTGCGCTTGCCGCCCTGGTTGACTGCGACGGCAGTGTCGTTGGCGACCTTGAGGAACGGCACCACGCCCTGCGACTTGCCGTTGGTGCCCTTGATGTGGGCGCCCATGCCGCGCACCTGGGTCCAGTCGTTGCCGAGGCCGCCGGCGAACTTCGACAACAGCGCGTCGTCGCGGATGGCGCTGAAGATGCCGTCGAGGTCGTCGGGCACGGTGGTCAGGTAGCACGACGAAAGCTGTGGCCGCAGGGTGCCGGAATTGAACAGCGTCGGTGTCGAACTCATGAAGTCGAACGAGGAGAGCAGGTCGTAGAACTCGATAGTCCATTTCTCCGGCTCGATCTCGTTGATCGCCAGACCCATGGCAACGCGCATGAAGAACGCCTGCGGCAGTTCGAAGCGGGTCCCGTTGCTCTGCAGGAAATAGCGGTCGTAGAGCGTCTGCAGGCCCAGGTAGTTGAAGTTGAAGTCGCGCTCGGGCTTGATCGCGGCGCCGAGGCGCTTGAGGTCGTAGTTGCCCAGCCGCGGATCCATCAGCTCGAGGTCGATGGCACGCTTGATGTAGCCTTCGAAGTAGAGCGCGTAGCGTTCGCCCATGTCTTCCTGCGTGGCCTCGTCGCGACGGCCGCTGACGAAGCTCAGCGCTTCCTGGCGCAGGGTGTCGAGCAGCAGGCGTGCGGCGACGTAGGTGTAGTCCGGCTCGCGCTCGATGAACATGCGCGCGCTCATCGCCGCCGCGCGTGCCACGTCGGCCTCGGCGACGCCGTCGAACAGCTGGCGCAGGGTCTCGTCGATGACCGCTCCGGCGTCCGCGCCGTCGACGTCCGCACAGGCTTCCTGGATGACCTTGCGCAGGCGGTTCTCGTCGAGTGGCGCCTTGCTGCCGTCCGGCAACGCGACGTTGAGGGTGGTGGTGCGGGCCGCCGGCGGTTGCGCGGCCTCGGCAGCCTTGCGCTCGCGCGCGCGCTCCTCGCGGTAGAGCACGTAGGAGCGTGCCACCTTGTGCTCGCCGGCACGCATCAGGGCGAGTTCGACGTAATCCTGGATGTCCTCGATGTGCACTGCGCCGCCGATCGGCATGCTGCGCGTGACGCCGCCGACGACCTGTTCGGTAATCTCGTCGACCAGCCGGTGGATGCGTGTCGAAGCCGCGGCATTACCGCCCTCTACGGCGAGAAAGGCCTTGGTGATGGCGACCTTGATCTTGTTGCCATCGAACGAGGTGACCTTGCCATTGCGGCGGATGACGCGATAGCCATCCGGAGCGGTCGCCGCGATTTCCGCGCGCATTTCGCTCGCGCCCGTGCTCGGCGTACCCTGTGCCGAAGTTGATTCGTTACTGGCGACGGCGTGGTCGAATTCCATGGCCCCTCCTGATTTTCATGCAGCTGCAGGCGTGGTCATCGCGCGTCGCCTGCTTGTTATGGTAGCGCCCGTTGCGGGCGATGGTGACCACAATAGGATGTGCCCGCGATTAAAGCAACCACTAGATGATGTGTAAAGATTGTGCGTTACCGGGCGTAATTGGTCGAGTATCCCGGGAACAAACTGGGGATAAAATCGTGATTGCGAGGCCAATCAGGCGCTTAGCGTCGGCCCGTGGTTATCCACCGCGCGCGGCGTCGCGGCGGCGGGAAACGATGACCACCAGCAGGGTGACGACGGCCGCCCGTACGGCCGTAGCGGCTCGCCGCGGCTCGCCTGCGTTGCCCTTGCGCGTGCGCCCGCGCTGCCGGCGCTGTCCTGCCGGTAGCGCGCCCGGCGCCGCCACCGGAGACCCGCCATGACGCGAATCGTCCAACTCACCGACACTCACATCTACGCCGATGCCGCCGCCCGTTTCGACGGCGTTGATACCCGCGCCAGCCTGCGCGCGGTGCTCGCGCACCTGCATGCCGGGCCGCCTTACGACCTGCTCGTGCTGAGCGGCGATCTCAGCATGGATGGCTCGCGCGCCTCCTACGCGTGGCTGGCCGAGGCGCTCGCCGAGGAGTCGGTGCCGGTCGTTGCTTTGCCGGGCAACCACGACGACCCGGCGTGCTGGGCCGCGGCCGACGGTACCGGTTTCACGCCGACGCCGACGTTGCTCACGCGCGGCAATTGGCGTCTGCTCATGCTCGATACGCACATCGACGGCGTCGCCCACGGCGCGCTCGGGCCAGGCCAGCTGGCCTGGCTCGAGCGCACGCTCGCCGCGCGCCCTGCCGGCTGTTGCGACGTCCTGTTCCTGCACCATCCGCCGCTCGCCATCGACAGTCCCTGGATCGACGCCATGGGGCTGCGCGATGCCGCCGCGTTCTGGCAGGTGTTGGCCGCCGCGCCGCGCCCGGTCGCCTGCATTGCCGGGCACGTGCACCAGACCTTCGATCGTCGCCACGCCGGCGTGCGCGTGCTGACCACGCCATCGACCTGCGTGCAGTTTCAACCGCGTTCGGCGCATTACGCGGTCGATGCACGCGCCCCCGGCTACCGCGTGCTCGAACTGTGCGCCGACGGCCGGTTCGCGACCGAGATCGTGCGGGTGCCCGGAGCCGACGGGCAACCTTTCGACGCCTGACCGACGCGCGCGCAACGCCGCAGCATGCGCCCGCGAGGCGAGGACCGGAGTTTATGTCGATAATTGAGGACCGCAGCCGAGCGCGCAACGCCGCAGCGCGCGCCCGCGGTCGTCTTTCCAGGCCTGGGGCAGGCTGGTGAAAAACGTAGCGAGGAGCGCGCGCTGCAAGGCGCGCGCGAGGCGAGGACCGGAGTTTATGTCGATAAATGAGGACCGCAGGCGAGCGCGCAACGCCGCAGCGTGCGCCCGCAGTAGTTTTTCACCAGCCTGCTAATCGAGTGCGCCGCGCAGGTAGGCGGGCAACGCGGCGCCGGCGTCCCGACCGCGGCCGGCCGCGAGTGCGCGCGTCGCGAGGGTGGCGACATCGACGGCATGCGGGTAAGGGTCGGCCGCGCGGGGCAGGGCGCGCAGTTCGGGAGCGAGGCGCTCCGCGTACACGTCCCAGCCATTGCCCACCGCGAGCCAGTCGTCGCCGGGCGGCAGCAGCAGGGCCTCCGGTGTGATGAGAACGTCGTCGCCGAGGCGGTGGGCCGTGCCGTCGGTGCAATCGAAGGTGGCCGCGTAGACCTCGGCGCGGCGCGCGTCGAGCAACGCGACGACGCGTCCGCGATGGCCGCCGCGCGCGGCGCCCGCGGCGAGGGCGGCCAGCGTCGAGACGCCGCACACCGGCAACCCGCGGCCAAGCGCGATGCCCTGCGCCAGCGCGGCGGCGACGCGCACACCGGTGAAGCTGCCCGGACCCTGGCCGAACGCCACCGCGTCGAGAGCCGCGCGGGCGAGCGCCGCCTCGCCGAGCACCGCGTCGAGCATCTCGATCACGAGCTCGGTGTGTCGCCGCGGCGCGACTTCGTGGCGCGCGGCGACGCCGCCGGCATGACGCAACGCGACCGAGCAGGCATCGGTCGCCGTCTCCAGCGCGAGCAGCGTGGGGCTGCTCATGACACGCGACGCCGCCGCGCGTGAACAGACCGCCTATAATCGCCCGCCATGTTCGCTCCCGTCGAATGCTTCATCGGTATCCGCTACATCTACGCGCGGCGCGGCAACCATTTCATCGCCTTCATCTCGCTCACCGCGATCGTCGCGACCGCGCTCGGCGTTGCCGTGCTGCTCACCATATTGTCGATCATGAACGGCTTCGAGGGCGAACTGCGCGAGCGCATACTCGGCATGTCGGCACACCTCGAGGTCGATACCCGCGGCGCGGCGGCTCGCGACTGGCCGGCGATCGTCGCCGCGCTGCGCGCGCGCGACGGCGTGCTCGCGGCAGCGCCCTATATCAGCCGTGACGTGCTGGTCGCCCAGCGCGGCGTGGTACGCGCAGTCGAGGTGCGCGGCATCGTGCCGGCGGCCGAGGTCGGGGTGACCACGCTCGATGCCCACCTGATCGCCGGCAGCGCCGCGAGCCTGGGCGCCGGGCGCTACAACGTCGTCATCGGCGCGGAACTCGCCGACCAGCTCGGCCTGCGCCTCGGCGACGACCTCATGCTGCTCTCGCCGCAGCCGGTGGTCACGCCGGCCGGACTGGTGCCGCGCTTGAAACGCTTTACCATCAGCGGCGTGTTCGAATTCGGTCTGCAGGAGCACGACAGCGCGCTGGTGCTGGTCAACATCGACGACGCCGCGCGCCTGTTCCGTCTCGGCGAGCGTGTCGACGGGGTGCGCGTGCGGCTCGCCGATGCCGGCACGGCACCGCGTCTGAAGAAGGCGCTCGCGCAGGAACTGGCACTGCCCGCGCGCGACTGGACGGACACGCATCGCAACCTGTTCCGCGCGCTCGGTACCGAGAAGATCGCGATGTTCGTGATCCTCGCCCTGGCCATCGCGATAGCCGCGTTCAACCTCGTATCGATTCTCGTCGTCGCAGTGACCGAGAAGCGGGGCGACGTGGCCATGCTCGGCGCGCTCGGCCTGACGCGCGGCGGCGTCATGCGGGTGTTCTTCGTCCAGGGAGGCATCACCGGTGTGCTCGGCGTGCTCGGCGGCCTCGCCCTCGGGTACCTGCTCGCGGTCAACGTCGGTACGGTGGTGTCCACGCTCGAGACCTTGCTCGGCTTCCGCGTGTTCTCGCCCGAGGTCTACTACATCTCGACCATCCCGTCGCAACCACGCTGGCCCGATTTCGTCATCACCGCGGTGTTCGCGCTCGCGCTCGCGCTGGTCGCGCCGCTCTACCCGGCCTGGCTGGCGGCCCGGCCGAGCCCCGCGGAGGGACTGCGCCATGAGTGAAGAAGTCATCGAGTGTCGTGACCTGGCCCGGCGGTTCGACGACGGTGCGACCGTCGTCGACGTGCTCGCGGGCGTCTCGCTCGACGTCGCCGCCGGCGAGACGGTTGCCATAACCGGCGCCTCCGGCTCCGGCAAGAGCACCCTGCTGCACCTGCTCGGCGGACTCGACCGACCGACCCGCGGCACCGTGCGTTTGTGCGGCCACGACGTGCACCTCGCGCGCGAACGCGAGCGCAGCCGACTGCGCAACCGCATGCTCGGTTTCGTCTACCAGTTCCATCACCTGCTGCCGGAGTTCTCGGCGCTGGAGAACGTCGCGATGCCGTTGTTGATCGGTGGCGAGCCGGCCGCCGCGGCGCGCGCGCGTGCCGCCGCCATGCTCGGACGCATCGGGCTCGAAGCGCGTGCCGAGCATCGGCCCGCCGAGCTGTCGGGCGGCGAACGTCAGCGCGTCGCCATCGCGCGCGCGCTGGTCAACGCGCCGCGCTGCCTGCTCGCCGACGAGCCGACCGGCAATCTCGACCAGCGCAACGCCGCGCGGGTGTGCGACCTGCTGCTCGAACTGTGCGCCGAGCACGACGCCGCGCTCGTCGTCGTCACCCACGATGCCGCGATCGCCGCACGTATGCAGCGGCGCTACGCCCTGGCCGAAGGGCTGCTCACTCCTCTCGCCTGACGCGAGCCAGGCGCTTCTCGCGGCGGCGGTAGAGCAGGTAGCCGCGCCACAGCCAGCGCACCGCGAGATTGCCGATCGCCGCGGCGCTCAGGCCGCACACGAAGCAACCCAGCAGCAGCGGCTGCCAGATGTCGCCAAACGCCGCCATCACGCCGCTGAAGGTCGGCTCGAAGTGCTGCGCCGGGCCGCCCGCGGCCTGCGCGGCATGCCCGCTCAGCCAGCTCCCGACCTTGTAGGCGAACAGGAACATCGGTGCCATGGTGAGCGGGTTGGTGAGCCAGATCGCGGCCATCGTCACCGGCAGGTTCACGCGCAGCAGGAACGCCAGCACACTGCCGATCAGCATCTGGATCGGCAATGGAATGAAGGCCAGGAAGAAGCCCAGGCCGACGCCGCCGGCGACCGAGCGGCGCCCCAGGTGCCACAACTCCGGGTCGTGCAGCCGGGCGCCCAGCCAGCCGAGCCCGCGCGCGCGAGAGAAGCTCTCGCGGCTCACCAGGTAGCGCCTGAGCAGATGGCGTGGGCTCATGACGGGGCGAGAACGGCGTTCGCCGGCCGGCTGCGCCGCGCGCGATTGGGCGGCGATGGGCAGAACGCCGGTGGCCCTGGGTGCCGTGCGGGCAGATGGCGGTCGGCTCCTGTCATCGTCTGTCGCGTCGCGTGGATTGCGCCGCGGGTATTCTCCGGGCTACGTTGTCTAGGCGCCCGCGAGGGCGCGCACGGGAAGGGCGTGGCATGGATGTCGCGGGACCAGCCATTTTCATGAGCATCGATCGTCAGGGAAGACGTGTGCAACGCTCAATTCTACTCTACCTGATCGCGGTCACGGGCGGCCTGCTGTCGCCGTGGCCGATGCCGTGGCAGCTCGCCGTGCTGTTGCTCGGCATCGCCGCGCCGCTCGCGTTGTGCCGCCGCGTGCGGCCGCTCGCGGCCGTGCTGGCCGGGCTGGCCTGGGCCAGCGTGCATGTCGCTGCGTGGCTGGCGGCGCTGCCGGTGCCGGATGCAGATGGCAACGCGGTGCCGCTGCGCGGTCGCGTGGTCAGCTTCGCGCGTGCCGACGCGGACGGCTACGCGTTCGCCCTGGCGCCGCCGGCGCGCAACGTGGCGGCGCGGCTCGCCGCGGTCAAGGTCGCCGTGCGCGGTTATCACGGCACCGAGCCGCGGCCCGGCGCGTGGTGCGATCTGCGCGTCAGCCTGCGTGCGCCGCGCGGGCTCGCCAACGCCGGCCAGCGCGACCGCGAGCGCGCCTACGCCGCGCGGCGGATCGGCGCGACCGCCCGCGTTGTCGCCCATCCGGCCAATGTCTGTCTGCCCATCGCCGCGGCGGGCAGTCTCGACGCGTGGCGCTGGCGGTTGGCGCGCGCCATCGACGAGGCGGTGGTCGAGCCGCACCGGGCCGCCGTGATCCGCGCGCTGGCGGTAGCCGATCGCAGTGGTCTGGTGCCGGCGCAGTGGACGCTGGTGCGTACCACCGGAACCGCTCACCTGCTCGCGATTTCGGGTCTGCACGTCGCCTTGTCGGCGGCACTTGCGTTCGCCGTGTGCCGGGTTCTCGCCGGTATCGTCGGCTGGTACTGGCAGGGCTACCCGGCACTGCGCTTGGCCTGGATCGGCGCGTGCGCCGCGGCGCTGCTGTATGCCGGCCTGGCCGGCTTCGGCGTGCCTGCCCGGCGGGCGGCGCTGATGGTCGCCCTGGCCACCTTCGCGGCGCTGCGCGGCCGGCGCGCGATATCGCTGCGCAGCCTGCTCGTGGCGCTCGCGGTGATGGTGACGCTCGATCCCTTCGCGCTGCTGGGCGAGGGGCTGTGGCTGTCCTTCTGCGCCGTTGCGGTGCTGCTCTGGCAGGGGTTGCGTGCCGGCGGCACGCCGTCGCCGTGGCAGCGCGCCGGGCGCGCGCACGTCGCACTCGCGATCGGAATGGCGCCGCTGCTCGGCGCGGTCTTCGGCGCGGTGCCGGTCATCGCGCCGTTCACCAATTTCCTCGCCGTGCCGTGGTGCAGCGTACTGGTCGTGCCGCTGGTGCTCGCGGGTATCGCGCTGATGCCGTGCAGCCCGCCGCTGGCGGCACTGGCCTGGGACATGGCGGCACGTCTGTGGGGCTGGCTCGAGCGCCTGCTCGAGTGGGCCGCCGCGCCGCAGTTGGAACTCGCTCTCGGTACCCTGGCCGGGCCGGCGCTGGCGCCGCTCGCGCTCGGTCTCGTGCTGTTCGCGCTGCCGCGCGGGCTCGGCCTGCGTCGCCTCGCGCTGCTGCTGTGTGCGTCGTTGTTCGCTGCGCGGACGCCACCGCCGGCGCCGGGCGCGTTCGAGGTGGACGTGCTCGATGTCGGCCAGGGGCTCGCCGTGCTCGTGCGTACGCGTCAGCACGTGCTGCTCTACGACGCCGGACCACGCTGGTGGCGCAGCGGGGACGATGCGGGGCGCGCAGTCGTCGTACCCGCCCTGCGGCGACAGCGCATCGCGCAGCTCGATACGCTGGTCGTCAGTCACACCGACAACGACCATGTCGGCGGGCTGGCATCGGTGCTGGCCGCCGTGCCGGCCGATGCCCTGTACGCGCCGCCGCGCGCCGTGCTGCCGGGGCGGGCCCCGGTGGCGTCCTGCGCCGGCGCCGCGGACTGGGTCTGGGACGGGGTGCGCTTCCGCTGGCTCGACAGCGGCGTGGCCGGCGCGGCCGGCACCACGCGCAACGACGGCTCCTGCGTGCTGCTCGTCGAGAGCGCCCACGGGCGCTTGCTGCTCAGCGGTGATATCGAGCGGCGCGCAGAGGCGGCGCTGCTCGCGCGTCATGGTGCGGAGCTTGCCGCGGCCGTGCTCGTCGTGCCGCACCACGGCTCGAGCACGTCCTCGAGCCCGGCTTTTCTCGCGGCGGTCGCGCCCGAGGTCGCCATCGTGACGACCGGTTTCCGCAATCGTTACGGCCTGCCCGATGCGGCAGTCGTCGCGCGCTATCGTGCCATCGGCGCGCGCATCCTGGACACCGCGCGCGACGGCGCCGTGCGCGTTCGTTTCGACCGCGCCGGTATCGCGGTCGATGCCGTGCGTCACGCGCGCCCGGGCTTCTGGGCACGACGGGCAGCAACGCCGCTGGCGGACGCGTGCGATACTTTCGACTGCTGAGCGGGTTTGGTAATGTCTGCGCCGATCAGGGCGCCCGGCCGTGCACGTTGATACCGCGACCGCGGGGTGTCGATCGCCATGCCGGCAGCGCTGCCGGCCAGTGGGAACGCGGGCAGCGTTCCGCCGCGCGCTTTTTGTATAAACTGCGGATCCCGGCTATCCGGGACCGGGTAAGCAAGCGCGCCCGCGCCCTTTTTCACAGCCTCCCTACAGGAAACAATCACCCGTGTTGGAATTCGTCAGTGCCGGCGGCTGGATGATGCTTCCCATCCTGCTCTGCTCGGTGGTCGCGATGGCGATCGTGGTCGAACGTTTCTGGTCCCTGCAGCGTCGCCGTATCACGCCCGACAACCTCGTCGCCCAGGTCTGGCAATGGGCGCACGCCGAGGTGCTGGACGACAAGCGCGTGCAGAGCCTGCGTGCCGGCTCGCCGCTCGGCCGCGTGCTCGCCGCCGGACTTGCCAATCGCCATCACGATCGCGTGGTGATGAAAGAAGGCATCGAAGAGGCGGGGCGCCATGTCGCCCACGAACTCGGCCGCTACCTCAACACGCTCGGCACGATCGCCTCGATCACGCCGCTGCTCGGCCTGCTCGGTACGGTGGTGGGCATGATCAAGGTCTTCACCGTGATCACCGTGCAGGGTGTGGGCGGCGATGCCTCGGTGCTCGCGGGCGGCATCTCGGAAGCCCTCATCACGACCGCCGCCGGGCTCTCGGTCGCCATCCCGACGCTCATGTTCTACCGCTACTTCTCGGGGCGCGTCGAGGACTTCGTGGTGGTGATGGAACAGGAGGCACTCAAGCTCGTCGAGGTTCTGCACGGCGAGCGGGAAACGTCCGGCGCCGGCGAGATGGAGCGTTCGGCGTGAACTTCCGCCAGCCGCGCAGCCGCGAGGTCGATGTCAACCTGACGCCGCTGATCGATGTCGTCTTCCTGTTGCTCATTTTCTTCATGGTCTCGACCACCTTCGTCAAGGAATCGAAGATCGACCTCACGCTGCC
>Ga0180430_10000541_pt1 | contig 40931 bp, 39 predicted proteins | sample SS_ome_9_FD_132999 | JGI IMG/M metagenome (GOLD analysis project Ga0180430, IMG submission 132999) | Hypersaline lake sediment archaeal communities from the Salton Sea, California, USA - SS_1_S_2 metaG | ecosystem: Environmental > Aquatic > Non-marine Saline and Alkaline > Hypersaline >...
GACTTTATTTTTTCTTCATTAGCCCCCAGCGAATCCTCCAGTTTCTTTCTCTGGACATTGATATGATGAAGGTCCTTTTCCATGGCAGCCAGCCTGTCTTTGCACTGTTCCTGCTTCTGGAACGCAGTCTTTAGCTCTGCATGGTCTTCAAGCTTAGCCATCTCTGTACTGCGGGCAGTTAAAGCATTATCGATAAACTGTAGCTCTACAAGGTCTACTACATCTAACTTACCTGCTGCCAATGTCATACCTCCAATCCCAGTATCCTGCTCTGGTCTTTTTTACCTCAATGTCAAGCTGTTTCTTGTCAATATAGTCTTCCAGCAAATCGCAGATGCCCTCTATAGCATGTTTCTCTATAGTCCCGTGTCCCAGCGAAGCTACTATCTTTCCTGAATCCCATAACCTTGCAGCATTGTGATAGCTTATCTCTCCTGTTACTACCATATCGCAGTCAAGAGAGGCAAGCTCCCCGGTAAGTGAATTGCAGCTGCCCGCGACCAGGGCAACTTTCTCTATCATCCTGCTGCCGTCATTTTCACGCTTACGGTCAAATAATCCTATTTCACCGGCATCAAGTTCTTTTTTTAAAGTACCTATATACTGTTCCAGGACTGCAGGATGCTTAAGCCTGCCGGTCCTTCCTGGTCCCCTGTGATCTATTCGGTTTTCCAGCCTGTAGATGTCATAGGCAGGCTGCTCATAAGGATGAGCCTTAAGGGCTGCATATACCAGGTCTTCCAGATCTTGCTCCGATACCATGCATTCCATCCTTAATTCATCCACCCGGCTAAGTATGCCTGGCTTCCCGGTATGAGGCCGGGCATCTTTGCCGGGAAGGAAAGTCCCTGTGCCCACGGAGCTGAAAGTGCAGCATGAATAGTCCCCCAGTTTTCCGCCTCCTGCCTTGCATACAGCCTTCCGTACTTCTTCCTGGCTGCCATTGGGTATAAACACTACGAATTTATACCAGTTACCGTATCCTGAGACTATGGCGCCTGTATCCTCAAGGCCCATTTTCCGGGCAATAAGATCATTCAGGCCGCCTTCCATGATATCGTAATTTGTATGGGCAGCATAGGCAGCTATCCGGTTTTCTGCCAGTCTCAGGATCCTGCTCCCGGTAACCGTGGAATCAGTGATGTTTCCCGGATCCTCAAATACCGCCGGGTGATGAGATATTATGATGCTGGTGCCGCCAGAGACAGCCTCGTCGATGACTCTGTCGTCCACATCCAGCGTCACCAGGATCTGGCTTACCTGGCGGCTGCCGCTGCCTATTTGCAATCCTGCCCTGTCCCATTCCAACGCCAGTTCTTTGTGGAATATCTTATCAAGGTCTAAGACAAGCTCTTTCAGGATCATATCATATGCTGTAAACAGTTATAATAGATTAAATATTATAATATTAGCGGTCAAATAAAAAGCTTATCTTAAAAGTATGACTGAATGGGGGCTTATTCTTTCTTTTTAAAATCAAGGGATGCCGAATTTATGCAGTATCTTTTCCCGGTAGGCCTGGGACCATCATCAAATACATGGCCAAGGTGACCCCCGCATCCTGCGCAGTGCACTTCGGTCCTGGCTGTGGCCAGGCTCCTGTCTTCTTCTGTCTCGACACTTTTTTCCGTAGACGGCCTGTAAAAACTGGGCCATCCGGTACCCGAGTCGAATTTGGCGCCTGATTCGAATAATCTTTCCCCGCAGCCGGCACAATAATATGAGCCTTCGTCCTTGCAGTCACAATATTTATTGGCAAAGGGCTTTTCTGTGCCCTTTTCCCTTAATACATGATATGCTTCGGGTGACAGTTTCTTTTTCCACTTATTTTCATCTATCATCTCTACCCTCCTTTTAGAGATCACTGGCTGGGATATCCCTTGTCTATCCATTCATCGATTCCCCCGCCGGCAAGGTCATATATTTCTTTGAAGCCATTAGCCGCCAGTATGGCAGCGGCATTTCCGCTCCTGTTGCAGCTGGAGCCGTTACAGTATACCAGTATGGGCCTATCCCGGGGGATCTCATCCAGCTTCTCTTTCAGCTGGGACACAGGGATAAGCAAGGCCCCTTTGATATGCCCGGATTCATATTCCGGTCCTGACCTCACATCCACAATGATCAGATCAGGATCATTAAGGTATGCTTCATATGCCTGGTCCACTGAAATATCTATTATAAGGGAAGAAAGGCCGGAAGTATCCGCTTCCGCACCAGAGGATGCATCTTCAGCACTTTCCCCCTCTATTTCCAGGGTAATGTCTTCCATCTCTACCGGTCCTTTTTCATTAGCCTGTCCCCAGAAATTTACATATAAGGCAATCCCGATAAGGATTATTCCAATAGCAATAAGGATATATGTCAATATTTCAACTATCAGCATCTTTCTGGCCGCGGTTATCTTTTCTGAGAATACCTTCTGAAGTGTCCAGGCATCATTAGGCTCTATGATTATTAGCAGGTTCAGGATAAATATGACAAACAAAACGATAAAATGATAGATACTGAAAGTCATATCAAGAAATCTGCCAAAACAGCCGCAAAGCATATCAGGCCTGCTTCTTAAGACATAGAATGTCACCCAGGAAAAGATGATAACCATCACATTCAGGTGTAAAGCGGCAATCCTTATATACACACCCAGTACCAGCATAATACCCAGAATCAGTTCTATTACCGGTATTGCTGCTGATGCCAGGAATGTAAGGGGGCCTCCCAGCAGGCCCAGAGCACTGATGACTCCCTGGAAGCCTTTTAGGTCTATTAACTTGAATATCCCGGATAAAAGGAATGCCATCCCGATTATTATGCGGATAACCGGTATGGCAAATTTAATAAAAGTATTCCTGCCCCTAATTTCCATAGGATAATATATTACCCTAAAAATTAAGAAAATTGTATACTAATCCTGGTTTCCCTCTGCTTTGGAAGCTTCCACAAGTTTCCTGGCGATCCTTAGCTCTGTCTTCATCTTTATCTCGTCCGTATAGATCCTGAGCTCTCCTACCAGTTCATTATACCTGGTGATATATATAGTATCCCCCTGGTTCTCCTTGAGAAACTTTGACAGCTTTATCCTGAGCTCATTGGTGTCTACTCTTTTGATCTCCTGGTTCATATCTCATCCCTTCCAGCCCTATTGTATATTTATTTATGTATTATATATATATTATAGTTATCTAATTCTATATTAATACATTCCTAATAAATGTCAAATAAAATATCCACAAAATAAGGCTTGGTTCTTCTATAAGCATCTATTAGACACAGGGGGATGTTATTTGATGGAGCCCGCCTGGCAGGCTCCATCAGCTTATTGTCCTTTTCTAGTAAGGTAGTCTATCATTGGCTGGGTGACCAGAGGCACCAGGTCCTTTATCATATGGGGCATAAGGTTATCCATTACCTCAGGCATCAGTTCCGGCATCTGCTCTTTCATATATTCAGGCATGGGTATCATCTTTCCCACCCTGTCCAGTATCACCGGCATTAGCCCGGGCATCATCCTGGGAAGGAGTATGGGAAAAAGTATGGGAAACATGGGTTTCATAAGCTTTAGGGCTCCCGGTATCCTGCCCATTGTCCTCATCATGCTGCCCATCTTAAAGGGCATGGCATCCATAAGCTCAGGCCACATGGAGGCCATAAGGTCCGCAAATCCTCTGGGACTCATAAGGGCGATCATGGCTTCAAAAACAGCCCACTGCCTCTGGACCTCGGGATCCGGGTCTTCAAATTCATATCCCAGGGCCTGGCAGGCAAAATTAGCCAAATCTATTATCTCAACCGGGAGGTGCTTTTTTTCAGCTGTCACCCTGAACTGGAACTCGCAGCAGGGGCACAGGGCAAGTACCTTTTCCGCCCCTGCTTCCACTGCTTCATCAAGCCTTTCCTTTCCCACCTCTGCCGCTACCGGCGGATCTTTTATAAGTGTCAGGACACTGCCGCAGCAGTGAGCCTCATCCCTGATATTTTCCATCTCCACCAATTCTACACCGGGTATGGCTTTAATAAGCTCCCTGGGCTCATCATAGACCCCGGACACCCTGCCAATATGGCAGGAATCGTGCCAGGTGACCTTAACCGGTTTCCTGCCATTCCCATTTCCGGGGAAGACAAATTCCTTTGATCTTATCTTTTCTGCCAACAGTTCAGAGTAGTGCCTGGCCTTTATATCATATTCAATACCCAGTTTTCTTGCCCATTCCGGATAGACATGGCGCCACATCATATCGCATGCAGGACAGGATGATATTACCGTATCTGCCCCCGCATCCTTTACTGCCTGTATGTTCTTCTTGATGGTATCGGCAAATACATCCCATTTACCGGCTACCAGCATGGGCGTGCCGCAGCAGTTTTCCTTTTCTCCCAGTATGGTAAACTCCACCCCCGCCTCGTCAAGCAGCCTTACACCCGCCTTTCCGATATCCTTCTCTACATAACTGGCAGTACAGCCGGCAAAATAGACATTCTTTGCTTTCTTTCCGGGACCATGTTTTTCCGTCAAGTCTTCCGGAAACCAGTCTATACGGTTCTTTCGGTAGCCGGCCCAGATATCTCCCTGGCTGGTAAGAGCTGCCGCCATCATCTCAAATGGGGGTATGGTCATCTTCTTTTGTTTATGTATAAGCTGTCCCCTCATCTTGAGCCAGGAAGGCTCTATGGGTAGATTGGCCGAACATCTGAGATTGCATAGCTCGCATGTGGTGCAGGCCATAAATGCATCGACCATATACTGGTCCCATTTTTCCCTTCCTTCAAGGTATTCCCTTAGCCAGTACCATCTTCCCCTGGGACTCTGGCTTTCCCACCCCCTGCCGTAGAACTGGTCGCATTCAGGTACGCAGTAACCGCACTGGGAACAGGCATAGGCATACCATGCAACATCCCCGGGGATGCCTTTTATCTCTTTTTGCGGTATCCTTTCACCAAGTTCATGGGTGATCCTGTTTCCAAAAGGCCTTATTAGGGGCTCCATAAGGCTGGCGATCCCCATAAGCCTGCCTACGGTATTTCTATCTATGACCTTTCCCGGGTTCAGTATGCCCTGCGGGTCGGCTTCTTTCTTAAGCGACCTTATTCTTTCCAGACGGTTTCTTCCCAGGACCCTATCTGCCATATTTGAAAAATATATACCGGTGGCATAAGGCCTGCCCCCGTATTTCAGGGCTATCTTTATTATTGAAAGAGTGAGGGCAAATACGAAATTATAACTGAATTTTCTCTGGTCGCTGGGAATAAACCCCAGAAGCACCACTTCCGGTTTCCCGTTCCTTCCTTTTTTTATTACTACTCCTTCCTTTACCAGGGGCTGTTCGATCTTGGTCTCTATTTCAGAAAGGACCTTGCCCAGGTTTTCCAGGGGGACTATTACTTCAGCAGGCACCAGGCTGGGCCCAAGCCTTTTTACCACCATGAGCTTAAACCTGTTTTTCCATTCATGCTCAGCCAGCCTGTCTTCAAGGAGCTTGCCCCCGGAATCTGCAATCAGTCCGGGAAGCTTATCCATAACTTTTCTTTCATCGCTCTTCCTGAATGTAAGGGTGACAATATATTTTTCCGGAAGTATTAACCTTTCTTCTGCTGCATGTCCGCCATGCTCCATAAGGGGAGCCTGGTTTTTTAACTGGGCCATCCTGGGATTTATAAACAGGAGTGACCATATAGGCACTGCATCCTTTATAAGCGATGCGGAGAATTCCTGGAGGTCTGATGATGAATCAAAGGCAGCTGATATAACTTTCATCTCTTCCAGGGGCATCACTTTTATGGTCATCTGGCTTATCATGCCGGTGATCCCCTCTGCATCGGCGATAAGTCCCAGTTCGTCACCTTCAAATTCTTTTATGCTTCCGTCAGCCAGGACTATCCTGGCACTTATAACGCTTTCCCTGAATTCTCCCGCCTCATATGAACCTATGCCAGAGCCTCCATGCGCCAGCCAGCCCCCTGCAGTGGATCCGGGATAGCTGGATGGATAAAGCCTGAGTGTAAGAGACTGTTTTTTAAGCTTTTTATCCAGTCTTTCCCATATTATGCCGGGCTGTATGGTGACTGTCATAGCATCAGTGTCTAAATCTATTATTTTATCCATCCTGTTAAAATCTACTACTATACCCTGCCTTACTGGAAGAACGCCGCCATAGCCTGAGGTAGCTTTTCCTCTGGGTGTAAGCGGTATTTTGTTTTTAGAAGCCCATGCACATAATTCACCCAGCTCTTCTTCGGAATTCGGCTGGACTACAGCATCGGGAAGGGTATTCCCGATAAAGGGCCTGACCAGAGAAGGTACGGTAGCTATATCATGTCCGTATAATTTTCTTTCCGTCCTGTTAAAACATACCCTGTCTTCAAATCTGTCTTCCAGGTACTTTCGGTGTTGACGGGTAAAACTGCTCATAAAATCCTCCTATTTGATTAACTCACTTAACATCTTATTATTATCCCTGAATTTTTCTTTAACTATCTCGCTTACCAGGTCGAAAGCCTTAAGCACCTTCAGGTCTGATATATGGTAATAAGTGCAGTTTCCCTTTATATCTGATCTTACCAGGCCCCTGGACTTTAGTATTCCCAGGTGCTGGGAGATATTTGACTGGGAAGACTCAAGCTTTGCGGAAAGTTCATTTACATTCATGCTTCCACCCCTCAAGGTGTCTATAATAGCCAGTCTTTTGGGGTTAGAGATAGCCCTGCACAATCCAGCATGGAGATCGTAAAATTCTTGTTTCTTTGCCATAATAATAATATATCCTGCATATATCTATATATTGATATTATTATATTTATATATGCTAAATATGTCAAATTCTTAGTGATTTTTTTGTAGAGGAATTGTATTTTTGATTTCAAAATGGTGGGCCCACCAGGACTTGAACCTGGGACCTCCGCATTATGAGTGCGCTGCTCTAACCAACTGAGCTATGGGCCCGGAATGTGTGCCTGTTATCAGACAATTGCATATGTTAATAGAAATAATACCATAAGTCAAACATTTGATAGACCAAAAAAAAGGTGCATTTTCCAGCTGCTTATTTTTTATTCTTGCCTTTTACGTGCTTCTGTATGAGATTATATAGTGGTAAAAGGCGGCAGCCTAAGGGCTCCGGCTATGGGACCTCCTCCGTAAGCAGGTATTCAAGGCCATAACCGGAATATATATCCTTCTGCAGATCCATGGCCTGCTGATATAATGCCGTATTTTTTCTGTGAAGCTCTTTAATATCTGTTATGTCTCCATCATAGTAACCGGAATAATATAAACCGGTCTCCTGCCAGGCGGAAATATCATTTTCCAGAAAATCCACAAGCATATTATGGAATATTTCCAGCGGTTCGGGAATATCCCTGATGTCTTCAAGGCTGTCCCGGAATCTTTTTGCAGAATTTATCCTCCTGTCAGCAAGTTCCTTCAGATCTTCCAAATTCACTGCTTTTTTATCGGCCTCTTCCAATATCCCTGATATACTGGCCTGGTATTTACGCCTTATGACTGAATACTTTTTGTCGAATTCTATTATATCCCCGATGTCCTGGTCCCTGGTAAGTTCCCTCAGCCTTATAAATTCCTCAGTCGCATCCCTGGCGGCCATCTTTTCCAGCTGGAGCTCTTCCAGGGCATTGTGCCTTTCCATCCTTGCCAGGGCCTTTTTTTCAAAAACCTGGTAGGATATCAAATTAAGGCATACAAGACCTGTAAATATAACCAGGATTATTGTGGTTATCAGTCTATCTTTTCTGTTTCCTGTCATTTATTATGGCGGTCTTCCATAGGCCGATATCTATTGATACAAAAACAATTGAAATATATATTATCAGATCCAGCTGGTTATCTCTTGTATTTTATCACTTCAAGGAAGATATCGACCAGTCTGGGGTCAAACTGGGTGCCGCTGCATCTCTTTATCTCTTCGATCGCTTCCTTCTTTGTCTTTGACTTCCGGTATGGTCTTCCCTCCCGCATTATCACATAAGAATCTGCCAGCGCCATTATCCTGGAGATAAGGGGAATACTTTTCCCGGCAAGCCCCTGGGGATATCCGCTTCCATCCCAGTGTTCATGGACAGTCAATATATACTCAGCCACCCTGGAAAGCTGGTTTGAAGACATTGCTATCCTGTAGCCGATCTCGGGATGTTTCTTTATTGCCTGCCATTCATTTTCAGAAAGACTTTCCCTTTTATTGAGAACACTGTCAAGAATAGCTACTTTCCCTATATCATGTATGGTAGCCAGGAGTCTCAGCTCATCCTGCCGGTCCTCAGAAAGCCTTAACCTCTTACCTATTTCCAACACTATCCATTTGAGCATTTTGAAATGGTCTTCGGTCCTTATTTTCTTTTCAAAAAGGGTATTTTCCAGCGATGCTATTATTGATGCGATGATGCTTTTGCTTTCCTTCAGCTTATGCCGGTACATGTCCTCTTCGGCTTTTCTTATAATACCGGTAAAATCTTCCTTTACAAAGACCTTGGTAGCTGTCCCCAGGGAGATAGAAAGCGGTATCCTGTTGCCGTCTGTCTTTTCACAATGCTCTTTTATCCTGTCTAATAATTTCCTGGCATCCTTCTCACCGGTCCTGGGGAGCAGCATGGAAAACTCATCTCCGCCAAAGCGGGCTACTATATCATCGGCACGGCAGCATTTCTTCAACACCCTTACACAGCTCTTGAGGAGTGCATCGCCCTCCTGGTGGCCGAAGGCGTCATTTACCAGCTTAAGCCCGTTTACATCAGCCATTATTATGCTTAATGGAAGCTGCCTTTCGGTATCAAGCCTTTTTACCTCTTCCATATAATATGCCCGGTTATATGCCCTGGTAAGACTGTCGTGAAAAGACAGATAGGTTAATTTTTCTTCGGCTTTTTTTCTCTTTGATATATCCCGCATTATGCCTTCTATCCTGAGAAGCCTGCCTGTCCTGCCATATACGGGAGATACCGCAGCTTCATACCAGAAAACTCTTCCTTCCCTATTAAGGACCCTTATCTCGATAGCCTTGCTGAAGTCTGTCTTTTCCCTTTCTATCTGGCTGATTATCTTGAGATCGTCTTTATGTATGACCTTTTTAAAAAAATCATGCTCCCGGTAAAAAAGTTCCCGGGTATACCCCAATATTTTACTTGCTGAGGGGCTGATGTATTCAAAAACCTTTTGAGGCCTGAGCCTGTAAATAAAAACTATATCGGGGGTTCTTTCTATAAGTTCCCGGAAATGCCTGTCTTTCAGGGAATGGTTCTTATGGGGCAATACTACCCTCCTTTTAATATGATCCCCTAATCTTTTATCCAGATCACTAAACTATTTAAAATAATCTACTTTTCTTTTAATATTATTCCTGTTTGTTGGAAAATATGTTTTTGTTAAAATTTATTATACAACATTATACACTTTTACAAAAATATTAAAATATTGGTTATAAATTAATTAATATGAAACTTAATAATAGGATTGATAGATTAACTGATATACTTGAAAACTGCACCCTGTGCCCCCATAAGTGCGGGGCTGACAGGACTTCAGGTGAAAAAGGATTCTGCGGTGCCGGAAAGGATATGGTAATATCAGCGGCCATGCCGCATCATGGGGAAGAACCGCCTGTTTCAGGTACCGGAGGCTCAGGTACCATATTCTTCTCCTACTGTAATATGAGATGCTGTTACTGCCAGAATTACCAGATCAGCCAGGAGCACAAGGGCTATGTCATAAGCCCCCTGGCGCTGGCAGAAAAGATGGTGATGCTTAAAGAGCACGGAGTGCATAATATAAACCTGGTATCACCTTCAGTTTGGGTTCCCGGGATAACCAGGGCCCTTGAGATTGCGGCAGATTCCGGGCTGGACCTCCCTATTGTCTACAATACCGGCGGTTATGACCGTCCTTCTATTTTGAGGATGCTTGAGGGGCTGATCGATATATATATGCCCGACATGCGTTACAGCAGCGATTCTATGGCAAAAAAGTATTCTTCGGTCGATGATTATGTGAGCTGCAACCGGGAGAGCGTTTCCGAGATGTACAGGCAGGTAGGTCCCCTGAAGCTGGATAAATACGGTATTGCCCGAAAGGGCCTGCTTATAAGGCTGCTGGTACTGCCCGGAGATATTTCCGGGACAAAGGCCACGCTGGAATTTATCAGTAAAAAACTTTCCCCGGATGTCTATTTAAGCATAATGGCCCAGTATCATCCTGCTTTCAGGGCACATGATCTCCCTGAACTTTCCCGCCGGGTGACCGCTGATGAGTATAAGGATGTGCTGGAATATGCAGCCGGACTTGGCTTTAAGCGCGGGTGGTCCCAGGACCATGAGGGACTTGATCCGGATAAGGATTATTTTATACCCGATTTTGGTGATGAGGATGTCTTCAGGTATTATAGGGACAGCTAGCCGGCTTATCTTTCCCGGCGCCAGGACATAAGTTCATCATATGACATAGTGTTTAGTATATCTTTGGCCTCCAGGCCCGCCCGCCTGGCTACATCCACCCCCAGCCGGATCATCTCCATATTGCCGGGCCGGTGTGAATCGGTATTTATAGCCAGTTTTGCTCCTGCTTCCGCAGCTTTGCAGGCATATTCCTCATCCAGGTCCAGCCTCATATAATAGCTGTTTATCTCCAGGGCTTTTCTGTGATCTGCAGCCGCTTCTATCACTTTTTCCATATCCATAAATATGGGAGCCCTGTTGCCGAAAACTATTCCGGTGGGATGGGCTAAAAGATCAAAGAACCCTTTTTCCAGGGCGCTTACTGCCATTAAAGTATTCTGCTGGACAGAATTTAAGAAACTGGAATGCAGGGATGCTATGGCTATATCCATTTTTCTGATAATATCCGGGTCATAATCAAAAACACCAGGTTTTTTGATATCTATTTCCGAACCCATAAGGATACTTATATCCCTGTATTTTTTCCTGAGAGCGCTGATAAATCTCATCTTCTCCATAAGTCTTTCCCTGTCCAGGCCGTTTCCGTAATAATTACTCGGGGAATGGTCTGATATGGCAATATACTGGTAGCCCATTTTTCTGGCCGAATCGATCATCTGAGAATAATCCATGAGCCCGTCACTCCAGTTTGAATGTATATGGAGGTCGCCCATAATATCGCTGACACTTACCAGGCTCGGCAGCTTTTTTTGGGATGCCCGCAGCACTTCGTTTTTTCCTTGTCTTAGCTCCGGAGGTATATGATCCAGCCCCAGAGCATCATATATCCTTTTTTCTGATGCCAGTTCCCGTATAGTGCAGCCGTTTAAACCAGGCCTGCCTTCTTTCAAAGAATGCTCCTGGAGAGCGGCCAGGTGATCCCTGCTGCCGGTAGTCTTTAAGAGCTGCCAGGCCCAGGTATTTCCGGCAGCGATTATGATCTCGATGTCAAATTCATATATAGTGCTAAAAAGAGCGCTGATATCCTCCGCTGTCCTTTTTACCGACACCAGCTTTCGCATAAAAGGATATGCGGCTATCTTTTTAATAAGAGCCTCGCTTCTTTCCATATCATACCTGTCCCGGTTAAAAACAGGCTGGAGCAAAAGATCTACATCGCCTATGAAACTTTTTTTGCGCCTTATGGAACCAGTATATTCTATCCTTTCTACCTCGGATGATCTTTTTAACTGCTCTATGATGATGCCCGCATAGAACTCTGCCGGCCACCTGGGAATCATTTTCCTTATGGAATCAAGATATTCTATGGACCGCTTTATCCTTTCTGCAAATAAAGGATTCAGCACATCCTTTCCCAGCTTTGAGGAAGCAGCAGTACCTGCAGCGTCTCTTTCCATAAAAACGCTTTTCAGGTCTTCCAGGTCCTTTATGGAAAATTCTTTATAGATGGAAAGGACCCTTTTTCTTCCCATTCCCGTCATCCTTATAAGCCTGACCAGGTCCTGGGAATAGTCTGCAGAAAATCTCCGGTACTTCTCTATTGAGCCATTATCAAGGTATTCAGTGATCAGCCCATAACAATAATTGTCTATTCCGCTGGAGCTCCCGGGACTTTTCCCCTTAAGTATTTCCTCTATTATGCCGGGGTCATCCCGCAGGGTCCTGGCCGCCCTCATAAGCGAAAGCACCGCTTCTTTTCCCCCGGTCTCTGATTTTTGTGCCCCGGCAAGATTGGTAAATATGTCTGCCAGTTTAAGGCTTATCATGGTAAATCCAATAATCCTTTGTGATATAATATATAGTGCTGGGATTTATCCCAGCTGGAATATCCCTGTTAAATCAGGGTATTATAACAAAAAAAAGATTATATGAAAAAAAACCCGGATCCAGGCACAAATGGTTTCGATCTCTACCGGCAGGCCAGGGAAGACATGGTCAAAAGACAGCTGGAATCCCGAGGGATAAGGCATCCAGGAGTCCTTGGGGCTATGAGGAAAGTCCCCAGAGAATCATTTGTCCCGGAAGGTCTTCGGGGTTCTGCCTATGAGGACCGCCCCCTGCCCATAGGTATGGGACAGACCATATCACAGCCCTATATAGTAGCCCTTATGACTGAGTCGCTGGACCTTGATGACAGCATGGATGTGCTTGAAGTAGGTACAGGTTCCGGATACCAGACTGCAATACTGGCCGAGCTGTCAAATATGGTATATTCGGTTGAAATAAAGAAAGACCTGTGTGATAAGAATGAAGAAGTCCTAAAAGGTTATGAAAATATCAGGCTTTCCTGCCATGACGGCAGTAAGGGCTGGGAAAGATATTCCCCCTATGACCGTATACTGGTAACTGCAGCACCGCCTCACATACCGGATAAGCTTGTGGAACAGCTTAAGGCAGGCGGCATCATGGTGATACCCACAGGCACATCTACCTGGAGCCAGGAACTTTTAAAAGTGGTAAAATCCGATAAGGGGATAAAGAAAATAAAGATATGCGATGTGGCTTTCGTTCCCCTCACTGGAGATACAGGATGAATTTAGAAAAGATGACAGAATGTTTAAACACAATATTTTATTAAAAGGATAATGAGAACCGGTACTGTAAACCTGCCCCTGCACGGCGGAAAAGCCCCCAGGTGGCTTTTTAACCATATGAAGGACCTCTCCCGGGAGATATTGTCATCTATCGTATCCGAATATGGTCCGGAAGAAGTGCTGGACCGTCTATCCGACCCCTTCTGGTTCCAGGCTTTCGGCTGCGTTCTGGGCTTTGACTGGCATTCCAGCGGAGTGACCACAACCGTTTGCGGTGCCGTTAAGGAAGCGGTAAAGGGCAGGGAAAAGGATTTTGGCCTGTTTGTAGCCGGCGGAAAAGGCGGCACCTCCAGGAAGACGCCCTCAGAGATAGAGGCTGCCGGCGAGAAGATGGGCCTTGACTTCTCCAGCCTGGTATATAACAGTAAGATTGTAGCCAAGGTAGACTCCACTGCATTGCAGGATGACTACCAGCTCTATCACCACTGTTTTTTATTTACCCTGAGCGGCAAAAAATGGTCTGTGATCCAGCAGGGCATGAATGAGTACAACCGTATGGCCAGGAGATACCACTGGTCCAGCAGCGAGATAGAAGATCTTGTATGCGAGCCCCATAAGGCCATATGCTGCGACTCCAGCGGTGATGTCATAAACCTGGTAGCCAGGGAAAGCAGCAAAGTCCGCAGCACCATGACCGAAATATCATATCAGAAGCCCCGGCTGCTCCTGGATGACCTTAAAAAAATAAAGAAATACCAGGAGGCAAAATACAATATGCCCGCAAGGCATACCATAAACTTAAGCGATGTGGAAGTAAAAAGGCTGGAAAAGATCTTTATTTCCACCTATGAGACAAGACCTGAGAATTTTGAAAAGCTTATCTCCCTCAAGGGAATGGGCCCCAAGACTGTAAGGTCGCTTGCCCTGATATCAGAACTGGTATATGGAGAAAAATATAGCATAAAGGACCCGGTAAGGTTCAGCTTTGCCCATGGGGGAAAGGATGGAATCCCCTACCCGGTGGACCGTGAGACCTATACAGCTTCTGTGGATATACTGCATAATGCACTAAGGGAAAGCAGGATAGGCAGGACCGATAAAATAAAAGCCATAAAAAGGCTTTCACATTTTTACGGATAATAATGGATAAGAAAGACGTTGTAAGGATACTTGACCAGACTGCTACCCTGCTGGAGCTGGGAGGCGCTGATTTCTTCAAGGTACGGGCCTACAGGGGAGCATCCAGGGCCCTGGAGTCTTCTGGCATGGAGACTGATATCAACACAAAAGCAAAAGACCTGCAGGCGACAAAAGGCATAGGAAAAAACATTGCCGGCCATATTGTCGAGCTCATCTCAAGCGGTACATTTGCAGAATATGAGCGGCTCAAGGCCTCTACCCCGCCGGGACTTCTGGTCATGCTGAGGATACCTGGCATGGGCGCCAAAAAGGTTAAATACCTTTTTGATAATCTGGGCATATCCGATATGGAGACACTGGAGCAGGCCTGCCTGGAAAACAGGCTGTCTGTGCTGCCCGGCTTCGGAAAAAAGACCCAGGATAATATTCTAAAAGGCATACATGCAGTAAAGAGATACCAGCAGAAGTTCCTTTATGGCCAGGTAATAGGCCAGGCAGAGTCAATACTGGAGAAATTAAGGAAGGGCGGGTCCGTAATAAGGGCCAGCCTGGCAGGAAGTCTGAGGCGGAAGAAGGAGATAATAAAGGACATAGATATAGTTGCCTCAACCGGTGAGCCGGAAATGTTGATGGAACTCTTTACCGGCCTGGATGATGTCGAGGATGTCATCGCCAGGGGAAGCACCAGATCCAGCATCAGGCTTGCCAGTGGCATAAATGCAGATATAAGGACGGTAGAGGATTGGCAGTTTCCATATGCCCTGCATCATTTTACCGGCAGCAGGGAGCATAATACTGCCATGCGGTCCCTGTCAAAGAAGTCCGGCATAAGGATGAATGAATACGGCCTGTTTAAAGGCAAAGAACTTATTAAATGCAAAAGCGAGAAAGATATTTTCGGGGTATTCGGCATGCAGTATATACCTCCGGAGCTGAGGGAAAATCATGGTGAGGTAGAAGCAGCCCAAAAAGGCCAGCTGCCTGCCCTGGTAGAGCCGAGCGATATAAAGGGAATAATACACATCCACACCACCTATAGTGACGGTAAGATGACTCTGGAGCAGGCGGCAAGAAAAGCCATGGATATGGGATTTTCTTATATCGGGATAAGCGAGCACAGCCGTTCCGCCAGATATGCCGGGGGATTGAAAGAAGAAGATATTGATAACTATCTTACCGAGATCGACAGGCTTAATGAAAAGCTTGAAGGTTTTAGGGTATTTAAAGGCATAGAATCTGATATATTAAATGACGGAAGCCTTGATTATGATGACCGGACACTGGAAAGATTTGATTTTGTCATAATTGCCATCCATTCCAATTTCAATATGTCCAAAAATGATATGACAAAAAGGATAATAAAGGCCTTGCAGCATCCCTATGCTTCCATCCTTGCCCACCCCACCGGAAGGCTGCTTCTTGCCCGCGACCCTTATGAGGTGGATATGGAAAAAATAATAGACGCAGCCGCTCAGAGCAATGTAGACCTGGAGCTAAACAGCAGCCCCTTCCGCCTGGACCTTGACTGGCGTTATGGCAGATATGCAAAACAAAAGGGCGTAAAGGTCTTTATAGATCCTGATGCCCACACGCTGGACGGCCTTTATGACTACAGTTTCGGAGTAAATATTGCCCGCAAGGGGTGGCTGGAGGCAAAGGACATCGCCAATACCATGGATGCCGGTAAAATGGCGGATTATCTGGAAAATAAAAGGAAAGGATAAGGAAGAAAGAAAATGAACAATATCTTTAAACCGGCTATAGAAAATATTGACAGGATAGTGAAAACACTGGAAGACACCTACCCGGATGCCCTCCGTTCCACCCTGGACCATAAGGATGCTTTCCAGCTCCTGGTGTCTACCATACTGGCTGCCCAGAGCACTGATAAGCTGGTAAATACCATTACCCCGGACCTGTTTGAAAAGTATAAGGGACCACAGGACTTTGCCGATGCCGACCCCGGGGTCATGGAGCAGGATATAAGGAAGACTGGATTTTTCCGCAATAAGACAAAAAGCATAATGGGAGCCGCCCGGGAGATAGTAGAGAGTTTTGAAGGCAGTGTACCCGGCAATATGAAGGATCTCCTGACCCTTCCCGGAGTGGGAAGAAAGACGGCCAATGTAGTGCTGGGAGAATGCTTTGGAAAACAGGTCATTGTGGTAGACACCCATATGAAGCGGATATCCCGTCATATAGGGCTTACCGATAATACTGATCCCGATAAGATAGAATCTGACCTGGCAGGGATAATACCGGAAAAGGCCCGTACAAGCTTTTCGCATAAGATAGTCCGGCACGGCAGGACCATATGTATAGCCAGGAGGCCGAAATGCAGCGAGTGCCCTATCCTTAAATATTGCCGTTATGGGCAGGAGAATGCCTGATATTGCCGGCACAGGATGATATCGGTATTATCATGTGCTATATCCCGCTTATTCTTTCAAAATCCACTTCCAGGTCCTTGTATAATGACCTGTATACCGCATAGTATTTGGAATACAGGTCATTAGTCTCAGCATCCGGCTCCGTTTCGGTAACTTCCTTCAGGATACTGCTGCAGGCTTTTCTTACTGAAGGATACAATCCTGCCCCCACTCCGGCTATTATGGCAGCCCCGTAAGAAGGACCTTCCTCCACATTCAGGGTCACTATACTGGTGCCGAATATATCGGCAGTGATCTTCCTCCACAGCCCTGACCTGGCTCCCCCGCCGAATAGCACTACTTTCTCAGATGATATGCCGGCATCGGCCATAAGGTTAAAGCAGTCATACTGGGAATAGGTTATGCCTTCCATAACAGCCCGGGCAAAGTGGGAGCTGTCGTGGACATAGGAAATGCCGAAAAATACTCCCCTGGCATGAGGATCGGCATAGGGGGTCCTCTCCCCGGAAAGATAGGGTAGAAATATAAGTCCTTCTGATCCTGCAGGAGCTGACTCTGCCTGTTTGTTTAAGAGCTCATACTTGGAAAGGCTGCTGTATCTGGTTTTTATTTCACCAGATATCCCAAATGTATCATGATACCATTTATAGGAGCCGGCTGCAGATAAGGTGACTCCCATAAGGTGCCAGGCGCCTTCCACGGCATGGCAGAATGAATGCAGCCTTCCCGCCGGGTCGTATACCGCCTCATCCGAATGGGCAAATACTACTCCGGAGGTTCCCAGATAGTCAGATATAACTCCTTCATATACGATACCGGAACCAACTGCCCCTCCGGCCTGGTCCCCGGCCCCTCCGGCAATGGGAGTGCCCTGTATCAGGCCGGTGAGCTTCGCTGCCTCATCCGAGACTTTTGATGATATATATGCGGACTCATAGACGGGGGGGAGAAGATCTTTATCGATATCAAGTCCGTCTATTATATCATCCGACCAGGTCCTTTTTGCTATATCCATAAGGATGGTGCCTGAGGCATCAGATACTTCGGTGGCATAGGCTCCTGAGAGCCTGTAGCGTATATAGTCCTTGGGAAGAAGTATCCTGGCCACTTTCTTATAGTTCTCCGGCTCATTTTCCCTGAGCCACAATATCTTGGGTGCCGTAAAACCAGTCAGGGCTTTATTATATGACAGCTTTATAAACTCAGCCTCTCCGCCGAAGGTATCATAAATGGCATCACACTGGGGAGCTGTCCTCTGGTCGCACCAAAGGAGGGCCGGCCTTATTACTTTGCCGTCCCTGTCCATAAATACCGAACCGTGCATCTGGCCCGATATGCCTATGGCGGCTATGTCAGAGGGGTCTATCCCTGATCCGGAAAGTACTTCCTTTACTGTCTTGACTGCTGCTTCCCACCACAGGTCCGGATGCTGCTGGGCCCAGCCCGGCCTGGGAGTATCCATATCGTATTCTTCGGTGGATGATGATATAAGTTTACCTTCCTGGTCTATCAGTATGCATCTTGTTGATGAAGTGCCCGCGTCAAATCCTATAAGATACTGCATATCTCCTCCCCGTCTCACGGCTATATTAATACTTTTATATAATCATATAAGAACCAGCAAAAATCCTACTGTCTGCCGCTTATTTAAAAAACCGGCATATCCTGAAGCATTAAAGAAGTTTTGAACCTTACATCTCCTTTGCCAGCGTGGACCTGGCCACAGCGGCATGCTTTACACCTTTTGCTACCTTGAGCCTGGCTTCCAGGTCATATACTTTCTTTATCTTTCCCTTTAACGCTATTATCTCCAGGCAGTTGCTGTGGTCAAGGTGCACATGCTGGCTGGATATTATTATGTCATGGTAATCATGCTGTATGCTTACCAGGTTTTCCACCAGATCATGGTGGTGATGGTCATATACCATTATTATGGCTCCAGCCACTTCCTCATCTTCATCTTCCCAGGCCGTCTCTACCAGCTCCTTCCGCACCAGGTCCCTTAAGGCTTCGGACCGGTTCCGGTAACCCTTTTCCCTTACATACCCGTCAAGAGCCGAAAGCAGGTTTTCCTCCATAGATACACCGAACCTTTTTAACTCTGCCATTACTTACTCCTCTCAAGCAGGGCATACAGGCTTATATGCTTTTTGGGATCAAATTGCTCACTGCCCCCTGTGCCTGTTAACCTTATTTTTTTAAATCCGGCATTCTTTGCCATACTCTTAAACATATTGACCTTAAGCGTGGCCAGGTATGATGAGTTTACAAAAAAATCATGAGCCGAGCTTCCCTTTAGCCTGGTTATTATAAAGTCTACCCTGGTCTTTACCTTTCCATACTGGAAATGCTTAATAAACACATAGGTAAACCCGTCTTTTTCAAATACCTTCGGGGAATAATAATCATTTTTATCTATTATGGTAGAACTGAAATTTAAGAACTGCAGTACTGCCAGGCCGCCGTCTGCCAGCCTCTTTCTCATATTTTTCAGCGCCATTTTTATCTTTTTCCTGTCTCCCAGTATGGGAAGAGTGTTGCCCAGGGAAGTTATAAGGTCAAAATCTCCTGGAGGGAGGCTCTCCAGTTCCTCAAAACCTTTCTGATAAAGGGTCACATTTTGAGCCTTTATGGTATTTTTACCGGCAAAATCCACCATATCAGGATCGGGATCGATAGCCGTCACTTCCCGGGCATACCCGGCAAACATCTGGGCATGATGCCCGGTTCCGCATCCTATCTCCAGGACCCTGCCTATTTTCCTCTCATTGAATATTTTTTCGAAGAAGTGTCTTTCCTTATCCATCCTTTTGTCCCAGTCTACCTGCAGGTCATAGTACTCCGGGTTGAAATCAAAATTTTTTGTGGCCATTTCTACCTACTTCATCTCTATTACTTTATTAACTGTATATTTTCTGGAAAGGCCGGCAATCTCATCTTTTACCGAAAAATATACTATAGACCAGCCCTTATGTGCCAGTTTCTTTAAAACCTTAAACTGGTTCTCGAGCCTGCGGCTGTCAGATGACAGGAAGGCATCATCTATTATGAAGAACCCCCTTCCCTCCCCCAGCATCTCCTCAGATATGGCTATCCTTATGGAAAGGAAAAGCTGGTCATATGCTCCTTTGCTAAGTTTTTCTGCAGTAAGGGTATTTCCTCCTGCATCCGCTACTGTCACTTCACCGGCCTGGCTGTCAAACCTGACGTCTTTATATTTATTCCCGGTTATGTCTGCGAATATGTCAGAGATCTTAAGTTTTTCAAAAAGTTCCGATACCTTGGTCTCTTCCGTATTTTTTATATCCTCAAAAATCCTTATTGCTTCAGCTGCCAGGTTCTGCTGCCGGTCTATCAGCCCTGCAAATCTATTACAGTGATCGACAGCTTCCCGGAGCCTCTCCAAATTGTTTATCTCGAATGGCCCCAGCCTGTCAAGGTACCGGGGAAGGTCCAGGGCGGCAAACTTTCCCTGGAATCTGTTAAGTTTATCCCTGTGTTCTTCGAGGCTTATTTTAAGCCTGCCCTCCTTTTCCTCCAGGGCTTCCAGTTCCGACCTTAAGTCTTCCAGCTTCTCCTTACCGGCTTCTTCATCCTCCGCTACAGGCTCTCCATCCGGCCTTAAACCGGACAGCTTTTCTTCCCAGGTAGTGATGGCGTCACCGAATCCTTCCGCCATCTCTCCCAGGTCCCTGTCAGGATCATATCCAGGGATATCCCCTCCCGGCATCTCCATCAGCGACCTGGCCAGCGACATCATCTCCGAAGCCGCCCTGTTTCTCAGCCGCCTCTTTTCATTGAACTGGTTTATATCACTTATGCCAAGACTTCCCATTATCTCTTCCAGTTCCAGCTCATATGACTTTTTATCCCTTATATAATCTTCCAGTGCCGATGATAACTTTTTATCATCCATTTCCAGCAGTCTTAACTGGTCATCAAGACGGTCCCTTTCACCGGTTTTTTCCCTGTACCCATCATCAAATGCCGCTGCCGCCGGCAGCACTTCTTCCAGGCCCTCTATCCGGAAACCTATCTTCCTGAACTCGTTTTCCAAAAGTTTTTCTTCAGCAGCAAAATGGCCTGCCTTTATGCCTGCCCGGTTTACTATGAATACCGCCAGGCCCGCAATAAGTAGGAGTACTGGCAGTATAAAGGAGTATAAAAGACTGCCGGTGGGTATATATACTGCCGGGAAGCTGAGCGGTGCCAACAGAAGCAGTATTACAGTTATCACCCTGGAAAAGGTCTCCGGCTCCTTTACCTCCTCTGCCTTACGGCGGTTAAATATCTCAAGTTCTGCCTTCAACCGGTCTATAAGGGCTTTCTTTGATTCAAGCGCATCCAGTTTTCCCTGGACCTGCGCCAGCTTTTCCTCCAGCCCTGTCCTTTGTTTTATATTCTTTTCCTGGTCGGAAGTAGTGCGGGAGACCCTGCTGCCGAGACTGTCGATATTTATTATAAGCTCTGATATTTTTTCATATTTTGCCTGGCTGAAATCCTTATGGTCCTTATATATTTTCCACCTGTCCCTGAGGCTCCGGAGGGTTGAACTATTTTTCCTGTATTCCTGCCACTGAAGCGTCCGCAGGCTTTCCTTTATTTCCTTCCTGGTACTTTTTATCTTTTGCCTGGCAGTCAACTGTTCCAGTTCCAGGTAATCAAGTTTTTTATCTTCAGATTCCTCTATGTACTCCTTTGCCTGGCAACTAAGATCTACTGCCAGTGTGCGAAGCTGGCTTATCTTGCCGTATTTTCTGTCATTTGAAAGCCTGGAATCGCTGGAAGGGTTTACCAGCCTTCCGAAATCCTGTATATAAGACATGATATCTTCTATCTGTTCCAGCCTTAGACCGGTAAGCTTATCGGTTATATTCCTAAAATATCCGCACTCATCCCTCAGGGTAAGGTCGCTGTCACGGATAATAAAAATATTCCTTAAGTCCATCCCTCCCAGGTCCATATGCCTTTCCAGGCCTTTTCTTATGTCTACTTTCTGCTCTTTGCCCTTATTGTCCTCAAAAAGTATATATCCTTCCGGCTCCTGGCTGACTCTGTCAATATGTTCAAAATCCCTGGTCTTTCCCTCCAGCAGCATCTTGATGACTGCATCTATGGTAAGGGTCTTTCCGGACTCATTAGGGCCCATTATTACCTGCAGTCCGGGACTGATATCAAGTTCCAGGCTGTTTATGGGTCCGTACTTTATAATATGTATCTTTTTTATCCTCATATGCTACCTGGCTTTTATCTTTGAAAACTGCGATATTACCATCTCTTCCATTTCCTTTTCAAATCCTTCTTCCAGCCCCGCCTGTTTAAGTCTTTCTTTAAATGCTCCGTACAGGGGGTCTTCCAGTACAGAACTTATATCACGGTACTGTTCCACGACCTCGATTGCCATATTCTTTCCCGTATTTTTCTGCACCAGCTTTTTTATGATACCAGCCAATTCCTTCTCGCCAGAGGATATGAATCCGCCCATATTAATGCATATATCAACCCTGTGGCCGCTGTATTTTTTTAATGTCTTTTCCAGCTCATTCAATATATCGTATTCCATTCCCGGCGAGAAGCCTATTTCAATATCCTCATAGTAGAAGGAATCCAGGGGAAGAAATTTTATACTTTCGCTGGAAGGTCTTTCTGTATCCAGAAGCACGGCAGTACGCCTGCCTTTCTCCTTCCTGGAGACAGATACAGGACTTCCCGGGTAAAGGAAAAGGGTCTTTTCCGAAAGGCGGTTTTCCACAGTCCTGGAATGGAAATGCCCGGCAAACACATAATCAAATCCAATATTTCCCAGTATCTTTGAATTGACAGGTAGATATGCCTGCTTCTTCTCATCCCCGTATCCGTCATCAGCCAGGTATGGCATGTCAAGAGTGCAGTGTATTACCAGAATATTTATTTTTTCTCCGTTAATGCTCCCACTGAGGGGGCCGGCCAGGTCATTGAAAACCTGGTTTGCATATGGGACTGCAGTTATCCTTACTTCTTCGAAGTCGATGACCTCGAAAGGATGCCGGTTCAGTACTTTGATGCTGTCACCGAAATTCATATCGGCCCTGTATGCATCCATATCATGGTTTCCGGGAATTACCATTATGGTAAACGGCAGGGAGGACAGCATCTTTCTAAGCCGGGGCCTTAAGATGTCTGCTTCCTCATTGGAGTCAAACATATCACCGCTAACCACCAGAAGGGCTGCCTTTTCTTCCTCAGCCTTTGCCAGTAGATCCTGCAATGCTTCCAGGCTTTCCTTTCTTCCGGAGCTTAGATGTATATCTGATGTGTGGATTATTCTCAATCTATGCCTGCCTGTCCCTGGCTTTATCCAAAAAAGGTAGCTTTTTTCCCGTTATGAATCCGATGGCCTGGGTGGAGGCGATTATTTTATCATCCTGGTTCTTTACGATAATATTATAGGTGCTGACAGTCTTGCCCCTGCTTACTTCTGAAGCTGAGGCAGTCAGTATGTCTCCAGGCCTGGAGGGTCTTATATAATTTATCTCGATATTCAGTGCTACTGTTGTGATCCCGTATGAATTGGCAGCCGACCCGAATGCTACGTCCACCAGGGAGAATATGGCTCCGCCATGGGTGGTGGAATGAAGGTTTTTATGATCATCTTTTATTTGCATGCGGGCAGTACTGGATCCGGGTTTAAGTTCCAAAAGCTTTATATCAAAAAGCCTGACATACGGCTCCTTTTCTACCTGCTTCCTTATCTTTTCCAGCATCTTTTCATCCATTATTTTCCTTTCCCTGCTGATAGCTTTGAAGAACATTATACCGTTAAACCCTGATGCTTAAAAAGAAATTCTGGAGAAACATGACATTTTATTCATTATTTGCCCGCCGTCCCTGCATATAATATAATCTACTGAAAATAATTATTAGAAAAGGGGTATTTAAATCTTGAAGATAATAAAAAACATACAGCTCGACATACCGGAAGACACCGGCAGGGATTTCCTGAAAAAATTAATGGGGGGAAGGATGATACCCAGGATGGAGGAGATGCTTGCCCAGAAAAGAGCTGAGACCATAGATGCCCTTGATCCCGGGGCTGTATATAATGCATTTAGAATAAAGGACATCCAGGGAGATTCTGTGTTTTTTGAGTCGGGCTATATATTCAAGGGGCCTAATATATCCAAAATACTTACCGGTTCTGAGAAAGCAGTGATATTTATTTTCACCCTGGGGGAAAATATAGAAAAGCTGGCAAAAACCCAGAAGGACAGCGGAGATACCCTGGGCACTATAATCGTAGATGCCCTTACAACCAGCATGCTTACCTTAACAGGAGAGTATGTGGGTAGAATAATAAAAGAGGAATATCTGGACCGCGAGGGTTACGGAGCCACCTGCACCTATTCGCCGGGCCAGTACAAATGGACCATAGAAGAGCAGAAAGAGATCTTTTCTATGGTGGACGGATCAAGGATAGGGGTGGAGCTTAACCAGAGCTGCCTGATGGTGCCCTTTATGTCTGTATCAGGGGTATATGGTCTGGGGCCGGAAGATAAGATCAATAAGACAAGGGTAGCCTGTGACCTCTGTCCCCGGGAAAACTGCATCGGCAGGAGATGATCATTTCTTTTCTTTCTTGTCCAGTGAAGATACCAGTCCCAGTTTTTCCTTTAGGACAATATCGCTTAGCTCCACCAGCCTGTCATGGGGACATATCTCTATGCATTTGCCGCATAGCGTGCATTTGGAAAAATCGAATTCGGGTATACCTTTTTCCTCATTCCAGATGATAGCGTCATTTTCACATGCCTTGAAGCATCTCTTGCAGTGGAGGCATCCCATATCGCATTTCTTGCGGCCGGGTACATTCTTTATTGACTGGTAATTGCATAAAAATACTATATTGGCATGAGACTGGACCAGCTCTATTATATTGCGGGGACATGCCTTTACACATAATCCGCATCCGGAGCATTTATCAGGGTCTACAATAGCTGTCCCCTGTTTTTTATCTATGCTGATAGCATCATTGGGGCAGACCTCTACACAGTCTCCGAACCCCAGACAGCCAAAGGGACATTCTTTGGGTCCGCCTGAGAGTTTATCCGCGGCACTGCAGGACTTTATCCCTGTGTAGTCGCCTATCCATTTGGAATTGCCGTAACACCTGACCACCGCTTTCTTATCCATACTGGAAGTGTCTATTTCCAGTCCCAGCAGGTCTTCAAGGCCTTTTAACATCTCAGGATCCTGGAGCACAGTGGCACATGTATTGCTAAAGAATATATCTTTGTCCTTGGAAAGCGCCTGGGCATAGGCAAAACAGCCGGGATATCCACAGGCACCGCAGTTCATGCCGGGCAGGTTTTTTGACACAGCTTCTGCTTTTTTAAGGCTTTCCGGTTCATCCGGCAGGACCCGGTTTACTATATAGATAAGCACGCCGCATACAATCCCTATAGCAGTCAGTATTCCTATTATCGCATATATGCTCATGGTATTCTTACACTTTCAGTACTTACATCAATCCGTTAAAACCCATAAAAGCCAGGGCCAGAAGCGCCGCTGTTATAAAGGCTATGGGAAGCCCCTTCATGGCAGGAGGAGTCTCAGCCACATCAAGCTTTTCCCTTATTCCCGACATTATTATCAGCACCAGGGTAAATCCTATCCCGCCGCCCAGGGCGCTGGCTATGCTCTGGAGTATGGTATAATCTCCCGCCGAGTTTATAAGTGTGACTCCCAGCACTGCACAGTTGGTGGTTATAAGGGGGAGATAGATCCCAAGAGAATTATACAGGTTTATATTGGTCCTTTTTATGATAAGCTCCACTATCTGTACCAGGGAAGCTATGACCAGTATATACAGGACTATCTGCATAAATTCCACATTGAACGGCACCAGAAGATAGTTGTAGATGACCGAGGTGGCAATAGATGCAATAAGCATCACCAGGGTCACCGCCATTCCCATGCTTACTGCATTGGAAAGCTTCTTTGATACCCCGAAAAATGGACACAGCCCCAAAAACTTGGCCAGTACAATATTATTGACCAGCGCCATGACCACGAATATGGTAAAAAGATCATTCACCTTTTATCACTCCTATCCACCTGAAAAGCCCCATCAGAAGACCGATGACCAGGAATGCCCCCGGGGGGGATATAAAGAATGTCATGGGATGTTCTGAAAGCACCGGTATACTGAAAAGCTGGAAACCAAATACTGCCAGGCTGCCGGTACCCAGTATTTCCCTGAACAGGGCTATCATGATAAGGGCTATGGTAAAACCAAGACCTATTCCTATGGCATCAGCTATGGAAAATAATACATTGTTCCTGGAGGCAAAGACTTCCGCCCTTCCCAGGATGATACAGTTTACTACAATAAGCGACAGGTATATGCCCAGGGACGCGTGCAGCGGCGGAAGGTATGCCTCGAAGACCAGGCTCAGTATGGTGACGAATGTTGCGATTATCACTATAAATACCGGTATCCGCACCAGCGGCGGTATAGCCTTTCTAACCGCAGATATTATTATATTGGAGCACAGAAGTACGAATATCACCCCGGCGCCCATTCCCAGTGCATTATCGATGGAGTTGGTCACTGCCAGTACCGGACATAGCCCCAGGGTCAGGATGAAAACCGGGTTAGAGATCACCAGACCCTTTACCATTTCCCTCCAGAATATGGGTCCTTTGCCCTGTCTGGTCCCGTAGCTGTCTTTTTTTGTCTTTTCTTCCATATTATTAAAACTGCCTGATATTATTCTGAGAGCATCTCGACTACTCTTGACATCTCTTCCCTTACAGCATCCGCAACAGCCCTTGAACTTATGGTGGCTCCGGTTATGGCATCTATACTGCCTCCGTCTTTGGAAAGCAATATATCATCCGGTGCCAGGCCTGCAAACTGGTCTGTGAATTCCTTTTCTGTTATCCTGCTGCCCAGTCCCGGCGTCTCTGTCTGAGATAATATTGCTATATCCTTTATAGTATAATCAGGATTTATACCAATAAGCATATTTATGGCCCCGCTGTATCCATTGCCGGAGGCAAGAATGGTATAACCGGCAATGCTGTCGCCTTCATAGACGATAATAAGGTCTTCCTCTTCCTCAAATCCAGTCAGGTCCGGAAAAATGCTTTCCAGTATTTCCTGAATCCTGGCCCGGTTCCTGGCTTCCACTATCCCGGAGGTAAATGTATTTATATACAAGAGCAGGCTCACTGACACCAGTACTATGATGGTCAGGAATACTATGGGATAGAATCTTCTGGATTTTAGTCTTTCAAGCATTTTTCTTCTTTCCCTGATACCCAAAAGGCTTTAGTTTTACATATTTATCTATAAGCGGCGTGAATGCATTCATTATGAGTATGGAAAAAGCCACTCCTTCCGGCATGGGCCCGAAATTCCTGAAAAGCACGGTAAGCACCCCAAGTCCCACTGCAAATATTATCCTTCCATTTCCCGTGACCGGGGAGGTGGCATAATCTGTTGCCATAAAGAAAGCCCCTATCATAAGCCCTCCGGCCAGAAGCTGGTATAACACATCCTGTCCCACCAGAAATGAGCCCAGTGCCACTGTACCGATATAGAAAAGGGGTATCCGCCAGTCTATTATCCTGAAACTGAGCAGTATTATGCCCCCTGCTATTATAAGCAGAGCCGATGTCTCTCCCATGGAACCTGAAGTATTTCCAAAGAGGAGGTCCTTGTACATCTGGAGCCTTTCCACCTGGTAGGAAAAATTTTCGCCCAGGGGCGAAGGCCCTGTAACTGCATCCATATTGAAGTATGTGGGAAGTACCCAGGTAGTCATCTCCCCGGGAAAGCAGACCACCAGAAAAGCCCTTCCCGCCAGGGCTGGATTGAAAATATTGTACCCCAGCCCCCCGAAAGCCTCCTTGGCTATAGCAATGGAAAAAGCCGCTCCTATTATTGCCATCCACAGAGGCAGCCTGGGAGGCAGGACCAGTGCAAATAAAAGCCCGGTTATAACGGCGCTTCCGTCCATCACAAATCTTTTATGCCTCAGCTTCTTTATTATAAACTCGGTAAGCACTGCCACTGCCACACATACCAGTATAAGTATTATGCTGTAATAGCCAAAGAAATATATGGCTGCGGCTGTGGGAAAAAGCAGCGCTATGACTACAATATACATTATCCTGGAAACAGAAAAACCCTTCCATATATGGGGAGCATGGGTTATCAGCATCTTTTGCTGTATGTCTGTATTATCCCTGTTCATCAGTAATCCTTATCCGGCATTTTGTTCCCGGGCCAGCATGGCCTTGCCCGCCTTTATATAACCCACAATAGGGATATTTGAAGGACAGACATAGGCGCAGGAACCGCATTCTATACAATTACTTATATAAAAGTCTTTAAGACCTTCACTTCTTCCGCTTTTAACATTCCTGGCATATACCAGGGGCTCCAGATTCATGGGGCATATCTTAACGCAGCGGCCGCATTTTATGCAGTTTTGTTCCTGGGGTATCCTGCTGTCCATGGCAAGTATGCAGTTGGCGCCCTTGGTAACCGGGAAATCAGGGTCCAAAAGCAGATTCCCCATCATGGGACCGCCCACTATTACCTTATTTGCCTTTTCCCGGTTTATGCCGCACATCTCAAGCAGTTCGCTTATGGGAGTCCCTATCCTTACCAGCACATTTTTTATCTCTTCATATTCGCCGGTAATGGTTATTACCTTGCTTATGAGGGGCTGGCCTTCTATAACTGCTTCATAAATAGCTTTGGATGTGGTCACATTATTTACCACCACTCCTACATCCATGGGCAGTCCTCCCATGGGTACGGCCCTGTTAACTATTGTCTTTATAAGGGTCTTTTCAGCTCCCATAGGATACCTGGACGGAAGACTGACTATCCGGCACATGTCCTCAAAGCCCATCTCTGTGACCAGTTCCCCCATAGACTCAATGGCATCTTTTTTATTGTCTTCTATGGCTATATAAATGCTTTCAGGGTCTAAAAGCCTTTTGATGATATAGAGACCGGCCAGGACCTGCTTTCCATATTCCAGCATCACCCTGTGGTCCGAAGTTATAAAAGGCTCGCATTCGCAGCCGTTTAAGATGACTGTATCAATTTCTTTTTCCGGAGGGGGGTTCAGCTTTACATGGGTGGGAAAAGCTGCTCCTCCCAGGCCCACAATTCCGCCTTCCCTTATCCTGCTTAAGATATCTTCCCTGGAGATGGAATCAATAATATTTACCAGCTGGCCATAGTCTTTGGATGCATCGATGTCAAATAAAGGATCTGTCTGTACCCGGCTGTCTTCCCCGTCTGACTCGATTGTGGCCGAATCCATCAGGGCGCCGGTAACCGGATTGAGTATCTTTGACAATCTTTTTACCTTTCCCGAGACAGGTGAGTGTATGGGAGCAGAGACATAGCTCTTGCTGTCGGCTATCTTCTGGCCGGTTTTTACCGCATCTCCCTTTTCAATAATAAAGCTGCATGGAGCTCCAATATTCTGGACCAGCGGCATTACAGCTGTTTTTGGGATAGGTATAGCTTCAATAGGCTTATGCTCGGTGAACTTATTCTCGGGAAGGTCAAGTCCCCTGAATCTGCTTTTTTTCTTGATCAAGATACTCATTTGCCCCCAAAAAAAGTAAAAGCTTTATGTATTTTACTTAATATATTTAAAAAGTCCAGAAGAATGGTATATATTTTTCTGGTTGTCTATTATCAGGGCCTCTACGCCTTCCATTTCCTCTACCAGTTCCATGCCCTGCCCCGGCCCCATGACAAATACTGCCGTGGCAAGTACATCAGCCTCGGTGCACGTACTGGCAATAATGGTGACGCTTATGCATTTATCTGCCGAATAGCCGGTATGGGGATCTGTAATATGGTGGACTTCCCTATCCGGATCATAATAGCGGTAATAATTCCCGGAAGTAGCTACTGCCATATCCTCGAATTCGAATGAGGGAAGAGGTTCCGTTTCTGTTTTATCATCATCGGAGCCATACGGATCATCAAGCTCCACCATCCATTTTTCCCCGGCTGCCTTTTTACCCAGGGTGCTTACATCGCCTCCGGCATTTACCAGGGCAGATTCAACACCATATCCGGCTATCACTTCCAGGGACTGGTCGACTGCATACCCTTTGGCTATGCCGCCAAGGTCTGCCGACATGCCTTCGGCGGCAAAGTAAATGCTGTCACCCTCTATTATTATCATATCCGAGCCTACCAGCTCCAGGGCTTTTCCTATCTTCTCCTGCTGGACTTCGGGGCTTTCTTTCCACAGTCCCTCCTGCCACAACCTTAAAACGGGACTAATAGTTATATCAAAACTGCCCCCGGAGACCTGGTAATATTTTTTGGAAAGGTTTACCAGCTCCACCATCTCCCATGAAGCTCCTTCTATCCTTCCCTGGCGGTTGAGTTCAGAGATCTGGCTTTCCGGGTCATATATTGATGCAATATCCGAAATCTCCTGTATCCTCGAAAAAGCCGCATCCGTGATCTCCGGAGCCTTCTGCCGTTCAGCATATATGATTATGGTCACATAGGTCCCCATCATCTCCCTGGTCTCTTCAAACCTTTCCAGGGTCCTGAACCCGCATGAGGATATGACCGGAAGAAAGGAGATGATAACAAAGATCACCAAAAGTATTTTAAAAAGGCTTATGCCTTTGATATGTGCAGGACTCAACTTATTACTCTCCAGCCAGAGGATCCCGGCAGCCTTTCCGGAAACTGCCTCCCCGGACCTTTCTTTACTTTACCATGCTGTCCTGGATTTTCCTTATCTTTAGGATCAGGGAATCCCGGGACAGGTCCACATCATTATATGTTATAGGACTGTCTTTTTCCATTGAATTTTTTAGAACTGCGCCCTCGCACAGGCCTATGGGCAGGAGGCTTTCTTTCCTGGATTTTTCTACGGTATCTATAAGCCCGTATACGGTATACCCGCCTATCCTGTCTATCCTTTCACCGGCCTTAAGGTCCTTTTTGGCCACGGTTATGACCTCGGACACCAGGTCTCCGGCTGCCGTCATGGTAGGCTCCCCATCCAGGCAGGCCCTGGCAACAGATATGGGAGTCTCCAGGCTGGTAAGGTGATAGGGCCGGTAAAGCAGGTAATTGGGGCCGTCACCCATAAGCAGGTATTTTAATTCTTCCCTTATTATGGGGTTTTTAGTGGTGTATATAAGGAATACACCAGGTGCCAGGTCTCCTATTACAAATTCCACCACACCGGTTTTTTCCAGTATGCCACCCTGGTTTTTAAGCCTCATAACATCCAGGAGCCGGCTCCTGTCTGCCCTTACTGCATGCATACCCCTGCAGTCAGGCACCAGGCCGGTAGCATTGGAAAGACATGCCATCTCCACCATTGATTTGGTGCCGTCTACAAAACTGGTCATCATGTAGGCATTTGAGCCTTTTTCACGGGCATAGCCGGCAAGACTGCCGGGATCAGCATGCCTGTCCAGGGGATTGTTCTTGCCTTTTCCTGCAGCTACGACCTCCATGCCGATATTATGGGCAAAATCATAGAGTTCCTTGGCCGCAGGAGGTTCATCTCCTGCTGACAGGGAGTATATAACACCATATTTCCGGGAAAGATCCCTTAAAAAAGGGCCGATGGTCACGTCCATCTCTACATTCAGGGTTATGAGGTGTTTTCCTGAAGAAAGGGCATTTATGGCTATATAGGCTCCGGCTTCAGGATTGCCTGTAGCATCTATTATGACATCTATGCCCTCATATTCACAAAGAAGCCGGAGATCTTCACTGTATACCAGGATATGATCTTCAGAAGCGGCATCTATTTTCTTTTTTTCAGCATCAGGAATATGATAATCAGGCATGCTTATGCCTTCTATCATTTTTTTTCTTTTTCCAGGACCGCCTCCATGATCAGCAATATAATATTGCTGTGATGTGATTCCTAGTTTTTTGAAAGTATTAAATGCGGCTTTCGCATCTTTATCGACAGCGGCTGCCACTTCCATGCCTTCAAGGCCCCTTATCTGGGAAAGCAGGCCTCTCCCCATCTGGCCCAGTCCCGCCAGCCCGATTTTTATGGGCCTCTTAGCTTCTGAAAGTCCTTCCGGCTTGTTTTCCATAATGCAAACCCTATTCTTGGAAACTAATATTTCTTATCATGTAGTCTACTACTTTTTCGCCATAATCAATATATGCAGGATCGGTCAACCTCATAAAAAGAAAAAGCAGGCTGTCTTTTTCCATAAAACTGAAAGTCATGGACCAGCCCCCTCCTGCCTCATCAAGATTATCATACCTTACCTCAAACAGTTCCATATCTCCCGCATCGGTGTCCATTTCTGTCTTTTTGATATCATCTTCCAGATCCTGTTCTTTAAGTTCTTCCAAATGCTGTTTCAGCTCTTCCACTCTCTGGTCTGCAAAACTGGAATACTCGCCAGGCGAAGGTGAGAAGTCTTCTTTGAGTACCCACATATTTATGATTATCTGCCTTATGCCGTCATCAGGGGTAAAACCTGCCTTAAGACCAGCCTCAATTTCTTCCTTTTCCAGGGACCAGCCGTCAGGATAGGCGATCTGGAAACCGAAATCCTGGTCTGCATATACCTGGTTTCCGGCAAAAATGCCGTTATCATATTCCAGCGGCACCACAACGAAGACATATTCCTGCCAGATCTCATCCTTGCTTATTATTTCCAGCCTGTAGCTTCCTGGGGGGAAAGCCGGCTGTTTTTCATTTACCAGCTGGAATAATATATAGCCGGGCATATATGAGTTTTCACTTATAGTATATTCTTCATCTCCCAGGAGTATGTCGTCTTCATACCATTTTATGCCGAATCTGTCCCCTGAGATCTTGTGATCCAGCCTGATGAAAGCATATATTTCATCGTCCTGGTAGAATTCACGGGACTTGCCGTAGGGTTTTCCATCCTGATCCAGGTCTTTAGACATGCCGGCTTCGATTATTTCTGCTGAAGGCTCCATTATGGTAAAACCTGCCTCGGCCTTAAGCTCTGAATTATGATAATAGCTTACTGTATACTCTCCGGGCTCTGCTATTATCCCTGATCCTTCTGCGGGAAGAAGCCTGTTGGAGATATACCCTTCTACGAAGGCTGGATTATCCATGGAATAGGTACCGGCTGAGTCTGCTATCACTTCCCCGTTATCTGAATTCCTCCAGGTGAACCTCCACCTGTCGCCACCCCTAACGCCTGAGACTTTGACAGCTGCTGCGATCTGGGGAGAATCTATACTGTATCGGCTTCCTATGTTAACCGGTTCCAATGTCAGGGGATCGATATCACCGCCTATGATAAGCTGGCCGAATGTCCCACCGGCCGAACAGGACACAAGCAGGATAAAAAGGGAGGAAAGGAACAATAAAGCTGCAGGTATCCTGATTCCCGACAGTCCTTTAAGCCTAAAGTCCAGTGACCGCATTATGCCGGCTGGCCCTCATTGGGCACCACGCATACCATGCTCATACCATCTTTGCCGGCTATGAACTGGTGCAAGAGGCCGGGAGGGACCAGTATGAAATCGTCCTTTTCTATGGCTATCCTCTCATCTTGTTTAAGCACATAGCCGCTCCCGGAGATTATTACTACTTCATGCTCCCAGGTATGGGAATGCCTGGGGGTATGCCCGGAAGGCTTTATCTCAAAAAGCCTCATGGCAAAATTGGGGGCACCGTCTTTAACGGTAAGCATGGGATAAAACTTGATTCCCGAAGCTTCCCCGTCATCCATTATTATGGGCTCATTTTTTTTGAGTCTCTTTATTATCATGCTTCCTGCCTTGATAGATCGAAAATAAAAAAGTGTATATTTAAATAGAGCCCCCTTGCTCTGCAGGGACAGGGGGCTCTATGCCGATTTGCCTCTACTGGTTCAGGATGTTCTGGAAGAACTGGTTTTTTTCAGCTTCATTATACCCCACTGCACTGGCATTGCCGAACCACTGGGGCCATGAGTTAAAGGTAGTGATCACTATATCTTCCCTGTTAAGCGATAAGAGGACCGGCAGTATCTCCTGGGCCTGGGCCAGCGATATATTGGTATATATGAAATTTCCCAGAGTCCCCATAAACCCTGCCAGATTGCCTGAATTTACCATCCCCTTCTTCTGCAGAAGAAGTTCTGCCAGCATCATGGCTGCCTGCTTCTCCCTGGCATAAGCGCCTCCCCCGTAAAGGGTCCTGCCCTTCCGTGCCCTTGAAAGGGCCAGCGCCTGGGCGCCGTTTATATGATGGACTCCCGGACCCAGATAGCACCCGGAAAAGCCGTCAGCAATATTTTCCTCTACGGTCACTGTGACTCCTCCCATCCAGTCTATAAGCGGCGGGAATCCGTCAAAATCGGTTATGGCATAAAAATCTATTTTTCCCCCTACAAACTGCTCAAACTTTGATACTGCATAGTCATGACCGCCTGAGGCGTGGTATCCGTTTATCTTTCTGCCTCCGAACCAGGTATCCCTGGGAATAGTGACCAGGTATGCTTTCCTGGTATCAAGGTTGAGATGTACAAATATATTTGTATCTGTCCTGCCGCTTACTCTTCCGCCAGCCCTGTCGGCTGCACTGTCATCACCCCATATTATGAAGTTTACCTTTCGTCCTGCATGAAAGCCTGCAGCTCCGCCTGAAGAAAAACCGCTGCCCGAAGCACCGGATGCGGCTGCAGGCGCCCCTGCATAGGGCGTTATCCCATATGCAGCGCAGAGCTGGGCAAATTCCTGGGACTTCAGGAAGCCGTCCAGGACTTTTTCCCTGCTCATGCCGCCGGTCATCCGGCCAAGCCAGGTATTATATCCTTCGGCATCGGGTTCCCTGTTAAAAAAAGACCTGTATAAAATAGTCAGAAATGCTTCATTTCCGTGATTACTGCTGGAAAACTCCTCACTGAACACAAAACCCTGGGCTACGTCAGCCCCGGTCTTGGAACCATTAAGCAGTCTTCCCACCCACTCTTCCAGTCCGGCCTGGTCAGGCTGCCTGTTAAGGCACTGCACATAGAACCTGCTGACAAATGCCTGTACCTGTTCCGAATTGCCTCCTGTAAGAACTGCCGGCATTATGGTAACCAGCAGTGCCGCTATAACGGTAAAAACCGCTATAAACTTCCATTTTGGTAAAATCCTTTTTCTCATCACCAGCCCCTTATCTTTTATATATTATTAAATACATCTATTTGATTTTTCTATGATCCCGGCCTGAGATCCTCCTCTATTCTATTGATGCCTATCCTTGTCAATGCAAAATCATATCTTATAGGGTCATTTTTATCAATTTGTTTTAGGGATTCCGTGACTTCGAGCACGGTTTTGAGGTCTGACTGCTTCCTTGAAGTCAGTCCCAGCATGGCTGACATGCGCGACATATGTATATCCAGGGGCACAAGCAGCCTGGAAGCAGGTATGCCCTCCCAGCCTCCGGGGTCTATTTCATCGCTTCTTACCATCCAGCGCAAAAAAAGGTTTAGCCTTTTAAAGGCGCTTTTCCCCTCATGCGAAGGCATCAGGCTGCAGCATGAATTAGAGGCCAGCCTGTTTATCTTTTCACTGAAAGCAAGCATGGCATACAGTATGCTGGGATGATGGTCGTCATAGCCTTCAAGAAATGCAGCATTAAGCGAACCCCGGCTGGCGATCATCTCCCGGGCTGAAGACAGGAGGCAGGCTATCTCTTCTCCCGGCGTGAACCTGTGTTTAAAAAACGACAATCTCTCCTTCAGGTGCATAATATCTGTATTCATTATATAGTCATAGGGCGACGGACCCATCAGGGAGAGGATGCTGTCAACGCTTTTAAGTATCTGGGTGACCCTGCCGTATGCCAGCGAGGAAGCTATAAGGCCCACTATCTCCCTGTCCCTTATATCCTCATATGAATATAAAAATTCCAGGGGGTCCGGATGGACAAAACTGCGGTGGTGGTATTTACGGTATATGCCATCCAGAAAATGCCTTAAAACTTCTTCAGTGTACTGACCCTTTTCAGTCTTTTTTAAGGTCATCGCCCAGTCCCTTATGAGCCCTTTCTATCTTTTCCGCCAGATCATCAAGAGCCTTAAAGTCCTTTTCCAGGGGATATCCCCTGATGATGACTGGTTCGATGATCTCTGCCTTCATGGGTGCAGCCAGATCCCCCAGGATCTCCACGGTCTTTCCGCCCCATCCATATGATCCGACAATGGACAGGAACTTCGCCGGAGGCCTTAAGGCCCTGGCCAGATAAGCAGCATAGACTGCCAGCGGATGCGGTCCTGCCAGCACGGTAGGGGTGCCTAGCACCACAGTCGCCGCATCTATGAGGGCTGCAGCAAGAATACCAAGATCATCCTCTGACAGGTGAAAATCAACCACGCTTATGCCTTTCTTTTCCAGGGCACCCTTAAGATGCATAACCATCTTCCGGGTGCTGCCATGCATGGATACATATGGTATTGCCACCGTATTTGCCAGCTTTCCTGACGACCACTCTCTGTAGGCATCCATTATATGTCCCGTGTCATCATGGACAGGCCCGTGGCTGGGAGCTATCATATCTATTTGGCAGCTTTCAAGTTTTTCCAGGTTTTTCCTTATAATACTGCCAAAGGGGAGCATTATCTCCCCATAATATCTTTTTGCCGCCGGCATTACCCTTTCCAGGTCATTTCCTGAGATCATCAGCTCTGAAAAAGCATAATGCGAGCCAAAGAAATCACAGGAAAATAATATCTTATCTTCTTTTAAATAGGTTGACAGGGTCTCGGGCCAATGCACCCAGGGAGTGAAGATAAATTCCAGGGTCTTATCCCCAAGCGACAGGGTCTCACCGTCTTTTACCGTCATGAACCTGTCTCCCGGTATATGGAGCAGGTCAATAAGCATCCCCCTGCATTTTTCATTGGTGACGATGACTGCATCGGGGTATTTTACAGCGAGTTCACCGATTGAACCTGAATGGTCCTGTTCACCGTGCTGGGAGACTATATAATCGATATTCCCCATGCCTGCATCCTCTATATTCTTTAGAAGATCATCAGTCTTGGGGGGATCTGCAGTATCGATCAGGGCTGTGGCTTCACTGCCCTTTATCAAGTATGCATTATATGTGGTGCCGTCCGGGAGCGGAATAAGTTCATCAAAAAGTCTTCTTTCCGGGTCGGCCACGCCGGCATAATATATATTTTTCTTTAATTCTTTCCTGTCCATCTGAAAAACTCCATTCCATTAAACTCTTGGCAGCCATGTCCCGCAATCCTGAGAGGCTGGAGAACGGGACTGTTATTAATGCTTTTATTTGTCCTGGGATATCCAGAGACCGTGCACATTACAGTATGCCCTTACGGTAACGTCATCAAGGCTGGTACAGAATACTGCTTCCGGTTCATCTCCCGGTTTGAGGAACTGCCGGGAAGAAAAATCCCCTGATACCAGTTCTATCCATTCTATATAATGTTCTTCTTCCATGGGATGGGCTGTACTTCCTACGGTCACCTTATAGCCGTCATCTGTCTTCTCTATTACAGGTACATGTTTTTCCCTGGCGGCATCGGTTGAGTTTTCCTCATATAATCCCATGGGCTGCCCGCAGCATACCAGTTCGCCTTTCCCCCCATGAACCATCTCGACAATATTTCCGCATATCCCGCATTTGTAGATCTGCATCTTCTCAGTCATGATCACTCCTTTTCCTGTTTTACAAAACCATAATACTGATAATATCCCATTCCCTGCATCAGACAACAGGTATTTAGATAAATCAGGTCCTTTATAATATAATATTACATAAACGATAATAAATCATAATATTTGAAAGGATAAAAATGATTTTTTCTAAAAAATATATTTTACCATTCGCAATACTCATGGTGCTTCCCATGCTGCTTTTTAGCTGTGCTCAGGCTGCGGGGGGTCAGGAACAGGGGTCTGCAGCCGGCACCTCACAGGAGAGGGAACTGGTTGATGAAACCGCTGAGGAAGGGACCGGGACCATGGCAGCAGAGACAGAAAGTACTGATACAGATATGTCCCCGGTTATTGACGGCAGTATTGACCCGGGAGAGTATATACACTCGCTGACAGAAAATGCCACCGGGATCGAGTTTTTCTGGAGCCATGACGGCCAGGAGCTTTTTGCCGGAATAAAAACCGTTTCTTCCGGCTGGATATCAGCAGGCTTTGATCCACAGTCTGCCATGAAAGATGCCAATATAATATTTATGGCTCTTGACGGGGAAGATGTGATGATTCGCGATGATTTCGGGACTTCTGCATTCAGCCATGATGATGATGTGGAGCTTGGCGGCACCAATGATATAACCGCATCTGCTGCTGGAAGGGATGGCGGGATCACTGTCTATGAGTTCTCAATTCCGCTGGATTCGGGAGATGAGTTTGACAGGGTGCTTGTCCCGGGCAATGAATATGGTGTTATATTTGCAGTGAATGATAATGGGATCGACTTTGACAGCAAGCACTCCGCCAGTGGAAGTGCCGTCATACAGCTGGACTAGCTGAGTTCAGTAAAGCCATTTCCTGCAGAGATCAGTCAAACCTTTGTTCGGGACGGTCCCTTCCGGCATAATCAGACCATCCCCTCTGCTCCCAGTAACCCTTATAGTCATAATCTACAAATTCTATCTCATTTATCCATTTGGGCCATTTCATGCCGTATTTTTCGGGAACTACCATCCTTACCGGAAAACCATGCTCAGGAGCCAAAGGCTTCCCGTTCATGCTGTATGCCGCCATGACTCCCTCCTGCGCGGCTTCTTCTATGGTTATGCTGGTGGAATATCCGTCTTCACAGTAAAAGACTGCCTCCAGCACGTTTTCATCAAGCCCGGCCATTTCCATGATATGGCTAAAAGGTACTCCGGTCCACACAGCATTGCCTATCAGGCTTCCGCCCTGGGGGTTGGATATGGTCTCCAGGGTGGCAAAAACAGATTCCCTGGGCATGCCCATTATCTGGTCATATGTCAGCTCAAAGGGGTCAGACACCAGGCCGCCTACATCCAGGGTCCAGTCCCCTGGATCTATGTCAGGAATAAACCCCAGGGAAAGAGTAAAGAAATTCTGCTGGGAGATAAAATCAATATCGGTGCTGCCAAGATCATCGGCTTCCGGCACCAGGTCGCTAAACCCGGCTATGAAATCAAATAATACCGGGTTTTTCACCCATTTTGTGGTGGGACCCTCATCCGCAACTATCTTGATTATCCCGTCTGCGGAGGGGTTGAGGTACTGGCCATTTTTCTTCCATACCAGGTATAGATCATCCCCGGTGACCTCATCCAGGCTGAACTGGGCTGCATAGAGGTCTGTGGCATAGATTATTACATTCCTTGATTCATCCAGTATATCAAGTCCGTCGATGAGGTGCTTCACTTTCAGGCCAGTGAAACTTTCCTGGACCTCTTCTCCATCGGTACGGATACCGGAAGCATCGAATACTTCGACCATATCCATATGGTCTTCCAGGATAGTCAGGAAATCTATTGTCATATCTTCACCAAGAAGGCCGGAAAACCTTATCTGGTATTCGGGTATGGTCATGGCAAAATCAACATCATCCTCTATAGTACTGATATCGATATCTTCCGGGACAAATATATCATCATCTGCCGCTGCCCTGGACAACTCATTTTGTGCTATAAAATATATGAAAAAACCAAGAAGGACTGCCAGTGAAGCAAATACAAGTATTATTGTCAGTTTTCTTTTCATAATAACCTTTTTATCGAGTTAAAGAAAAAGTAAAGTAGGAGAAGCCGCCTACCACAACTATGCCGATAAGGGCCAGGATAATATTTATATATATCCCCTTTATCTTGTTCCTGATGAGGGCTCTCCTGATGGACAGAAGTACATGTACAGCACCCACTACCAGGCCTGCGATATTCAGGTATACCTGGTGCAGGGAATTGGCCAGGCCCCTGTTAAAGAATGTAAAATAACCTACCTGCCTGTAGCCTGTTATAAGGATAAGTAAAAAAAGAACTATAAGTATATATGCTGAAATACGGTTTATCCTGGTAAGTATCTTTTCCATGATGCCTCCGCACTCTTTATCAATATAATAATTCTATAAGACTAATGCCTTAATATCAAAAATATTAATTTAACTATAGATAAGGCGCAGGAAAAGACTTAAATGTTTCTTTGGAATGTTTAATCTTCACCCTGCCCATAATAGGCATCTTTTCCATGCTTCCTTAAGTAATGTTTGTCAAGGAGGGTCTTCTTTATGTCACTGACAGAACTGTTTATGACTATGGACCTGTAGGCAAGCATGGCAATATATTCAAGCATTATGGCTACCTCCACCGAAGAGTCCGCATCAGCGCCCCAGGTAAAGGGGCCATGGCAGGCTACCAGGCAGGCCTTCATCTTTGTGTGATCCCTGTTATTGAATGTCTCTACTATAAGTTTTCCCGTCTCCTTCTCATATTCGCCCATTATGCAGCTGTCTTCTATTACCCCTGTGACCGGCACAGCCCCGTAGAAATAGTCGGCATGGGTGGTGCCCAGGCAGGGTATGGCGGTCTTTGCCTGGGCAAAGGCTGCGGCATAAGGCGAATGGCTGTGGGTAACTCCCCCTATGGAGTAAAGATTATTATAAAGCTCCAGGTGGGTGGCGGTATCTGATGAGGGATTTGGTGAGTCCTTGTCCACTTTTTTACCATCCAGGGACACCAGCACCATGTCAACTGGCCTGAGGTCTTCATAGGGTATGCCTGAGGGCTTTATGGCTATGATGCCTTCTTTCCTGTCTATGCCCGATACATTCCCGAAGGTGCCGGTGACAAGCCCAGACTTTGAAAGCCTGATATTGGCTTCATATACCTTTTGTTTAAGTATGTCTGGGTAATCTTTCACAGCTTCCTTAGGATGTCTTCTGTATTGTCTCCCAGCCTGCGGTAGAGCCCGTAGAGCTTTTTATAGGTAAAAGCATTTTTACTGTCAGGCTTATAGGTTGCTTTTATGGGGCTTGCCATCTTTTTTTGGGCTTTTCCTATATCCTGGTAATAGCCCGAGGCCACTGCCCCGAATATGGCGGCCCCCAGGGCCACTGCCTGGAAGGACTGTGCCGCCTTTACCGGCATGTCAAGTACATCAGAAAGTACCTGCATGACAAAGGGCGACTTCTGGGATATGCCGCCTATGGCTATTATTTCATTTATCTTTATACCTTCCTGGCTAAACCTTTCTATTATGGCTTTTGAGCCGAAGGCGGTAGACTCTACCAGTGACCTGAATATGGCCGGGGCATCTGTTCCCAGCGATAGTCCTAAAATTGCCCCTTTTAGCTTCTGGTCGGCATAGGGCGTCCTTCTTCCGTTTAGCCAGTCAAGGGCGACAAGTCCGGTATCTTCGGGATCTATCTTTTCTGCCTTTTCTGTAAGTCCTGGAATTATTTTGTCTTCAATAGAGGCCTTTGTCTTTTCAGTCAATAGGTTCTCTACTGGCCACATAAGGATGTCCTTA
>Ga0180430_10000542_pt1 | contig 40863 bp, 33 predicted proteins | sample SS_ome_9_FD_132999 | JGI IMG/M metagenome (GOLD analysis project Ga0180430, IMG submission 132999) | Hypersaline lake sediment archaeal communities from the Salton Sea, California, USA - SS_1_S_2 metaG | ecosystem: Environmental > Aquatic > Non-marine Saline and Alkaline > Hypersaline >...
GAAATCACCCAGTAGGACAAAAAAAACCAAAAGCACTCCTTAGGAAGTGTTGCTTTTGGCTTGAAAAGTGCCCAGGACAAGAATCGAACTTGCACGACCAAAATCGGTCACTAGGCCCTCAACCTAGCGCGTCTACCAGTTCCGCCACCTGGGCTGAATAAAAAAAAAGTGCCCAGGAAAGGACTCGAACCTTCACGTACTTGCGTACACTAGTCCCTGAAACTAGCGCGTCTACCAATTCCGCCACCTGGGCCAACATGTAAAAAAACACCCCCGAATTTCCGCTTCGGGGGTGCAAATATATTAAAATTTTATTTTTTATTGGAAGAGGAATCGAATTTTATCGATTTTCTCTTGGTACAGATGTTTTATTCTCCTTTTGCGGACGATCCTCTGATGATTTAAGTTGTCCGGCTGCAGGTGAGCGGGGAATCCTGCCTTTGCGGGACTCTTCCATTTCAGCGCTTTTCTTTCCGTCAAGGAATATGACAGCCTCCACATAGGCAATAAAGGTATGGAGTTCCCAGCCGGTAAGGAGCTGTGTTTCAATCCATCCTACATCGGCAGCTCCCAGGTCCCAGTTTACCCAGCCCTCATCTCCATAGCGGTAAAATACATCCACATAATATCTTTGGTAGCTGAGTCCATCAATGGTAACCTCTCCGTAACTGTTCGTGTAAAATGGTCCGATGGCACGGTCCAGGTCCGCCGAATCCCAATCCTCCAGTGTCCGGAAAAGATAAACTTCCGCTTCCGCGATTAAAAGACCTTCAACATCAACATCTTCAACAACAATGGTAACTTCCGACCCAATCACCTGCATGGGGATCACAGCGGTACTTACGCCACCTTTATCTCCAAAGGCCCTAAGCTGGACGTCGTAGTAACCGGGATCCATATAGAAATGGTCCACGATGGGACTCGAATACATGGTACCATCGTCCATGTCCCATTCTACGTAATTGGTATTGGTTGAATAACTGGTAAAGTGAATGAGTTCACCCACATAGGCGGGATTCAAATCAACGGTTGCTTCGGCAACAGGTTCTCTGTGGCAGCTTATCACGAGTAGTGACAGCAGGGGTAGTATGGTTATTAAGCGTTTCATGATCTTTGGTTTTCTGGTTCTTGCTCTACTAATTCCAAATAGCATGCCAAACTTTGACCCGGTGCTCTGGAATAAGTATGTGTACATGACCGAGAGATTTAATTCTACGGCACATAACTGATTATGTTTCACATTTAATACAGTCCAGGTATGATGACCCTGCAGGATCCCCGGAGAATTCGTATCTTTGCGCTGCTTTTTAAAAGAAAATTCAATGATTAACATCACTTTTCCTGACGGATCGGTAAGGCAATTTGAGCACGGTGTGTCAGGACTCGATATAGCCAGAAGCCTGAGTAACAGCCTGGCGCGGGAGGTACTCTCCATCAACGTAAATGAGGAGCTGTGGGATCTGAACCGTCCCATCACTGAGGATGCCACCATAAAACTGAACAAATTTGATGATCCCGACGGGAAGCATGCTTTCTGGCACTCCTCGGCCCACCTGATGGCCGAAGCAATTGAATCCATTTATCCGGGCACCAAATTTGGAATCGGGCCGGCCATAGAAAACGGATTTTACTACGATGTGGACCCGGGAGATGATGTGGTGATCACAGAGGGAGATCTTCCAAAGATCGAGAAGAAGATGAAAGAGCTTGCCTCCCAAAAACAAGAATATACCCGAAAAGAGGTAAGCAAGGAGGAGGCCCTGAGTTTCTTTGGTCAAAAGGGCGATGACTATAAAACGGAACTTATCACTGAACTGGAAGACGGAAGCATCACCTTTTATCACCAGGGTAATTTTACGGATCTCTGCCGGGGACCTCACCTGGCCAACACCTCCCCCATTAAAGCCATCAAATTATTGAGTGTGGCAGGCGCTTACTGGAGGGGCGATGAACAACGCAAACAACTGACCCGGATCTATGGTGTAAGCTTCCCCAAGGCAAAAATGCTGGAGGAACACCTGGAACTGCTGGAGCAAGCCAAGTTGCGGGATCACAGGAAACTGGGCCGGGAACTGGAACTCTTTACCTTTTCACAACGGGTAGGTCCCGGACTTCCCCTCTGGCTGCCCAAGGGAGCGCAGCTGCGGGAACGGCTGGAGAACTTCCTGAAGAAGGTACAACGCGATACCGGCTACGAACCAGTGATCACTCCGCATATCGGACAAAAAGAACTGTGGGTGACTTCCGGACATTACGCCAAATATGGCAAGGACAGTTTTCAGCCCATCAATACACCGCAGGAGGGTGAAGAATTTCTATTGAAACCCATGAACTGCCCTGCCCACTGTGAGATCTACAAATCTAAGCCCAGATCCTATAAAGACCTTCCTGTTCGCCTGGCTGAATTTGGAACTGTTTATCGTTATGAACAGAGCGGAGAATTGCACGGACTGACCCGTGTACGTGGATTTACTCAGGATGATGCCCATATTTTTTGTCGTCCCGACCAGCTGGAAGAGGAATTCCTGAAGGTAATTGACATCATCCTGTACATTTTCAAAACCTTAGATTTCAAAGACTTTGTTACCCAGGTATCCTTGCGGGATCCGGAGGATAAAGAAAAATACATTGGTACCGACGAGAACTGGGAGAAATCGGAGAAAGCCATCGTGCAGGCCGTGGAGGCCAAGGGGCTTGATAATGTGGTGGTAGAGTATGGTGAGGCAGCCTTTTACGGACCCAAGCTGGACTTTATGGTGAAGGATGCCCTCGGGAGAAAATGGCAGCTTGGTACCATACAGGTGGACTATAACCTTCCGGAGCGTTTTGAACTGGAATATATCGGGGCTGATAACCAGAAACACCAGCCGGTTATGATCCACCGTGCACCCTTTGGTTCCATGGAGCGTTTCGTGGCCGTACTAATCGAACATACCGCCGGGAAATTCCCCCTCTGGTTAACTCCCGATCAGGCTGTGATTCTGCCCATTAGCGAAAAATACCATGATTATGCTGAAAAAGTTTCAGAATTCCTTAAAAATTACGATATTCGCACCCTGATTGACGAGCGCAGTGAAAAGATAGGTAAGAAGATCAGGGATAACGAGTTAAAGCGAATTCCATATCTGCTTATCGTAGGTGAAAAAGAGCAAGAAAGCGGTACAGTTTCCGTTCGAAGGCAGGGAGAGGGTGATCAAGGCGCGATGAAACTGGAAGAATTTGCACAGTTTCTGCAAACAGAGGTTAAGAATCAGCTGGAAGCAATTGAGACTAAAGTTTAACTAAAGATAGGAGGAACAAGTCATAGCAGGACCCAGTCATTATCGTAGGCGAAACAACGATAACCGCAACAAGGACAAGGTCTTTTACAGGACCAATGAATCGATTCGTGCCAACTCAGTTCGTCTTGTAGGAGAGAACATAGAAAATCCAGGAGTAGTTTCACTGGCTGAAGCTCTCAAAATAGCTGATTCACTGGATCTCGACCTGGTTGAGATAAGTCCCAAAGCCGATCCGCCCGTATGCAGGGCCATCGACTATCAGAAATTTCTCTACCAGCAGAAGAAGAAACAAAAAGAGATGAAAGCCAAAACCACGAAAGTCGTGGTGAAGGAGATCCGGTTCGGGCCCAATACGGATGACCATGATTACAGTTTTAAACTGAAACATGCTCAAAAGTTTCTCGAAGACGGTGCAAAGCTTAAAGCCTTTGTATTTTTTAAGGGAAGGTCCATTTTATACAAGGAAAAGGGAGAAATCCTCTTGTTAAAACTTGCCCAGGATCTTGAAGAAGTTGGAAAAGTTGAACAGCTTCCAAAACTGGAAGGAAAACGAATGACCATGTTCATGGCACCCAAAGTTGTAAAAAAGAAATAGTTCATATATAGTTAAAGAATAGGAATAATGCCAAAAATGAAAACAAATCCGGGAGCAAAGAAGAGATTCACTCTGACGGGAACCGGTAAAATCAAGAGGAAGCATGCTTACAAGAGTCATATTCTTACAAAAAAGTCAAAGAAGCGCAAGCGGAACCTGACCTATTTTGGTGAAGTACATAAGGCTGACGAAGATAATATCAAGCGTTTGCTTGCTATGAAGTAAGAGTTAACTGTTGATAAAGGTAAATTAGTTAAAACCGGGGTGTAGAGCAAGAAAGTGTCGAAGAGACCGCCTCCATCCGAAAAATGAAAAAAAATGCCAAGAGTAAACAATGCTGTCGCCTCAAGACAGAAGAGAAAAAAAGTAATGAAGCAGACCAAAGGATACTTTGGTCGCAGAAAAAATGTCTGGACAGTCTCCAAAAATGCCTATGAGAAAGGTCTCTCTTATGCATATCGTGATCGTCGTAAGAAGAAAGCGGAATTCAGGGCACTCTGGATACAGCGCATCAACGCTGCTGTTCGGGAATATGATATGTCCTATTCCGAGTTTATGGGTAAATTGAGTAAAGCAGATATTGATATCAACCGCAAAGTACTTGCCGATCTGGCCATGAACGACCCAAAGGCTTTTGAAGCCATCGTGAAGAAAGTTCAGTAAGGCCTGTACAATATTTCATTATAAAGCTGCTCCCTGCTATAGGAGCAGCTTTTTTTTTATCTTGTTCTTATGAATTTTGCATTGATCGGATACGGAAAAATGGGAAGATCCATAGAAGCGCTGGGGATTCAGCAGGGGCACTCCTTTCCTTTAATTATAGATGAAGAAAACAGGACCCAGCTGAATGCCGGCAATATAAAAGGAATCGATGCTGCCATCGAATTCTCCACCCCTTCTGCTGCTCCTGGGAATATTATTGAATGTATTGATCTGGGCATGCCGGTGGTATCCGGAACCACGGGTTGGAATGAACAGATCTCCGATATGCTAAGCTATTGCAAAGAAAAGAATGGCACCCTGTTTCATTCCAGCAATTATTCCATCGGGGTTAATATTCTATTTGCCCTGAACCGGAAGCTGGCCGGGATCATGGATCAGTTTCCTGAATACAGGGTCTCCATGAGCGAAGTGCATCATATACACAAAAAGGATGCTCCCAGCGGCACTGCCATTAGCCTTGCGGATCAGATTCTGGAGATGAACCGGCATTTCAACAGCTGGTATTTGAAAGAGGGTGATAAGGTAGCGGATGAAAAAAGAGGCCAGGTGCCCATTGAAGCCATCCGTGAAGGTGAAGTCAAGGGGCGACATACCATTCATTATGAATCGGATCTGGACTCAATCACTCTCAGTCATGATGCCTATACCAGGGATGCCTTTGCGGCAGGAGCACTGCTTGCTGCATCTTTCATTGCCGGTAAAAAAGGCATTTTTGGCATGCAGGATCTTCTAAAAATCTAAGGGAATGGATCGGGCAACATGGAGCTACCTTGGTTTTTTCCTTTCCGGGCTCTTCTGGTCCATGCTGGTTATCTGGATCGGATTGTATTTCCTGCTGCCTCTTAACTTTGTGCTTTACGATATATTTATCAGCCGTAAGGTCGACTGGACCCTTCGGAGCTACGGATTGCCGAAGTACCTGCAAGCGAGCATCGAATGGCTGACAGTCGTGTTACTTGCCCTGATCTGTTCCTTCACAATAAAGGTTCTTGTTGTGGAAACTTATAAGATCCCAACCCCTTCCATGGAGGAAACCCTTCTGGCCGGGGATTATATATTTGTGAGCAAACTTGCCTATGGCCCGAGGCTTCCGGAAACTCCACTTGCCATCCCCTTCTTTCACAACAAGCTTCCATCGGGCAAAAAATCCTACTCGGAAAGGCTCCGGATGCCCCACAAGCGATTAAATGGATTCTCCCGTGTCAAGAGAGAGGACATCATTGTCTTCAACTTCCCGGAGGGTGATACCATGGTTGTGCAATACCCTGGACAGAATTACTATTCTCTTGTAAGACAGTACGGTCGGGACTATATATTATCAGAGTTTGAGCTTATTACTCACCCGGTTGACAAAAGGGAGAATTACATCAAGAGGTGCATTGCCCTGCCAGGTGATACCCTGCTTATCTCAGGTGGGAAAGTCCGGGTCAATGGGAGTTTAAGATCCGAACTGCCTCTTCAGAAGTTTAAATACTATGTCAGCACCCGGGGAGAAGCCCTGCCCGATGCCCTGCTCGATTCGTTAAAAATCCTTAAAACATCGGTCACATACAATCCGGTCAATTCACTGCACGTTTTATACCTGGCAAAGGAGAAGCTTGAAACATTGAAATCCTTCCCCATGGTGAGAAGCATCAGCAGATATATGGAACCCACCCTTTCCTTCCAGAACCAGGAGATTTTTCCCCACGACAATCAGTATCGGTGGACCGGGGACAATTTTGGCCCCGTACGGATCCCGGCCCGCGGGGATACCATCCGGATTAACCCGCAGAATCTCCCTCTCTACCAACGAATTATTGACACTTATGAGCAAAATGATCTGGCCATCAGGAATGGGGTGATCCACATAAATGGTGCACCCGCTGATACCTATGTCATCCGGATGGACTACTATTTTGTAATGGGGGACAACCATCATAACTCGGCCGATTCCAGGTACTGGGGTTTTGTCCCCGAAGATCATCTTCTGGGTAAAGCTGTTGCGGTCTGGTTCTCCATCAGACCCGATACTCCATTCATTGGTGGTTTAAGAAAAGAACGTATCTTTAGGTCCATTAAATAAAAAGCGCAATGAATATCAGTAATGTATTGAATAACAAATACTTCAGGTTCGGTGTTGCCGTCCTTATTTACATCCTTTTTGTAATCTGGTTGCGAAATTTCTGGTTTCTGCTCGGGATACCGGTAGTGTTTGATATATATGTTAGCAAAAAGGTCAACTGGTCCTTCTGGAAAAGCCGGAAGAAGAAGAATAATGTGATCGTTGAATGGCTTGATGCGCTTATTTTTGCCGTGGTTGCAGTTTCGCTGATTAACATCTTCCTTTTTCAAAACTATAAAATTCCCACTCCCTCCATGGAAGGCAGTCTGCTGGTAGGAGATCACCTCTATGTAAGTAAAACAGCATACGGGCCCCGGACTCCAAACACTCCCCTGGCCATTCCCTTCCTGCCAAATACAGTTTTGGGAGGCAAATCCTACCTGGAATGGATTGAACGCCCCTATAAAAGATTAAAAGGATTCAGCGATGTAAAAAGAGATGATATTGTGGTCTTCAATTTCCCTGCCTCCGATACGGTTGCTCTGGAGAAATCGGATCATAAACTCTATGCCATGGGCAATTTTGACTATTTCGACCTGGTACGTGATGAGGCATACAGATATAAGCAGGCAGACCAGGCACAGAACAACCGCTCCCTTCCCATGGGCATATATGAAGACTATGCACGAAAGCAAATTGCTGAGAAATACGATGTGGAAACCAGGCCGGTGGACCGGCGTGACAATTACATTAAGCGCTGCGTGGCCATTCACGGGGAAACCCTCCAGGTGATCAACAATGATGTGTTTGTAGATGGGGAGAAGCAGAAAGCCTTCGAGGGAATTCAGCGATGGTACCGGGTGAGAACCAATGGAACCCCTATCAATCCACGATCCCTGGAGCCCTTTGGAATTGCAAGGGACGCTGCCGATGTGAGGAACAATCCCAACTATACCTTCCCCATGAGCAGCACCAATGCAGAAAAAATCCGCTCCCTGCCCGGCATTGTCAGCGTGGAAGCCATCAACCTGCATACCGAAGGACAGTACGACCGGGATATCTTTCCACACGATGAAAGGTATGCCTGGAACCTGGAGTTCTTTGGTCCGCTTACCATTCCGGAGAAGGGCAGCACTGTGGATATTAATATGGAAACCCTTCCCCTTTACAGACGAATTATTGAAGCCTATGAAGGCAATGATCTGGAGGTGAAAGACGGCGAGATATTTATCAACGGCGAGGCAAGTACCACATACACCTTCCAGATGGACTACTACTTTATGATGGGCGACAATCGTCATAACTCGGCCGACTCCCGGTTTTGGGGCTTTGTACCGGAGGATCATGTGATAGGAAAACCCCGACTGATCTGGCTCAGTGTGGATAAGGAATATGGGGGGATCCGCTGGAACAGAATGTTCCGCATTGTCAGGGCCAGCAGGTAATACTCCGCCTTTTGATTTTTCCGGCGCTCTATAACGGACCCATAAACTATTATGCCCGGCTGGTGAGGCAGCAGGATATCGTCCTGGAGCAATATGATTCTTACTCCAAGCAAACTTACAGAAACCGGTGCATAATCATGGGTCCCAACGGCTTAATCCCTCTATCCATTCCTGTGAAGCGAAAGCATGGGGTAAAAAATCTACTACGTGATATCCGCATCGATTACGATTCTAACTGGAATAAGATCCACTGGCGAAGCCTGGTGGCCTCATATGCCTCTTCTCCATTCTTTGAGTATATGGCCGATGAGCTCAATCCTTTCTACCAGAAGAGATTCGAATATTTAATTGATCTGAATGTTCAGCTGCTTGAACATACCCTCGGTTTTCTGGGCCTGGATATTCCGGTAAGTTGTTCAGAGGCATTTCAGCCGCCATGCTCAGAATCCGATCCAAGGCAAACTATCCATCCTAAAAAGGACCAGGCGGTGGAAGATCCCGGTTTCCTTCCAATGGAATATCACCAGGTATTTTCCGACCGCCTGGGCTTCCGTCCCAATCTGAGTATCCTCGATCTGATTTTCAATATGGGTCCGGATGCACTATCTTATCTGCACCGCAGCCTCAGAATCTGAGTCCAACAGTAAACATGATGTTATTGCTGTTAACTTCGTTAAGTGAGACTTCATTGTATCCCGGCTGATACTGGTACATGCCATATACTTCATTCCGGTTGTAATGGGTGTAACTCACATCGAAATAAGCCTTTGGAGTTCTTATCCCAAGACCGCCCGAATAAACCCAGGTCTCCGCATTATTCCGGGAGTCGGTGTAGGGGCTCATCAGATACTGGCCTCCGCCCCTTACATAGAAGGTGTTAAACCTGAATTCGGCACCTGCTGAGAAATTGTTTACAGCCTGGAGGTCCTGACTGATATTCTGGTTCTCATCATAAAAATTGTAGTCATATGCACTCAGAGTAGCATCCGAATAATTCACATATTCGTATCCGGCCGAGATGGTGGCCATCTTGAAAAGGATCACAGAGGCATTGGCATCTACTCTGTAAGGAGTTCTCAGTTTATAATCGTAGATCCCATTGGGCGATCCTTCAAAGGCATCGGGGATCCCCGAACCGCTGTCGAAATAGGAATTCATGTCGGTATACTTATCATCTGTGAGATAATACCATGTGGGCAGATGAAAGGAGGCTCCTATGCGAAGCAAATGAAATGGCCTCACAATCAGACCGAAACGGCCCGTGTAACCCACTCCCCTGGTCGTATTAAATTCCCTGAATCTGAAACTATCGAAATCCAGTACGTGATCGTCGTAATCGAATTCGCTGTGATAAATATCTTCGTAGAACCTGACTGCATGGATGCCAAAAGTGGCCCCAAAATAGAGGAGGTTGCTGTAATTGAAAGCACCGGAAAGGGAGTATTCACCGATATAACCACTTTGATAGGATGAACGGTTCAGTTCCTGACCATAGCCATCAATTTGCATATCATGCCAGTACCTTTCTGCAGTTGAATCATAGGGCATCAGATAGGTATCAAATGCCAGCTGCTCGTAAAATGGACTCAGATTATCAGGATTGTCATTGGCATGCCATGTAAAATCGTCCAGCAGTGAGCTGTTATCGTTGATGCCCTGCATAATGGTGTAGTTGTTGAAGTTGACAAGAGTATTATAACCAAATGCAAACGCTACCCCAACAAGGCCATCGCTCTTATTCGAAGCCCTGGCATTGACCATGCCGATGCTCCCAACATTGAACCTGAACTGAGATGCTTCTGTCTGCGAGCCCTGGAAATCTGACCGGGTATCAACCCAGTAAAATGAAGGAGTAAAAGAGAATTCGGAAGAACGGTAGAAGGCCAGTCCTGCCGGATTGGTCACCACCGATGTGAAATCACCACCCAAAGCACCAATGGCCCCTCCCTGGGCAGCATACCTTGCAGTACCGAATGGGTAGTATTGTGAATATCTGAGTGCCTGCGTCTCATTCTGGGCCTCCAGCGCGAGGATGAAGCCCACCAATAGCATGGCTATAAATAGTAACTTTTTCATAGCAAATTCTGTTTTTAGTTCTTGGAAACCGGGATCCGGCAAAGGATCCCGGGATTGATTGACAGTTTAACGTCTCGAAGATCCGCCAGAAGACCTGGAGCCTCCTCCACCTGAACTACGACTCACAGATCCGCCTGAGCTGCGGCTTCCACCTGAACTCCGGCTGACTGATCCGCTGGAACGACTGCCTGATGAACTGCTGGAACGGCTGTAGGAGCTGCTGCTGCGGCCGGAGCTACTGGACCGACTGTAAGAGCTGCTGCTGCGGCTGGAGCTGCTGGGCCGACTGTAGGAGCTGCTGCTGCGGCTGGAACTACTGGGCCGACTATAGGACGTACTGGTCCTGGTGGGTGCAGTGCTTGATCTCATATTGGAGCTCTGAGTCCGTTGTTGCGTACCGGATTTCGTGTAGGTCCTGCTCGCTGTCCCACTCTTGTTATAGTTAGATGAAGAGCTGGTTCGGGGCTTGCTGTAACTGGGTGTATAGCCTGTCCTGTTACTATTTGCATTGCTGTTCCTGTATTGAGAATTTCCAGATTGCGAAGTCCTGGTGGTTCTTACAGCAGCATTATTACTAACCCGCTGAGATCCATTGCTGGTGTTGGTCCTGACCTGCCTTTGAGTGGCAGTTGCAGTATTACTTCGTACCCTGTTCTGGTTTCCGGCAGTAGACATCCTGGCATTGGTGCGATTGGCATTTGATGTCGTGGAAGCCCTGGTACTGGTCCGCGTGGCGCTTGCATTCTTTGCCGATGCAGTTGCAGTACGGCTTCTGTATCTCGGGTCGCTGGTGGTACTTCCTTTTGCACTACCCGAGCTTACATTGGTCCGGCTTGAATATCCGTAGGAGTAGCGGTTATCCATTCTGCCATACCTGTATGAGGTCCCGTAATAATCACCACCACCGTAATAATATCCGTCGTAGAAACCATGGTTGTATCCGGCCCAGTAGGAACCTCCGTAATAGGGGTAACAACCTCCCCAGTATCCTCCATAATATCCACCATAGCCATAATAGGGATACCCTCCATAATATCCACCATAGCCGTAGTAGGGACGATAAGGATATCCGTAGGAAAAGGACATGCCCCATCCGGGATATCCCCATCCCATGCTTATACCCCAGCTATAGGGACTTCCGGTATACCAGTACATATCGGTGTAATAAGGATCATAGTAGTTCCACCCATAATAGTCATCGGAGAACCTTCTCAGATTTGACGAGTAATAATAGTCAGTGGGATCCTGGTAGTAGTTATTAACGATTACCGGAGCGCTTTTCTGAGCATATTGTCCTGAAGTATCGTACTCCACATACTGTTCTGCATAAAGAGCCTCACTACCTTCCGGTGCATAAGTCTCTCCCAGCATCTCCGCTTCACGCTGCAAACTGTATCTTTCATAATCACTCAGGTTATCATCCGCAGGAACTCCCTGGGCAGTATAGCTGGGCTCCTGGTACATGGCTTGAGTATTCATCGCCTCCTGAGAAGTAACAGCGGGCTCTTGGGCAACTGTATTATTCGCAGCCTGCTTCTTTACTTTGTCTGGATTATAATATACATCATCATATTCCGCTGAAGCTGCCTGCTGTGTTGAACTGCAGGATGCCAGAACTAAGGCAGTGGCGATTATGGCAAGTACAAAAGTTTTCATGACGTTTCCTCCCGGTATTTTATGCATCATTTGTTTTGCTATTAAATAAACAAAGTTCGTGCCAAAACTCCTGATTGCAACTCACAGGATGCAATATAATAAATAATAGAAAGACTTACCAACCTGGTGAAGACAGGTTCATCTGGTGCATGGAATGATTGTAAAGTGGGATGCGGCGCGGAGCATAGGTGTTCCCCATGCGTGGATTATCCTCCTGGGTATATATCCAGAGCTCATTGGGATCCCAGAGGATGATCTCATCTCTGGCATCACCCATAAGGTCCGTGGCCAGATAGTATGATGCCGGGTGATCATCAGCAGGGAAGGCCACCGACAGCTGTCCGGTCGCGTCAAACAATCCACCACTTATGGTATCGGCTGAAGTAATGAAAAATTCCTCCCCATCTCCTTTCCAGTTAACCATCTGGCAACGAAAAACTCCGGATTCGGAAAGAAAGCCTGCAGTAACTGATCCGCTGCCATCCAAGACATGAGCGAGGCCCATGCTTCCCCACTGGTTGGAAGTTATTATTTCAAGTCCCGGAGATTCAGCATTCAGATCAGCCAAACCAAGATGACTGACATGACCAAGAATGTTTTGTTTCAGGAGATTTCCATCAAAATCATAATAAATCAATCCCCAATCACCGGCTGCATAAACAAGACAGGGAATTACCTGCTCTCCCTCAATCATTTCGTATACGGATACACCATTGCATCTATCGCCAATATGAGCACCCACATCATAGATTAGTTCTCCCTCCGGATTGAATACCGAATAGCCCATTAAAACTTCATCACGGCCATCCATATCCATATCATAAACCATGGGGTGGGATCCCGAGTTGCTATGTTGTTCCCACATCAACTCCCCTTTCTCATTCAGGGCCATGAGTTTATGTTCACGGTCCGAAAGCAAAACACAATTATCCCGTCCCACACCCATCAGGTCACCAAATATCAGGGAGTTAACATCCCCTGATCCCGGAATCCGGATACGTTTGATCTGATCCCCGTTTTTCCCATCCAGAATATGAATCCTTCCCCTGCTAATAAAAATTACCTCCCTGGCCCCATCTCCGTCCAGATCATGGACCTGTACAGGGAATTCCACACCGGAACACCCATCCGTTTTCACCAGTTTTCCATACTGCCACAACAACTCACCATCCAGATTAATGGCCGACATTGATCCTATTTCTGATCCGGTGGCATCGGGCCTAATAAATACAATCTCCTTGTTTCCGTCTCCGTTCAGATCACCAAGTCTGATGTTCTGACTGGCGCCAAATTCACCTGTATCAAACCTTTTCCAACGAACCATCAGCGGATAATCGCCCTGGTGAAGCTCCGACCGCCTGTCAAGCTGCCGCTCTCTTCTTGCCAGTTTCCTCAATTCACCGCTTAGCAGTTTAACTTCCACACTGTGGAACATAGCCGGAAGATCGGAAATCAGTCCAATTTTCCCTGAAAGGGGTGCGGCCTGGTTCTCCACATGCATATTGATGGAATCATTCAGGATCGTGGAGACCTTGTTACGACGAACTGCAATGGTCGCGTTTAAGCGCTCACCCGGAGTCCATACCAAAGCCTGGCTCGCAAGGGTTACTTCAATGGGTCTCAAGGGAGTAACTGATTGCTGGACATGCTTCAGGGTGACTGTGTTACCTTCAACTCCGAAAAAATAGAAATCGGCTGCATGCTTATAAGCAAAAACTACACCACATTTATCAAATTTGGCCTGGGGGGTAAACCCAACTTCAATGGAGTAGTCACTCCATAAAGATTCTCCGGCAACTATCATGGGGTGTGTGACCAGGCTCAGAGGTGAGTTTTTATCATTCAGGTTGGTGAAGGTCTGGGCCAGATAATTCTCTCCATCCTTCTTCCTGATCACCCATGCCCTGTTAAACCCATCCTGTCTCAGGGATGTGGCCACGCTCCAATTACCCAAATTCCCACGACGGGAATCATAGCAAATGGCAGGATCGGAATTTTCAAAGAAAGGCCGGTCGCCGGGCTCAAGTTCCTGGAAACCATCAGTGAAAACCGTAGTCTGTATCACATTACCGGAACAGGAGGAGATAAATATCAGAAAGGCAATTTGTATAAACCTTGTTTTAATAAGGTCTCTAATCATTCCTAAGACAAACTTTTTGTAAATATACATTATATTTACGAGTAGAAGGAAAAAACCGGAATGCGCCTAAGACTTATTCTAATATTTCTGATTTTCTGTCAATTACTCCCCGCACAGAAACCAGTTATACTCTCTGATTTTGTTCAGGAGCTTGGCATTTCTGACATGCAGTTGCAATATATGGAGGATCCCGACTGCTCAACGAGCACTCATGAACTGTTTTCCGGAATGATGGATGGACAATTCAGGGCAGTTGATTTTACCAATCCTGATCCTGCCCTTATAAATAATATAAGCGGAACCTGTGTCTGGTTCCGCTTCTATTTTGTTAACCGCTCCACCCGGCAGTTTTCCTTTCATATTCAGCACAATGAATACTCAGAATTTGATGAATACTGCTTGTACCAGAAGTTGGACAACGGTTTGGTGACCACCCGGAAATCGGGGAATAAAATTCATCCCCGGAAAAAGGATGTGAATATCAGCGGATCGGATGACCTTCGCATCTATCTGCCTCCCAGTGAAGTCGACACCGTTTACCTGAGGGTAACCCTGGGTTCCGAGTCGAAACTATCGGACCTCACCTTTACCGTATCCACCCAGCAGAGTGTGCTGGCGCATGATCGTTCCAAACGGCTGGTTTTCGGCATTTTTACCGGAATCCTGCTGATTATGATCCTCTATCATATCCCCCTGTTTGTCAGGGGACGTGAAAGCTCCTACCTCTACTACATCCTGTATATACTGGCCTTTCTCATCTTTTTCATTAACAAGGAGGGCTACATCTACGAACTTATACCAAGGTTGATTACGGCCCCGATCACCATTTTCCTGCTTGAAATTTTCCTTCTTTTTTACCTCCTGTTCGGCCGATCCTACCTGGATACCCGAAATACCCTGCAATCCTGGGATACCATTTTACTTATTGCCGTATGGTTCACCGTGGGTGGACTCATTCTGAATTTCACCATCATCCTTCTCCAGGGAATGGAAATGGACTTGCCCTATTTTATTGAGCTGGGTGGATTTGCAATTATGATAGTCTCTGCAATTGGTTGTCTCTTCCTGGCTATAGTTCCCGCCATGATCCTGACCAGGGAGAATTTCCAGCCTGCCAGATACTTTCTTTTCGCAAACCTGTTCCTGATACTCGGTATTACCACCAATTATGCACTTACCGACTATACCCTTGGGAAACACAGCCTCGAATTCGGGGTAACCCTCCAGATACTCACTTTCTCCATCGGTTTGAGCGAGCGGATCAACCTCCTAAAGAAGAGTAAGGAGGTGGCACAGCGAAGAATCATCGATCAGTTGAAGGAGAATGCTGCACTTAAGGATAAAGTTAACCGGGAGCTGGAGGACAAGGTTCAGGAGCGCACCTTCGAGATCCAGGCACAGAAAGAGCATATTGAGAAACAGAATAAGGAGATTAAATACAGTTTCGACTATGCCAAAAAAATTCAAAATACCGTACTGCCCGGCGACGATGTATTTGAAACTCTTTTCGGGGAGCACTTTATCTTTTTCAAGCCCAGGGATATTGTGAGTGGCGATTTTTACTGGATCTCCCAAAGCGATCATCGAATAGTACTTACTGCGGCTGATTGTACGGGACATGGTGTGCCGGGCTCCTTAATGAGTATGCTGGGAATCACCATGTTGCATGAAATAGTAAATGAAAAAGGGATCATGAACTCAGATGAGATCCTGAACCAGCTTCGATTGAGCATTGCACGAACCCTGAAACAGGAAGGAAGAATCGGTGAACAGAAAGACGGAATCGACATGGCCCTGTTTATCTATGACATGCAAACCCGTAAACTTGAATTCTCGGGGGCCAACAATCCCATCTATATTGTCAGAAACGGGGAGATGCTTGAGTACAAAGGCAACAACATGCCCGTGGCCTATTACGACAGGATGTCCGACTTTACCAGATATACCATAGAAATGAAGAAGGGCGACCGGGTCTATATGTTTACCGATGGCTTTCCTGATCAGTTTGGCGGACCACAGGGGAAAAAATTCAAATACAGACCTTTCAAGGATCTCTTGCTGGAGGTGCACGAACGACCCATGGAAGAACAGCACAGGATACTAAGTTTGATCTTTGAAGAGTGGAAAGGAGATCTCAGCCAGATTGATGATGTGCTGGTGATCGGTTTAAGGCTCTAAGGCTTCAGCAGCTCACCTTTTTTTCTTTTCTTTGTACCTCAAAAAAACGCAATTTCAATGGCCAAAGTATTAACCAGCAGGGAAGAGAATTACGCACAATGGTATAACGATCTGGTATTAAAATCAGGACTTGCCGAAAATTCGGCAGTAAGGGGTTGTATGGTGATCAAACCATACGGGTATGCCATCTGGGAAAAGATGAAGGCCGAACTGGACCGGATGTTCAAAGCCACCGGACATGAAAATGCTTATTTCCCCCTGTTTATCCCCAAGTCTTTCTTCAGCAGAGAAGCCAACCACGTGGAGGGCTTTGCGAAAGAATGCGCTGTGGTAACTCATTACCGCCTGAAAACCGATGAGGAAAATGGAGGTATCATGGTGGATCCCGATGCAAAACTGGAAGAGGAACTGATTGTTCGGCCCACCTCTGAAACCATCATCTGGAACACCTATAAGAACTGGGTTCAATCCTATCGCGACCTGCCTATCCTGGTCAACCAGTGGGCCAATGTGGTTCGCTGGGAAATGCGGACCCGGCTTTTCCTGCGTACAGCAGAATTTCTCTGGCAGGAAGGACATACGGCCCATGCCACCCGTCAGGAAGCTGAGGAAGAAACCATGCAAATGGTTAATATTTATGCGGATTTTTCAGAGAAATTCCTGGGCATCCCGGTGCTGGTGGGAAGCAAAACCGAATCGGAAAAATTTGCAGGAGCAGTGGAGACTCTTACCATTGAAGCTTTGATGCAGGATGGAAAAGCTCTGCAGGCAGGCACCTCGCATTTCCTGGGACAAAACTTTGCCAAAGCTTTTGATGTACAGTTTACCAACCGGGATGGAAAGCTGGATCATGTCTGGGCCACCTCCTGGGGAATGACCACCCGGATGATTGGTGCTCTGATCATGGCTCACTCTGATAACAATGGACTGGTTCTTCCACCAAAAGTGGCTCCCATCCAGGTGGTTATCGTACCCATTTACAGGGGAAATGAGGAGCTTCCTCCAATTGCAGAAGCCGCTAATAAGATGAAAAAAGAGCTTCTGGCCATGGGCATTGAAGTAAAATTCGATGACCGGGATACACAAAAGCCCGGCTGGAAGTTCGCCGAATATGAATTGAAAGGAGTGCCGGTAAGAATTGCCATTGGTCCGCGCGATATTAAAAACGGAACAGTTGAACTTGCCCGAAGAGATACCCTGGAGAAAAAAGTGCTGCCACAGGAGGGAATTGCAAGCTATGTGAAGGCATTGCTGGATGAGATCCAGGAGAATATTTACCAAAGAGCACTTGAGTTCAGAAACAAGAGTACACATCGCGTTGATAGCTGGGATGAACTGGTAGACGTACTTGATAATAAGGGTGGCTTCGCTCTGGCACACTGGGATGGCAGTCCGGAATCCGAAGAGCGGATTAAAGAAACCAAAGCAAGCATTCGTTGTCTGCCCCTTGATGCTGAGCAGGAAGAGGGAAAGTGTGTGGTCAGCGGGAAGCCTTCCAAACAAAGAGTCGTCATTGCTAAAGCCTACTAAATAGTTTAAAATAAAAATATCATTCCCATGAAAGCACATGCATTTGTCCCGGTTCTGATTGCTGGTATTTCCCTGCTCTTCCAGGGATGTAATGATGAAAAAGGGGTGTATGAGCTCTTTTCAGGCACCCTTCCACGCATTGAAATACAGGAAGAAGAGGGAAGCAGATACACTGATCCTCAGGTCCTGTTTTTCACCCTGAAGGGCAATGCAGTTGAGGTGGAAGGAGAGGTCTATCCCATTGAAGAGATCGCCGATGATGAGGAAATGACCAACTACAGTGCCAGCTTTCCTATCACCAGCGACATCGTGGTGAACGGACTTTCTTACCTGAAAGCAGAAGAAAAACTGATCCTGGATATGGCAGGTATTGAGCGCCGATTAACACTTGAAAAATTTGCTCACCTGATGGAGCGGAAGGCCAATGAGTTTGTCCAGGTGGAGCTCACTTCTGACTTATCTCATCTCTCGGACAATCAAAAGGAATTAATCGGGCTGCTATTCCAGGTAGCTGATATCATGGAAGATATATACTGGGCGCAGGTTTTTCCCGACAGGGATGCAGCACTGGCATCCATGCTGGATCCCAATGTGAGCAGGTTTTTCAAGATCAACTACGGGCCCTGGGAAAGGTTAAATGGCAATCTCCCCTACCTTCCGGGCTATGGTCCGAAACCTGCCGGTTCCGGTTATTACCCCGCCGATATGTCCAAGGAGGAGTTTGAAGCCCTGGACGATCCCGCGAAGAGCAGTCTATATACCCTGATCACCAGGGAGACGGATGGTTCGCTGAAAGTGGTCCCCTATCACGAGGCCTATGCAGATGAGCTTATGCAGGCAGCCAGCTTACTGAGGCAGGCTTCGGAGCTGGCAGAAGACAAGGGATTTAAGAAGTACCTTAAGCTCAGAGCAGAGGCATTGCTGAACGATGACTACTACCCTTCTGATTTGGCATGGATGGAAATGAAGGAGAACGATATTGATTTTGTGGTGGGTCCCATCGAAAACTATGAGGATGCACTCTTTAATTACAAAGCCGCCCACGAATCCTTCATTTTAATCAAGGACAAAGCCTGGAGTGAAAGACTGGCCTATATTAATTCTGTCCTCCCTGAGATGCAAAAGGGCCTGCCTGTTCCGGCTGAATACAAGCAGGAAATTCCGGGAAGCAACTCCGACCTTGGGGCCTATGACGTGATTTATTATGCGGGCGACTGCAATGCTGGCAGCAAGACCATTGCTATCAATCTGCCCAATGACGAGCGGGTGCAAGCCAGCAAAGGATCCAGAAAACTGCAGTTGAAGAATGCCATACGCTATAAATTCGAAGAAATCCTGGTTCCCATAAGCAATGTACTGATCGCTGAAGAACAACGTGAACATGTCACCTTTGATGCCTTTTTTGAGAACGTGATGTACCACGAGGTGGCGCATGGACTGGGGCTGAACCAGACCATCAATGGAAAAGGAACCGTACGCTCGGCCCTGAAGGAACAGTACAGTGCATTGGAGGAAGGAAAAGCAGACATCCTCTCTCTCTTCCTGATCACAGAAATGTATGAAAAAGGAATGCTGGGTGAACGCGACCTGATGGACACCTATGTCACATTTATGGCAAGTATTTTCCGCAGCATCCGCTTTGGGGTCGCCAGTTCACACGGTAAGGCCAACATGATCCGTTTTTACTATTTTCAGGAATTGGGGGCCTTTGCAAGGGATTTGAATGGAACATACAGCATTGACTTTGAAAAGATGCAGCGGGCCATGAGAGAGTTATCACACCTGATTCTGACTACCCAGGGCGACGGTGATTATGAACTGGCCAGGAGGCTTGTGGAGGAGAAAGGATTTATCCGGGAGGAGCTGCAAGCCGACCTGGAAAAACTCAAAGAGCTGAATATTCCTATTGATATTGTTTTCAAGCAGGGCCCTGATGTTGTGGGACTCCGCTAAAGATATATGATGCTCCAGGGATTCAAAAGCAATCTCAGAAAACTGGATCTTTGCAGACCGGACCACAGGATCCTGCTGGCCGTGAGCGGAGGAATCGATTCGCTTGTGATGGCTCACCTTTTCAAGAAGGCAGGATACGATTGTGCCATTGCTCATTGTAATTTCCAGTTACGAGGCAAGGATTCCCATCTGGATGAAAGCTTCGTGCGTTCAATGGCAGGTCAGATGGAAATTCCTGTATTCATCAAGCTCTTTGATGTGGATAAGGAGATGAAGGAGAGGGGCATCTCCCTGCAAATGGCCGCAAGAGATCTGCGTTATAATTGGTTCGAAAAACTAATGGCAGAGCACTCCTTTGACCGGGTAGCTACAGCTCATAATAAGAATGACTCCGTCGAAACCTTTTTTCTGAACCTGAGTCGGGGTACAGGAATCAGGGGATTAAAGGGGATTCCCTCCCGCCGGGGAAACATCATCAGACCCCTTCTTTTTGCCACAAGGAAGCAGATTGAGTCGTATCAAAAGAGTCAGCTTATTGAATACAGAGAAGATGCCAGCAACCTGGAAACCAAATACCAGAGAAATAAGATCAGACATGATGTACTGCCCCTTATGGAACAGATCAATCCGGGTTTTATGGAAATCATGGAGGGAAACATGGATCGTATTGCAGAGGTGTTTGATATTTACGATGCTGCAATTCAGAAGATTCGAAAGGACCTCTTTGTAGAAAAAGCAGGGAAAATTACAATTCATACGGAGAAGCTCAAAGCCTTGAAACCTATGCAAACCTGGCTCTTTGAACTCTTCTCTCCCTATGGATTTACGCGCATGCAGTGCGAGGGGATCCAAAAGATCCTGGACGCCGGTCCGGGTCGCCAGTCCATTTCCACCTCACACCGGCTTTTTAAGGACCGTGATCATATGATCCTTGTTCCTGCTGGTTCAGATTCCTTTGAACGTTATTACCTGGACAGTCCTGAAAAACACTCCTTTCTGCCCTTCCCTCTGGATATGGAAGTTATGGACAGGGAGGAGCTTCAATCAATTCCAAATGATCCATGGACAGCCTGTCTCGATCTGGATGAGATCCAGTTTCCGCTTACGGTCAGGCGCTGGATGCATGGTGATTACTTCTTTCCCCTGGGCATGGCACAAAATAAAAAGCTCAGTGATTTTTTCGTCGACGAAAAGGTGCCGCTTCCTGAAAAAGAACAAATCTGGATCATGGCCTCCGGGAAAAAAATCGTATGGATCATGGGCCACCGGATCGATCACCGCTTCCGGATCACCCCCTCCACCAGCAGGGTGCTAATGCTACGTATCCAGACCGAGATTATTCCGTAAACTGTGGAAAAAGACTTTTAGTTCCTCTTTATCCCGGGTCTTGATCATTCCCTTTAAACGATCCATTTGCTCACTGATCCGTTCCACCTGTTTCAGACTGTGGGGACTGAGCAGGATCTCGGTAAGCAGAAAATCATCTTCAGAAAGCAGACCTTCTGCAATACTGAAGTGCTTCTTAAAGGTGGTCCCGGGGGCCTCCTGTTCTTTCATGCATGCAGCAAAAACCATGGTTGAAGAGAAGGGAATGGAGAGCGAATAGGCAATGGTCTTATCATGCTCCTGGAATGAGTATTCATGAATATTGATCTTCAGGCCGCTGTAAAATTCTCTGAAAAAAGCCTTCCCCTCCTCATCCGATTCTGTAATAATAATGGCGTTCTCATCGCTCAGGTCCTTCACATTGCCAAAGGTGGGACCAAACATGGGATGGGTAGATACAAAGCGCCGGCCAAGTTTCTTATAGTAATCTGCCAAACCACTCTTCACCGAAGTGATATCCGCAATAATACATTCCTTGGGCAGGTAAGAAATAATTTCATCAAAGAGCGAAAAGGTTTTATCAAGACTTACCGCATTGATCAGCAGATCGGGCGAAAAATCCAGGATCTCCTCGTAGTAGAGGAACTTTCTGGAATTGAAGAAGTATTTCAGTTTACTACGATCCACATCATAAACACCCACTTCGTAATCGAGGCAGAGCGACTCCACCAGCCATGAGCCCATGTTCCCGGCTCCGATAATTGCAATACGCATTCTATGTCTTTCAGATTAAGGTTCAAAAATTCGTTTCGTCTCCTGGGCCTGCAGCATTAAATCGGCCATTACCATTGCTGCTGCTGCCTCCACAACCACCGGAACCCGCAGCGCAATACAGGTATCATGTCTTCCTTCGACGGTAAGATCCTCCATATGGCCAGAATCGAGGTTAATGGTTCGCTGGGTCTGATGGGTGCTGGAAGTCGGCTTTACCACCACCCTGAAGGTGATCTCGTTTCCATTTGAGATCCCACCGTTGATTCCACCTGCATGATTGGTTTCGGTGCTACCATCGGTGGAGATTATATTATCATTGTGTTCACTTCCTGTCATTTTTGCAGCACGAAATCCAGCACCAAACTCAATCCCCTTGATGGCCGGTATGGAGAACATCATGTGGCTTAAAAGGGCCTCAACCGAATCAAAGAAAGGTTCACCAAGACCAGCAGGCACGGATGCAATGGAGCACTGGATGATCCCCCCGATAGAGTCCCCGCTGGCAATGGCCCTGTCCAGGGCTTCTTCTATATTGCTGCTCCCACCCACTTCCAGGATGGAGGCCTCTGCCTTTGAGGGAGCGATTATCTTTTTAGCAAGTACCCCGGCAGCCACCAGCCCCAGGGTCAGTCTTCCGGAAAAATGTCCTCCACCCCGGTAATCCTGAAACCCACCATATTTCTGACGACCGGTGAAATCGGCATGTCCGGGCCGCGGCGTATCCTTCAGCTGACCGTAGTCGCCCGAACGCGTATTGGTATTCTCAAAGAGGATCATGATAGGAGCACCGGTGGTCCGGTCCTCAAACAATCCACTCATAATACGCGGAATATCAGGTTCCCGTCTGGGAGTGGTCCCTTTGGCCCCACTTCTTCTCCTGGAAAAATCAGCTTCGAAATCCGATTGGCTCAAGGGCAGGCCCGCCGGACAACCATCGATTACAATTCCCACAGATGCTCCGTGGGATTCGCCGAAGATACTTACTTTGAATAATCTACCGAATGAGTTCATGATTCATCAATCACTTTATAAATTTCATCCAACTGTTTCACACTTAGTTGTCCGGGAGCGGTCTCCTCCCCTTCTTCTAAGGATGCAAAGGTAAAAGCTGCTCCCAGGTAGGGTCCGATCACCCTGGTTATTCTTCCCATGGGCCCCATCCCCAGGATTACTTTCTTTCCCGGAACTTCATAAAGACTGACCAGGTTCCGGATATCCTCCGGTGCATTCACCCGGGTGGCAATTTTAGCAAGTTCTGCTCCCTTTTCATAACAGGAGAGCATCAGCGATTCCAGTTCCTCCCGGTCGGCCGTTTTATTAAAATTATGATAGGAGATGATCACGCTGCTTCCTGCATCCCTTGCAGCAGTGGTCAACAAATCCATCTGCTCTCCTGCTGTTTCAATCTCAATATCCACATAGCTGGCTCCCAGTTTCATCCCTGCTTTCAACAGCCCTGTTCTTTCTTCCTCTTCATAGACCCCGGGCCTGCAGGTTATAATAGTTTCAATATCATCAGGTATCAGGGGAAGCAGTTTTGATACAGGCTCTTTGATCAGATCGAGCCTCAACTCAATTATCCCGGCCCCGGAATGAATGGCCTTATCCAAACCGGAACTATGTGAAACACTAACACAAATCATGAACCATGGATTTTAATTCTGTCAGTTCAATGGGCCTGATCAGGGTAGATCCCAAACCTTTTAGCAATACGAAATGAACATCTGTCCCACTCTTTTTCTTGTCTTTCCGGATGTTCTGATAGATTTCTGAAGGATCCAGCTCCATTGAAACGGGCAGTCCTGCAGAGAGAATCAGCTTTTCCACACGATCCACCTCAGAGGAAGAGAGGAGTCCCTGTAAATGAGAAAGCCTGGCAGCGAGTACCATCCCCATGCCCACAGCTTCCCCATGTAAAATCCCCTTATGGCGCTCAATGGCATGCCCGATGGTATGTCCGAAGTTCAGAATTTTACGAAGGTCCGACTCCATCTCATCCTGCTGAACCACGTCGGACTTGATGCTTGCTGATGTGCTCACAACATGTTCGAGCACACCCATATCCTGCTTAAGCAAAAGCTCCATATGCTCCTCCAGGTACTCCAGAAAGCTCTTATCCCGGATGAAACCGTATTTGATCACCTCGGCAATACCTGATACATATTCTCTGGAATCCAGGCTTCCAAGCAAAGATAGATCACACCATACAAAGGAGGGTTGCCGGATGTTTCCAATCATATTCTTATATCCATCCAGGTTCACCCCGTTCTTCCCCCCGATGCTGGCATCCACCTGCCCCAAGAGCGTGGTGCTTATAAAACCAAAGGGAGTGCCCCTGAGAAAAGTAGAGGCCACGAATCCGGCCACATCTGTGGCCAGTCCTCCCCCCACTCCCACCACCAGGGTAGACCGGTCAGCCTCAAGCGTAATAAGCTCCCGGTACAAGGCCTCCACTGTCTGAAGGGTTTTACCGGACTCGCCGGAGGGTATGATAAGGGATCTGAATGGCTCAAAAATATCGTGATGATGAAAGCTCACATGCTCATCGATTAATAGAACTGGCTCCTGCTCCAGGCCTATAAGGCGCGAAGAGAGTAACTCTCCTACAACAATATCTGTAGCTCCTGTGGATGTGGACAGTTGTAGTTGATGCATCGCTTCTATTCTTGGTTCATCACATTGGTCTGGTGATTGATAGATTCCTGGTGAATGGAACGGAACAATTTAATAATAAACTCTTCACTAAGCCCCTTTCTGTTACCAAGATTTAACCTGGTCTTCAACATATCATCCCATCGCTTGGTCTGGAGAATGGTGATGTTATTATCCTTTTTGTAGGTACCTATCTTCTCTGATACTCCCATTCGCTCCTCCAGGATATTAATGATCCGGTCGTCCAGTTTATCAATCTGATCGCGCAGCTCGGCCAGGGTCAGCATCAATTCTTCATTGATTTCCGGTTCCCGCAGTACCAGGCGGTCGATGATTTGCTTCAGGCCATCTGGGGTTACCTGTTGTTTTGCATCGCTCAATGCCTTATCAGGATTGCAATGGGTTTCGATGATCAATCCATCGAAGTTCAGGTCCATGGCCTTCTGTGAGATGTCGTAGAGGAACTCCCTGTTTCCACAGATGTGACTGGGATCGGTGATAATCGGCAGCTTTGGAATCCTTCTGCGCAACTCAATTGGAATCTGCCACTGGGGGACATTGCGGTAAAGGGTCTTATCATAGCTGGAGAAGCCCCTGTGTATGGCTGCCAGTTGCTTGATGCCGGCATTGTTGATACGCTCAATTGCGCCGATCCAGAGGTCCACATCCGGATTTACCGGATTTTTTACCAGCACCGGAATATTCACACCGCGCAGACTATCGGCAATATCCTGCACTGCAAAAGGATTGGCCGAGGTCCGGGCACCTATCCAGATAATGTCCACCCCATATTTCAGAGCTTCATAGACATGTTTTACATTGGCCACTTCGGTGGCAACCATCATTCCCGTTTCCTTCTGAACAGTCTGCATCCATTTAAGCCCTTCGGAACCCACGCCTTCAAAGGCATTGGGCCTGGTTCGGGGTTTCCATATCCCGGCCCTGAAAATCTTAATTCCCATATCCGCCAGGGGCCTGGCTGTATTCAAAAGCTGTTCCTCAGATTCTGCACTGCATGGACCTGCCATGATAACAGGTTTGCTAAAAATGGCCCCATCCAGGGATATGGGCTCCAGCGCTACATCAACTACCATAGTTTTCGTTTATTCTATTACTGATTTACCTTTTTTATATTCTCCCAGGATGCCAATGGACGGGGTAAAGGGTCCGATGGCCTCCAGCGATCGCTTGTACATATCATAGTCATTGATCTCCACATCCACAAAGAACATGTATTCCCAATCCTTTCCGGGAATAGGCATCGACTGGATCTTGGCCAGGTTGATCTCATAATACGACAGGATAGAGAGGATCTTTGAAAGGGATCCAAACTTATGTGCTACCGTGAAGAAAATGGATGCTTTGTTCACTTCTTCGCTCGGAATCCGGATCCCATTCTCGCCAAGGATCAGGAAACGGGTATAGTTCTTCTTATTGGTCTCAATGCTTTCAGCAATTATCTCCAGCCCATATTTGTCAGCCGCCATCCTGCTGGATATGGCCCCCAGGCCCTTGTCTCCCTTTTCTGCAACCTCCTTAGCGCTCAGTGCTGTATCCATGCTCTCTATCACCCTGATATGTGGATGGGTGTCAAAAAAATCCTGGCATTGCAAGATGGCCATGGGGTGGGAATAGACCTCCTTCAATCCGGATATCTTCACTCCCGGCAGGGCCACAAGATTTTGTTTAATTCTCAAGTATATCTCCCCGGTAATATGCATGCTGGTATTGATAATCAGGTTGTAATTGGGAATGATGCTACCAGCCAGTGAGTTTTCTATGGCCATAATACCAAAATCGCACTGCTGATCTTTCAGTGTGCTGACCATGTCCCGGAAAGTATTCCTTGGAAGGATCTCAATCTCCTCATTTTCAAAATAATGATGAGCTGCAATCTCGTGGAATGCACCGTATCCTCCCTGTATCGCTATCTTGTTTGCCATCGTATTAAAACAAAAAACCCGACTTAAGAGCCGGGTACCGCATGCATAAAGGAAGCCCGACCAGCTATCTGCAGGTAAAAAAGTAAAAGAAATATGCTGAGCTTCTGAATGCCATGTTTCTGAAATCGGATGTAAACCTAAGCAATTATTAGCAATATAGCAAACTACCTAACAAATTGTAAGGAGCATGGTGCAATAATAATCTTTTGTTAATATTGCTATCATGAAAACAGCGGAACGATTTGAAAAGGTGATCAAGTATTTTTCCGAGGAAATGCCCGTGGCAGAAACTGAACTGGAGTACCAGGATCCCTATGAACTCATTGTGGCTGTAATCCTCTCGGCTCAATGTACCGATAAACGGGTCAACCTGATCACCCCCTCCTTCTTCCGGCAATTTCCGGATGCTTCAAGCCTAGCAGATGCTACCCAGGAGCAGGTATTCGAGTTGATTAAAAGTTGTTCCTATCCCAACAACAAGGCCAGGCACCTGCTGGGGATGGCCCGCATGCTGCATCAGAAATTCCAGGATGTGGTTCCCGATACCCTGGAGGAGCTGCAGGAGTTACCGGGAGTTGGACGCAAAACGGCCAATGTGATCCTCTCGGTGGTATTCCAAAAACCTGCAATGGCAGTGGATACACATGTCTTCAGGGTAGCCGCGAGAATCGGACTTACCAGCGCAGCCAGGAATCCTTACGAGACTGAGATGCAGTTGATCAAATACATTCCCGAAGAAAAGATTCCTCTGGCTCATCACTGGCTAATCCTGCATGGACGTTACGTATGTACTGCACGCAAGCCCGCCTGTGACAAATGCGGCATCCGTCCCATTTGTAAATATGTTAATAAGAAGTAGAAACCCTGAGTCAACTTTTACGTACATTTATAGGGTAATAAGCTCCGGCTATATTTCAAAAAAGTGTTATTTTTACTAATAAGAAAGCTTCTAATAAGGAAAACAACCCTGCAAATAAAATCACTAAGCTATGAACCGTAACCTATTATTATCGGGCAGAATCTTCCTTCTCCTCTTTCTCATGCTCGGTTTGATCCTAAGCGGATGCAACCGGGGAACCAAGAGTGAAGATGATGGCTCCGGGGATTTTGAAGCCTCTGGTACTCTTGATGCAGAAACTCAGGAACAATTGAATACTGCCAAGAGGATATTCTATTCTCTCCCCTCCCCGCTGGAGACTGCCATGTTAATAAAAAATGCCGGGGCTGAGTACAATGAGGAGTTGATGAATCCAACATCCAATTCATCCAGGTACGTCACATCCAAAAGCAGAGCATTGAATCTGGGGATTTATTCAACCGATTTGAGTTATGCCAGTCTTTTCGACCAGAGCCAGGCCACACTGGATTATATCGGAGCTGCTAAGGAAATGGCTGATGGTCTCAATATTCTGGATGCCATTGATGAAGAAACTGTTACACAACTGGAGGAGCAGATCAATAACCGGGATGCCATTATCGACATTATCTCGGAGACCCTGATGAATTCAAGCTCCTTTCTCAAGGAGAATGATCTGGAAGGCACCGCATCGGTCGTCCTGGTAGGTGGATGGGTTGAAGGCCTGTACATTGCCACCAGCCTTGTGGACGAGAATGATCTTGAAGATAACAAACTGGTGGAACGGATTGTGGATCAAAAGCTAAGCCTTGATATCATGGTCAACCTACTTGAATCATCGCCCGAAGATCAGGATGCACAGGCAGTTCTGGAAGATGTAAAGGCTCTCAAAACAATCTTTGATAAGATCACCATAAACCAGGGCGAGGTCACTGCAGTTGAAGATCCTGATACCAATGTGACAACCCTCAAATCGGAATCTTCAATCAGGATCACCAGCAGGGTTTTCACCGAGTTGAAAACTAAAGTATTTGAAATCAGAAGTAGCTATATATCTTAATACAATATACCATGACTAAGAAAGGCATACTCTTTATATCCCTGGTTGCTTGTATGATCGCCTTGCCAATGGCAATGAATGCACAATGCAAACAGTTCGCAAAAAACACCTGCAAGGCAGGCCTGGATCCTTATCAGCACGACGGAAATTATCATGCTGCCCTGCTGATCGAGGGTGAAGAAGCCGAACTCTATAAAACCTTCTATTCTGACAGAGAATACAGAATCGGTGTATGTGGTGCAAATAACCTGGAGGCTGTGGAATTCAAGGTTGTCGACACAAGAAATGGAAAGGTGTTGTACGACAATAGCCTGAACGAATTTGACTGGAAATGGGATTTTAATCTGGAATCCAGCCAGCAGCTGAAAATCATGGTCAAAGTGCCGGTTCCTGAAGGAAACATAGATGAACCGGAAGAAGGCTGTGTGGCCATAATGTTTGGTTCCAAGGATGATTAAAGATATTATGATCTATTAAGATCGAGAATAATTTAGCCTAATGGGTTGTCCGTGCATATGGACAACCCATTTTTATTTATATATTTAAAAGCCAAACTAACTAAACTAATAACCCACTAACATGCTCCCCATGGCCCCATTCCGCTTCAACAAGCACCTCCTCCCAGGCAGGTGTGAACCGTTTATAGAATGTACCCCACCCGGGGATATGGAATACCAAATACAAACTTTTTTGTAGTCTGGCATTGGCAGTAATATTAGCAATATCGAAATGTCAATGATTGTTAGTGCTTTCACAATAACAATGAAGCAACAAGAATATTATGCAATTATCAATCCTAAAAAAATCTAAACTATGGATCACGGACCAGCAGTAGAACTCGGTGTAGACCATGCAGCGAAAAGAAAAACGAGGCTTGGCATATGGATGTTCATATGTTATACAATTGTCTACGGAATATTTGTAGCCATTGGTGTAGCTAATTATGAAGCAATGAAAATAATAGTAGTTGCAGAGCTTAACCTTGCTGTTACATACGGCTTCGGATTAATTGTACTTGCCATTATTATGGGACTGATTTACAATTGGAGATGTACAACGATTGAAAACGAAATGAATAAGGAGGAAAAGCCATGATTTACGGAGTATCATATTTAGCAATAGCCTTGTTCCTGGTATTTGTATTAATCGTACTGGGCTTGTCCTTCTACTTTGGCTCGAAAACTAAATCTGCCAGTGGTTATTTTGCTGCAGGAGGTTCCATTCACTGGGCGGTCAATGGGGTGGCCTTTGCAGGGGATTATCTATCCGCAGCCTCCTTTCTGGGTATTTGCGGGATGATTGCCTTTGTGGGCTATGATGGCTTCCTGTATTCTATAGGTTATCTTGCTGGCTGGATCGTAGCCCTTTTCCTGGTTGCCGAGCCCATGAAACGCCTGGGAAAGTATACCTTTACCGATGCCCTGGACTCCAGATTTAACTCCAAAGCCATCCAGCTCACAGCAGCCATCAGCACATTGATTGTTTCCCTGTTTTACCTGATCCCCCAGATGGTAGGTGCCGGCACCCTCGTGGAGCCACTCCTTGGTCTTGATCACTGGGTTGGAGTTGTTATTGTGGGAGCAGTGGTGATTTTTATCGTTGCCACTGCAGGCATGACATCGACTACCTATGTACAGTTTATAAAGGGGGGATTGCTGATCATTTTTTCAACGGTTCTGGCCATCTATATCTTCAACAATGGCTTAAACCTGAATCCCGATCATAAGAATCAGGAGTATATTCAGCCCATGACCTTAACAGCCGATGATATGCAGGGCTTTACCATGGTTTCCAATCTGGATGTGAAAGATATTTCCTTTGTGAAAATGGAGAAAGAGGGCATTTACCGCTGGTTTACCAAAGACGGCGATAAGTTCGAGGAGGCAATGTCCACAACGAAAACAGCTGATGGAGTAAAACTATACAATGGTGCACCAAAAGTAGAAGGAAAATTTTACCAGGTGGGTAATATGGTTACCATTATAAAGGACGGAAAGGAAGTTGAATCCACAGGGAAAGTAGGTCCCTTAAAATTTCTGAGCGTCATTAATTCAAGTGAAGTTGCCAGGTATGTAAGCGTTTTATTTGATGACGGTGACAATGCGGTAACTGCCTATGTTAAGACTGTAACTCCCGGTAAAGAAATGCTGATTCCAGGCTTGAAATTTAAAATTGGAAAAGGGGCTACACCTTTATCAAAATTGAATTTCATATCACTAATGCTGGCCCTCTTCCTTGGTACGGCTTCATTGCCTCATATCCTGATCCGTTATTATACGGTCCCCAGTCAGAAAGCTGCCAGGAAATCCACCATTGTTGCCATTGCGGCCATTGGTTTTTTCTACGTGCTGACCATGTTCATGGGCCTGGGCGCTGCAACAAACGGTGTATTGAACCTGGAGGACGGAAATATGTCAGCCCCTCTCCTGGCTAAAGCATTCGGAATCGGACTATTCGCCATCATATCAGCCATCGCTTTTGCTACCATCCTGGGGACGGTCAGTGGTCTGATTGTTGCTTCATCCGGTGCCATTGCCCACGATCTGGTTGACCGGTATTTAGGTAAGCAATTAAGTGACAAGGGAAAAGTGAGAGCGGGGAAAATTGCTGCGGCCTGCGTGGGTATTGTGGCCATTGTTCTGGGAATAATATTTAAAGGGATGAATGTAAGTTTCCTTGTTGGTTGGGCCTTTGCTGTTGCAGCATCTGCAAACCTGCCTGCAATACTAATGCTGCTGTTCTGGAAAAAGACGACTGCAAAAGGCATTGCTTCCTCAATTATTGTTGGTATTGTAAGTGCCCTGGGTATAATAATTACAGGCCCCTCAATAAGCAAGCAGTTTTTCAGGTCTGAAGGATTGCATGGCCTGGATTCACCGGCAATAATTTCCTTTACTCTGGCCTTGCTTACACTGGTTATTGTATCCTTACTAACACAGAAGGATAATGCTACAAAGAAAGATTAAATACGACTGCTTAAATACATAATTCTTTATTGACTGAAGGTAAACAGAAGGTGCCCCGGCACCTTCTGTTGAGTTATAATACAATAAAACCCATCATCATGAGAAAGTATATGATTATAGCGCTGACTCTTCTCTTAAGCGGTGCTCTGAACGCACAGGAAAAGGAGGAAGCAAAATTCGGTGTTAAATTCTCCGGCTTCGTCAAAAATGACTTCTTCTGGGATACAAGACAGACAGTAGCAGCCAGGGAGGGGCATTTCCTTCTGTGGCCCACTCCGGTCAATCTGGATGAAAACGGAAATGATATCAATAAGCAAAGCAATTTTAACTTCCTGGCCATCCAATCCAGGCTAAGTGCTAAAATTACAGGGCCGGATGCACTGGGTGCCAAAACCTCCGGCTTGATTGAGGCTGACTTCTTTGCCCAGTCCAATTTTAATATCAATCTAGTGCGGCTTCGTCATGCCTATATTAAACTGAACTGGGAACACACAGAATTAATGACCGGGCAGTACTGGAATCCGCTCTTTGTTACAAGCTGTTTTCCTGGTACCGTTTCCTTTAACACAGGTACTCCCCTGCAATCCTTCGCCCGGAACCCCCAGATTCGGGTGACCTACAAGACCAATGGATTCAGTATCCTGGCCGCAGCTCTGGGTCAGCGTGACTTTTCCACAGTTGGACCCCTGGGAGCCAGCTCCAGCTACCTGAGAAATTCAGCTGTTCCCGAAATGCAGGTGCAGCTGCACTACGGAACCAGCAATGAAGAGGGTATGAATATTGTTGCTGGTGCCGGAGCTGCATATAAAAGCATTGTACCCCGTCTTTCCAGCTCACCTGTTGACGGGGTGACCTATAAAGTAGATGAAAAAGTCAGGGGCTTTACGGCCATGGCCTTTTCCAAGCTCAGCACAAAGCCGGTGACTGCCAAACTTCAGGTTCGCTATGGCGAGAACATTGCTGATGTCCTGGGTATCAGTGGTTATGCGGCTACCGAGATTGTTGACGCCACGACCGGTGAACTGGCCTATGCTCCGCTGAAAAGCATGACCTTCTGGGCCGAGGTCCATAGCAACGGCAATCCCCAGGTGGGTATTTTTGGAGGACTCACAAGCAACAACGGCATCAGTGAAAGCATCCTGGCCACTGAGCCCGTATATGGCAGAGCGACCACCATCAGAAGGTTATACAGAATTGCCCCGCGCATTATTTACAATGTAGCCAAACTCAGGCTGGCCGCAGAGGTGGAGTATACCAGTGCCGCTTATGGAGACAACTACGATGAATTCTATATCCCTGCGGATCTCACAGTGGCGACAAACCTGAGAGTGCTCTTAGCTGTGTACTACTTTTTTTAATTGAGCTTGGGCCTGAGGTAGCGTCCTGTATATGAGCCTTTTTCAGGGATCCCTTCCGGTGTGCCCTCGTAAACTAGCTGTCCCCCCTGGTCCCCTCCTTCCGGGCCCAGGTCTATGATCCAGTCGGCATATTTGATCACCTCCATGTTGTGTTCGATGACCAGTACCGTATGCCCCTTTTCCATCAGGGATTCCAGGGATTGGAGTAAAAGAGAGATGTCGTGCATATGCAGACCGGTGGTAGGCTCATCAAAAATGAACAATATTTTCTCCTCGGAGGATTCTTTACTCAGAAAATAGGCCAGTTTGATACGCTGACTCTCCCCTCCACTCAGCGTACTTGAGGATTGTCCCAGCTTCACATATCCAAGTCCGACCTGCTGCAGGGGACTCAGTTTTTTGATAATTCGTTTCTCGCTTGAACCGGAAGTCTGACTAAAAAACTCGATGGCCTCGTTAATGGTCATTTCCAATACATCAAATATACTCTTCTCCCTGTATGCCACCTGGAGAATCTCATCTTTAAAGCGTTTGCCATGACAACTTTCACAGAGCAAGCGGACATCTGCCATAAACTGCATTTCAACTTTTATCTCCCCTTCCCCCTGACACTCATCACATCTTCCTCCATCAATATTAAAGGAGAAATGCGAAGCTTTATACCCGTTAATTTTGGAAGCCTGCTGCGCAGCGTAGAGTTTCCGGATCTCATCAAAGGCTTTCAGGTAAGTAACCGGATTGGAGCGGGAGGATTTTCCAATGGGATTCTGATCCACATATTCCACCCTGTCAAGCAGGTGCAGATCGCCGCTGAGGAGGTCATGCCTGCCGGGTTTCTCCCCTGCTCCGTTTAGCTGCTTATTCAATGCCGGGAAAAGAATGGCACTTACCAGGCTTGATTTCCCCGACCCGCTTACGCCCGTGATAACCGTAAAGGTATTCAGAGGGAACTTCACGTCTATTCCCTTCAGGTTATTTTCCCTGGCACCTTTGATTTCCAGGTAGTTATTCCATTTTCTACGTTGTTTTGGAATGGCAATTTTGTCCAGGCCATTCATGTATCGTGCAGTGAGGCTCTTCTGCTCCTTCAGAAGATCTCTGTGATTGCCCTGGAATACCACTTCCCCCCCGTGTCGCCCGGCCATGGGCCCCATATCGATCACATGATCGGCCGATCGGATAATCTCTTCGTCGTGCTCCACAATTAATACCGTATTGCCCAGTTGCTGCAGTTCCCGAAGTACATGAATCAGCTGATCTGTATCGCGGGAATGAAGACCGATGCTGGGTTCATCAAGAATATACAGGGACCCGACCAGGCTGCTACCCAGGGATGTGGCCAGATTGATTCGCTGACTCTCTCCACCTGAAAGGGTAGACGAAAGACGGTTCAGCGTCAGGTAGCCAAGTCCAACGCTTGTCATAAAGCCAAGCCTGCTGTTGATCTCCTTCATCAGCCGCTCAGATACCGCCAGTTCCTTTTTTGAAAGCTTAAGCTGAGAAAAAAACGCTTTCAGCTCAGCAATGGGCATCCTCACCAATTCGCTGATGGTGCGATCACCAACTCTGACATAAGCTGCCTCTTTTCTCAGCCTGCTCCCATGGCACTCCGGACAGTCTGTTTTACCCCGGTAACGGGATAACATGACCCGGTATTGAATCTTATATTTCTTTTCCTCCAGGTGGTCAAAAAAACGCCTGATGCCCCTGATGGAGCGATTCCCGTTCCAGAGGAGCTGACGCTGTTCGTCACTAAGCTGGTAGTAGGGCGTATGTATGGGAAAGTCGAATTGTTCTGCCTTCATGATCAACTTCTCCTTCCAGCGCTTCATCTTCTCACCTTTCCAGCAAACCACGGCATCATCATAAATGGACAGACGCTTATCGGGAATCACAAGATCCTCATCGATCCCCATGACCTTTCCATAACCTTCACAGGTGGGACAGGCCCCAACTGGATTGTTAAAACTGAACAGGTGCTCGGTGGGCTCTTCGAACTCCATTCCATCAGCCTCAAAACGCGTGGAGAACTCTTCGGATTGTCCCGATTCCGGATCCCAGATCATGCAGTGTCCGTGACCTATCTGCAAGGCCGTCTGAACCGAATCGCCGTAACGACTTACCGATTCTGTATCATTCTGCACCACAATCCGGTCGATAACCAGGTGAAGCAGGTAGTTTCCCCCATTGCTTTTTGTGCCCTTAAGTGATTCAAGTTCAACAATTTTTTCTTCGATCCTGGCCCGGGTCATGCCCTGCTGGATGAAGATATCAAGCTGGTAATCCAGTTCTTTCTCCTGGTTCAGACAAACCGTTGAGAGTATCACAAGCCGTCGGTCCTTCTTTTGCCTGAGAATATAATCGACCACATCCGTCACAGAATGCCTTTTTACAACCCTTCCCGAAACAGGTGAGTAGGTGGTACCGGCCCTGGCATAAAGCAGTTTTATATAATCATAGATTTCCGTGGAGGTTCCAACCGTAGATCTGGGATTGCGTGAATTAACGCGCTGTTCCAGGGCCACAGCCGGGGGAATCCCATGAATCAGATCCACATCCGGCTTGTCGATTCGTCCCAGGAACTGCCTTGCATAGGCCGAAAGGCTCTCCACATACCTCCTTTGACCTTCTGCATAGAGGGTATCAAAAGCCAGGGAGCTTTTTCCTGAACCTGACAGGCCGGTTATCACCACCATCTGGTCGCGCGGAATTTTTAATTCCACGTTCTTCAGGTTATGAACCCGGGCTCCTTTTATATGTATCTCCTGATGGTCTATGCCTGGAATTTTTACAGCGCAAAAATACTATATTTTGCATTAAGAATTATTTTTACTTAATTGCAGTCAGCAAAACACTAAAAAAAACCTGCCTATCGATACACCTTTACGCTTAACCAACACTTACAAGCGTTTTGAAATACAGCTCAGCAAGCGACCAAAATTTGGTTCAGGCTTATATCAAAGGTGATCATTCAGCTATTGAAGTCTTAATTAACAGGCACCGCAGCAAGGTGTATACCTATATTCTTCTTACAATTAAGAATCAGCAGCTGGCTGAAGATCTCTTCCAGGAAACCTTCATAAAGGTAATTCAATCTCTCAGAAGTGGTAAATACAAAGACAATGGGAAATTCCTCTCATGGGTCATACGGATTGCCCACAACCTGGTCATTGATCACTTCAGGAAAGAAAAACAGATGAATGCCATCTCCAATGACGATTCTGAAGTGGACCTGTTTAACAGTAAAAAGCTCTCCGACAGTAATATTGAAGAGCTTATTATTGATGGTCAGATCAAATCAGAAATCCGCACCCTGATCAACGAACTTCCTGATGATCAAAGGGAAGTGGTTCTGCTCCGGCATTACGGGGGGCTCAGCTTCAAAGAAATAGCAGATCAGACCGATGTGAGCATCAACACTGCCCTGGGCAGAATGAGGTACGCACTGATCAATCTTCGAAAGCTTATCCAGGAGAAGAAGCTCTCCCTTACCGTTTACTGATAAAGTTTAGCACTTTTTTACAATAATCTGGCAGGTAGGGCGTTTATAAGGAAAACCTAACCAAAAATGCCTATGGTAAAAGTGTATACTCTATTTCACCGGGTGGATGGTTTTGAAGAACCAGAGCTGTCTTTCTCACACCCGGACATGCTGAATCAGGAACTTGGGGATCAGTTTTTAAGTAAACTGCTGAGTCCGCTCGTCCATGATCCTGGTGAAGAACTGGTGAAAACCATTTTAAAGAAAATCTGAAGAGGGGCCGTTAAGGCCCCTTTTTTATTCCATAATATTTCTTTCGGCACTCCCACTCGGCGCTTAAAATCGTGGCTTCGCCACTATTTATAGGCGCTGTCGTTGGGACTACCTTCAAGAATAGAATAAAAAAAAGACCTACCGGCCCTCTTCGGATTTTCAGAGGTGGCGGAGGGAGATGGCGGAAGTGATATGGATGGCTGCTGTTTCGGTCCGTAATCTGGATTTTCCAAGGTGAAATGGGACATAACCGGACTGAAGTGCACCTGAGATCTCCTCTTCCGTAAAATCGCCCTCGGGCCCTATCATGAATGTGTAGTTTCCCGAACGCTCCAGATCATTGATACTTCGCCTTTCCTGGGGGTAGCAGTGGGCGATACCCAGGCTTCCCTTCCTCGCTGCTCCCAGGAACTCCTCGAAATTTGTTGGTTTATTCAGCGTCGGCTTATAGGCTTTCAGGGACTGCTTCATGGCGGAGACCAGGATCTTTTCCATGCGCTCCATTTTCAGCTGTCTTCGTTCACTTCGTCTGCAGATCAGGGGCGTTATTTCAGAAATCCCGATCTCAGTTGCCTTCTCGAGAAACCACTCAAAGCGATCCAGGTTCTTGGTGGGAGCTACTGCCAGATGCAATGAATATGGCAGGGGCTGGTAAGCCTGTATGCTGTTTTCGATCTTCAGGATGCAGCGCTTCGGATGATCATCCGCGATGCTGGCCTCATACCAGCCTCCCCTTCCATCCACCACGATCACCTTGTCACCTCTGGCCAGCCTGAGCACACGAATGGCATGTTTTGACTCCTGTTCTTCCAGGTAAAATTGTTCACCCTGTTCCTGTGGATTGTAAAATAGATGCATTATTCAAATTTGAACCTAATTTAGTAATTTAAGCGTCCAAAGCCCACACCCATGTTTAGAATAGGAGTTCTGTCGGATACACATGGCTTTTATGATCCCAGGATAGCAAGCTATTTTGGAAAATGCGACGAAATCTGGCATGCAGGAGATATAGGTGATTATGATGTGATCCTTAAACTAAACCTTATTGCACCGGTGATTGCAGTATTCGGGAATATCGACGGACATCCGATCCGGTCCAGGTATCCGGGTCACCAGCGTCATCTGCGTGAGGGGCTGGATATATGGATGACCCATATCGGGGGGTATCCGGGAAACTACGATGCCCGGGTAAAACCGGGAATTTCAGAAAAGCCACCTGGTCTGTTTATCTCCGGGCATTCGCACATACTCAAAGTAATGCCCGATAAGAAACATGGTTTTCTTCATATTAATCCAGGTGCTGCCGGTCGCAACGGACTCCATAAAGTGAGAACCCTGGTCCGCTTCGAAGTGGAAAAGGGCCGAGTGGGGAATCTGGATGTTATTGAGCTGGGGAAACGCTCCGGGGCCTGATTAAGGCTACTGGTCCTCAAATTCCAGAAAGCGGTTTATAAACAGGTCCAGTCTCCTGCGGGCGGCCAGACTGTAAACATAGGGGGCCTGCCCCACCCTTCCTTTAATTCTTCTGTCTCCTTCTTTAAGGTCAAAAATGATCTCGTTGAACTTCCGGTTTGACGACAGAACCTGCAGTCCTCCCGGAGAATATGCAATGTAATACCAGGTCTGATCATCCGCTCTCAGATAGATATCGAAAACATCACCCGAGCCCCTTTCAACAAGTTCAACATAAGCTTCCACCTTCTTGTTTACCTGGATATCACCAATGTTCCCGATTCCAACCATGCCCTTATAACGAAATGAACGGGAATCCTGGTTCCATTTCAGGGGCAGATCACTAAAAAAGATGCTGTGCTTCCAACTTGGGGGAATCTCATCATAAGCCCCCGTCAGACCAAGCTGCTGCTCCAGTTTGTTGGCCATCTCCCTTCCAAGCAGGTCCTTCATGGCCAGCAGGTAGCGGGGACTAAACAGATCGACTGGCTCCAGGTAGGGCAGGCTGTCGATTTCCGCACCCATCACCTGCAGTGCTTCTTCAGAAAATGGAAAATCCATTCCCAGTATCAAATGGGCGTCAAATTCGCCACTCTCAATCTGGTGACTTGCATTCCCGGTCGACTTCATAGTTACAAGACCATAATCCAGGTTCAGATTCACAGGTCCTTCGCTGTAAACCCGGCATCTTTCCGTCTCTAGCCTCATGTAGGCCCCCGGCCAGGTCGGATCGGCCAGTTTCTCCACTGTGGAGATCATATAATCTTCCCTGTCCGGATCATAGATCAATTCACCGCTTGCAGAGCTAATGTTGGCATCGAAATAGTCTTTTCTCCCGGAGAGGAAGGTGGAATAAATATGGGTGGAATCCCTTGTTATCATAGTCCCCGAGAAGATCTTGTTCAGATCAGTGTCCTGCATTTGTTCCGGAATGGGGATGTGAATATCAGCCGGATCAATGGCTGAGGTAAAGCGCAGCCAGGACTTCCCGATATCACAATCATGCACCAGCCTGATTCCCCCGTCAAATGTCAGAAAGGATGTATCTGCCGAGAGTTGCACCTCTCCCTGAAAATCAAAATAGGGACTTAGCATAAAGGGATCATCTTCAGCTATTTTACCTGTGGATAAGGTGAGTATGGAAGTGTCCACCCAAATCTTGTCAAAATAGATCTGATGGCTGTTCCCAAAAGCATCCAGGTAATCATAATAGCCCGATCCTTTGTAGTTCTTAGCCCCATCAATGCCAATGTCTGCATTGTAAAGTAAATACTGACGATTCACCTGATTGGCCAATACCTTTGCATCATTCAGCAGGCTCATGGTGGCCCTGTAACCGATATCAAGTCTTTTCTCATCGGGGAATACATAAGCATCCGCTACCTTGATGAACGGAATCCCGGCCGCATGCAGCAACCTTGTCCCGTAATCATATATGGCCTTCGTGGAGACAAAATTAAGACTGTCCTGCTGGGGATGTACCGACCAGTAGGTAGGTCCATTGGTTCTCAGGGAGTCAATACCAATATCCACATTATTTTCCGGCAGAACCTTCTCCTGGGACAGGGCTACCTGATTCTTGTCCATATACCAGGTGATTTGATCCAGGCGGGTATTATATAGGTTGTATGGGAACTCGATTAAAGTTGCATCTCCGGTGGCCCTGAAATCTCCCATGCGTTGATCCAGATCCACAAAAATACTTACGTCATTGGTAAGAAAGGGAATCTCATCAAAATTACCGGCCGACAACCTTACCCCTGAGGAATCGGCACGAAGTGTACGGTACCCATAATGAAACAGATCCGATTCAAAGCGGGCATCCGGAAATCCTGTGACTCCATCCCCCGTAAGTCCGGCAGGAGAAAGTGCAAGATTGCCCGCATGAAAAATACTGTCATTGTAAATGCTGAAGACTTCTTCCACCCTGGAAATTTCAAGCAGGTTTTTCTCGGGGAAAAGCTTTAAATCTGCAACAGAGTTTTCTACCCAGGGATTCTCTACTCCCTCAGTCTGCTCACGCAGGAGGAAACTGCGTGAGCGGGTCATCATGGAGTCGGGGTGCATATAAAACAGATCCGAAGCGGTGGAGGAGCTTAGATAATCAAAGGATCCATACCCACGCAGGCCCCCGCTGCTCATTTCAATATCATTATAAAAGGTCCCGATCCCCCCATACAGACCAATTCCCTCTTCTGCAGTCTCCATAAAGAATCCAAGAGAGTTATCGTCCCGCAGTGTCATTTCCATTTCCAGTGGAGGCAGAATGCCGGCTGAGATAAAGGTCCCCTGTGGTGCAATGGCTTCGGGACTGAAATTGTCAAGACTGTCAATGGTAAAGGGTTCAAGCTGGAAATAGAAATCTTCTCGATGATAAACCCCGTTTTGAATGCCTGGGTCATCAAAGTATATGTAAGATCCTCCCATACTTGTGAATGAGGGGTACTGGGGGAAATTTTGAAGTCCGGATTTATTCTGCGGATCGTCAATCAGCAACTCCCCGGTCATTTCTTCCATGGCATTTTCAATACGCTCCAGAACGGGCTCACCATATTCATTGTATTCATTGGTAAGGATAGAAATCTTAAGCGAATCAATTTGTTGCATCGCTATTTTGAATTCATCATAATTAAAAAAGAAATTCTTCCCGGAAAACTGGAACAATCCCGCATCCACAATTCCATCAAACTGAAAAGATCTGTTTCGTTTCATGGTAACTCGATTCTCGGTGGGCACCAATCTTACATTCTGCGAATCGCTAAGATAAATGGCAGGAATTCCCGATATGGTCAGGTCCCGGGTATACAGATCCAGATGGGCATTGGATGCTCCCTCGAGCCTTGAGATGAACCTGATCACATCGTAGTCCCTCTGACGCATGGAAGCACTAATGTAATCAAAGGTCTTTTGTCGTACGGTGATCAGGTCCTTGCTGTCATCATAGTAAACAAAGCCAAATTTTGCCAGCCCCATGAGCAGGTGACGAACCTGGTAATGCGGGTATCCGATGAAGTGGGCATAATTTGGCATGGCAAAGGTCCTTCCTCCAAGCATATTTGAATAGGTGTAGAGCTGAGCCAGCGGGTGCTCAATATCCATAC